>Ga0213873_10000082_pt1 | contig 19523 bp, 11 predicted proteins | sample VelepicomBERX_R3_FD_160067 | JGI IMG/M metagenome (GOLD analysis project Ga0213873, IMG submission 160067) | Rhizosphere microbial communities from Vellozia epidendroides in rupestrian grasslands, the National Park of Serra do Cipo, Brazil - RX_R3 | ecosystem: Host-associated > Plants > Roots >...
CCGCAAGGTCGCCGGAGCGCTGCGCCTCGAGCGCTCGCAGATGATCGGCGGTCGCGCGGTAAATTCCAAGCGTCGCCATGGAATCGACCTTGGGTAGATGCGAAAACGCGCGCGCCGCGGTTGGCGCATCGCCAAGCTCCGCCGCAGCGAGCAGCGTCTCCGTCGCGCCGAACGGTCCGGCGATGACGTCCATCGCCGCTCGAAGCGCGCGAGTCGCTCCCGTAACGTCGCCGCGCGCATGGCGCCAGCGCGCGTACGGTCCGGCGACTCGCCCCAACCTTGAGTTAATTCGGCTCGAGAACGCATGCTCGATTATTTCGGGCGGCGCGCACCGATGCGCCAGCTCATCATCGCGTGTCATACATGCCAGCGTCAGTCCCGCGGCCGCCGACGCAACCGGTCCCGTCATGCTGAGCTCGGGAATCGCCAACGCACGTTCGACCAATTCGCGCGCCTCGCTCATACGCCCGGCGCGGGCGTGAATAAGCGCGAGATTCGCGCAGGTAATCACCTCAACCGAGCGCAGGTGCCGCTCGGTCACCTCGGGCAAGAATGACTCGAGCGCCACGAGCGCCTCCCGATCCAGGCCCAGCACGCAGCAAAAGAAGCCCCAGTTGAATGGAGCCGGCAGCGCCGTATGATGCCCCTCGGCCGCGCACCGTTTAATATAGAGCGCCGAAGCCTCACGAAGCACCGGCAGATCGCCGCGCACGGCCGCGCAGGCACTGACCGCGTTAGCATAGGCTGCGCTCTCCTTCACCGCATCGGATCGTTCGATTAACTCCATCGCCAGAGCGGTCTCGCAGCGGTCGAGATGCGTCACCGCGAGCATGAGTTGCAGCGTCGCCTTTTCAGCGGCGATATCGTCCGGCAGCCGCGCGATTGCACTTTGGAGAATCCCTCGCGACTCGGGCATGCCACCCGCATGACGGGCCTGCGAACCCATCGACAAATAAAGCGCAGCGGCGTGTTTCACATCGCCGGTCTTTTCGAACTCGGCGGCGGCGCGCTGGTAGAGAGCTGTGGCGAGATGGGTGTTTCCGTCACGGGCCGCGGCATCGGCGGCCTTTTCCAAAAGCCGGCCGTGCTCGGCAGGTTCTTTGGCGCCGATCAGCGCGCGTTCGAAACAGACGCGGGCGTCCGCGTAGGCATGCACGACAAATGACTCGTCGCCTGCGAGCTCGTTATAGCGTAGAGATTTCGGACCGTCATTCGCGGCCCAGGCGTGATACCCGAGATCGAAGGCACTCCCGCCGCTGCGTTCCAATGCTTCGAGGATGCTTTCGTGTAGCGGGCGCGCCTCGTCGCGCAGCATGGTCTCGTAGATGGCCTCGCGCGTCAGCGTGTGCCGAAACGCGTACGCCGCCGGCGACCCGCCGAGTTCTTCAACGAGCTGAAAAGCGCACAACCGGCGTAATCCGGCCAAAACTTCGGGCAACGATACCTTGCGTACCGACGCCAGCAGTGCTGCGTCGAAGCGGCGTCCCAGCACGGCGGCACGCGCGAGAATCGACTGCGTGGCGGGATCGAGCTCAGCGCAGCGCTCCAGCACCGCGGAGCGAATCGTCGGCGGCAAATCGCCGACCGTGCGACTCGATGCGCGCCGTTCGAGCGCGTTCTTCAGCAACTCCTCGGCGAAAAACGGACTCCCCTCGCTGCGCTCGACGATCTCCGAAGTGATCTGCGGCGCGAGCGGTGCGCGTTCTCCCAGCGCCAGCGTCACCAAGCGACGGATTTGGCTCGTGCGAAGCGGTCCGAGCCCCATGCGATGCGTCGTCGCGGCGCGCGCGAAACGCGGCAAGAACCTCGAGAGCGCCTCGCTGCTGCCGGCATCTTCGGCCCGGTGCGTCACGATCAGGAGCATCCGCAGCGACGCAAGCATCGGCAAGAGATAAAGAAGGAACTGCAGCGAGCCTTCGTCGGCCCACTGCGCGTCTTCAATTACGAGGACGACGTGGCGCCGCCGGCACGCCGTGGCGATCGCTTCGGCCAGCGCGGCAAACTGCTCTTCGCGGCTGAGTTCCCGGGGAAGCTTCGAGCCGGCGCCGATGCCCGCCAGCGCTTCGAGTATCGGTCCGTAGGGCACGGTACCGAACTCGCGGGCGATCCCGATGCCGAAGGCGGCGCGCCCGCCCGTCAGCGTTTCGCGGAACTCCGAGACGAGCCGGGTCTTGCCCATGCCGGCGTCGCCGGAGAGGAGAACGCAGCAGCCCTTTCCGCGCGCCGCCGCCAGCCGGCGTTCGACGAGCCCGCGCAACTCATCGGCTCGGCCGACAAGGACCGGACAGAAAATCGGGCCGGCAATCATGGCGTAAAGGTGTGGTTTTCCGACATACGCAGCCGCGCCGCCTTTGCGTACGATACCGGCAAAAGGAGGGGTTTTCGCATGAAAATCACATCGCTCGCGCCATTCCTCACGCTCTTGCTGCTATGGGGCTGCGGAGGGGCCGGCTTGGGGCCGCCGGCGGCGAGCCCGGCGGCGCAGCCCGCTTCGCAACATGCGGCGCCGCCGCCCGCCACCGTCAACTGGACGAACTTCGGCTTCACCTCCGGCCACGACGGGTTCAATACCAAAGAGACGACCATCGGCACGGGCAACGTGTCGTCGTTAACCACGCAGTGGATCGCGGCCCAGTGGACTGGGCGCGCCAACTTCGTCAAAGTCGGCAACGTCCTGTACCACGAGGCGGACGTCTCTGCCACTCCGACGCTTTACGCATACGACGTCGTCAAGCAACAGGTGCTTTGGAAGGCGACAGTAGGAAACAATACGGATAATCCGCATGGTATCGCGTACGCGAGCGGGCTAGTGTTCGCGGTACCTTGCAGCGTCGGCAGCGCTGGGTACGGCGTCTGCGCGTTCAATGCAAGGACCGGGGCGAAGGTGTGGGGCGACGGGTTCTACTCCGTTCGTACGGCGCCGGTTGTGTCCCGCGGCATCGTGTATGTCGGCTACGGTGACAGCTACATGATCAGCCAACACATCGCAGCCCTATCGGCGTCTACCGGTTCGCAGGTGTGGGTCTGGGGAGGCTGCTACAAGGTTAACGACTGCACGGAGGTCACTGGTAACACGACCCCAGCCGTGGACGGCGGCAAAGTATATTTCGAGTGCGCAGGGAACGCCATCTTTAGTAACGGCCAAGGAGTCTGCGCCGTCAACGTCGCCGACGGCTCGTTAGCCTGGGCGTTTAACACGGCGCCGGAGCCGGCAATCTCGGCGGCCGGCGGTTACGTCTACGTGGACGGGCAATGCGGTAGTTCCGGTTCGGAGATACTGTATTCGCTCGCCGAGACGACCGGCATGCCACGCTGGTCGTACAACGCCGGCACCGAGGGTTGCGGCTTGACGGGGCCGCCGGCAATTGCCAAGGGACTCGTTTATTTCACCCCCGCGAGCGCGGGCGGCACACTGATAGCGCTTCACACCGGCACGGGCAAAGTCGCTTGGACGATTCCACCGTCGGGCTCGGTGCTCTCCGCTCCCACGGTCGCTAACGGCGTGCTGTACATTGACAGCCACACACCGAACGCGGCAGTTGCCGCCTACAACGCTGTGACCGGGGCTGCGCTCTGGACCAGTAAGGAAGCTTGGGGCAGCAACACCGATGACGGCGTTAACGCACCTATCGTTCTCAACGGCCAGGTCTTTGCGTACTGCAATGGCCCCGACGTTTGTGAGTACGCACTCCCCGCAGGCACGAAGCGGCATGAACATTAGATCGATCTGATCGCTTCTCTCAATCATGCGTCGTGCGCGTTGCGGAGGAGCCGGCTTCGGGCCGCCGGGCTTAGCCCCGGCGGCCCGAACCGGCTTTGGTATGTCCGGCAAATCTGGCGCAAAGAGTGTGGTTTTCCGACATACTCAAGGCGCGCCGCCTTTGCGTACGATACCGGCAAAAGGAGGGGTTTTCGCATGAAAATCACATCGCTCGCGCCATTCCTCACGCTCTTGCTGCTATGGGGCTGCGGAGGGGCCGGCTTGGGGCCGCCGGCGGCGAGCCCGGCGGCGCAGCCGGCTTCGCAACATGCGGCGCCGCCGCCCGCCACCGTCAACTGGCCACAGTCCTACCATGACGCGGGGCGTACGTCGTACAACCCAAGCGAAACGATTCTCTCCGGTTCCAACGTTTCGAAGCTTGGTGTTCTTTGGGGCCAGAGCGTAGCCGGGGGCGTTACGGGCTTCGCTCTGGAGAGCGGGGTGATCTACGCCCAAGGTCAGGGAACCAGCGCATCCAACCTTGCAGCGATCACCGCAACGACGGGCGCCACGCGGTGGACCATTACGACGGGAAATAGCGGCCTCAGCGGCGGGACCGTTGCAAGCGCGAAGGGTAGCGTGTTCGCGGGGTGCTCCGTCTCCGACAGCTTCGCGACGTACGGGGGCCTTTGTGCGTACAAAGCGTCCACCGGGAGCATGCTCTGGCAATACGCCGACACTTACCACTGCTTGCCGGCAAGCGGCATGGCCGCGCCGGCGGTCTATTCGTCGGGCCTCCTGTACTTTGGATACAACCACTGCGGCAGCGGCCCTTATATCGCGGCCGTCGACGCCGCGACGGGTAATCGTTTGTGGTTTTACCGGACGGGTGGTCCGAACACCCTGGGCTCCAATACGCCGGCGGTCGGCGGCGGGTACGTCTATTTTGGTTGCAACGGAAACAACTTCAAGGGCGTGTGTGCGCTCCAACAGTCGAACGGATCGCTCGTCTGGTCGACCGCGACCGGCGATCCCAGCACGGCCGTGACGTTCAGCAACGGTGTGGTATACGCCGCTGCCGCGTATGGCTCGACGCAGAACGTTACAGCGCTCAACGCCTCGACCGGAGCAACGCTCTGGACCTTCTCCTATGCCGGCGGCAACAATGGCGCGCGTCCGGTCGCAGTGGCGAAAGGGATCGTGTATCTCAGCGGCACGGACGGCAAGCTGTACGCGCTTCGGGCGAAGACAGGGCACCGAATCTGGTCCGGAAACGGCGGCGGCGCCTCGGATGTCGATTCCTCGCCCTCGATCGCTAACGGCGTGCTCTATGTCGACGGCGGCACGAACGATGGGGGCGAGGCGAGCGCTCACGATGCGAGTACTGGAAACTTGCTGTGGAGCGCGCCCCATGGGAAAAGCACGCTCAATCCACCACCCATCGTCGCGAACGGTATGCTCTATACTCCCAACACGACCAACTGCAGCATGAGCGGCGACAGTGTGTGCGCTTGGAGCGTGTCGGCTCTGCGTCGCTGAGGGCTTCCGCATGAAGGCCAGCTCGATCGGTCCGCTTCTTTCAGTAATGCTTCTCGCGAGGTGCGGAGGAGCCGGCTTCCGGCCGTCGGGTTTAGGCCCGGCGGCCGAGCCGGCCGGCTGCTACAATGACACGCGACGGAAGTCGGCGAGCAGTTCGGCGACGTAGCACAAGAAACGCGCCGCGCCCGCGCCGTCAACCACGCGGTGGTCGTAACTCACGCTGATCGGCAGCATCAAGCGCGGCTCGAACTGCTCGCCGTTCCATATCGGTTTCGTCGCCGTACGCGTCGCACCTAAGATCGCGACCTCGGGCGCGTTGACGATCTGCGTGAAGGCCGTGCCGCCGATGCCGCCGATCGAGGAGATCGTGAAGGTGCCGCCCTGCATGTCGGCGAGCGAGAGTTTTCCGCCGCGCGCCTTTGCGGCCAATGCCGCGGCGCTTGCGGCAACGTCGAACAGTCCCGCCGAGCCGGCGTCCTTGATGACCGGCACCACCAAACCGTCGGGCGTATCTGCGGCGAACCCAATGTTGTAGTAACGCTTATAGACTAACGAGTCGCCGTCGATCGAGGCGTTGAACTCCGGAAAGCGCTTCAGCGCCGCCACGACTGCCTTGACCAAAAATGCCAGCAGCGTCAGTTTCGGCCGATCGCCCGCAGATTTTTCTGAGTTGACCTCGGTGCGAAACGCTTCGAGCGAGCTCACGTCGGCCTCGTCGTAGTTCGTGATGTGCGGGATCTGCAGCCAGTTGCGATGCAGGTTCGGTCCGGAGAGCTTCTTGATGCGCGAGAGCGGTTTGCGTTCGACCTCGCCGTACTGCGCGAAGTCCACTTTGGGCCACGCCGGAAGGCCCCCGAACGACGGCCCGCCGCCGCCGCCGCCTTCCAGCGCGCTCTTTACGAAGCCCTGGACGTCTTCACGCGTGATTCGGCCGTTCGGGCCGCTGCCGCGCAACTGCGCCAGATCGACGCCGAGCTCGCGCGCGAAACGCCGAATCGACGGTCCCGCGTGAACCATGCCGTCACCGGTCGGAACCTCTTGCGCCGGTGCAGGGGAAGGCGGCGGCGCGGGTCGCGGTGCGGGCGAAGCCGCCGGCGCAGGTTTGGCTTCGGGCGCCGCCGTCGGTTGCGTCGGCGCAGGGGCCTCTTTGGCCGCACCATCGCCGGCGGCGAGCGATACGATCGCCGAACCCTCGGACACTTTGTCGCCGACCTTGACTTTGACGTCCTGGACGACGCCCTCGCGATCGGCGGGAACGTCCATCGACGCTTTGTCGCTCTCGAGCACGATCAATGGATCGTTCTTCTTGATCCGGTCGCCGTTCTTGACGAGCACTTCTATGACCGGCACGTCCTTGAAGTCGCCGATGTCGGGAACGCGGACTTCGATTGCGTCGCTCATGCCTTGCCGTTTCTACACGGTGATGGGATTAGGCTTGTTCGGATCGATGCCGTACTTTTGCAGCGCCTTTCCGACGGTGGCGGCCGGCACTTTGCCGTCGTCGGCGAGCGCGCGTAGGGCGGCCAGCGTCACGAAATGCCGATCGACTTCGAAGAACGCGCGTAGCCGCCGGCGGAAATCGCTGCGCCCGAAGCCGTCGGTCCCGAGCGCGATATACGGCCGTCTTACGTACGGATGAATCGCTTCTGCAAACGCGCGAACGTAATCGGTCGCCGCGACGCCGGGACCCGCGCGGTCGGCCAAGCACTCCTCGACGTAGCAGCGCCGCGGTTTTTCCCCCGGATGCAGCAAGTTCCAGCGCCGCGTGTCGGCACCGTCGCGCTGCAACTCGTTGAAACTCGTCACGCTCCAGACGTCGGCGGCCACGTTCCATTCATCGGCCAGCAGGTCGGCTGCGGCCAGGACTTCGCGCAGAATGGTGCCCGAGCCGAAGAGTTGCACCCGCGGCGCCTTCCCTTTGGACGAACCCGAGTCTCGCAGCAAATACATGCCCCGCAAAATCCCTTCCGCGGCGCCTTGCGGCATCGCGGGATGCTGATAGTTCTCGTTCATCAGCGTGATGTAGTAGTACACGTCGTGCTGCTCGCGCAGCATGCGGCGTAAGCCGTCCTGCACGATGACGGCGAGCTCGTATGCGTACGTCGGGTCGTAGCTCACGCAGTTCGGAACGAACGATGCCGCAACTTGGCTGCTGCCGTCTTCGTGTTGCAGGCCCTCGCCGTTGAGGGTTGTGCGACCGGCGGTCGCGCCCAAGAGGAAGCCGCGCGTGCGACTGTCGCCGGCGGCCCACGTGAGATCCCCGACGCGTTGAAATCCGAACATCGAATAGAAGATGTAGAATGGAATCATCGGCAGGTTGTGGTTTGAATACGACGTGCCCGCGGCGATCCACGACGAGAGCGCTCCGGCTTCGTTGATGCCCTCTTGCAGAATCTGCCCGAGCTTGTCCTCGCGATACCACATCAGCTGTTCGGCATCTTGCGGATGATAGAGCTGCCCCACCGACGAGTAGATGCCGAGTTGGCGGAACATGCCTTCCATGCCGAACGTGCGCGACTCGTCGGCAACGATCGGGACCACGCGCGGACCGATGTCCTTGTCGCGTGCGATCGTCGTCAGTATGCGCACGAATGCCATCGTCGTCGAGACGTGGCGGTCCCCCGTTCCCTGGAGTTGGGTGTCGAAGGCCGATAGCTCCGGTACCGTGAGCGAAACCGACGTGCGGCGGCGCTCGGGCACGTGGCCCAGCGCCGCGAGGCGTTCGCGCAGATAGCGCATCTCAGGCGCGTCGTCGGCGGGCCGCAGGAACGGAATCTTTTCGCCGGCGATCTGCTCGTCGCTGATCGGAATCGCGAAGCGGTCGCGAAAGATGCGAATCGCCTCGAGCTCCATTTTCTTGGCCTGGTGCGCGATGTTCTGGGCCTCGCCCGCCTCACCCATGCCGTAGCCCTTGATCGTTTTGGCCAAGATCACGGTCGGCGCGCCGCGATGATCGCTCGCCGCCTTGTACGCCGCGTACACCTTGGTCGAATCGTGGCCGCCACGCTGCAGGTTCCAAATCTCTTCGTCGGTCCAGGCCTCGACCATCGCCGTCGTCTCGGGATAGCGTCCGAAGAACTCATCGCGCACGTACTTGCCGTCGCGCGACTTGAACGTCTGATAGTCGCCGTCGACGCACTCGTTCATCAACTGCACCAGCTTGCCGTTCCCCTCGGCGGCCAGCAGCGGATCCCAACGGCTGCCCCAAATCACCTTGATCACGTTCCAGCCCGCGCCTTTGAAGACGCCCTCGAGCTCTTGGATGATCTTGCCGTTGCCTCGCACCGGGCCGTCGAGCCGCTGAAGGTTGCAGTTGACGACCCAGATCAAATCGTCGAGCCTTTCGCGTCCGGCTAACGAGATCGCGCCGAGCGATTCAGGCTCGTCCATCTCACCGTCGCCGACGAAGGCCCACACCTTCCGTCCCGTCGCATCGAGCAATCCGCGGTCGTGAAGGTAGCGCATGAAGCGTGCCTGATAGATCGACATGATCGGGCCCAATCCCATCGAGACGGTGGGAAACTGCCAGAACGACGGCATCAGCCAGGGATGCGGATAGGACGAGAGGCCCTTTCCCTCTACCTCCTGGCGAAAGTTTTCGAGTTGCTCCTCGCTGATGCGGCCCTCGAGATACGCGCGCGCGTAAATCCCCGGCGAAGAGTGTCCCTGGAAGAAAACCAGATCGCCGCCGAACGATTCGCTGCGCGCCCGAAAGAAGTGGTTGAATCCGACGTCGTACAGCGTCGCGGCCGACGCGAAACTCGCAACGTGGCCGCCCAGTTCCGAGCTGACCTTATTGGCGCGCACGACCGTCGCGAGCGCGTTCCACCGCGTATAGTGGCGTAGCCGCGCCTCCAGATCCCGATCGCCCGGCATCGCGGGCTGACGTTGGACCGGAATCGTGTTCACGTAAGGCGTCTGCCGACCGAGGGAAACGTGCGCTCCGTTGCGTTGCGCTTCATCGACGAGTCGCGCTATCAGCTCGCGCGCGCGGCCCGGCCCCTCGACCGCGAGAACGCCGCGGATTGCGTCAACCCATTCTTGCGTCTCTTGTGGATCCGGGTCGCGAGCGGTGATCGCCATAGCCTGCGCAGGATTCAGCGCCGCGGGAGGATCTCTTGCGCGCGCAGGTGGGGCGGTCTAGACTGATGCTACGAGCCTTCCTGGAGGTCACCGCATGACGACTTGCGCCTTCTTTCGCCGGTTGACGGCCCTAGCGTTCGCAACGATGATGACGGCGTGTTCGCAGCCGTCTGGCAAGCAGGATCTCCCCGCGACCCCCATACCGCCGGCCTCGACGCAGGCGGCGATCGGACACCTGTACCTTATCGTGACGACTTCGACGCGGTTTGTCGCGGAGTATCCGATCAAAAAGGGGATTCCGCAGTCGACGCCCGATCGCGAGGTGACAGGATTCTTCGCCCCCAACGCACTGACTCTCGACGGCGCTGGAAACCTCTACGTCTTAGATTATCGGACGATCAAAGAGTTTGCACCCGGCGCCTCGGGGCATGCGCGACCGATTCGCACCATTCACGTTCCTAACTTTCTGAACATCGGCACGCTCGCCGTCGACGCGAACGGTTACGTTTACATCGGCCAGAAGGGCCACGTGTACGTCTACGCGCCGGGCGCGCATGGCCGCGCGACGCCGTTCGCAATTCTCAAGCCGAAGGGCTATCCGAGCGGTCTTGCGATCGATGCGTCCGGCAATCTGAATGTGCTCGGCACTTCGCAAGAGATGGATCCGTATCGCATCTTCCAGACGCATGTATCGGTCTATGCGCCGCCGCCGAGCGTCAAGCGAATTCGCGAATTCTGCGGCTACGAGGAAACCGCTTCCGGCATTGATTTCGGTATTGCTCTCGACGGGAAGGGTAACGCTTTCTCCGCGCACACGTATTTCGTGAATTCATATCCATCCGGTTCGGTTCAGGTTTATCCCGCCGCTGCCGACAAATGCCCGATCAGCCCGTCGCGCACGATCACGACCACGAATCCGGTGTTGCGTGAGCCGGTTTACATCAAGGTTGCCTACCCGTACCTCTACGTGTGCGACGTGTTTTACGGCCAAGGCGGCGCCGTCTTTACGCTCAAAACGACCGGCACGCCGCAGACGCCGTTGTCAATCCTGTACGTCGAGAATAACCAGCCGCACAACGTCTTCGACATGGCCCTCGGCCCCTAGCCTGTCATCCTGAGCGGAGTCGAAGGACGACAGGCGAAGGGTAACGTTAGCGGGAGCTCGCCGACGCGGGCTGAGAGGGCCGAAAGGGCCGACCGCAATTAACCTGATCCGGATAATGCCGGCGTAGGGAGGGTTCGATGAAAGTTTACGTTCAGGGCTCCGATCCGGCAGTTCGCGTGCCGCGCCGCGCGCTTACGCTGACGGACGGTACGGCACATACGCTGTACGACACGAGCGGACCATATACCGATCCCAGCGTAACGACCGACTTTCGCCGCGGATTGCCGCGCTTGCGCGAACGTTGGATCGAGGCGCGCGCCGATACGGACCAACTCCAAGCGCCGACTTCGATCTACCGTCGCGGGCGCGATGCGATGCCGGAGCTGGAGGCGCTCCGCTTTCCCGCGCCGCAACCGCCGCGGCGAGCAAAGGCGGGAGCGAACCTGACGCAAATGCACTACGCGCGCCGCGGCGACATCACGCCGGAGATGGAGTTCGTGGCGCTGCGCGAGGGCGTCGAGCCGGAGCTCGTGCGCAGCGAAGTGGCGCGCGGGCGCGCCATTCTGCCCTCGAACGTCAACCATCCCGAGAGCGAGCCGATGATCATCGGCCGCAAGTTCCTGGTGAAGATCAACGCCAACATCGGCAACTCGGCCATCACGTCGTCCATTGACGAAGAGGTCGAGAAGATGACCTGGGCGACGCGGTGGGGCGCGGACACGGTCATGGATCTTTCGACCGGCAAGAACATTCACGAAACGCGCGAGTGGATTCTGCGCAACTCTCCCGTGCCAATCGGAACGGTGCCGATCTATCAAGCGCTCGAGAAAGTCGGCGGCAAGGCCGAGGAGCTCACCTGGGAGCTATTTCGCGACACGCTGATCGAGCAGGCGGAACAAGGCGTGGATTACTTCACCATTCATGCCGGCGTGTTGTTGCGCTATGTCCCGCTCACCGCGAATCGCATCACGGGCATCGTTTCGCGGGGCGGCTCGATTCTCGCGAAGTGGTGCCTCGCTCATCACCGCGAGAACTTTCTCTATGAGCGTTTCGAGGAGATTTGCGAGATCATGAAGGCCTACGACGTCGCCTTCTCGCTCGGCGACGGCTTGCGCCCCGGCTGCACTGCCGACGCGAATGATGCAGCGCAGTTCGCCGAGCTCGAGACGCTTGGCGAACTTACCCAAGTCGCGTGGAAGCACGACGTGCAGGTGATGATCGAAGGGCCGGGACACGTCGCGATGCACTTGATCGAGGAGAATATGCGCAAGCAGCTCGAGGTCTGCGACGAAGCGCCGTTTTACACGCTCGGGCCGCTCGTCACCGATATCGCTCCGGGTTACGATCACATCACGAGCGCCATCGGCGCCGCGATGATCGGCTGGTACGGCACGGCGATGCTCTGTTACGTGACGCCCAAAGAACATCTCGGCTTGCCGAACAAGAAGGACGTGAAGGACGGCGTGATCGCCTACAAGATCGCCGCCCACGCAGCGGATCTCGCCAAGGGCCATCCGGGCGCGGCGCATTGGGACAACGTGCTATCGAAGGCGCGCTTCGAGTTCCGCTGGGAAGACCAGTTCGAGCTTTCGCTCGATCCGGAAACGGCTCGCGACTTCCACGATGAAACGCTACCGGCGGCGGGCGCGAAGATCGCGCACTTCTGCTCGATGTGCGGTCCACATTTCTGCTCGATGAAGATCACGCAAGAGGTGCGCGAGTTCGCCGAAAAGGGCATGGCCGAAAAGTCCCGCGAGTTCTTAGAGCAAGGCGGCGAAGTCTACGTTTTATCTGGAGAGTAGCGCGATGCTGCCTTTGGAACGCGGTGCGGCTTTGCGATCTTGCCGTGATGAGACTTAAGGGTTACTTTGCAGTCCGTGGTCTGAGGCCAGCAGATTTCCGCAATCCCGGCGCCGCTGTTGAATTGCGTTTCCATGAACACGTTGGTGGCAGCCGGCTCGGCATATCCCGAACCACCGCCGCCCGGGGCGCCGGTTAAAGCGCCGCCGCCCCCATACCAACCGCCACCGCCGCCGCCGGCTGCTTCGCCTTCCAATGCGGTGCCCAGCCAACAGGTGCCTACTCCAGCTCCCCCGGAACCGAACGAACCGCCGTTATATCCTGCACCGCCCGCGCCGCCCGATGTCTGCGTTCCTCCCCCGCCGGGGGCGTCTGGGTTACTAGGCCCATTACAGTAATCGAAAACAACGGTACCTGCTGCGCCGCTTAAGCCCCCTCCGCCGCCACCGGAGCCGCCGGCAAACGCTCCTCCTCCGCCGCCGCCGCCCGCGACGACGACGCGAGATGAAAGCCCGGTGCCCCCTCGGCGAAGGTCCGTGCCTCCGCCGCCACCGCCTCCGTAGGCGATGCAAGTTTGCACTGAGGTATGATATTGACACGTCGCCCCGTTGCCGCCGCCGTTGTAACCACCCTGGCCCGCTGCCTGGCTAGAGGGCGTGCCGTTTCCTCCCTGCCCGCCTACGACAACGGTGAGTTGCTCGCCGCTCGTCACCGGAATCGTCGCAACAACTAGCCCGCCGTAACCACCGGGGCTGTTGCGACTCCCGTCAGCGGATCCACCAGCTGCTCCCCAGAGCCAACTTGTGACGCCTGACGTTGCGCAGGGCGAGACGGTCTGGTGCTGAGGGCTCCCCGTGTAATTGAAGATGACGTCTCCGGGGCCGGCCCACAGTATGGCGCTGGCCAATAAAGCCGTGTTCTGGGATGACGAAGCGTCGACCGTCGCGCTTCCGCTCGGCAAAAGCGAGTTGCCATTCCAAGCGACGGTGGGCGTATCAAACGAGCTGAGCAGCTCATTCGGCGGGGGATTGTCCGGGCCACTTGTCCCTAGGGTGACATTCGAGTTGTTATCGAACAGCGTGATCGCTCCGAAGTAGGTGCCGGCAATCGTGTAGCCGTCGTAGTCCGCAGCAGCGACCGCGAACGCCGCCGGGCCAAACGGACCCGTGTTGCATCCTTGCGGGAACTTCGAGATCGTCAGCGCGGCGATGATGCCGTTGAAAATCGGATGGATGGTCGTCGTCTTGCCGGCGTCAATCCTGAACGATACGGCATGGAAGGTTTCGGAGAGCGGACGGGCGTTGTACCACTTGCCCTTTACCGGCGGCTTATCAAAGAGCCACAGGACCGCCGCGTAGCTGCCGGCCTTCAGTGAGTCGGAAAGCGTGCACACGAGAGCTTTGAGCGTCGTCGTGCACGCCTTTGCGTTCTTGGTGAGTGCGAACGTCCTATTGGGAGCGGTGGATCCGGAAAACTCCAGCCACAGCCCCTTGCTGGCCGGCGAGACGTAGCTTTTCGTCTTCGGGTTGACCTTCTTCGGCACGGTGACCGTGAAAGTGAGCGTGCCCGCGACGCCGGGGACCGGCGCACCCTGATTGCTCGCGATTGGCGGCGTGACGCTTTGAGTTCGGCCCGCACAGCCTGCGACTAGCGCCACAACGGCCAACGCTACGACAACTCGAAGATCACGCATGGCTCACCGCGCCTTTCAATTCTGTGAAGACGGTACAGCGTTCGCATTCGTAAGCAGGCTCCCCTTGGCTTGCATAATGGCGCCGGGCACCGATGGCTCCTTTGATCGGTCTCGGCGCTTGCTCAGACCTTTCAGAACGGCCGCAGCGAGGCCGTGGGGCTGCCGGCGGAATACCGCTTCGAATCCTCTCAAGTCGTGCGGAAGGATCATGCCACAGGGGATGTCATCGTGTCGGCCAAACCGGATAAGAAGACTTGATGGTTGATCGCGCTCAGCTTCCTTCGCACGAATATTTGCAGCTACATCATTAGGGGCCCGGACTTGCGCGTCGCCAAGCGGCTCAGCGTCGTAGACTCTAACGCCGCAGATGAATAAGCCGTGTGCGGTGCTCTTCGATCGCGATGAAACGCTGGTCGTCGACGTGCCGTTCAACGGCGATCCCGAAAAGGTGCAGCCGGCGCCGAATGCGCGGGCGCTGCTCGACCGGTTGCGCGCCGCGGGCTTGCCGCTCGCCGTCGTTAGCAATCAGAGCGGCGTCGGGCGCGGGCTGTTAACGCTCGAAGCCGTCGACGCGGTCAACCGCAAGATCGAGGAGCTGCTGGGACCGTTTGCCGGATTTTTCGTGTGTCCGCATACTCCGCAGGACGCGTGCGAGTGCCGCAAGCCGAAGCCCAAGCTGATCCTCGACGCCGCCGCGGCGCTCGGCGTCGATCCAGCGTGTTGCGTCTACGTCGGCGACCGCCAGAGCGACGTCGAAGCGGCGCGCAACGCGGGCGCGATTCCGCTGAAGGTTGAAGGACCACACGGCTTGGAAGACGCCGTCAATGCAATTCTCTCGTAAGAATCTACTCGAAGCCGCGGCGTCTTCGGCCTGCTCGAAACCGTCGGCACGGTGAGGGCACAGACTGCTGGTACCGAGGGCGTCGTCGGCGCGTGGAGCTTGGTAAGATTCGACATCGACGAAGGCAAAGGCGGCGAAAAGCCACGATTCGGGCCGAACCCGGTGGGCTATTTGATTTACAGCGCGGATCGGCGCATGGCGGCGGTGCTCGCCGGCACGCGCCGCGCGCCGTTGCGAGCCCCGAGCGGCGCTGCGGCCGGCACGGAGGCGCAGTGCAACGATTCGGTGTTGAACTTTCTCGCGTACGCGGGGCGCTACGAGATCCGCGGCGACCGCGTCTTTCATCACGTCGAGGTGAGCGTTTTTACTAACCTCATCGGAACGACGCTGGAGCGGCAGTTCAAGATTTCGGGGGACACGCTGACGATTCGCACGCTGCCCCCGGAAATCTGGGGCGGCTCCAACGTGCTGGTATGGAGGCGAGCCTAGGGGTTGGGCTGTCCCTCGAGCCAGTAGTCGATATCTAATCCGTGGGCGCGCAATCCGGCGTAGGCGCTCGCCGGGATGTGCACGGTCTTGGCAAGGCGCTCCCACGTGGCCGTGACGCGCGTCACGTAATGCTCGGTTTCATCGTACGGCGGGATGCCGCCGTACTCTTTGACGGCCTTCGGCCCCGCGTTGTACGCCGCGAATATCAGGTTGTAGCGTTTCGAGCCGAAGCGCTGCATCAGGCCGCGCAGGTACCGCGCCGCGCCGTACAGATTCTGCGCCGGGTCCCGCGGGTTGACGCGGAGCAGTGCGGCCGTCCCCGGCATCAGCTGTCCCAAACCGATCGCCCCCGCGGGTGAGATCGCATGGGTGTGCCAGCTCGATTCGACCGCCACGATGGCAACGAGCATGGTCGCGTCGAGGTGCCAGCGCGCCGCGTTCACGAGAACGCGCTTGGCCAGGGTGTGACTTTGCCAGCTCGGCATTTGGGGATTGATCTTATGTAAGAGCGAGGCATACGCCGCGATCGCGGGCGGCGTGGCCGGCACCGTCGCGTGTGACGCCCGAGCCGGGATGGGCAAAGCAAAGCCGGCGGCAAATATGAAGCTCACGGCTGCCAGGACGGCAGCGATGGACCTGCGCATATGGGGCCCGTGGGTTCGCGTCAACCGCCGGAGGCGCCTCCCGGCCGAGAACCGCCCCAGCGTTCGCCGGACCGCCGCCGCTGGGCGCTCGCAATCATCCTCGTGTCGCTTGCGGCGTTGTGCGCGATCATCGGCTGGGCGCAGTGGTACGCGGTTCACGTGAACGTGCCAAAGTATCAGCATCGAGCGCCACCGCTGCCCTAGCACTTTGATGGTTCTTTGACCATCCGAGCGCAGGATTGCCACACGGTGCAGCACTAGAGACAAACACAGGAGGTTCTTTCCGTTGTTGAAGAGCGTGCTGCGTGTAGCGGCGTTTTTTTTGATTGTTGCATCGAGCGCCGGCGCTCGCGCGTACGCCGCCAATCCAACGGCGTCGCCGTTGCCCCCATCGCCGTCGCCGCCAAAGCCCGTTGTGACGCCGTCGCCCACGCCGTCCCCGTCGCCGGGTCCGCCGTTCGGCAACATGAGCTGGCGAGAGATCGGGCCGGCGACCGCCGGCGGCCGCGTCACGTCCGTTGCGGGAACCGCGGCGAATTCGAAGCTGTACTACCTCGGCGCAGCCGGCGGTGGCGTGTGGAAATCTGAGAACAGCGGTCAAACGTGGGACCCCGTCTTCGACAAGGAAAATATCGCGGCGATCGGCGCCGTCACGATCGATCCGACCGACGAGAAGATCGTGTGGGTCGGAACGGGCGAATCCAATCCGCGCAACGACGTCAGTTACGGCGATGGCGTCTACAAGACGACCGACGGCGGCGAGCATTGGTCTCACGTGGGGCTCGAAGCGACGCGCTACATCTCTCGGATTCTCGTCGACCCGCGCAACCACAACCACGTAATCGTCGGCGCGCTCGGCGACGTCTTCCACGATAACACGGAACGCGGCGTCTACGTCACCGATGACGGCGGCCGAACGTGGAAGCAGACGCTGGCCGTCGGCCCGGAGAGCGGCGCCTCCGATCTCGCGATGAGCGCGCAGAACCCGAGCGTCGTCTACGCGGGAATTTGGAAGTTTCAACGGCGCCCCTGGACGTTCGTCAGCGGCGGTTCGGAGGACGGCCTCTACAAATCAACCGACGGCGGAGCGACGTGGACCAAGCTCGAGGGTCACGGTTTGCCGGCGTCTCCGATGGGCCGGATCGGCGTCGCCGTCGCTCCGAGCGACGGCAACCGCGTCTACGCCGTGATCGAGTCGAAGGAAGGGGTTCTCTGGCGCTCCGATGACGGCGGCGGATCGTGGAAGATGGTCAGCAACGATTCCCGAGTGGACGCGCGGCCCTTTTACTTTTCGCACGTCGAGGTCGATCCGCGCAATCCGAATCGGGTCTACGCGGTCTCCTTTGAAGTTCGCATGAGTGCGAATGGAGGTCAGACTTTCAGAACGGTCGGCGACAGCGTCCACTCCGATTTCCATGCCATCTGGATCGCGCCGAACGATCCCTCGCGGATCATCCTCGGCGAAGACGGCGGTTATGTGCTGACGCTCGACGGCGGCCAGAACTGGTTCTTCTCCGCGAACGTTCCGATCGGGCAGGTGTACCGTGTCGGTTTGGGCAGCGACAACCCGTATACGGTCTGCGCCGGCTTGCAAGACAACAATGGCTGGTGCGGCCCATCGAACTCGCTCGATCCGTCCGGCATTCAGAACAAATATTGGATCGTGACCGTGGGCGGTGACGGAACGTGGGGCATTCCGGAGCCGGACGACCCGAACTGGATTTGGTCCGACTCGCAAGACGGCGCGCTCGCGATTTACAACCGCGTGACGCAAGACGGCTGGTTCGCGCAACCATATCTGCTCTCCGGAGCGGAGTCGTGGACGCTCGCGAAGAGCAAGTATCGTTTCAACTGGGAATCGCCGATCGCGTTCGCCCCGTGGCGCTCGTCGAACAACAAGCTCATCGGATGGTATGGCGGCAACGTCGTATTTCAAACCACGGATCGCGGGCGCTCGTGGACGGTCATCAGTCCGGACTTGACGCGGAACGTCAAGGCGTATCAGCAGCCGGCTGGCGGACCGATCGTCAACGACGTGTCGGGCGCCGAGTACAGCGATACGATCCTCGACATCGAAGGCTCGCAACGCACGCGAGGCGAGATCTGGGTCGGCACCGACGACGGGTTGGTGCAGATGACGCGCGACGGCGGCAAACATTGGTCGAACGTCACTCCGACCGGCGCGCCGGAGTTCGGGCGCTTCGCGACGGTCGCGCCCTCGACGCTGGTGGATGGAACGGCGTACGCCATCGCCGACGCCCACGAGATGGGCGATAACGCGCCGTACGTTTTCGTCACGCACGACTTCGGCCGGCACTGGACGAAGATCGTAGATGGGCTGCCGGCCGATCAGTGGGCGCGCGCCGTGCGTCCCGACATTCGCGATCGCAATCTCGTGTATGCAGGAACGGAAGAGGGAATTTGGATCTCTTTCGACGGCGGCGCGCACTGGCAGTCCTTTAAGAACGACTTGCCGCCGGTCTCCGTTCACGACATTCGCCTGCAGCCGCGCGACGACGATCTCGTGATCGCGACGCACGGCCGCAGCGTCTACGTCATGGACGACGTGCGGCCGCTGCAAGAACTGCAACGAGCGATCGCGCAAAAAACGTGGCTGTTTACGCCGCGCACCTCCTACGAGTGGTCGCTCCACGAGAACGATGAGGGCACCTACACCAACTATGCGGCGAACAACCCGCCAAACGGCGTCGTGATCACGTTCTATCAAAGCGAGCCGCAGAAGGGCGCACCGAAGCTCGAGATCCTCGATTCGCACGGCCGAGTGATGCGCACAGTTTCCAGCACGCACAAGGTCAACGACAAAGACGAGCCCTACGTAACGAACAAGGTAGGTTTGAACCGCTATACTTGGGACTTTACGGTCAACGGTCCGGTGCGATGGAATGGCGGCAACGACTTCAGCAAGGGTCCGGAGACCGGTCCCGGAGTCGTGCCCGGGGAGTATGCGGTTCGCATGACGCTTTCGGGTCACACCTATCTGCAGCGTTTCCGGGTCGCGCCCGACCCGCGCTCGCAGTTTACGCAAGCCGAGTATCAGCGGACCTTCGATACGGCGATGCGGCAGATGGCGCACTTGTCGAACGTCGACACAATCCTCAACAATCTCGACGGTCTCAAGAAGGCGCTGGATACGGCCGCCGGCACGGCGACGAAGGCGAACAATGCAGCGCTATCAGCGAAACTGCAGGACGCGCAGACGGCACGCCAGACGCTGTTCGATTCGCTCGCCGTGAACATTCGGGGTGAAGGCACGATGGACGAAGGGAGACTGCACGAGGATCTCTTCGGCGCGTTCAACGCGGCACAGGGCCTGATCACCCCTGCGGTTACCGATGGGCTCGCGCGGACCGATGCCGAGTATCGGGCGGGCGTCGGCCGGTATAACGCCTTCGTCACGAACGTTGTGCCCGGCGTTAACGCCGCGTTGCGGCAGGCCGGCATGAAGGAGTTGCCTGCGCTCAAAACCGTAAGCGCGATTTGATGCTGCTCTCCACCGTTCTGTTTGCCGCGGCGGCGTATGCGAACCTGACGTGGCGCTCGATCGGTCCGGCCGTCTCCGGCGGGCGCGTCACGTCGGTGGCGGGCACCCCGCAAGACGACCAACTCTA
>Ga0213873_10000084_pt1 | contig 19378 bp, 20 predicted proteins | sample VelepicomBERX_R3_FD_160067 | JGI IMG/M metagenome (GOLD analysis project Ga0213873, IMG submission 160067) | Rhizosphere microbial communities from Vellozia epidendroides in rupestrian grasslands, the National Park of Serra do Cipo, Brazil - RX_R3 | ecosystem: Host-associated > Plants > Roots >...
TGGGCGCGGGGGCTGCTGGCCTACCTGAGCTCGATGGTGTTCTGGTCGAAGGTGGCACCGCGGGATGCGACACCGGAGCTGGCGGTGCTGTCACTGCTGGGCCCTGGCACTGACCGGGTGATCGCGCGGGCCGGCGAGCTGGGCGGGTTCGCCCGTACCATGGCGGGTCGCAGCGACCTGCTGGTGCCCCGCAGCGAGCTCGCAGGCGCCTGGCAGCGGCTCGTCGATGCCGGCGCCACTCCGGCCGGCACCTGGGCCTACGAGGCGATCCGGGTGGCGGCGCTGCGCCCCCGGCTGGGAGTCGACACCGACGAGCGCACCATCCCGCACGAGGTCGGCTGGATCGGCCCCGCGGTGCACCTGGACAAGGGGTGCTACCGGGGCCAGGAGACGGTGGCGCGGGTGTCGAACCTGGGCCGCCCGCCGCGGCGGATGGTGCTGCTCCACCTGGAGTCACCCGAGGCCCTGCCCACCACCGGGGACCCGGTGCGGGCCGGCGAGCGGGTGGTCGGCCGGGTCGGCACGGTCACCACCCACCACGAACTAGGCCCCATCGCGCTAGCCCTGCTCAAACGCTCAGTAGACTCGAACACCCCTCTCCAAGCCGGCAACGCCACCGCGTCGATGGACCCGAACTCCATCCCCCCCGACACCGGCGAACCCCCAGGCCGCGCCGCCCTGCGCCGCCTCCGATCCTGATCTCCCGCATTCAGCGGGCTGAGCGGGGTTGACACACCCCGAATAACCCCGCCGAGCCCGCTGAATGCGCCGGCAGTGGGAGGATGGTCATGTGATCGACCGGCTGTTGGACCCCGCCTACGTCGCGGATCTGGCGACGCTCGGGCTGGCCGAGGTGCGCGCGCGCCGGGACGACGCGGCGCAGGAGGAGACCGACCTGTCCTACCTGCGCCGGCTGCTGCATGCCCGGATCGACATCGTGCGTGCCGAGCAACAGCGCCGCAGCGCGGGTGGCGGCACCGCGGTCGTCGCCGAGCTGGGCCGGATCCTGGCGGTGAACGCCGTGGGGCCGCCCACCGGCTCGGGCCGCCACCAGACGCTGCGGCCCTCACGGGCCGAGGCGCACCGCCGCCGTGTCGAGGCGCTGGTCGCCGATGTCGACCTCTCTGATGTCGGGTCGCGCTCCGACGAGCAGCTCGAGGGCGCTCTGCGGGCCTACCACACGGAGGAGGCGTCGGTATCTCAACGCCGCCGCGCGGTGCAGCACGTGGTGGACACCCTCAACGCCGAGATCGGCTCCCGGTATGCCAGCGGAGCCGCCTCGGTGGACGAGCTGCTCGCCGAGCAACGCCGGCTCACCCAACCGGACAAGAGGGGATCAACCGGAACGGAGCGACCCTAGTGTCTCGTAATAAATAGATCTTTACTGTGAGTTGTCGTTGTCGTCGAGTAGCTTCTTGAAGCCCTGGTGAAGCATGCGGACCTTGGTGATGATCTCGTCCGCAGTCGCGGTCCAGGTGAAGGGTTTCGAGTCGTGGTTCCATTCTGTGATGTAGGTATTGATTGTGTTGATGAGCCGGCGCAGTGATCTGAAGGCTCCTCGTCTGATGGCTTGTTCGGTGATGATGCCGAACCAGATCTCCACTCGGTTGAGCCAGGAGCTGCCGGTCAGCGTGAAACGGAAGGTGACGTTCGGATGCTTGGTGAGCCACTTGTCGACGTCGGCTCCGGAACGGGTGGACGGATTGTCGAGAACGACGTGGACCTCTCGGCCGTCGTAGTCGGCGGCCACCTGGTCCATGAACCTGATGAACTCCTTGGTGCGACGGCGCTGAAAACACCGACCCAGCACCTCGCCGGTGGTGGTGTTCAACGCCGCGAAGAGGTTCGTGGTCCCATGCCGGGTGTAGTCAATGCTTGATGTCAGACGGTGAGTGCACCACCGGGTCGGTCGACAGCTTGAACATCCCTTGACGATGCGGTTGAAGATCGTACCCTCGCCACAGTGCGGCAACGAAGTCATGCGACACGCAGATGCCCATCCCTCTTTTGAGATAGCGCGCCATCTCCCGGCTCGACCAATGAGAAAATCCGGTCTCCTCCGGCGGTGACTGCCGAGTCAACGCCAAGATTCCTGCCCGAACCTCGGCCGAGATCCCCGGAGGCCGACCGGTCGACACCCGATCACTCAACCCGTCGATGCCCTGCTGCTCATACCGAGCGATCCACTTATACACCGTCGGTTTCGTCGTACCCGCCATCCGCGCTGTCTTCGGAGCCGAGCGCCCCTCCGCTCGCCACAACACGATCTGCGCCCGCGCCGAGACCGACCCATCATAACCCTCACGACGAAGCAACGACTCAAGACCGACGCGATCCTCATCCGTTAGGTTCATGACAGGTACAGTATCATGCCACTAAGTCGAACCGAGGTAAAGCACATTCATTCACGACACAACTAGCCGCTGTCCCATTCCTTCAGGAATGACCTGAACTCGACGTCGTCCCTTGCTGAACAAAGGCTGGGGCAGTTCCCGCCGCCCAGTGGGAGAACCGTGAGTAAGCCCGGAGGGCGTCCACTGTCGCGAACCCAGCGCCTTCGTGGTGTTGTGGTCTCATGGATGCTTGTGCACCCTGTGGCCCACCCATGCACGGTCTCATGGATGCTTGTGCACCCTCCAATCCTGTTGACCAGCTCGCAGGTGAACGGATCCAACACGACGCACTCGCCACGGCGCACCAGCACGGTGACTTCCTCCGCGCTGGCCCCGTGATGTTGGTGGCCGCGGTTGCGGTGTCGCCGGTTCGGGCCACCACCAGATTGAGTGCCTCCCGCCCTTCACGCCTGTCCACAACCAGCCTCGCTGTTATCCACAGGGCGCCAGCTGCGCATTTGATCCCGGCAAGGCAACCCCATCCACAACAAGACCGCCTCATTGTGAGCGCCATCCACAACTCTTCGGCGTGTTATACACGTAGCGCTCCACATGACTGGCGTGCTAGCGTGTACCGACTTGAGTTCCTCGGCTACCACAGTGGAAACGCTCGCTACGATTGCTTTGCTGGAAACCCGACAATGTGCGACCCTAGACGTGAGGAGATTGACCCACCGTGAGGTATAGCCAGAGGGTAAACTTGGACGATGGCGTGCCCAACGAAGGTTTCAGGCGAAGCGACGTCGCAGCTGCTGTAGCGGAGTTCCACACCGCGTTTAACCTCCCCCGTCAGGCACAACCTTCCGTCAATGTGGAAAAAACTCTAGAAACGCTGCGAATCTCACTGCTCGAAGAGGAGGTCGGCGAGCTGGTCGCAGCAGCACATGCGCGCGACCTGGTCGGAATAGCCGATGCTTTGGCGGATATCACCTATGTAGTGTACGGTACCGCGTTGACCTATGGAATAGACCTGGACTCCGTGCTCGCTGAGGTTCACCGATCAAATATGAGCAAGCTGGACCGAAATGGCAAGCCGATCACAAGAGCGGACGGGAAGGTGCTGAAGTCTCAAGGTTATTCGCCGCCTAATATCGCAGCCGTCTTGCAGCATCAAATCGCCCGCGGCGAAAGCACGATATAGCTTTGGCCGGAGCGAACCCGCACCTCCCAGCCCGTCTGGAATTCTGAATTTCTGTCATCCTCTTCAAGCCGGGCTGCTGTTCTCATGCTGACGGTGACCAGGAACACTGCGGTGACCGCGAGGAACGCTGACGAGGCGGACACAGGGGTTACCCCACACTCACCTGCCCGCCCGGGGCTGATCACGCTCGCTGCGCGCGGCCTGCCGGGCCGCGCTCGCACGGGCCGGCCCAGTGAACGCTCGTGGCACGGCCGCCCTACCGGTCACACAACCAATATCGGCGGGTAACCCGCCGATGAACGGAGGACACACTGCTGGAGAAGTGACGCTCGTCTGGTACCGCTTCGGCGCCGAAGCCGATTACCATCGTCGGAGAGCGAGGAGGACAATGTGCGCCCGCGACCCTCCTTCCTCCTCAGCATCTTCGGTACGGATGTGTGTATCGACCTCGGTATCGACCTCGGTGGCGTCGGCGGTGGCATCCTCTGGGGGCGTCTCTGGGGGCGGCCGGCGAACAGTTACTGCATGGCCATGGGCGGTAGCATAGGCATCCTCCAAGTCGCCAACGCCCACCACGTCTGGCTCCCATACGTCATCATCTCCAGCTGGTACATCGCCACACTCCTCGGGTTATCTTCAGCTGGTACATCGGCGCACTCCTCGGCAAACCCGACCTTGACCGCTGGTCCCCCCGGTGGTAAGCACCGAGAAAACAACGGATAGTCGAGTCGACGCCAGCCGAGAGGCGTTGCCGGGCGTCGAGTCGGTGCCGTGACCGCTGACGGGTAGGGCGGGCTGACTGAATCGACCATCCATAGAGGTCAATACCGGTACGCGCAAAAGCGTCATCGAGCTGCCTTGAAGGTGATTCATTCAGATGACCTGCCGTCAACGTCGGCTGCCTGGAACTGCTACCGTGTGGGCCCGGGCTCCGATATAGTTACTCGACGGGAGAAGTCGAGACCGTTCCCAGGTGGAGATACGCTTCTCAACTCTCTTCACACCTTGGTTCATCCGGAGGTGCTCAGCGCCGCCACAGCGCTGGAGCTGGCCGTCGAGGCTAGGGATACCGCTCACGATGCTCCAGCTCGGGCGGGCCAGGGCGCAGCACATCCCCCGGGGGGCGGCTGGATGTCGCGGAGCCGCTCGCGGTGGCTTCGGTGCGCCGGTGGGAGGGCGTCAACCAGAGCGGCCACGCCCATTCCAGCATTGTGCCGGCCACCGTTCACGTCCGGGCCGGGGAGCGCGGCGGTCTTCCACTGGCTCACGGCGCGATCACCGCCGCGAGCAGGCTCAGCTCGGTCCGCGTCCGCGGGAGGCTGCACCCGCTGGCCGTCGCGCTGGCGACCCAGCCCGGCCGCGACGCGCGGGACCTCGCCCGGATGGCTCGACAGACCGCCTCGGCACCGGCGTGACCAGCCGGTTCCCGGCGACGTGGCGGACCCGACCGCATCCGGCGTTGTACCGCGTCGCGGCCCACTCACCCCACCCTGTACGGTGGTGGCTAAGAGAAACACTGTCGAGATGAACGGGGCCGCCGGTTCCCCCGGCCGCCCCGTCTCCCTGCGCGAGGGGGTCGAGCCATGGGGCGCGGCCGAGCCAAGGCCAAGCAGACGAAGGTGGCCCGGGAACTCAAGTATAGCTCCCCCACCACAGATCTCGCGGCTCTGCAACGAGAGCTGTCGGGCGGCAACGGTGGCAGCCACACCGCCGGCAACGGCGACGGCAGCGGCGGTGACCCGCGCGCTGGAGACCCCGCCGATGAGTTGTACACCACTGAGGACGACGAATACCGCCGCTGAGGCCGGCCACCGTAAGCCGAGGCGCACGAGGCGTCAGAACCGCGGGTGATCCCCTCGAAGCACCGCGCGGACAGAGTGTTTCGAGGTGTCCTCAAGCTCGACGTCGCGAGACTTGCGCACCTCGCCGAGTACCCACGCTGGCACATGTCGGGCCTTCAGCACCGCCAGCGCGCGATCCACCTCAGCCGAGTCGACCACCGCGACCATCCCGACGCCCATGTTGAAGGTGCGCTCCATCTCCGCGCGCTGCACCCGGCCCCGGCGGGCGATCAGCGCGAACTCCGCGGCCGGGGTCCAGCTACCGCGCTCCAGCACGGCGACCAACCCGCGGGGCATCACCCGCGACAGGTTCGCCGTCAGGCCGCCGCCGGTGATGTGCGCGAAGGTCCGCACCTCCGTCTCCGCGACCAACGCCAGGCAGTCCTTGGTGTAGATCCGGGTGGGCTCGAGCAGCTGCTCCCCGAGCGTGCGGCCGAACTCCTCGACATGCCCGTCCAGCGGCATCCGGGCCATGTCCAGCAGCACATGCCGAGCCAGCGAATAGCCGTTGGAGTGCAGCCCGGAGGAGGCCATCGCCACCACCACGTCACCGGGCCGCACGCAGTCGGGCCCCAGGATGGCGTCGGCCTCGACCACGCCCACCCCGGTCGCGGACAGGTCGTAGGCGTCGTCGGTCATCATCCCGGGGTGCTCGGCGGTCTCCCCACCCAGTAGCGCGCAGCCCGCCTGGATGCAGCCGTCGGCGACTCCCCGGACGAGCTCGGCGATCCGCTCCGGCACGACCTTCCCGACGGCGATGTAGTCCTGCAGGAACAACGGCTCGGCGCCACACACCACCAGGTCGTCGACCACCATCGCCACCAGGTCGATCCCGATGGTGTGGTGCACGTCCATCGCCTGCGCTACCGCGATCTTGGTACCGACGCCGTCGGTGGCGCTGGCCAGGACGGGCTCGCGCCAGCGGCCGGGCTTGAGCTTGAACAGGCCGGCGAACCCACCGAGCCCGCCCAGCATCTCCGGGCGGCGAGCCCGCTCAGCGTGGGGTCGCAGGGCGGTGACGGCCTGCTCCCCGGCGGCGATGTCCACCCCGGCCACCGCGTAGGTGGCGTGCGAACTGTCGATCTCGGTAATGGCAGGTACTCCAGGACACGGATGACGATGGCGCGAGAGATACCCCTACGAGCAGTTACCATCACGCTACCTGGTCAGGGACGACACCCGCGGCACCGCGTCGAGGTCTTCGAGCAGGTGCTTGCCGATGGACTCGCCGGGTGGCAGCGGGATCGGGTAACGACCGTCGAAGCAGGCTGTGCACAACCGGGAGGCCGGCTGTTCGGAGGCGGCGATGAGGCCCTCCAGGCTGACGTAACCGAGACTGTCGGCCCCGATCCGGCGCCGTATCCCCTCGACGTCGCCGTCGTCGGTACCGTTGGCGATCAGCTCGGCGTGAGAGGCGAAGTCGATGCCGTAGAAGCACGGCCAGCGCACCGGTGGGCTGGCGATCCGGACGTGCACCTCGACCGCCCCGGCCTCGCGCAGCATCCGGACCAGGGCGCGTTGGGTGTTGCCCCGCACGATGGAGTCGTCTACCACGACCAGACGCAAGCCGTGGATGACATCGCGCAGCGGGTTGAGCTTGAGCCGGATGCCCAGCCGGCGGATCGTCTGGGACGGCTGGATGAAGGTGCGACCGACGTAGGAGTTCTTCACCAGCCCCTTGCCGTAGGGGATGCCTGAGCCCTGCGCGTAGCCGATCGCGGCTGGGGTGCCCGACTCGGGTACCGGGATGACCAGATCGGCCTCGGCCGGATGCTCCCGGGCCAGCCGGCGGCCGACCTCCAGCCGGGTGGCGTGCACGCCGCGCCCGGCGATCGTGGTGTCCGGGCGGGCCAGGTAGACGTACTCGAACACGCAGCCCTTGGGGTCGGGACCGGCGAAGCGGGAGCTGCGCAACCCACCCGCGTCGATGGCCAGCAGCTCGCCGGGCTCCACCTCACGGACGAAGCGGGCACCGACGATGTCCAGCGCCGCGGTCTCGCTGGCGACCACCCAGCCGCGCTCCAGCCTGCCCAGCACCAGCGGGCGGACGCCGTGCGGGTCTCGCGCCGCGTAGAGCGTGCTCTCGTCGCAGAAGACCAGCGAGAACGCTCCCCGCAGCTGGGGCAGCAGGCGCTGGGCGGCGTTCTCGACGCCGGTGTCCGCAGCGGTGGCGAGCAGCCCGGTGATCAGGTCGGAGTCGGTGCTCGCGCCGTTACGGGTGGGCACGCCGACCTTGCGGGACTGCGCCAGCAGCTCGGCGGTGTTGACCAGGTTGCCGTTGTGCCCCAGCGCCAGACCCGACCCGGTGGCCGTGGTGTCGAAGGTGGGCTGGGCGTTCTCCCAGGTACTCGAGCCGGTGGTGGAGTAACGGCAGTGCCCGACCGCGATGTGCCCGGACAGGGTGGACAGCACCTGCTCGTCGAACACCTGGCTGACCAGCCCGAGGTCTTTGAACACCAGCACCCGCGAGCCGTCGGACACCGCGATTCCGGCGGCCTCCTGGCCGCGGTGCTGCAGCGCGAACAGGCCGAAGTAGGCCAGCTTGGCGACCTCTTCACCGGGCGCCCACACACCGAAGACACCGCATTCCTCACGAGGTCCGGTGTAGTCGTGGCACTCTGCGCGGTAGTGGTCGGGATCATGTCGGGGCATGTCGTTGCCCACCTGCGACTCCCTGTATTCCCGAGTTCCGGTCTACCCACAAAACCTTCACAACCAAGCGACCCCACCGACACCCCCACTCTACGTCCCCTCCCTCTCCCCGTCGGCTCCGCATTCAGCGGGCTCAGCGGGGTAAACGGGGCGCTCATAACCCCGCTGAGCCCGCTGAATGCGTCGATCACACTAAGGGGAGGTAGGGGGAGAGGTCGGCGCGGGGGCCGGAGGCGGCGACGGCGCCGGAGGCCAGGGCGGTGGGCCAGGGGTGGCGGGCGGTCGCTAGGGCTAGCCAGGTTCGGGGGTCGGTCTCTATCACGTTGGGTGGGGTGCCTCGGGTGTGTCGGGGGCCCGCCACACACTGCACGGCGGCGAACGGGGGCACCCGCACCTCCACCGTGGCGCCGGGAGCCACCTGCGCCAGCGCGCGAAGGCTGAGCCGGACGGCCCGCGCCAGCTCGTCACGCGCGGGCGGGCGCCCATCACCGTCCAGCCACCCCGCGACCGCGGCGAGCGCGTCCCGCAGCTCACCGGCGTCGACTCGGTGGCGGCGCGTCATGTGCCTCTCCACGCGGGTACGGGGTGGGCGAACAGGGCCGGCAGCGTGCCGTCCCAGGCGGCGCGCAGCTCCTCAAGGGCGAAGGCGGCGACGTCGACGATCTCCAGCACGGGCCCGGCGCGGACCTCGCCGAGCCGGGTCACCGGCACCCGGTGCGCGGCGCACAGCTGCGCGACACGGTGTGCGCCGACGCCGGGCACGCCGATCAGGACGCGCGCGGAGGACTCGGAGAACAGCGCCACGAACGGACCGAGCGGCGCCGGCAGGCTCACCCGGGCGCCGAGGCCGCTCAGCAGGCAGGCTTCCACCAGCGCCTGCGCCAGACCGCCGTCGGACAGGTCGTGCGCCCCGCTCACCAGGCCGTCGCGGGACGCGGCGGCGAGCACCTCACCGATCGCCTGCTCGCGGGCCAGATCCACCGCGGGCGGCCGACCGCCGAGGTGCCCGTGCACCTCGTGCGCCCATTCGCTACCGCCGAGCTCGTCGCGGGTCTCACCGAGCAGCCAGACCCCGTCACCGGTACCGCCCAGCCCGGTCGGGATCCGTCGGCGCACGTCGTCGATCACACCGAGCACCCCGACCACCGGGGTGGGCAGGATCGCGGTGTCCCCGGTCTGGTTGTAGAAGCTCACGTTCCCCCCGGTGACGGGGATGCTGAGGGCCGCGCAACCGTCGGCCAGCCCGTGGACGGCCTGCTCGAACTGCCACATCACGCCGGGATCGGTGGGCGCGCCGAAATTGAGGCAGTTCGTCACGGCCAGCGGGGTGGCACCGGTGACCGCGACGTTGCGGTACGCCTCGGCCAGCGCCAGCTGGGTGCCGGCGTAGGGGTCCAGCGCGCAGTACCGGGCGTTGCAGTCGGTGGCCACCGCCACCCCGCGCTGAGTGGTCTCGTCGATGCGCACCATGCCCGCATCGCTGGGTGGCGCGAGCACGGTGCCGCCCCGCACGTACCGGTCGTACTGATCGGTCACCCAGGCCCGTGAGCACAGCCCGGGGCCGGCCACCATCCTCAGCACCGTGGCGCGCAGCTCGCCCGGTGTGGAGGGTCGCGTCAAGGCGTCCGGTGGGGACGCGTGCATGGCGTCCTGGGTGGACGGCCGTCGCGCCGGGCGGTGGTAGACCGGGCCCTCGTGGGCGAGGGTGCGGGGCGGCACGTCCACCACGGTCTCGCCGTGCCGGGTGATCACCAGTCGGTCGCCGTCGGTGACCTCACCGATCACCGTGGCGGTGAGGTCCCACTTGGCGCAGCGCGCCAGGAAGGCGTCCACATCGCCGGGACGCACCACGGCGCACATCCGCTCCTGGGACTCGCTGCACAGGATCTCGGCCGGCGTCATACCCGACGCCCGCAGCTGCACCGAGTCGAGATCCACCCGCATGCCTCCGTCGCCCGCGCTGGCCAGCTCGCTCGTCGCGCAGGACAGGCCCGCCCCGCCGAGGTCCTGGATGCCGACCACCAGGCCGGCGCCGACGACCTCCAGGCAGCATTCGACCAGCACCTTCTCGGTGAACGCGTCGCCGACCTGGACGCTGGGCAACTTCGCGCGACCCCCGCTGGAACCGCCGCCGAAGCTTTCGCTGGCCAGCACCGATACCCCGCCGATGCCGTCGCGGCCGGTGCGCGCACCGAACAGGACGATCTTGTTGCCGATGCCGCTGGCGTGCGCCAGGTGCAGGTCAGCCACCCGCATCACCCCCACGCACAGCGCGTTGACCAGTGGGTTTCCCGCATAAGAGGGGTCGAAGCCAAGCTCACCACCGATGTTGGGCAAGCCGAGGCAGTTGCCGTAGCCCCCGATACCGGCGACCACTCCGGGCAGCACCCGCGCGGTGTCGGCGGCGTCGGCGGGGCCGAAACGCAGCGAGTCGGCGACCGCGACCGGCCGGGCACCCATGGCCATGATGTCGCGCACGATCCCGCCGACCCCGGTCGCCGCGCCCTGGTAGGGCTCCACATAGGACGGATGGTTGTGTGACTCGATCTTGAACGTCACCGCCCAGCCGTCACCGACCTCGACGACACCGGCGTTTTCTCCGATACCGGCGAGCATCCGCTTCCGCATCGCCTCGGTGGTCGTCTCCCCGAGATAGCGCAGGTGCACCTTGGAGGACTTGTAGGAGCAGTGCTCGCTCCACATCACCGAGTACATCGCCAGCTCGGCCTCGGTCGGTGCCCGCCTGAGGATCTCACGAATCCGCGCGTACTCGTCGTCGGCCAACCCCAAGTCGCGGTAGGGCTGCGGCTGCTCCGGGTTGCGCACCCGTCGAGGGTATGCGGCGCTGTACACTCCGCCCACGCGGAGGAGGCGACCATGACCGATGCGCCGCGGGTGATCCCCTCCGGAGGGTGGACCGTCGAGCACCTCGACGCGCCCCCGGAGAGTCGCTACCGCCACGAGCTGACCGATGGAGCGCTGACCGTGGCGCCCTCATCATCGAGTCCGCACCAAGCCGTCGCGATGCGTCTCGGCGTCCGCCTGGAGGCACTCGCGCCCGAGCCGCTCATTGTGACGCAGGCCGTGGAGATCCGCTTCGGACGGCAGCTGACCCGCGTCCCCGACGTCCTGGTGGTGCGCAGCGACCAGCCGGGGCGGCACTGGTTCGCGCCGTCGGAGGTGCTGGTGGCCGTCGAGATCGAGTCACCGGGAAGCCACCGGGAGGACCGCGCCACCAACCCACGCTGTACGCCCGGTATGGAATCCCGCACTACTGGCGGATCGAGCTCGACCGGCCGTTGGTCAGCGTGCACTGCCTCGGGCACGGTGACTGCTACCAGATGACCGGAGCGGGCCCGCGGCTGGCCGTCAGCGAGCCGTTCGCCTTCGACGTCGCGGTCGCCGATCTGCTGCCGCGGTAGGCTGGGCGCGGTGAAGGTCCCGTCGTGCCCGCGCGAGGTCTCTAAGCGGGTAGCGCATCCAGCACCGCGTCGAGGACGGAGCGGAAGATGTCCAGCCCGTCGGTCGAGGGCCCGGTGAGCGGGTCGATCGCGTGCTCGGGATGCGGCATCAAGCCGACCACCCGGCCGTCGGCCGAGGTGATCCCGGCGATATCGTGCGCCGCGCCGTTCGGGTTGCCACCCAGGTAGCGGAACACCACCCGACCGTCGCCCTCCAGGCCGGCCAGCGTCGCCGCATCGGCCACGTACCGGCCCTCGATGGACTTCAGCGGCACCACGATCTCCGCACCGGGGGCATATCGGCCCGTCCAGGCGGTGGCGCTGGTCTCCACCCGCAGCCGCTGGTCGCGGCAGACGAAGCGCAGCCCGGCGTTGCGCACCAGGGCACCGGGCAGCAGACGAGCCTCACAGAGGATCTGAAACCCGTTGCAGATGCCCAGCACCGGGGTGCCGCGACGGGCGGCGTCAAGGACCACGCCCATCACCGGTTGGTGTGCGGCGATCGCGCCGGCTCGCAGGTAGTCGCCGTAGGAGAAGCCGCCGGGCAGCACTACCGCATCCACTCCGTGCAGGTCGGCGTCCGCGTGCCAGAGCGGTAGCGCCAGCGCCCCGGCGTGGCGCACGGCACGGGCCGCGTCCACATCGTCGAGCGTGCCGGGGAAGGTGATGACGCCGATCCGGCAGGGACCGATCTGCCGGGGAGTGATGTCCCCGGGACTGATCTCACCGGGACTCACAGTCGGCGTACCGTCCAGTCCTCGATCACCGGGTTGGCGAGCAGCTCACCCGCGATCCGATGCAGTGTCTCGGCGTCGACATCGTCCTCGACATCGAGCTCGAAATGCTTGCCCTGCCGCACGTCGCGCACCCCGTGCAAACCCAGCCGGGGCAACGCGCGCGCGATCGCCTGACCCTGCGGGTCGAGGATCTCGGGTTTGGGAACGACGTCGACAACCACTCGGGGCACGCTGTAAGAGGCTACCCGTGCTCGGCCCGCACGTGGCACGCTTGGCCGTAGGTGCGGCGGGCCCAGGATAAGAGCATCAGCGCAGGAGGGGGTACCCGCGTGCAGATCATTCACTTCCGGCAGTCCTGTGTGCTGGTCGAGACCGGGACGGCTCGGCTGCTGCTGGATCCCGGGATCTACTCCGCCGGCTACCACGAGCTCACCAGGCTGGACGCGATCCTCATCACCCACCAGCACCCTGACCACCTCGACCTTCAGGCGCTGCCCGCGCTGCTGACCGCCAACCCGGCGGCGCGGCTACTGGTCGACTCCGGCTCGGCACCGCAGCTGGCCGAGGCGGGCATCGCGCACGAGGTGGTGGGTCCTGGGCACCGGGTGGAGCTGGCCGGCACGGGCGTCGAGGTGATCGGCGGTGACCATGGCGTGATCCACCCCGATATCCCCGTCGTGCCGAACAACGGCTACCTGATCGAGGGCGACGCCGGCACGATCCTGCACCCCGGGGACTCGTTCGCGCCACCCGAGCACGACGTCGAGGTGTTGCTACTGCCCACCGCAGCGCCGTGGCTCAAGCTTTCCGAAGCGGTGGACTACCTCCGGGCCATCACCCCGTCCCTCGCGGTGCCGATCCACCAGGCCATCTTGGCCAAGCCGAACAAGCACTACGACCTGTTCCGCGAGCTTGCACCCGCTGGCACCGACATCCGGATCGCGGCGCACGCCGAGCCTCTTAAGCTCTGACCCCGACAAGCTCTGACCCGATCGGCACGAGGTGAAGGTCGTGGGGGTGTCGACCGGGCCTGGCCGGCACCCCCACGCCACGATGGACCACTCGTGGAAACTCCTGCGACTACTTGGGTGCGACACCCACCAGGCCAAGAAGATCGCCGGTGTCACCCACGATAGGCAACCCTTGCAGCAGGTTGCCCAGAACCGACGGCAGTTGCACCGGGGACGGCAGCGACAGAGCCGGCAGCCCAAGTGCCGAGATCTGCGGCAGCAGGTCCAGCGCCGGCAGTCCCATCTGGGCGGCTGCGGGATCCTGCCGGGCGGACGCCGCAGCCATCTCCCGCAACACACCCGCGTTGCCCGACCTCAGGAGAATCGGAGAGGTCTCGATCCCGAACGCATTGCCGTTGACCGTGCCGGTGAACGGAGCAGTGCCGACCTGCTGTCTGATGAACCCGGTGTCGCCCTTGATGCCCTGGGCGGTCCTGATGACATCATCAGCCTGCCCTGTGACGACGACGACCCGGCTCCTGATGTCGTACACATTGTCGAGGGTTCCGGCGAGCTCCCCATCGATGGAGTGCACGTAGGAGTTGATCGACCTAGCGCTACCCAGAACCATCACCAAGTTCGGAGCAATCGTACCGACAGCCTTGTTGATATCCAGCACCGAGCCGTTGATCTGCTTAGCGGATTTGTTGATCGGACCCACAGCATCGTTGACCTGCTTGAGGCTGGTGTCGATACTGCTGGCGGAGTCGGCGATGCGACCGATGGTCGGGCTGAGGTTCTGGGCCGCATCACGGATCTGGTTCGCGGTATTAGAGACGCTGGTGAGGACCGGAACCGTGTTGAGCTTGCTGTTGATCGGCGTCAACGCACTGTTGATGGTGCCGACCCGACTCTCGATCCGGTTAGCGGCTGCCAGGATGCCCGTCAGGAAGATCACCGCAGTCAGCGCCCAGAGGACGACGATCACGAGCATGATCCCTGGTAGGGCTTGGGATGTTAAGCGTCGCATCAGTCACCTCCTTTACGGGTGGCACTTGAACGGAGGCAGCAGGGACAGCGTGGGGGAGGTGCAGATGTTGGTCAGGTGGCGGTTCGTCTCCTGAAGCTGAAGGTTGATGGTGCTGGTGTCGTTCTGGATACCTTGCAGGAGCCCGTTGATGACGTTGACCTGCGGAGTGACCAAGGCGGTGCCCCGGCTGTCGATGTTCTGGACCGACTCCAGCGTGCCGTCGATCGACTGCGCGAGGCCGAGGACGTTCAGCAGCACGTTGGAGGTGTCGATCAGGGAGGTGGAGATGGCCGCTACCGACTGCGAGGCGCCCACCAGGGTGCCCGAGGTGTTCACCAGCGAACCTGATGTGTTGACCAGCGAGGCGGACGTGTCCTTCAACGAGGCGTCGATGGACTGCGCCGTACCCCTGATCGACACCAGCGAAGCGGTGGCGTCGGCCACCTGGCCGCGGATCGGCTTCAAGGCGGAATCGATGTCGGTCAGCGCGGCGTTGATCGTCTGGATGTAGTTCGGCAGAGGCTGGACGTTACCCGTGGCGCCCGTCACCGAGCTGGACGCCGTGAACAGCCCGTTATCAATCGACTCGAGCGCTCGCACGATGCCGATCAGGAAGCCGATGACGACGATGACGACGATGAGCCCGAGCGTAGTGAAGATCCACAGAAACCGAGCGAACGAGCTACCGGTGGCAGGAGGCGGGACAGTCGCCGACGTTCTAGAGAATTGCTGTGTTGTCATCTTCCATCCTCCTAGCAGCGCGGCGACGGCGGGTTGATCAGGTTAAGACGGACCTTGGCATCGATGCAGCGAGACGTCAGCTCCGCGTTGATCGCCTGGTTGACGATGTTGCCGGTGTCGATCTTGATGTTTCTGGCGATGAGGACCGTCCTGGCCAGAGCATCATTGATGTTCGCCGCGTCGATGTCGATGCGCTGCGCAACGTCGAGGATGGCTGCGGCCCGGTTGTTGATGCCCTTCGCGGTGCTGTTGATCGCGAAAGCGGTACCGTTGATCGTTCCGACGTTGGTGTTGATGTCCCTGGCGCTCCCGTTGATGGTGGTCGCCGTACCGTTGATCGTCGCGGCCGAGCCGTTGATGGTCCCGGCGGTGCCGTTGATCGACTTGGCCACACCGTCGATGTCACGAGCGGTGGCGTCGGCCGTGTTGAGCAGACCCTGCAGCGGCTTCGCGCTCTGCAAGATCGAAGCGGCAAGCTCGTTGGTCCGGTTCAGCTGGATGACCGAGTTGGTCGCGACGTCGATGTTGCCGGCGTTTCCAGAGATAGTCTGCGCCTTCTTGTCGATGCTCTGCGCCGCAGCCAGGGTTCGGGCCAGCAGCGCAGCCGCTATGCCGATGACCACGACACCGACGACGAGGATGACGACACTGACAACGTTGAACAGTCCAGCTCCTCCAGATCCGCTGGATCGAGCATCCGTTCTAGCCAACTCCACCACCGCTTCCTTAGTGCAGGATTTTTCATGCAGGGAAGCGTGCTGGGCGGGGAGTCACGGCGGGACAGACGAGTGTCGCCGCAACGGCCGACGCCGCTGGGACGGCCTCCTTTCTCAACACGCCTCCCCGGGGCAGCTGCTCCCGTCAGGTACGCGGCAGCTTGGAGGAAGTCGACCAAGAAAGCAAGTGGGTGACCGTGAGGACGGAGTGTAGTGACCTCGCCCGCCTCCGGACCCGCTCACGCCGGGCGAGGGCGGCCGTTCCCGCCCTCCGCGACCGCCTCGACTCGGGTTTTGGTGATCAGCTCATCGTGTTTGAGCTGCGCAGATAGGCGGGAGAACAGATGCGGTCGCGGTGCGCGACCGGGCGTCTGGAGCCGAAAACGCGGGCTGTCTACCCACCGTATGCTTCTGGGAGGGCAGTTACCTACCGTCACAATTTTCTGAGTGACCCAGCAGTAACATGCCGAGGTTGGGCGTCATTTCCGACCGATAACTACATTGAGTCAGCGAGCCACCCTAATGGGTGGATATTGGATCGTTCACCCGAAATAGCCACCAGGACGCGTGTCCCAAGGTCCGGAGTGCAGCCGGCAACCGGCGGGCCACGAGCAGGAGGAACCCGCCTGCCCCAGGGCGCCCACGGCCGTTTCAAGATCATTATTTGAGGGGTTCGCGTGGGGATGGACCACTGTCACCGGGTGCGGGCAGGAGGGGTCGGTATTCCTTGGTGGATCGCGCCCGCCGGGGCGGTATCGGGGTTTGATCGCCGGAAGTGAGCCGTGGCCGTTCGGTAGTGAACGGCCACGGCTCACTTCCGTCGATCAAGGTGGTCGAGTCGAGTCCTGGCGCAAGCTCCGAATCAATGATCTTGAAACGACCGCGGGGTGCCCGAGGAGGGGTCAGTCGAAGCGTCGCACCAGACGTACCAGCACCCAACTCACGACCAGCCAGAAGGCCGCGGCGAGGCCGTAGTCGACCACGATGCGCGTCCTGGTGTCGGGCGGCGCGAACAGGCCGCGGAAGCCCAGCTGAAGACGGTCCGCCCAGTACGCCACGAACCTGGTGATGTCGTTGGTGGGGTTCGCTTCACCTAACGTGAGCACCACATGCGCCACCAAGATCAGGACGAAGAGTCCGCCCACGATCCGGATCACGCTCGCGAGGGCCGCAGCGATCCTGGCTCGCCTTTCGCGGACCGACGTACGGCTGGAGGCCATGACCGCGAGTCTGCCACGGACGACACCATGCGTGCCGGAATGCTCACCGGACATGTTCGGCGACCAGGCGCCCAGTCAGGCGCCCAGTCAGGCGCCCAGTAATGTCCACTCGCGCCCTCTCGGATACCGGGACGGCGGTTGCGCACCGCCCGGTGGCCCCGGCTACCGTGACGGCGTGGCACGCGCCCTCCTGCTTCGCCGCCGCGATGGGGTCTGACGACGACCGGCCCCCCGTCGCGGAGTCGCCCGCGCGCATCCGCCGGTCGGATTTCCCCGGTTACCCGGCTTACCCGGCTACAGAGAGCGCAGAAGCAGAAGATGACTCCCAGGCCCGTTGACATCGGCGCCGGCACATTCGCCTCAGGTGACACCAGCCGCATCCGGCCGCCCGCCGGCTCGGCTCCAGCCGATCAGTCCTCATGGAACCTCCAGCGCGGCAGCGCGATGCCCGTACACCGCTACCGGCCCTTCGGCCGGACTGTGGAGCCGGTGTCCCTCCCAGACCGCACCTGGCCCGACGTCACGATCAGCCGGGCACCGCTGTGGTGCGCAGTGGACCTGCGAGACGGCAACCAGGCTTTGATCGATCCGATGAGCCCGGTCCGCAAGCGGCGCATGTTCGAGCTGCTGGTGCGGATGGGCTACAAGGAGATCGAGGTCGGGTTCCCCTCCGCGAGCCGGACCGACTTCGACTTCGTCCGCGAGATCATCGCCGAGGACGCGGTGCCCGAGGACGTGCGCATCCAGGTGCTCTCACAGTGCCGGCCCGAGCTGATCGAGCGTACCTTCGAGGCACTACAGGGTGCGCAAAAGGCGATCGTGCACATCTACAACTCGACCTCGATCCTGCAGCGCCGGGTGGTGTTCAGGGAGGAGCGCGAGGGGATCAAGAAGATCGCCACCGCCGCGGCCGAGATGCTGGTGGAGTACGCGGATAAGTACTCCGACACCGACTTCCGGTTCCAGTACTCGCCGGAGTCTTACACCGGCACCGAGCTGAGTTACAGCGCGGAGGTGTGCAACGCGGTCACCGAGATCTGGCGGCCCACTCCGGACGCGCCGGTGATCCTGAATCTGCCGGCCACCGTCGAGATGGCCACCCCGAACGTCTACGCCGACTCCATCGAGTGGATGCACCGCAACCTGGAAAGGCGCGACGCGGTGATTCTCTCGCTGCATCCGCACAATGACCGCGGCACCGCGGTGGCCGCCGCCGAGCTGGGCTACCAGGCCGGCGCGCAACGCATCGAGGGCTGCCTGTTCGGCAACGGGGAACGTACCGGAAACGTGTGCCTGGTGACGCTGGGAATGAACCTGTTCAGCCAGGGCATCGATCCTCAGATCGACTTCTCCGACATCGACGAGATCCGCCGCACGGTGGAGTACTGCAACCAGCTGCCGGTGTCTGAGCGTCATCCCTATGGTGGTGACCTGGTCTACACCGCGTTCTCCGGTAGCCACCAGGACGCGATCAACAAGGGACTGCGGGCGATGCGGGCCGACGCTGCGGCGGCCGGCGTCGACATCGGCGAGCACCGCTGGGAAGTGCCGTACCTGCCCATCGACCCGAAGGACGTCGGGCGCACCTACGAGGCCGTGATCCGGGTGAACTCGCAGTCGGGCAAGGGCGGTGTCGCCTATGTGATGAAAGCCGAGCACCAGCTGGATCTGCCGCGCCGGCTACAGATCGAGTTCTCCCGGATCATCCAGCAGCACACCGATACCGACGGTGGCGAGATCTCGCCGCAGCAGATCCGGGACATCTTCGCGGAGCACTACCTGGACCGGCGGACCCCCCTGCGGGTGCTGCGGCACCGGTTGTCCGACGACGGCGAGGGCCATGACGAGATCTGCGCCGATGTGCTGGTGGAGGATGAGGAGCACCAGATCAGCGGATCGGGCAACGGTCCGATCGCGGCCTTCGTGGATGCCCTGGCCGCGCTGGGCTTCGACGTCCGGGTGCTCGACTACTTCGAGCACGCGATGTCAGCCGGGGACAATGCCGCAGCGGCGGCATATGTCGAGTGCACCGTCAGCGAGCAGGTCCTGTGGGGCGTCGGCGTCTCCGGGTCCATCGTCACCGCCTCACTCAACGCCGTCGTGTCGGCGGTGAACCGCGCCCTGCGCTGAGTCTTCTCCTGGGCCACAGCTCACTTCCGACGATCATCCCGGCCACCACGCAGGCTGAGCGGCCTCCCCGGGGTCACGCTCACCGACCTCTGCGGTTTGTCCATCCCGCTCGGCGGGAATGACCCTGGCAGTAGCCCGAAGGGAACTATCGATGAGTGCGGTACGACCGTCGGCCGACGAAGAGCGACTGGCCAGGGGCCTCGGCTGGCTGAGTATGGGGTTGGGAGTCGCGCAGCTGCTGGTACCCGGACACGTCAACCGGCTCATCGGGGTCGCCGGTACCCGCCGTAACCGAGTGGTCATGCGGGCGGTCGGTCTACGCGAGCTGGGTGGCGCGGTCGGCATTCTCGGCCGTTCCCGGCCCGT
>Ga0213873_10000089_pt1 | contig 18091 bp, 19 predicted proteins | sample VelepicomBERX_R3_FD_160067 | JGI IMG/M metagenome (GOLD analysis project Ga0213873, IMG submission 160067) | Rhizosphere microbial communities from Vellozia epidendroides in rupestrian grasslands, the National Park of Serra do Cipo, Brazil - RX_R3 | ecosystem: Host-associated > Plants > Roots >...
GACCCGGTCCGGCCAGCCGAGCGCCAGCGCGATCGGCAGTCGCATATCCGGCGGGCTGGCCTGGGCGATCGTCGAGCCGTCGGTGAAGGTGACCATCGAGTGAACCACCGACTGCGGGTGCACCACGACGTCGATGCGGTCGTAGGGCACGCCGAACAGCAGGTGCGTCTCGATCAACTCGAGGCCCTTGTTCACCAGGGTGGCCGAGTTCACCGTCACGACCGGCCCCATCCGCCAGGTCGGGTGCGCCAGGGCCTGCTCGGCGGTGACCCCGTCCAGCTCCTCGGAGCGGCAGCCGCGGAACGGCCCTCCGGAGGCGGTGAGCACCAACCGGGATACCTCCACCCGGCTGCCGGCGCGCAGGCACTGGGCGAGCGCGGAGTGCTCGGAGTCCACCGGCACGATCTGGCCGGGCGCGGCGGCCCCGGTGACCAGGGTGCCTCCAGCAACCAGAGACTCCTTGTTGGCCAGCGCCAGGGTGGCGCCGCTGCGTAGCGCCGCCAGCGTCGGCGCCAGGCCCCGGGAGCCGGTCACACCGTTGAGCACTACGTCAGCGGGCGCCGTCGCGACCAGCTCGGCCACCGCCTCGGGACCGACCAGGATCCGGGGCATCCGGTAGCCGCCCCGGTCGTACCCGCGTCGCTGCGCCTCGGCGAACAGCGCCAGCTGCAGATCCTGCGCGGCCCGACCGCGTGCCACCGCGACGGCGGGTGCGTCGGTCTGCAGCACCTGCTCGGCCAGGGCCCCCGGGTCAGCCCCGGCGGCGGCCAGCCCGACCACCCGGAAACGCCGCGGGTTGCGGCGCACCACGTCCAGCGCCTGGACACCGATCGACCCGGTGCTGCCCAGCAGAAGTACCGAACGCGGCCGGCGCACTGGGTCCAGCGAGGTCGACGAGTCCATTGAGGTCATTGTTCCCGACGGTAGTGCCATTGCGCGTGCACGGTAGCCCGACATGGATCACACTGACCCTGAGGGCACACGAAAGGAGTGGGGCATGGGCTTTCTCGGGTGGATCGTTCTGGGGCTGGTCGCCGGCGCCATCGCAAAGTTGATCATGCCGGGTGACGACCCCGGCGGCATCATCGTCACCATGCTGTTGGGCATCGTCGGGGCCTTGATCGGCGGGTACCTCGGGAGCCGCATTTTCGGGGTGGGGCTCGAGTCCTTCTGGAACCTCCAGACCTGGATCGTCGCGATCATCGGATCGCTCATCCTGCTGGGGATCTACCGCCTCGTCGCCGGACGTAGAGCAGTCGGGCGCTACTGACCCCGCAGAACCGGCGTACGGCCGGATCTCTCCATCGCCTCTGTTCTCTCCATCGCCTCTGTGGTATGCGATGATGCCGCAGTGGCCCTGACCGAACAGCACCCCGCCGAGGCGCACTCGGACCCCGGCGAGCACTCAGCCCAGGCCGGGGGCCCGTACAGCGTGGATCCGGAGCGGGAGCCCTCGGCCGACTGGGGCTGGCACGGCACCTTCCCGCGGGCGGGCCCGGTCGCGGGGTGGCTCACCGCCTTCGCGTTGTTCGCGATGCTCATCGGGAACAACGGCGGCCACGTGGGGGACGTCTACCTGGTCAGCATCGGCACGCTGCTTGTGGTGATGCTGATCGGTAGCCACCTGAAGGCCCGCAAGGCCAAGCGGCGCTGAGCGCGGGCGCCCGGTGCCTCAGGTACTCCTCAGGACATCGGCGAAGGTGAGCCGAATGGGGCGTTCGAGCTGGTCGTTGGTGCAGGAGCGCGGTTCGCGGTCGGCACGCCAGCGAACGAACCGGGTGGTGTGCCGGAACCGCACGCCTTCCAGGTAGTCGTAGCTGACCTCGACGACGCGTTCAGGACGTAACGGGGTGAACGACAGGTCCTTGCCGGCGTTCCAGCGGCTGGCCTCGGACTTGCGCGGAGTGCGCTCACCCTCCTGATGCCGCGCCCAGGACCACGGGTGGTCGTCGAACGTGGTGACGAGCGGCGCCAGCTCGGTGAGCAGCTCCCGGCGCTGAGCCATCGGGAACGCCCCGACCACGCCCACCGACACCAGGACGCCCCGCCCGTCATAGAGGCCGAGCAGCAGTGAGCCGATGGCGCCCGGACCGGACTTGTGCACCCGGTAGCCGGCGACGACACAATCGGCGGTACGCTCATGTTTGATCTTGGTCATCACGCGCATACCGGGCTGGTAGCGCAGGTCGAGCCGCTTGGCGATGAGCCCGTCGAGCCCGACGCCTTCGAACCGGTCGAACCAGCGTCGAGCGAGGTCGTGGTCGCGCGTCGCCGGGGTGACGTACACCGGTGCGGCGGCGCCGGCCAGCGCGTCGTCCAACACCGCGCGTCGATGCGCGAGCGACCGCCCGGTGAGGTCATCGTCACCGAGCGCGAGCAGGTCGAACGCGACGAAACTGGCCGGAGTCTGCTCCGAGAGCAGCGTGACCCGGCTGGCGGCAGGGTGGATGCGCTGTTGCAGCGCCTCGAAGTCGAGGGTGTGGCGTTCCCGGTCGGCGATGACGATCTCACCGTCGATCACCGCGCGGGGTGGGAAGCCGGCCAGGACAGCGGCGACGACCTCCGGGAAGTATCGGGTCATCGGACGCTCGCCGCGGCTGCCGATCTCGACCTCGTCGCCGTCGCGAAAGATGACGGACCGGAAGCCGTCCCATTTCGGCTCGTAGTGCTGGCCGGCGGGAATGGTGGCCGCGGGCTTGGCCAGCATCGGCGCGACGGGCGGCATGACGGGGAGCTGCACCAGGACAGGGTCTCATGATGATCGTGTTAAGGAGATGTGAGCATCTCGGTAACGGGTCGGTAGCCGACGGAGCGGTAAATGCGTTCCTCCGTCCCCGCTGACCGGCGGCGCGACCGCGTCCATAGGGGGACAGGTCATCACCGGTAACCGGGTGATGGTGAGACCGAAGCGGGTCCAATCGGGCTGCTCGTGCTCGAGCCATACCTGGTGGGCCCGTTCGACGCTGTCCCACAATGCTGTGGGTCCACCTTCGATGAGGTCGTAGTGGCCTCGGCTGCTGATGAGGCGGACCGTAGCCCAGCACCCGTCCGGGGCGGACAGGAAGCTGGCGGTCGGTTGCCGAGTGTCTGGATCGAGGTGCATCCCGATGTGCACGCCTGCGGGTAGTCCCTGGAACTGGGCGAGCAGCCGGCTGACGCGATGGTCCCACCAGGGATGTGGCGGGATGGTCGTGGTCCGCCGCCGGGTGTGTTCGCTGCGGGGTTGTGGGGGCGCAGGTGCGTCCTCGTGGTGATGGCGCATGGTCATGAACGAGCCGCACCTGGTGGTGAAACGACCTTCCAGCCGGTCGGGATGGCGGTACAGCAGGACGAGGTTGCCGGCCTCCGGTGCCACCTTGACATCGACCAGGATTCTGCCGCCGACACAAAGCTGTTCGGCCCAGGCCCAAGGTACCGTGGGCACGGAGCAGGTGGCGATGATCCGATCGAATGGGGCGTGCCCCGGTAGTCCGCCCGCGCCGTCAGCGGTCGCCAGGGTCGGCCGAAAGCCGATCCTGTGGAGTCGCCGGCGGGCGCTGTCGACGAGCTCGGTGTCGACGTCGACGGAGAACACCAGGTTCGCACCGAGCCGGTGCGAGAGCACTGCCGCGTTGTATCCGGTGCCGGTACCGATTTCGAGCACTTTATGTCCGTCGTGGATATCGAGTGCTTCGAGCATGCGCAGCATGAGATCCGGTTTGGTGCTGCTGGGGAGGGATTCCTGGTGCGTTCCCCGATCAGCCAATGCCGTGAGGAGAGTCGTCGGGGAGTAGACGAGATCCAGCCCGGCCGGAGAGGTCACGTCCACCGGTTGCCACGTACCGGTGTCATCTTGCCGGTAGGCGCCGGGCACGAACACGTGGCGGGGTACGGCGGCTACGGCGCTGCGCCATGCGGGATGGTGTACGTCGCCTTGCGCGGCGAGTAGGTCGGCGAGCCGCTGCGCCCGTGCAGCCCAGTCGGCAGCGGATGGGGCGGTCACCGCTTCCCCTTCACCAGGACGTCAGCCAGACACCCCGTCAGCGGCACACCGGTCGCGGCTTCAAGCCACCCATACTGGCCTCCCGTGTTGACCTCCAGGAAGACCCATTCACCGTCCGGTGAGACGATGAAATCCAACGCCCCATACATCAGGTCGAAACTGCACATGAGCGCGTGGATGACGTGGGCGACGTGGTCGGGCGGCTCGATAAGCTCGTAGGTCCAAGCGGCGTAATCGGATCGCCAGTCGACGGAGGAGTCGGGACTCCCGGCCTTGATCTTGACTGCGGTGCGGCGGTCGTCGATGACGACCACGCGCACCTCGAAGGATTGGGGAACCCAGCGCTGTACCAGATGGCTGGTGACCTCGGGCCCCCGCAGATCATCGAGATCGTCCGGGCCGAGCACTCGAGTCCAGGACAGCTTGCGGCGGCCTTCCTCCGAAATTGTGTTCGCGCCCATCAGTTTCGTGACGGTCCGCCCGGCAGCGGCAAAAGAACACACCGACTCAGGCTCGTTCGTGATTACCGTCTCCGGTACGGAGAGCCCGCACTCATGGGCACGCACGAGCTGCACGGGCTTGTATGCCGCATCCGCCAGACGGCTCGGGTGGTTGACCCACAGCACCGGCAGGCCGGCGAGCACACCGCCCAATCCGTACTTAGCCTCGCGGAGGCGATGATGGCGCTCAACCGGTGAGAGCACGGCAGGCATTCGGTATGCTTCCGTGCTGCGGTACCACACATCGTGGATCTCTTCGAGTTCCACGATGTGTGCAGGTGTGCGCAACTGCCCGGACCAACGGCCCCTGCACAGCGAGACCGACAGGCGCAGCTGCGCCGGAAACCACGCGGTATTCACTCGACAGGCAGCCATCCCACGCACATCGAGTGCAGTGATCATGTCATCGGCGTTCGCGTCGAGATCACTCGCGAGGATCAGGACTGTCATGCCGGCGGGAACGGCGCATCTGGCGCGAAGTCGTAGATGAAGTCCTCCATCGGTCCTTCGTCACCGTCGCTTGAGGTGACCTTGTCCGCAGTCGGCTGCTCCATCCGTGTTTCGTTCAATGGTGTTCCGTCACAGTCCACGCCATTTGACTTTCGTGGTCATAGCGCCACATCCTGATCTGTCGGCCGGTGCTGGGCGGAACCTTCATGCCGCGTAGTCCCCACGGGCGCACGCTGTCGGGTGACGGGATGTCGGCGTTGTCCGCGCAGGCGTAGCCCACTCGGGCCTGCGTCATCGCATCATGGGGAGCATCGAGGTCATGCGATGCCTCGGCCATCAGCCCGCAGGCGATCCCGGCGATCAGACAGAGGTCCGGGTCTGCGCCGGGCGCTGGCGCCCCTCCAGCAACCCGAAGGCGCGATCCTGGGTGTCCACCAGGTCACCGAGCAGGGTGGGCAGTAGCTCTTGTTGGTAGGCGGTGACCAGACGACGCACGTCATCGATCAACTGATCGAGCATCCCCGCGCCGACGTTGGGCGCCTCGATACAGGTGAGGAAGTCGCGAGCCGGTCGGCGCTCATGGCGATCACCTGCCCTTCCCAGTCCGTCCGCGCGCTGCCCCGCTCCGGTGCAGCCCCGGCACGGCGGCGGGTCGGCAGGACCGCCCCGGTGCCGTACGGCGGCCCGAGCAGCCGCGCCACCGGCTCACCGAACAGCAGCTCCAGAGCAGCCTGGGCGCACGTCACCCACCACGACGGAGGAGAGCCGGATGTCTGCCTACCCTGCCCCGTTGGCCGGTGCTGAGGTGTACGAGTGGATCGCGCTGCGCCGGGTCGGCGGCGGTGGGGTGGCGAAGGTGGGTGACCGTTGGCTGCAGAACGGCCATCGGGTACCGGGCTACGTCGCGGGCGCGCTCGCCGGGTTGCTCGCCGGTGGGTTGGTGATGCCGGTCGACCCGGAACCGTCGGCCGTGGCCCGGGTGGCGCTCACCGATGCCGGGACCGACCGCTATGAGCAGCTGTGCCAGCAGGCCCTGCGGATGCCCGGCGCCCAGTTCATCGACCTGTGTCGCCGATTTGTGGACGAGGTCCCCGACCCGGTCGGCGCACGGCGCTGCCCGACTAGATCCCCGGCCGGCCGCCGGTTGAGCGTCCCCCGCTTCGGCCCCGCAGCCGGCCCGCCATGCCACAACGCGTCGGGCAGCCCCACTACAACCGGTTCGGCATCCGCACCAGCGGCGGCACACCTGGAAACACTGATCAACCAGCTCGACGAGACCTGCACGACCCGTCGGTCCGGACGCCCGACCACCAGCTCCACTGGGCAGCCCGAGGGGTTTAGCCTGCGCCCGTCGAACGGTGATCATCGTGCGGTCGGTACTGCGGTGGATGTGAATCCGCGCCCCGAAGTATTCGATCTTCCGCTCAGACCGGACGAGCCAGCTCATCGGCTCCCAGACCGTGCCGCCGGCGCCGAAGCGCAGTCGTCGATCTTGCGCATTCAGCGGGCTGAGCGTGCTGAACGGCGCCTGATAACCACGCTCAGCCCGCTGAATGCGGTGACGCGGCGAGTTGGCCGCAGGCGGCGGCGATCTCGCGGCCGCGGGTGTCTCGGATGGTGCAGGGCACTCCGGCCGCGCGGACCCGCGCCATGAACTGCTCCTGTGCGAGCGGGGGGGTGGCGTCCCATTCGCTGCCTGGGGTGGGGTTGAGCGGGATGAGGTTCACGTGCACCAGGGCGCCGAGGCGTTCACGCAGCAGCCGGCCGAGCAGCTCGGCGCGCCACGGCTGGTCGTTGACGTCCCGGATCAGCGCGTACTCGATGGACACCCGGCGCCCCGTGGTGTCCGCGTAGTGTCGCGAGGCGTCGAGTACCTCGGCCACCTTCCAGCGGCGGTTGACCGGGACGAGGGTGTCCCGCAGCTCGTCGTCCGGGGTGTGCAACGACACCGCCAGCGTGACCCGCAGTCCTTCGGCGGCCAGCCGCCGGATCGCCGGCACCAGGCCCACCGTGGACACCGTCACCGACCGCTGGGACAGACCCAGCCCGTCCGGTGCGGGGTGGGTGATCCGGCTGAGGGCGGCGACCACTCGCTGGTAGTTGGCCAGCGGCTCGCCCATGCCCATGAACACGACGTGGGACAGCCGGCCGGGACCGCCGGCCAGCTCGCCGTCGCGCATCGCGGCTGCGGCGGCGCGCACCTGGTCGACGATCTCCGCGGTGGACAGGTTGCGGGTCAGCCCACTCTGCCCGGTGGCGCAGAACGGGCACGCCATCCCACAGCCGGCCTGGCTGGAGACACACACCGTGGTCCGGTCGGGGTAGCGCATCAGCACGCTTTCCGACAGCGCCCCGTCCGCCGCACGCCACAGCGTCTTTCGGGTCGTGCCACCGTCACAGCAGATGTGCCGCAGCGGGGTGGCCAGCTCCGGCAGCAGCGCCGCCACCAGCCGGTCCCGGCTCGACGCGGGCAGGTCGGTCATCGCGGCCGGATCAGTGCTCAGCCGCGCGAAGTAGTGTCGGGCCAGCTGGTCGGCGCGAAATGCCGGCTCGCCCAGCTCCCTCACCGCGGTACGGCGTTGGCCGCGGTCGAGGTCAGCAAGGTGACGCGGCGGCATGCCCCGGCGCGGGGCCTGGAACACCAAGGGCAGCGCAGTCATCGCGCTGTCCATCGTCCCATGGCAAGACCAGTGGGCTCGCGGCGCAGATGTAGACGGTAGCGGACGGGGATGGTCAGCCCCGGAGTCGCCGCGATCGCCCGCGCCGCCACCTCGGGAGTGAACTCGATGCGCAGCGCGGCCTCCAGGTCACCGCGATCGCGGAAGCGCCAGACGGTGTCCACCCGGCGGCAGTCGAAGCCCTGGGCGGCGAAGAACGCCTCGACAGTGGCGGGCCGGTAGCGCGGTGCCGCCGCGCACAACCACTCGCCATAGGGGGCGTGGGTACCGTCCAGGTCGATCACGACCATGGTCCCGCCAGGGCGCAGCACCCGTCGCGCCTGGGCCAGGCCCCGTTCGCAGCCTGGGCCGAAGAAGTAGGCGACGCGGGCATGCACCAGGTCGGCGCTGGAGTCGGGCAGCGGCAGCCGTTGGGCGCGACCGGCGATCACCGAGACGTTGGGCAGGGCGCGGACCCGTCGACGGGCGCGGGTCACCAGCGGAGGGTGTGGCTCCACCCCGACCACGCCGCGGGCCCGCTCGGCGAACCGAGGCAGGTGAAACCCGTCCCCGCAGCCGACGTCGACGACGTCGGCGCCATCCCAGTCGACCCGGTCGGCCAATGCCACCCACAGCGCCCCGTCGGCGTCGACCGCCTGGTTCTCCCGCTCGTAGACCTCGGGCCAGTTCCAGATGTTGGGGCTGGCCAGCACGCCCGAGTCGGTCACCGTCAGCCGCCGACCGGGACGAGCAGGCTCAGCAGCAGCCAGGACACGACCGCCGAGGGCAGCAGCGAGTCGATCCGGTCCATCAACCCGCCGTGGCCGGGCAGCACGGTGCCCATGTCCTTGACGCCGAGATCTCGCTTGATCAGTGACTCGACCAGATCCCCTCCGGTCGCGGTGAGCACGATCGCCGCCCCGAACACCACCCCACGCCACGGCTGGCCACCCAGCAGAAAGGTCACCGACAGAGCACCCGCGGCGGTCCCGACCACCAACGATCCGATGAAGCCCTCCCAGGACTTCTTCGGACTGATCGAAGGCGCCATCAGGTGGCGCCCGCCCAGCACGCCGGTGGCATAGCCACCGATGTCCGAGGCCACCCCGGCGAGCATCAGGCACAAGACCCGCGCCGCGCCGTCGGCGGGAACCACCAGCAACGTCGCGAAAGCGGCGAGTCCCGCCACGTAGGCGGTGCTGAACACCGACGCGCTGACGTCGCGGACGTAGCCCGCCGCACCCCGGGGGAAGCGCCACACCAGGCAGACCAGCGCAGTGATCACAAACGCGACGAGTATCCCGTCCCGGCCGAGCGGCCAGGCCAGCCACACCATCGCCTGCCCGCCGAGGAGGACCGGTGGCAGCGAGACCCGGACATCGGTTCGGCGCAATGCCCCGGCCAGCTCACAGCTGGACACCGCCACCGCGGCGGCCACGATCCCGATGAACACCTGTCGCACAGTGAACAGCGCCACCAGGATCCCGGCGCCCATCAGCAGCCCGACGGCGATCGCCGCCCACAGGTTCCGGCCCGCCCGTCGGATATGGGGCCGCTCAGCCGGGTGCACAGCGGAGTGGGGACGCTCAGGCAGTCCGCTGGCAGCCACTCAGACCTCGAGCAGTTCGGATTCCTTGTGCTTGACGAGCTCGTCGACCTGCCCCACGTACCGGTGAGTGACGACCTCGAGTTCCTTCTCTGCCCGTGTCACGTCGTCCTCACCAGCCTCGCCCTCGCGAGAGATACGGGTGAGCGCTTCCTTGGCCTTGCGACGGATGTTGCGAATGGATACCTTGGCGTCCTCTCCCTTGGTATGCGCCACCTTGACCAGGTCTCGGCGGCGTTCCTGGGACAGCTGCGGGATGACCACCCGGATGATCACGCCGTCATTGGTGGGGTTGACGCCCAGGTCGGAGTCCCGGATCGCCTTCTCCATGGGCCGGAGCTGGCCGGGGTCATAGGGCCTGATCACGGCCATCCGGGCCTCCGGGACCGTCACGCTGGCCAGTTGGATCAATGGGGTGGCCGAGCCGTAGTAGTCCACGACGATCTTGGAGAACATCGAGGGGCTGGCACGGCCGGTCCGTACCGTGGCCAGGTCCTCCTTGGCCACCGCCACGGCCTTCTCCATCTTGTCCTCGGCGTCGAGAAGGGTGTCGTCGATCACGGCTGCTCCTTGTACTAGCCAATACCCGTTATGACCCGATATGCTCCGTTATGACACAGTGCTGACCAGGGTTCCGATGGACTCACCCCGCACCGCGCGAGCGATATTGCCCTCGGTGAGCAGGTTGAACACGATGATCGGCAGCTTGTTGTCCATGCACAGGCTGAAAGCGGTCGCGTCCGCCACTTTGAGTCCGCGCTCAAGCACCTCGCGATGGGTGATGTGGGTGAACATCGTGGCCGAGGGATCGATCCTAGGGTCGGCGGTGTAGACTCCGTCGACCGCCTTGCCCATCAGGAGAACCTCGCAACCGATCTCCAGCGCCCGCTGGGCACCGGTGGTGTCGGTGGAGAAGTAAGGCATCCCCACGCCGGCTCCGAAGATCACCACACGGCCCTTCTCCAGGTGCCGGATGGCCTGGCGCGGAATGTAGGGCTCGGCAACCTGAACCATCGTGATGGCCGTCTGCACGCGAGTGTCGATCTTGTGTTCACGCTCCAGGAAGTCCTGCAGGGCCAGGCAGTTCATCACGGTGCCGAGCATTCCCATGTAGTCGGCGCGGGAGCGTTCCAGGCCGAGCTGCTGGAGCTCCTCGCCGCGGAAGAAGTTCCCGCCGCCGATCACCACGGCCATCTGCATCCCGCCGGCGACCACCTCGGCGATCTGCCTCGCGACAGCCTTCACCACCTCGGGGTCCACCCCGACCCCACCGCCACCGAACATCTCCCCGCCGAGCTTGAGGAGCACTCTGCGGTATCCGGGACCCACCAGCCGGTCGGCGTTCATCGGCGCGTCAGGCCTGGCCGACCTCGAAGCGGGCGAACCGCCGCACGCTCACCCCGGCCTCGTCCAGAACAGCCTTGACGGTCTTCTTGGAGTCCTGCACGGAGGACTGCTCCAGCAATACGGTGTCCTTGAAGAAGCCGTTGACGCGGCCTTCGACGATCTTCGGCAGCGCCTGCTCGGGCTTGCCCTCCTCCCGCGCGGTCTCCTGCGCGATGCGCCGTTCATCGGCCAGCACGTCGGCCGGCACGTCCTCCCGGGTGACATAGCGCGGCTTCATGGCGGCCACCTGCATCGCCACCGCACGCGCGGTCTCCAGCGAACCCCCGTCATACTCGACCAGCACGCCCACCGCAGGTGGCAGGTCCGAGGCGCGACGGTGCAGGTAGGTGGCCACCTCGCCGTCGAAGGACACCACCCGGCGCAGCTGCAGCTTCTCGCCGATCTTGGCCGAGAACGCCCGCACCGCGTCGTCCACCGTGCCACCGTTGCACCGCGCCTGGGCGAGCGCCTCGGCGTCGGCGGGCCGGCTCCGGATCGCCTCAGCGAGGATCCTGCCAGCAAGCTCCCGGAAGTCGGCGCCCTTGGCCACGAAGTCGGTCTCGCAGTTGAGCTCGATCATCACGCCGCCCTCGGCGGCCACCAGTCCATTGGCGGTGGTGCGCTCGGCCCGTTTGCCGACGTCCTTCGCGCCCTTGATGCGGAGCAGCTCGACCGCACGGTCGAAGTCGCCGTCGGATTCTTCCAACGCCTTCTTGCAGTCCATCATCCCGGAGCCGGTCAGGTCCCGGATTCGCTTGACATCGGCGGCGGAGTAGTTCGCCATCGTGGCTTTACCATCCTGGAGTTCGTTGTCGGATCGGGCGGGGTGTGCAGCGGGTTGTCAGGCCCGCTGCACACCGTTGTTGGCGACCAGTGGAGCGGGCAGCCGCGGCGCGGCTGCCCGCTCCACTGGGTTGTCAGAAACAGAGCTGTCGGAGACGGGTCTGTCAGAGACGGGCCTGTCGGAGACAGGGTCGCTCGAGACCATCAGCTCCTGCTCCCATTCGGCCAGCGGCTCATCGACACCGGCACCGGCCGCAGGCTTGTCTGAGCCGTCGGCGCCGGCGGAGCGGCCGGCTCGCGACATCAGCCCGTCAGCGGTGGCGTCGGCCACCACGCGGGTGAGCAGCGCCGCGGAGCGGATCGCGTCGTCGTTGCCCGGGATGGGATAGTCGACCTCGTCGGGGTCGCAGTTGGTGTCCAGGATGGCCACCACCGGGATGCCCAGCTTGCGGGCCTCACCGACGGCAATCTGCTCCTTCTTGGTGTCCACTATCCACACCGCGCTGGGGACACGCTGCATGTCCCGGATCCCGCCCAGGGTCTTCTCCAGCTTGTCCTTCTCCCGGGTGCGCATCAGGATCTCTTTTTTGGTCAACCCGGAAAAGCCGCCGGTCTGCTCCATGGACTCGAGTTCCTTGAGTCGCTGCAGGCGCTTGTGCACGGTGGAGAAGTTCGTGAGCATGCCGCCCAACCAGCGGTGGTTCACGAAGGGCATGCCGACTCGCTGCGCGTGATGCGAGATCGCTTCCTGGGCCTGCTTCTTGGTGCCGATGAACAAGACCGAACCGCCGTGGGCCACGGTCTGCTTGATGAACTCGTAGGCCCGGTCGATGTAGGTCAACGTCTGTTGCAGGTCGATGATGTAGATGCCATTGCGCTCGGTGAAGATGTAGCGCTTCATCTTCGGGTTCCAGCGGCGGGTCTGGTGCCCGAAGTGCACGCCGGAGTCGAGCAGCTGCTTCATGGTGACGACGGCCATAGCCGGTGCACACCTCAATGTGTCAGGCGCGTCGGCTGGCACCGGCGCGCTCACGCGGTTGTCGCGGCGAGCCGGGTCGGACCGCCGCCCTGGCGCCAGGCCGACGGCCGGACCCCGGGCGATCATGATCGCGACGAGGACCGCCGGACGCCGAGGCCCCGGTAGGGCGCAGCGCTGGCGCGCGAAGTCGACCCGCAAGCGAGTCGCATCTGCAGTGTACGACGTGCCCACGCCCAACCCCAGCCGAGGTGCTCCCCGCGCTCCGCTAGCATCCATGCTGCCCACAGCCATCCACAGGGCCCGCTCCATCCCCAGCGGTCGGCCTCGTCGCTGGGCAGTCGCGCTCGGCGCGGGAAGGCTGTCGGCGTGTCTCGGACTCTGATCTGCATCACGCTCATGGCGGTGTTGTCCAGTGGGCCGTCCAGCCAGACGAGCCCAGCCGATCCGGTGGCTCCGACCGATCCGGTGACCCGAGTCGGGGCCGACGAGGGTGGTGACAAGTCCGCGCCGCGGTTCGGCTGGCCACTTCCCGGGTCCCCCACCGTAGTTCGGGCTTTCCACCCGCCGACGTTCCGGTACGGACCGGGGCATCGCGGTGTCGACCTGGCTGCGGTGGCCGGCGCCCCGGTGCTCGCCGCTGGCGCCGGCACGGTGGCGTTCGCCGGGACGGTGGCCGGCCATGGCGTGGTGTCAGTGGACCACCCCGGTGGGCTGCGCACGACGTATGAGCCGGTGTCACCAACCGTCACCATCGGTGACCGGGTGGCACGGGGTGAGTGGATCGGAACCGTGCAGCCCGGCCACCCGGGCTGCCCCGTCACCGCCTGCCTGCACTGGGGTGTCCTGCGCCGGAGTGTCCGCGACCCAGAGCAGGACAGGCAGTACCTGGACCCGCTGCGACTGCTCGCCACAGCGCGGGTGCGCCTGCTGCCGACCGACGCACCCGCCGGTGATACCCCGACCTTTACCGTCACCCGGACCTGGGGACGCCCGGACCTGGGGACGCCCGGGGTCCTCAGCCGGCGGAGGCTTCCAGCATCTTGCTTCGGAGCCGTAGCACCGCCCTGGTGTGCAGCTGGCATACCCGGGACTCGGTGACGCCGAGCACCCGGCCGATCTCGGCGAGGGTGAGGTTCTCGAAGTAGTAGAGCGAGACCACCACGCGATCCCGGTCGGTGAGCTGCGAGACCGCTTCGGCGAGCAGGCGCCTGCTCTCCACCGAGTCGAGGAACGCGCCCGGTTCCTCCACGGTGTCATCGGGCAACGTCTCGGCGATCGACGTGCCGCCCCGTCCCACGGCGATGAGCTCATCGAGCGCGACCACACTGGTCAGCTGTAGCTGGGCATAAACCTCCCGCAGTTCGGCAGTGGTGACACCGAGCTCGGCAGCCACCTCCGCGTCGGTGGCGGACCGCTGCAACCGACTCTCCAGGCGTTCCAGCGCACGCTCCACTTCGCGGGCCCGGCTCCGCACCGAACGGGGCACCCAGTCCTGAGCGCGCAGCTCGTCCAGGATCGCCCCCCGGATCCGCTGCATCGCATAGGTCTCGAACTTCAAGCCGCGCGCCGGCTCGAACCGGTCGATGGCGTCCCAGAGGCCGAACACGCCCGACTGCACCAGGTCCGCGATGTCCACATGGGCGGGCAGCCCGGTTCCGACCCGGCCGGCCACGTACTTCACCAAAGGCGCGTAGTGCAGAACAAGTCGGTCACGCAGGGTTGCGTCGCGATGCTCCCCGTAGGCCTGCCACAGGGCGACGATGCCCGCTTCCACCTCCTCGGCTCTGGCCTCGGCGGTGCCGCCGCAGACCCCGGAATCGGCGAGGGGGACGGCGGTCAGGATGCCCTCACCACCCCCGGAGTACTCAGGAACGGGGGTGGCTCCGGTCATGGATCGCCTTCAGCCTCTCGACAGTGACATGCGTGTAGAGCTGCGTGGTGGCGAGCGTAGCGTGACCGAGTAACTCCTGAACGGCGCGCAGATCGGCGCCCCCCTCCAGCAGATGGGTCGCGGCGCTGTGCCGCAGGCCGTGCGGACCCATGTCCGGCGCGCCTGGCACCGCGCCGACCGTGTCGTGCACGACGGTCCGAATGATCCGCTGATCGACCCGTCCGCCACGCGCCCCGAGGAACAGCGCCGCTGCGGAACGGGGATGCGCGAGCGCGGGGCGCCCTCGTTCGAGCCAGTGGAACAGGGCGCGCTGCGCGGGCAGCCCATAGGGCACCGCGCGTTCCTTGGCTCCCTTACCGAGTACCCGGACCAGGCGCCGCTCTGTGTCGAGATCGCTGAGATCAAGACCACAGAGCTCGGCGACGCGTATCCCGGTCGCGTACAACAGCTCCACAACGGCGTGGTCACGCACCGCGATCGGATCCGCCTCGGCGGCACCGCGTTGCGCGGCCTGGAGTGCCGCAGCAGCCTGTTCCGGGTGCAACACCGCGGGCAGGGCTCGCCGTGGCCGCGGCGCGACCAGCCGCAGTCCCGGGTCACTGCTCAGCACTCCGACTCGGGTGGCCCAGGCGGTGAAGGCGCGAGCCGCCGCGGCACGGCGCGCCAACGTGCTGCGCTGATGGCCACTGCGGTGCTGCGTGCCCAACCAGCCGCGCAGCAGCGGGAGGTCCACCGCCGCGAGGTCGTCACGGCCCGAGTCCACCAGGTACCGCAACAGGGTGGTGACGTCGCCGCGGTAAGCCCGCACCGTGTGCGGTGACAGCCCACGCACGGACCGCAGATACGCCGCGAAGCGCTCCCGATACGCCGCCAGGGTGTCCGGTAGCGAGTCGGGAGCCGGCCGGTCCTCGCTCACCCGCAGCACGGTGCGCTCCTGACGGCGCCAGGTCAAGCACCGCCACGCCCCGCCTCGGGCAGCACTCGGTGCCAACCGCTCACCCCGCACCCCACCAGCCCCCGCAGCTCCAACAACGGCAGCGCGGAGCGTACCCGGTGTAGCGGCACCCCAGAGTCGAGCACCAGCTGTTCGGGATGCCGGGGAGCCCTCACGGGCAGCGCCTCGTACACCGCCAGCAGCTCCGGGCTCAGCCCATCGGTGCACCGGTGGACGGTGGCCGGCGGCGGCGCGAGGTCCGTCCCGATCCGCCCCACCGCCTCCACCACCTCCGCCACCCGGGTGACCAACACCGCCCACGACTCGGCCCAACGCGGCCGCGGCGGCAGCGGTGCGTCGGGCGCCGCTGCGCACGCCGGCCTCGACCACGACGGTGCCGGCCGCGAATGCGGCGATCAGGCGGTTGCGGATCAGGAAGCGGTGTCGCGCGGGCCGGATACCCGGTGGATACTCGCTGACCACCGCGCCGCGCTGGGCGATCCGGTCCAGCAGCCCATGGTGGCCCGCCGGGTAGGCCCGATCCAGCCCACACGCCTGCACCGCGACAGTGCGACCCTCGGCGGCCAGCGCGCCCCGGTGCGCCGCGCCGTCGATGCCGAACGCGGCGCCGGAGACCACCGCGAAGCCGGCCTCGGCCAGTTCGTAGCCGAACTCGGCAGCGACGTGCTCCCCGTATCCGGTCGCGGCTCTTGCCCCCACCACCGCCACCGTCCGCTCGCCGAGCTCGTCGAGGCGAGCGGCCCCCCGCACCCAGAGCGCCATCGGAGCACGCCAGCGCTGGTCGGTCTGAGCATCGGGCGTGGCGAAGCAGGTGAACGCCTCGGCGGGCCACTCCGCGTCCTCGGGAACCACCAACCGGCCCCCGAGCGCGGCGATCGCGGACAGGTCGACCTCGGCCCGGTCCTCCCCCCGGCGGGCGCTGGTCTCGTCGGTGACCCGGTCAGGTACCCGCCCCGCAGCCACCAACCGGGCCGCCTGCACCGGACCGACCTCGCCGACCAGCTCGGACAACGCCGCAGCGGGGGGCTCGGCGACCCGGTTGAGGTAGGCTCGGGCCCGACGCAGCTCGCGCTGTCCCGGTGTCATGCCGCCCTCCGGTCCCGCAGACCCATCGCCACACTCACGTCCTCGACCAGCGGGCGGTCCCGACCGGCCAGATCAGCCACCGTCCAGGCCAGCCGCAGCGTGCGATCCGCCCCTCTGGCGGTCACCATGCCCCGATGCAGCGCCGCCGCGATCGGCTCGGTCACCGCCCTCGGCAGCCGGAACCTCCGCCGCAACACCGGGCCGGGCACCTCGGCGTTCGTGCTCCAGCCAGTGCCCGTCCACCGCGCGCGGGCGGCCGCGCGAGCCTGGAGCACCCGTTCGCGCACCGTCGCGGTGCTCTCCGGCTCCGCGTCGGCCTGACCCATGTCCTTCACCGGACGCATCAACACCCGCAGGTCCACCCGGTCCAGCAGCGGCCCGGACAGCCGGCCCAGATACCGCCTGCGGGCCGACGGGGCGCAGGTGCAGTCCCGCTCGTCGGGCGGAGCGCACGGACACGGGTTCGCCGCGAGCACCAGCTGGCACCGTGCCGGGTATCGCACCACCCCGTCCCGGCGGGCCAACCGGACCTCGCCATCCTCCAGCGGGGTGCGCAGCGCCTCCAGCGACCGTGGCCCGAACTCGGCAACCTCGTCGAGGAACAGCACTCCACGGTGTGCTCGGCTTACCGCACCGGGCTTGGCCAGCCCCGAGCCACCTCCGACCAGCGCGGCCACCGAGCTGGTGTGATGCGGCGCCACGAACGGAGGCACGGTGATCAGCGGGGTCTCCGGGGCGAGCAGGCCGGCCACCGAGTGCACCGCGGTCACCTCGAGCGCCTCCTGGTCGGTGAGCGCCGGCAGCAGCCCGACCATCCGCTGAGCCAACATGGTCTTGCCCGTCCCCGGCGGGCCGGTCAGCAGCAGATGGTGACCGCCCGCGGCGGCGACCTCCACCGCCCAGCGGGCGTCACCTTGTTCCAGTACGTCGCCGAGGTCGGGGACCGCCGCCGGCGGTGCCGGGCGCGGCGGGCCGGGGCGCGCCAACCCGGCACCGCCCGGGTCTCGCAACCAGCTGAGCACCTCCTTCAGGCAGGTCGCGCCGTGCACCCGCACCCCGTCAACCAGGCAGGCCTCGGCGAGCGAGGCGCTCGGCACCACCACCTCGCCGATACCTACCTGGCGGGCGGCGAGCACGGCCGGCAGCACACCTCGTACCTGACGTAGCCGGCCGTCCAGGGCCAGCTCCCCGATCAGCACCAGCCCGTGCAGCCGCTGCGCCGGGACCCGGCCGGCCGCGGCCAGCAATGCGCAGGCCAGCGCGAGGTCGTAGCTGCTGCCACCCTTGGGCAGGGTGGCCGGCGACAGCGCGAGGGTCATCCGGCGCGGTGGCCACCGCTCACCCGAGTTGAGCACCGCGGCCCGCACCCGGTCCCGCGCCTCGGACAAGGCGGTGTCCGGCAGCCCCACCATCTGCAGCCCCGGCAGTCCCGGACCGATATGGGCCTCGATCTCCACCAGCATCCCGTCGACCCCGTGCAGCGCCACCGCCCAGGCGCTGGCCAGCGACATCAGAACGCACCCTGCAGGTGCTCCACGGTGACCGGTCCGTCCTGCGGGCACAGCACCGCCAGCACGTCGAAGCGGACCTCGCACCAACCGACCCGATAGGCCCGCAGCCACGCCGCCGTGACCCGCCTGATCCGCGCCGCCTTCGCCGGTGTCACGCCTTCGGACGGTTCCCCGTACCCGGTCCCCGACCGGGTCTTGACCTCACACACCACGAGGCGCTGCCCATCGGTGGCGATAAGATCCACCTCGCCGTCCCGGCAACGCCAGTTGCGTGAGAGCACCACGAGCCCCGTGCCGGCCAGGTA
>Ga0213873_10000092_pt1 | contig 17933 bp, 16 predicted proteins | sample VelepicomBERX_R3_FD_160067 | JGI IMG/M metagenome (GOLD analysis project Ga0213873, IMG submission 160067) | Rhizosphere microbial communities from Vellozia epidendroides in rupestrian grasslands, the National Park of Serra do Cipo, Brazil - RX_R3 | ecosystem: Host-associated > Plants > Roots >...
TCACTCTGCTCCGCGACACCTACCAGGCCGCCGGCGACGACATCCGCGAACTGCTCGACCCCATCCGGTACCGCACCACCGACGCCCTCGAGCAACACCTCATCGCCCGGGTCCTGCCCGCCGCCTACGCCCCCCGACCCGGTAGGCCACCGCCCCGCTACACCGAACAGCAGGCCCGCCAGACACTGAGCTTCATCGCCCGAAAGATGGGCAAGAACCGAGACCTCGCCTGGTGGCACATCCCCCGCTGGGCCCCGGCTACTCCCCGCGTCCTCGCCACCGGGCTCGTGTTCGGGCTCGTGTTCGGGGTCAGGAAAGACGAGCCCCAACGAGTCAGGCTCGCGAACTGGCGCACCGCAATCTCGCGCCAAGCTCTTAGACAAGCGCTCGTGTTCGGGCTCATGTTCGGGCTCATGTTCGGGCTCGGGCTCGCGGACGCTCTCATCGAACGCGGCACTGCCCCGGGCCTTCCCATGGGCCCGCGCCAGGCTTGGCGTAATGACCGACTGTCAGCGTTCGTGAACGGGCTCGTGGGCGGGCTCGGGCTCGTGTTCGGGCTCGTCGGCTCCACGATCTGGCCGACCACTCTGGCCTGGTTCCAACTGCAGCTCACCCGCCAAGTGGCCGCTGTCAGGCTCCTACCCTTCCTCGAAGACGCCAGGGAACGAGACATCCTGCGCACCGTCGGCGCTGTCTACCAGTTCCGGCCCGCAATACTGCAAGACCACCTGGCCGACCAGGCCACCGCGAACTCCCTCACGTCCTCCGCGGTTCCGCGCCCGTCCTAGACCTGCGTGTAGCGGCCCTCATGGCCTTGTTGGCCAGTCGAATCCCGGGCGGTCGCTGGCATCTGACTCCCGAGCTTCGCCGGGATGCCACCCTTCCCGTTGAGGGCTGCTCGGGCGACGGATGAGACCAGAGATGAGACCACGGGCAACCGGTGTTATCGCACGACAGGCATCTCCGCTGGTCAAGGTGGTGGCCAGGGGCGGGGTCGAACCGCCGACCTTCCGATTTTCAGTCGGACGCTCGTACCAACTGAGCTACCTGGCCGTACGGGCTGGACGCGGCCCGCTGTGTACCCGGGCGACCCAGACGGGACTCGAACCCGCGACCTTCGCCGTGACAGGGCGACGCGCTAACCAACTGCGCCACTGGGCCTAGCTTTCCGTGCCCCCAACGGGATTCGAACCCGCGCTGCCGCCTTGAAAGGGCGGAGTCCTAGGCCGCTAGACGATGGGGACCTGGTCGTCCAGACCTGCCCGCGCCGGTGGCCCGTCGTGAGCACGTTCAGCATAGGACACCGCCATGACCGGTTGCACGACGGGTGGGCGGATGGCATCACCGCAGACCACCGCCCGGCGACGTCACCGGCGCACTGGCGGCACACCGTCCTCGCCATCGATCAGCCCCAGCATGTCCAGCAACACCCGACAGTCCTCGGCACCCGTCGCCGACCGCGCGACCGCCAAGCGAGCCCGGTCCACCTGCTCGGCGGTGACGCGATGCGGGTCCTGCCCGCGCTGCGTGGGCACTGACGCCCTGCTGAGTTCCGCGCCGGTCTCCAGGCCTAGGTCGTAGGTGCTCGACAGACGGCTCATTCGCCCCTCCTGCACTTCGTTCTCGCGTAATCAGGTCGTCACCGCTCGGCGCAACCTATCCTCCGTTCATCGACCGTCGCAGCCTCCTACCGGGTGATTACCCCGTGTTAACCCTCGCCAGTAGGACTAAACCGCCCACCGTCCATCGTCCGACGCTCGACCAGCGGTCTCCGCGAGCGAGTCAGCGGCCAGCAACTCGGCGAGGTGCACCGCGTGCCGACCCGTCGTCTGGGCGATCTGCAGCCGGCAGCTGAAGCCGTCAGCCAGCACCAACGCGTCAGGGGAGGCCCGGAGGGCGGGTACCAGCGAGCGCGCGGCCAGCGCTGCGGACAGTTCCTCGTGGCCGCGTTGGTAGCCGAAACCACCGGCCAGCCCACAGCACCCCGATGCCCGGCGCACCCGGATCCCCGCAGCGCGCAGCAGCGCGTCGTCGGCGCCGTGGCCGAGGACCGCATGCTGGTGGCAGTGCACCTGCTGCACCGCCTCAGCCTCCCGCCGCGGCGGCCGCCAGTCCGCCGCCCGCCGCGCCAGCAGCTCGGCAAGCGTCCAGGTCTGCCCGGCGAGTGCGCCGGCCGCTGGGTCCTCGGGGAGCAGCTCCAGCAGATCGCCGCGGAGCATGGCCACACAGCTGGGCTCCAGCCCGACCACCGGAGCCCGGGCGGCGATCGCGTGTCGCAGCAGCCGCAGGCTCCGGCGCAACACCAGGCGAGCGAGGGCGAACTGCCCGGTGGCGAACCAGGTCTGGGCGCAGCACAGAGTGCCTCGGGGCAGCCGGACGGCGAAGCCGGCCGCTGTGAGCACCCGGGCTGCGGCGTGTACCACCTGCGGGTCGAACGCCCGGCTGAAGCAGTCCGGCCAGAGCAGCACCACACCGCGCGGGGCCGGTCCGGAGGGCGGTTCCGGCGCCCGGTAACGGGCGAACCGGGGCAGCGGACGGGCCGTGGACACCCCACCCAGCCTGGCGAGCAGCGGCGCGGCCCAGTTGGCCGGCGCCGGCGCCGGCCCGGCGAGGCGGGCCGCCAGCGGCAACCCACCCAACGCATAGTGCCACCGCGGCCGCAGCCGGCGCCGGTAACGCTGGTGCAGGAACTCCGCCTTGTAGCTGGCCATGTCCACATTGACCGGGCAGTCCGAGGCGCAGGCCTTGCAGGCCAGGCACAGGTCCAACGCCTCGTGCACCTCGGGTGAGCGCCAGCCGCCGGTGATCAGGTCACCGGCCAGCATCTCGGCCAGCAGGTGCGCCCGGCCCCGGGTGGAGTGCAGCTCATCCCGGGTGACCTGGAAACTGGGACACATCACGCCGGGCCCGTCCAGCTGCCGGCAGGCGCCGACACCGACGCAGCGCCGGGTGGCCGCCGCCAGGCTGCCCCCGTCGCGAGTCAGCGCGAGGCTCACCGGCGTCTCCCGCTCCCGGCCGGGGCGCAGGTCGGCGGCCAGCGGCCGGGGATCCACCAGTACTCCGGGGTTGAGCAGCCGGTCCGGATCGAAGGCGCCCTTGAACCGCGCGAACAACTCGAGCACCGTCGGTGGGTACATCCGGTCCAGCAGCTCGCTACGGGCCCGCCCGTCGCCGTGCTCCCCGCACAGCGACCCACCGTGGGCCACCACCAGGTCCGCCGCCTGCTCCAGCAACCGCCGGAAGCTGCGGCGGCCGGCCGCGGTGAGCAGGTCAGCGTCCAGACGCACGTGAACGCAGCCCTCGCCGAAATGCCCGTACACCGCGCCCCGCCTGCCGTGCTCGGCGAGCAGCTCGGCGAAGCCGCGCAGGTAGCCGCCCAGCCGGTTGGGGGGCACCGTGGCATCCTCCCAGCCCGGCCACGCCTGCGAGCCGTCGGCCAGCCGGGTCGCCAGACCCGCGCCCGCCTCCCGGATCCGCCACAGCGCCGCCCGGTGCCCGGAATCGACCACCACCAGGTGCGGACGGTCCGCCTGGGCCGCCGCCGCCCGCGCGGTCGCCGTCGCCGCCTCGGGGCTGTCCGCGCCGAGCTCGACGAGCAACCAGGCCGCACCCTCGGGTAGCCGCGCCACCTGAGGTCCGCGAGCCCGCAACACCTCGATCAGCTCCGCGTCCATCCCCTCCACGGTGAGCGGGTGGTGCGGCAGTAGCGCTGGGGCGGCGTCGGCCGCGGCGGGAGTATCGGGGAACCCGAGCACCAGCAGAGCCACCGCCGGCGGTGGCGCGACCAGCCGCACGGTCGCCTCCAGCACCACGGCGCAGGTACCCTCGCTGCCGACCAGGGCACGGGCCAGCCGCGACCCGTGCTCGGGCAGCAGGTGCTGCAGCGCGTAGCCGGAGCCGCGGCGTGGCCAGTCCGGCAGCGCGGTCCGGATCAGTCCCCGGTACTCGCGCTCCAGGGCGGCCACCCCGGCCGGCAGCTTCCCGGAGCCCGCCACCAGGCGGGAGCCCTCGGGCAGCAACACGACGAGCTCCTCGACGTTGCCGGCCGTGGTGCCCCAGGCCACCGAGTGCGGCCCGCAGGCGTTGTTGCCGATCATCCCACCCAGCGTGCAGCGGCTGTGGGAGGACGGGTCCGGACCGAAGCGCAAGCCGTACGGAGCCGCCGCAGCCTGCAGCGCGTCGAGAACGACTCCGGGCTGCACCCGGGCCAGCCGGGCGGACGGGTCGAGGTCGAGCACCGCGTCGAGATGGCGGGAGAAGTCGAGGATCACGCCGGGGCCGATGGCGTTACCCGCTATCGACGTGCCGGCGCCCCGGGCGGTGAGCGGTACACCCTGCTCGCGGCAGATGGCCATGACGGCGGACACGTCATCGTCGCACCGGGGCAGCACGACCGCGCGCGGTGATACCCGGTAGTTCGACGCGTCGGTCGCGTACAGCGCGCGGGCTGCGGCGTCGGCCCGCACCTCGCCACCCACCGCGGCCCGCAATGCGCCGGCGAGCGCGTCACCATCGGATTGAGCGCTGTCTCGGATCAGCCCATTATCGTATCAACCTGATGCCGCGTCGATTTCCGAGCGGGCACTGAGCAGCGCGCTGACCGCGGCGCAGGGCTGTCCACCGCGCACCAGCTCGATCGCCTTCCGAACCTGCTCGATCGCGGCTGCGGGGACGCCATCCCCCTGACCGGCGGCTGCCTCGAGCCGATCCACGATGGGGGTGACCTCCGCTGGTTGGGCACCGGCCATCAGGGCCGCCACCAACGCCTCCAGCTCGAGTAGGAGACTGTGCTGGGTCGTGTCGGATGCGCTCACGCGGCCTGACGATACTCGGCTACCTCACCTCAGCACTCGACTACTCTCACCTCAGCGGCAACGCCTCCCTCAACCGCCTCCATCACCCGGCGACGCCTCGATCCGGGGGCGAGCGCTGACGCGTAGGCTCGCCCAGGTGGTGAACGGGAACGCGCTGAGCCGGCTTCTCGGCCTGTGTCTGATCGCGGGCCTGCTGGTGGCGGGCATCCTGTTCCCCGCCGTGGGGGGTATCGGTCTGGCGTCCAACCAAGCCGGCGAGACGGTCAACAGTGTGTCCTCCAGCCTGGTCCAAAGCCAGGTGCCGCTGGTCACCACGATCACCGACAAGGACGGGGTGCCGATCGCCTACGTGTTCGACCAGGACCGGTTCAACACGCCCCCCCAGGCCATCGCGGACACGATGAAGGCGGCGATCATCTCCATCGAGGACCGGCGGTTCTTCGAGCACAACGGGGTGGACTGGCGTGGCACCGCCCGCGCCCTGCTGACCAACCTGTCCTCCAGCGGCAGCGCCCTGGAGGGCCAGGGCGCCTCGACGCTGACGATGCAGTACGTCAAGAACTACATGTTGTACGCGGTGGCGCAGGACGACGCCGAGCGCGCGGCCGCCGTGGCGGACACCCCGGCCCGCAAGCTGCGCGAGATCCGGGTGGCGCTGCAGCTGGAGAAGCAGCTCTCCAAGCAGGAGATCCTGGCGCGGTATCTCAACATCGTCTTCTTCGGCCACAACACCTACGGGGTGGCCTCAGCCGCGAGGACCTATTTCAACACCACGCCGGACCAGCTCACCATCGCCCAGGCGGCCCTGCTCGCCGGGATGGTGCGCTCGCCCAGCTCCTACGACCCGGTGGAGCACCCGGAGCAGGCCTTGGCGCGGCGCAACACCGTCATCGATGCGATGGTCAGCGTCGGGTCGATCACGCACGATCAGGCCGAGGCGGCCAAGGTCGAGCCGTTGGGCATCCAGCGACCACTGACCGGGCTGACCAACGGCTGCGTCGGTGCCGGTCCCGCTGACGGCTTCTACTGCCAGTACACGCTGGACTACCTCGCCACCGCGGGCTTTCCCGAAGACAAGCTGCGCGTCGGTGGGTACCTGATCCGCACCAACCTCGACCGGCGGGCCACTGACCTGGCCAAGCGCGCGGTAGACGCTCAGGTCCCGACCAACACGCCGGGGATCGCCGACGCGATGGCCATCGTGGAGCCGGGCCGCGACCGGCATGCGGTCCGCGCGCTGGTGGCCAACCGCGACTACGGACTCGACGCCGACGCCGGCCAGACCTCCTACGCGCTGCCCTCGCTCGTGCAGGGCTTCGGCGCCGGGTCGATCTACAAGATCTTCACCGCCGCCACCCTGCTGGAACGGGGAATGGGGATCAGCTCCCCGGTGCCGGTGACGGACTCCTACACCTCGCGGGTGTTCCGGAACAACGGCGGCCCGTACACGGTCACCAACGCGGGCAAGTACCGCACCGGTTCGATCACGCTGCAGACCGCCCTGGCGATTTCCCCGAACACCACGTTCGTGGCCCTGGAAGACCGGATCGGGTCGATCAACCCGGTGGTGGACATGGCCTACCGTTTGGGCATGCGGCAAAGCCTCAATGCCCGCGACTCCCAGGGCCGCACGATCGCCGACGCGGTCAAGCAGGAACGCCGCGGCTCCTACACCCTGGGGCCCGAGCCGACCAGCCCGCTGGACCTCGCCAACGTCGGGGCCACCCTGATGAGCGGCGGGAAATGGTGTCCGCCCACCCCCATCGACGCGGTGCTGGACCGCAACGGTCATCCGGTGCCGGTGACCGAGGCGCCCTGTGAGCAGGTCGTCCCGGGGGGCCTGGCGAACTCCCTGGTGGTGGGGTTGAGTAAGGACGACCAGCCCGGTGGCACCTCCTTCGCCGCCGCGCAGGCCGCCCACTGGACCCGCCCGATCCTCGGCAAGACCGGCACCACCCAGAACAACCGCTCGGCCGGCTTCCTCGGGGCGACACCGCAGTACTCCGGTGCGGTGCTGGTCTGGCCCGACGGGTCCAGGCCGAGCGGGATCTGCGACTCCGACCCACCCCGGCTGTGCGGCAACGGCGACATCTTCGGTGGCAAGGTACCGGCCAGAACCTGGTTCAACGCCATGCTCCCGCTGCACGACGGGCTCCCGGTGGCGCCCCTGCCGCGCACCGAGCCCCGTTATGTCGCCGGCGCCGGGCCGAACGTCCCCGACGTCGTGGGGCAGGGAGAGAACACCGCCCAGCTCACCCTGGAGCGGGCCGGGTTCCGGGTGCAGCGGGTGGTGTCAGCGTCGGCTCTGCCGCCGGGCACGGTCGCCTCCGAGACACCCACCACCGCCCAGCCCGGCGACGTGATCACGATCTACGTCAGCGATGGGACGGCTCGGTCGACCCCCGCGCCGCAGTCCCCACCCCCAGCCGCTCCTTACCGGCCGCCACTGTCGCCGAACCAGAACGCGGCCGGTGGACCAGCGGAGCCCCAACGGCCTACCGGCTAGCCGCTTAACTTTTCAGAGCCGCGAGAACCGCGGCCGCCAACCGCGATCCCTCGGCGCGGTTGGCCGACCTGGCCTTCGCCGCTTTCATCACCAGCCCCAGCTGACCGAGCCCGGGGCGCTTGCCGAGCTGCCCGGCGACGTCCTCGACCGTCTCGGTGACCAGGGCCCTGAGCTGGTCATCACTCAGCTGGGCGGGCAGGTAGTGGTCGAGCACCTCGCCCTCGGCGCGCTCGCGGGTCGCCAGCTCGTCACGCCCGGCCGCGGTGAAGACGTCGGCGGCCTCACGACGCTTCTTGGCCTCTCGGACCAGTACCGCGAGCACCTCGTCGTCGGACAGCTCACGGGCCTCGGTGCCGGAGACCTCCTCGGTGGTGATCGCGGTCAGCGCCATCCGCAGGGTCGCCACCGTGACGGCACTCCGGGACTTGATCGCCGTGGACAGGTCGGCGCGAAGCCGATCCTTGAGCTCTGCCATGAGGTTGAAGCCTAGAGCGGACACACTAGGCTCGCTGGTATGAATCGCTGGGGACGCGCCGTGGTCGGCGCCGCCGCGCTGACGGCCGCCGGAGCGGCGTACGCCGCCGGTGTCGAGGTCCGTCGCTGGACGCTGCGCCGAGCCACCCTGCCGGTGCTCCCGGCCGGGGCCGCGCCACTGCGGATCCTGCACATCTCCGACCTGCACATGACCCCGAACCAGCGCTCCAAGCAGCGTTGGCTGGCCGGCCTGGCCGAGCTGCAGCCCGATCTCGTGGTGAACACCGGTGACAACCTGGCGCATCAGCAGGCGGTGCCGGCTGTGCTGCGGGCGCTACAGCCGCTGATGACCCTGCCTGGAGTGTTCGTGTTCGGGAGCAACGACTACTACGAGCCGAAGCCGAAGAACCCGGCTCGCTACCTGACCCGCACCCACAAGCGGCGGACCCGCGGCGTGCCGCTGCCGTGGACGGATCTGCGCGCGGCGTTCGCCGAGCACGGTTGGTTCGACATGACGAACACCCGGCGCCGGCTCACCGTCGCCGGTCGCCGGGTCGTCGTCGCCGGGGTAGACGACCCGCACCTGCGACGGGATCGCTACCAGCGGATCGCCGGGCGAGCCGATCCCGTCGCCGACCTCCGGCTGGGTCTGACCCACTCCCCGGAGCCGCGAGTGCTGGACGCCTTCGCCGCTGACGGCTACGACCTCGTGCTGGCCGGTCACACCCACGGTGGCCAGCTGCGGCTGCCCGGCTACGGCGCGATCGTGACAAACTGCGGGCTGGACCGCTCCCGGGCCCGCGGCGCATCCCGCTGGGGCGCCCGTACCTGGCTGCACGTCTCGGCGGGCCTGGGCACGTCCCCGTTCGCGCCGGTTCGCTTCGCCTGCCCCCCGGAGGCGAGCCTGCTCATGCTGGTCCCGCGCAACAACGGCCCCACTGTGCCGGCCTCCGCATGGCACGCCGCCGGCGTCGGCTGAGCGGCATCCGCTACGATTGCCGACGTCTAGCCGGGGTGTGGCGCAGCTTGGTAGCGCGCTTCGTTCGGGACGAAGAGGCCGTGGGTTCAAATCCCGCCACCCCGACCAGGAAAAACTCGTTCCTTGGCAATCTTGCGGAAGACCCGTGGGGGCCAAACCGGGGGCCACTCGCCTCAGGCCGAATTGGTTTCGTTCTGTTTGAAGATGGTGTTCATGGTCTCGGCACCTCGAGTGATCACCGGCTTGAGCTGGTGCCGGTAGACCTCCTCAGTTACCGCCGTGCTGGCGTGCCCGACGAGATCAGCGATGGTTTCGATGGGAACGCCGTTGTCGCTCATCAGGGACACGAACGAGTGGCGCAGCTCCCGCGGCGTCCAGTTCTCGCCGAGACCGGCCTTCTTGGTGATCGCTTTGAAGGCCCGGCGAACGTGGGACGCGTCAAGCGGTGTCCCCGCTTGGCTGGCGAAGACGAGGCCGTGATCCCGCCAGCGCTTGCCTGCCGCCAGCCGCTCCCTCGCCTGCCGTACGTGGTGCGTGCGGAGCGCCTCAGCGGCCTGCGCGGGCAGTTCCAGCGTCCGGCGTGACTTCTCGGTCTTGGTGTCACCGTTGGCACGCACCGAGCGCCAGACGTAGATCGCGAACCGCTCGTGATCGAATCCGGCTTTGGTGACCGGCACCCATGCCGCGCCATCCGCTACCCCGGCGACCACGTGGGACCAGTGCAGCGCGCGGGCCTCTTCGGTGCGTATGCCGGTGAGCAAGCTCACGACGACGTAGGCATGCAGCCGCGACGCCTTGGCGTGCTCTAGCAAGGTCGTAGCCTGTTCCAGCGCCATGGCCTTGCTGGGCCGTCCCTCCTTCCCTTTGGGTGTCGTAACGAGTGCAGCGACGTTGCGCAGCACCTTGTCTCGCGCTTGCGCCTGCCGGGTGGCCCGCTTGAGGATCGCGTGGACCCCTTGCAGGCTCCTCGTCGCGAGCGTGCCGGTCAGCCCGCCGAGCCACTCGTCGACCTGATCGGCGGTCAGTTCCTTGAGCTTGATTGCGCCGATGAGCGGTATCACGTGGCGTTCGGCGAGGATGCGGTTGGCCGCGATGGTGTGCGCGTTGCGGTCCTTGAGCCCCCTGGCGAGCCAGTCCCGGACCGCGTCCCCCACGGTGTAGGAGTCGCTGGCATCGATGCCGGTCTCGAGGGCGTTAACGGCCTTCCTCAGTTTGTCCGTGACGGCCGTTTTGGTCCTGCCTCTGCGCTTGATGCGCTTGCGGTTGCCCCTGCCGTCGAAGCCGAGGCTGATTGCCCCGATGTACCCGTTGTCCTCCGGGTAGATGGTGGCCTGGTATTTGCCGATCAAGAGCGTGGACATTGAACCTCCGTTCTTGCCAGGTGATGGGGTTGGGCCTGGCGTGCCCTGGCCCGCGTTCGAGGCGTACCACCTGGATCGTGGTGGCCAGGGCTGGCGCTGCGTTGTGTCAGTCGCCGTCGGGGTCGTGCTGGTGGCGCTCGATGTACTCATCGATGGCCTTCCTGATCACGTAGGAGAGGTCACGATCCTTTCGCCGTGCGATCTCTTCGAGCTTGCCTCGGCGGTCTGCGCCGAGGCGCAGGCTGTAGGTCTGAGTTACTGGCATAAACTCCATCCTTGGTTCGGACGTCGGTCCCGTGACACAGTGTGCAGCGCACTGTGTTGCAATGCAACACACTCATGGGCTGCCCTCCAAGGAGGCGACGAACTGGGCTAGGTGCCGGCCGGTGATCCGACGGAGCTTGCCGATCTTGATGCTGCAGAGCTGGCCGGTGCGGAGCAGGTAGTAGACCTTGTCCCGGCCGACGTGGAGCAGCTCGGCGACTTGCTCGACCGTGTATGCCTGCAAGTGATCACCTCCTCGGATAGGGGGCTGGTTGGAAGGTGGCTCGTCTGATAGCTGGGCTGCCTCCTTGAGGTTGTGCGGAATCGGTTGTGGCTGGTTCATCGGGCTGGCGATACCTCCGTTCTGTTGGGGTCGGGTGGACGGGTGCTAGGCCGCTAGTGCGCTGGTTGGTGGCCTAGCGGAGCCGCTAGACCTAGCGTGGTGGGCGCTAGATCTAGCGGCCCGTTAGCGGGTTTGGAGTGGTCGGTCGAGGGCTTCGAGGACGGCGTCTCGGGTGATGCCGCGCCGGTTGGCGCCTTGGCCCTCGAGCGTCTGTCCCCAGACTTGGCCGGTGGTGATGCCGTAGGGCTTGAGGCAGGTGGCCAGGTCGGTGGGGGTCCAGCCGTCGTAGGCGTCCGGGTTGGTCTCGGCGAGCCGGGCGATCACGGTCTCCGACCAGAGCCGGGCCTCGTCGCCGATGAACACGGCCAGCACGTCATCGAGCAGCCGGGGCGCGGCGTGTTCGACGAGGTAGGCGCCGCCGTCGGCGACCCCGGACAGGGTGCCGGCCTTGATCCGCAGTTCCCGGCCGCGTTCGCAGATCCTGTGCAGGGTGGGCAGGTCCATCAGGTCGGTGCGGATGATCTGCCCGCCGGATTCGGCCAGCGCGCCGTCGTCTGCGCCAAGCAGGATGCCCACCCCTTTGTGTGCGCGCAGTAGTTTGGATGCGTCCAGGTCGGGGTAGGCGCCGGCGCCGAGAATGGTGTCCGAAGACTGCCAGTTCATCACCTTCATGGCGAACCGGATGCCGAGCTGACCGCGCAGGCTGTCGGGCATGACCTTCGAGTCCGGCTTCTGGGTAGCAAGCACGAGCATGATCCCGACAGCCGGGCCGACCTTGGCCAGGTCGGTGAGCAGTTCCAGGATGGCCTTGCCGTGCTCGGGGTGTTCCAGGTAGCGCTGGACCTCATCGATGCACACCAGCCGCAACGGCATCCCTAGCCGCTTGCTGCGTGCAATGGCCGGGGTGAGCTTCCCCTCGGGGCACAGATCGTTGGGTAGCTCGCGCAGCCGCTCGTAGCGGTCGTCCATGTCCTCGACCAGCTCGCGCAGCACGTGTACCAGGTGCTCGACCACGGCCGTGCGGGCGCCGGAGCCGTAGCGGTGGGAGACCAGCTCGAACGGCTGCCAGTCCTTGCCGCCCTTGCCGTCGAAGATGAACAGCTGCACCCACGCATCCAGCGCGGCGGCCGCCGCCGGGAGCCGGGCGGCGAACGTCTTGCCCATCCGAGGAATGGCCCCGACCAACAGCGAAGACCAGACCATGACCAGTTGCACCGGCCGTTTGCGGGCGTCCTGGCCGAATCGGAAGCCCTTCCAGAAGTCCACCTGGTCGGCTTTAGCCAGCGCAGTGACGGGTGGCTTCTGGGCGAACACGTCCACGTCGGCCACCCACAGCGCGACCCGCCGCGCCGAGCCCGCTTCGCCGCGGATGCGGTCCAGGAAGACCTGGACCTCGTCGATGTCCAGCGCGGCGGCGATGTCCTGGTGTTTCTTCAGCGCGTCCGCGGCCTTCTTGCCGTAGGGCAGGTCGACCAGCGCGAGCCAGCCGTCCCCGTCGCGGCAGATCGGTTGCGGGAAGGTGATCGGGTTGTCTTCCTTGCATAGACCGGCGGCTATGAATGCGCGCGTGACCAGGTCGGGGGTGAGTTTGCGCGCACGCGGGACAATGATGGCCGGGTCGAGGAACGGCTGGTCTTCGCGGCAGCCGTGCCAGCCGGCCAGCGCGATAGCCAGCGCAAGGAACAGTAGCGGGGAACGTGGCCACAGCAGCGCGGCAATCATCAGCGCTGTAGCGGCACAGCAGGCGAGTCCGAAAACGGTGGTCAGCCGAGTACGAACTCGGTTATTGCGCTGCCGGGACAGTGTCATATAGCTGGTGACATCACCACGTTCGATCGCGTAGAGCCGCAGCGGCCTGCTCTCGGCGTCACTGGCCCAGCGGTACAACTCGACGATTGCGCGGCTAATGCCGCGCGGGGTGTACACCATAGCGCGCAGCACGTACTTGGGGATGCGGAGCGTGTGAAACGCAGTGGTATGCCAGAGATTGGTGGCGAGCCAACAGAAGAAAGCCTTGCACTGCTCGGCATTGCGCATCCAGAGCGGCACGATCGGGCGCCGGTCGAGTGAGCGAAAAACCAGCTCATTGGTCTCAACCGTCATGGACGACGACGGAAGTGTCGAGGATGCGTCCGAGACAATAGTCGGGAGTTGATCGGACTCGATGAGCTCGGCGTCGTACCCCTGATACTCGGAGGAATAGTTGACGGTCTGGCCAGGGAAGCGGATCACTTCCTGGCCCGCGCGGCTATCCACGGGTGGCCGCGTCATTGGCTGTCCTGTTCGCCGGCCGGGTCATCGATGGTTTCGGGGTATGGCTGCGCGAGAAGTTCAGCGGCGTGAAGGTGATCGGGCGGGAGTTGGTCATGCGCGTCGAGTTCGTCGCGCAGGTAGTACATCGAGTCCGCCTCGCCGTCTCGGGCGGCGGCGATGGTGGCGCGGGCGGCGGCGAGAAGGTTTGCGTGCATCGCGCGGACAAGCACCAAGAGAGACCGGAGTCGGGATAACTCAGCGAGCAGGACGGGAATATCGGCGACGGCGCGCCAGAGCCTGACCGGGGTGCGCGACTGGCACGCCTGGTGGAAATGGTTTCGGACGGCCTCCAGATTGACGAGGGAGTACGGCTTCTGTTGGTTCATTATCGGGTAAAAACCTCCTTTGCATCCGGGGATCTGGACCGGTGGTAGGTCGCTCAGCGGGCGGCGGGATAGCCGCTAACGTGCCGCCGTTCAGTGGAACAGACCGGATAGTGCGCTCACCGCGCCGCTGAGGCGGCCACGACCTTATGGATCGCGGCCGATCCGGTCGCGGTGGCTTCGATGAGCAGGCCGATCACGATGAGGGTCAGCGGGCCTGAGCCTCCGCGCCGGAAGCGGCTCTGCCCCCGTGGCCGCCACCACCGCCGTGACCACTACCGGAGAACAGCAGCCAACAGCCAACCGAGAGTAGTCCGAGCATGACCAAGGAGGTAGTGCCCGACGTCGTCGCCGTGCCTGCGGCAAGCACCGTCGCGGGAATCGGCAAGAGGATCACCTCCTCCCCGGGTAGATGGCCAGGTTGGCCCCAGAATTGATCTCGTTTCCGGCGGTTGAGCACCACACCTCGGTGGGGTAGCGGTAGCGCCCTGTCCTGGGCACATGGCTGTCTCGGCTGGGATCGGCTCCTGTCGGTTCATGGCCTGTTCACAACCTCCTTTGCATCGGGGACATGGACTGGTAGTGGTGCATCGCTCACCGGACACACCGCAGCGGGCGCGGTGAGACGGCGGCGCAGTTGAGTGGCGCGCAGACCGCTGATCCGCAGCGCGGCGCGCAACGCATCGCGGGTAATCGGCCGGCCGTGCATGTCGCGGTACCGTTGATCAGCCGCGCGTGCGCGTCCATCAGCTCGGCCTCGCTCCGGTGCCGAGGCTAGGCTTCGCAACCCGGAGAAGCTGGCCACCGCCGCGGACGTGGCCGCGATACTCATGCCGGACAACGCCCACAGATCACGCTCGGGCGTACAGGTGCTCATGGCGGGACTTCCTCTCAGAGGCTGATGGCGATGACAGTGCAAATAGCGGCGGTGACGATCAGCCGCGTCGGGGTGGCGGTCGCCCACAGCATGCCCAGCGCGATGAGCCGGACCGGGAACATGGCCAGCCGGAAGGCACCGTTGATGGCCTCGGACACCGGCATGAGACGCGTGTAGTGGTCGGCCGACCGGAGCCCGATCCCGTCCAGTTCCAGGACGTGGGCGCGGGAGAACGGACCGCTTCGCCCGTCGCTGACCTGGATCGTGTGCCGCTTCATCACTGCTCACCCCGGCGGTGACGGCGTACGCCGTCCTGGTGGCGGTGCCAGCGGTCACGGCGCCTGCACTTGCGGCATTTCGCCAGGCCGCACCGCCTGGTGGCACGGGCACCGCACCGGCAAGCCCACTCCTGGGGGTCAATCGTATCGTTGATCATTTGATGGCTCCTCTCAAGGTTGATGAGGCGATTGCGGGTAATCGGAATCACGACCTCACTCGGTCGCGGTCGTCGGTCTCGTTCTCGCGGCATGGACCGGCTTCCGGTTTTATGACGATTACCAGAATGGCCAACACCACGGCCGTGTCGACCGCCTTGGGCATCACTCCGCCACCGGTCTTCATTCCTGGAATTTCATTCTTGATCATCATCGTCCCTTCCGCCGTTGTTGCTCACGCATCAACTATGCGGCCTGGATCACGTGGCGAGAAGTGTCCCAATAGGCCCCAAACGCCGAACTTTCACCGAACCGGAAGCCCTGAACTTTCACTGAACTTCGACGGTTGTGGTATGTCCTTCAGGCTGTCCACCTGGGAAGATGACCCACATGCAATTGAACGGTGTGCTCCCGACCATGGACCAGGTCAAGGCTCTCGCGCTGACCAACTACGGCCACTTCACTTCGATGCTGGCGGAGGACGGCCGCGTGCGCGGCTTGTCGCTCCACATGCAACGGTTGGCGCGCGACTGCCGCCTACTCTTTGACGTCGACCTGGACACCGACCGCGTGCGGTACTACATCCGGCACGTGTTGACGGATGCCGCTCCGCGCACTGTCGCGCGAGCGACGGTCTACGATCCCACGCTTGACCTGGGCATGATCGGATCGGACGCCGTTCCGCACATCCTCGTGACGACGCGACCGGCACCGTTGGGCACATCTGCTCCGCTGCGTCTGCAAGCTGCCTCGTTCCGGCGGGAGATGCCTGCGGTGAAGCACATCGGCCTGTTCGGCGCGCTCCGGTGCCGGCGGACTGCCCAACGCGAAGGCTTCGATGACGTTCTGTTCCTCAACCCGGACGGGACGATCTCTGAAATCGCAACGTCGAATATCGGATTCGTACGGGAAGGACAAACAATCTGGCCACGCTCGGAATGGCTGACCGGCATCACGATGACCCTGCTGCACCAGGCCCTTGACGAGCCGATACACACCGAACCGGTCACCCTCTCGGACCTGCCGACCATGGAGTTCGTGTTCGCGACCAATGCGGCGACAGGCATCCGGCCGGTTGCTGCGGTGGACGACCAGTCGTGGTCTACCGACCACCCGGCGCTGAAGCAGCTGCGCGACCTGTACGCGGACATTCCTGCCGAACAGCTCTAACGGCACACTAGTGATTGATCAACGGTCCAGTGTTTCGGCTGTCACTACACACCGGAACCCGGTGTCGTCATCACACATGGACGCAGCGGCGTCGTTGAACGATGATGGCGTTGCCCGTAGGAACGGACTGGTCCAGGCACCACCCTTCAACTCATGCCGGCTGGGCCTGGTCTCCGTGGAGCACCACTCCCAGATGTTGCCGCACAAGTCGAACACCCCATACGGGCTCACTCCACTCTTGTAGCAATCCACGGCAGTTGTGCTACCAACACCGTTCTCACGAACGTTGCACTTGGCCGGTGTGGGTTGGTCACCCCACGGGTAGACGGTGCCTCTGGTGCCACGTGCGGCCTTCTCCCATTGCGGCCCGCTCGGCAAGGACTTCCCCGCCCATTCGGCGTACGCGGCCGCATCGTTCCAAGTCACGAAGACCACGGGATGGTCACTAAGGCGCTCAGGAGGCCGCCCGTCCGTCCAGTGTTGGGGCGGCGTATGACCAGTAGCGGCAATGAACCGCGCATACTCGGCATTGGTCACCGGGTAAACGTCGATATAGAACGTTGGCAACCATATTGGTTCATTTCCTGGCCCAGACAGGAAAACACTCCCGTCAATCTTGGCCATCAATCGACCATCTACCGGGTGGCGAGTGTGGCTCTCGCCAATGTGTTCCGTGACCGCACCGCTGGGCTCCTCAGTCACCAGCGAGCCCCCGGCGAGGAAGGAAAAGCGCGCTTGGGTATCGGGATCACATCGCGCCAACGATGTGTCGAGAGCCGCCTGATTGACCGGCCTGGGGCGGATGTTCTCCCGACCTGCCTCCCATTTCGAAATCATCCGCTCACTAACGCCCAAATGTGCCGCAAACTCCCGGATGCTCATCCGCTTTGCCTCACGGAGCACCCGGACCTCAATTCCCGTCCAACGTTGAACTGTAGCCACTTCGCTGCTCTCTGTCCGATTCAGGCTGTACCATCTACCGCTTCACATATGTGCCCCGGCCGCGCACGACGGCCACCACCCCGGCTTTGCTTAGTTCGGCCACGGCTGATCGGACAGCCGGTCGACTGACCGCATAGATATCCATCAGCTCGTGCTCTGCGGGCAGTCGACTGCCACGCAGCAGCTCCCCGGACTTGACCATGTCCGCGATGTCGTCCGCCACCTGCCGATACAGCAGGTCAGGCCCATCACGGTCGATCCGGTCAGCGCGGGAGGTCCAAGCCACGGTGCGGACGGTAGATGTCCTCCGGCCTGCAACGATGCTGTACGATCTCACATGTTGTCATAGGATGTCATATCTTGACCTTTGCGTCCTCGACGCACCGTACCAATGCTGGCTCCCCCATACGGGTGGCCGCACCAGAGCGATCGATGGCGAGTGTGGACCGCCAGGGAGCGATCATGAGTCAGGCGCGCGGTACCGTGCACACACCACGTGGGACGGAACGGGTGTGCGCGTGTGGTACGCGGTGGTCGGCGTCGAATACCGGTAAGCGGTGCGCGACGTGTGAGCGTAAATTCAAGGCAGGTTTGGACAAGCCATCAAAACCCGCCCGGCGGGGTAAAGGGTACGGAAAGCGAACGGGGTTTAGCTATGCGCGTAAGGCTGCCGGGTTTGCCCAGGAGCAGCTTGCGGAAATGATTCATGTGGATCGCAACACGGTCCTCCATCGAGAAGCAGACAAACATAGACCGCAACTGTCGGTCGTAGGCGGTCTTGGGGTCAGCTACGATCTTCACGTAACCGACATGCCGACCAATTTAGCGAAATGACGAGTGCCAGCGATTGCGGATGAAAACACCCCACGAGCGTCAACCAAGGAGGACAACTAGCGAGAACTACGTTAAGTAACCAGTCGTAGTCGGCGTGCGTACATGAGAGGGGGTGTTATGCCCAGAGTGTACCCAGCACGGACGGTGCTGGCGCAGCGTATCCGAGAACGCAGGGCGGTTTCAATCGGTCATGGCGACACAATGCTTCGCGATCAGCTCTTCGAAGGCCTCGACCGGCTTTCGCCAGTTGAGCGTCTTGCGTGGTCTGCCATTCAGTTCTGCTGCTACTCTATCAAGTT
>Ga0213873_10000097_pt1 | contig 17578 bp, 18 predicted proteins | sample VelepicomBERX_R3_FD_160067 | JGI IMG/M metagenome (GOLD analysis project Ga0213873, IMG submission 160067) | Rhizosphere microbial communities from Vellozia epidendroides in rupestrian grasslands, the National Park of Serra do Cipo, Brazil - RX_R3 | ecosystem: Host-associated > Plants > Roots >...
CTCAGCGTCTCCGCGGGCCGCCGAATCAGCGCGGCAACCTCGGCGGTGGTCATCAGGTCAGCCATCCCGCGTTCCTTCCGGTGGTTTCGCCCGGTCCGGCGGATTCCGGGTTGGGCACCGTTGACAGGATGACACCCCTACGGCACGCTGCACAGTGCCACGACGGCAGGTGTAATGGCACGCTTCCAGCTCGGCGAGAGAGGGGCAGAAGGTCCGATGATCTGGCAGGGGATCGTCAGCATTCACGGGCATGAGGGTGGGCGCTACGGCGCGCCGGTCATCCTGGGTCGAACCGTGGTGCCGCGGGTGGCGACGTTCGAGATGCGGGGGGTCGACGGGGCGCCGGACGCCACGGTGCGTTTCGAGGTGCGGGACGGCCGCCCGGAATGTATGGAGATCAGCGTCAAGGCGAACCCCAGCGGGCGCGGCATCCGCAGTGTGGACATGACCTCTTTCAACATCGACAGCTTGATCGAAATCGTGTTCACGGAACTCGGTGCGGAGATCAAGCCGAACCCGCACAACCCAGCCGAGTCGATCGCCCTCTGGCGACCAGCGGAGGAGTCCGCTCGAGCCCGCTGGGCGCGGCGCAACGACGTGCATATCGCCCGAGCGAACCGCGGGCCGACGAAAGAGGAGCTGGAGCGGGTGGCTTCCATCTACCGCGACCACCACGGCGGCGCCCCGCTACAAGCCGTGGCGAAGCTGCTGTCGATCAGTCGGCGCACGGCGGCGCGGCGCGTCGCACAAGCCCGAGAAGCCGGCCTGCTGACGCCTTCCGAGACCGGGACGAGTGCGTGATGGCCAGCATCCAGAAACGCGGTAACCGCTGGTTCGCCCGCTACCGCGACGACACCGGCCGCGAACACGGCCAGCGCTTCGACCGGAAGGGCGACGCGCAGCGCTGGCTCGACGAGCAGACCGCGGCGATGATCACCGGCCAGTACTGCGACCCCAAGGCGGGGCGCGTGACCTTCCGCCCCTACGCCGAACAGTGGCGGATCACCATGGTCCATGGTCCGAGCACCCGGAATTTGGTGGAGCGGACCCTGCGGCGGCACGTCTACCCCGCGCTCGGTGGCCTTCCGATGGGCAGCATCCGCACTACCACCGTGCAGGTGTTGGTCACCGAGCTGTCCGGGCGGCTCGCGGCGTCGACGCTCAAACTGGCCTACGGCTACATGGTCGCGGTGTTCCGGGCTGCGGTGCGTGACAAGGTGCTCGCCACCTCGCCGTGCGAGGCGTGCGACTGCCGCCACCGCGCCGCAAGCAGGTCGAGATCCCACCGCTTGAGGTGCTCAACGTCCCAGCCGCGAACCTGCCGCCGCGCTTCCGGGTGGTGCCCGCGCTCGTCGCTGGCTCCGGGCTGCGCCAGGGTGAACTCTTCGGGCTGGAGGTCGGCCAGGTCGACTTCCTGCGCGGCCGGGCGGTCGATGTCGCGCGGCAACTCGTCACGCTATCGCCGAACCCCCCCTACCTCGGCCCGGTCAAGACCGCAGAGTCGGCGCGGGTGGTGCCCCTGGCGCAGGTGACACTCGACGCGGTAGCCGCGCACCTCGCGGCATTCCCCGCTACCGAGATCACGATCGAGGACCGGACCGACCCGCGCACGCTGGTCACCCGGGTCGCTCGGCTGCTGTTCACGATGCCCGACGGGCAGCCGGTGACCCGGCACCGGTGGTCGGCGGTGTGGATGCCAGCGGCCAGGGCGGTGGGACTGGCGCCGCAGACCGGGTTGCACACGCTGCGACACCTCTACGCTTCGTTGTTGATCCGGCACTGCGAGTCCGTCAAGACCGTGCAAAAGCGGCTGGGGCACTCATCGGCCGCGATCACCCTGGACACCTACGCGCATCTGTGGCCGGACGCCGACGACCGGACCCGGGAAGCGATCGAGCAGGCGTTCACGGCGGCGGAGATCGACGGTGCCGCGGACACGGTGCGGACAAAGAGAAGATCTTCATGATGTCCATGCGGCTCAGAGTAGGTGCGCATGTACCCAGCGGCGCTACATCGGCAAGCGCGGGCTGTACGGCGGCACGCGCTCTGGCCGGCATTGACAGTGTCATCGTGGTAGGACGTCGGTGAGCGGATCCCGCTGGGAGCGGCATGACACACCACATCCGATGGCCGACGCCGCCGCCGGGGCCCACGCGCTGGTCGCGTCGGCCCCGGTGGCAAGGCAGGCCTTGCGCTGGTGCTCGTGGGAGGCGGGTACCGCGACAGCCGTAACCACCGGCGCGCAGCCGCGCCGCACTCACCCGGACGCGACTCTGGTGATCGGTCACGTGCCCACCGGGCAGCCCTCGCAGGCGAACACCGCGAGCCGGTCTCCGACCGGCCGACCGCTTGCAATCACCTGGATTCGTGCGGCACGCTCGCCGATGAAGAAGTATGTCCGTCGGTCTGGCTGGAGCGAGGGAGTGCCATGCGCGCGACCGTTGGTGACCGGGTCCACATCAAGGGCCGCAACGTCGGCATGCAGGAACACGTCGGTGAAGTCCTGGAGGTGCGCGGTCCGGAAGGAGAGCCGCCGTACCTGGTGCGGTTCGTGGATGGACACGAGTCGCTCGTGTACCCAGGACCCGACTGCATTGTCGAACAACGGCGTCCCATAGACTGACATTCACCATCCACCGCACGCGCGAGATCCTCAACAGCCAGCATCCACGACCACCGGTCTCATGGATGCTTGTGCACCTTTCAGGATCTGCGTGCACGGTCTTATGGATGCTTGCGCACGGCGCCTGAGACAGCAACAGGACGCCATGCGCAAACCCGGCGCTTCAGTCCGGCGCGGCACGGCCACCGTGCCGAACGCGGAGCGGTGCTTCCTTGAACGGGCGGTGAACGGCGCGAGCTGGTCGGTCCGGAGTCGCCGTTTCGCCCGACGGGGTGGTCGCGCGGCTTTACGCGACGGTGGGCGCTCTCGATGATCTCGCGGCCGAGCGGGACGCGGGCGCGGCGGCGCGCTGCGACATCGTTGTCGGCATCTCGGTTGGCATCTCGCGCGATGGGCGCAGGATCGGGCTACGGCTCGCGCCCAGGCGCGCCGATCGGGCGCCCCAGCGCTACGCCGGAGGAGTGAGGGGGCTGGGCTTGTGCCCGGGAGCCTGTATCCTTCCACCGTTCCACTACCCTGAGGAGACCTCTGGTGACGCACGATGACCGCGCGGCGTCGTAGGAAGTCGGGCTCTGGGCCCGCTGCCACTGCCCTGATCGCCTGGGTCGGCGGTGAGCAGGTGACCGCCCGCGAGTCCGCCGGCGCAGCGGTCTCCGTGATCGACACCAGGTCTTTCGGCCGGGTCCCCGGTGGCCGCGCGATCCTCCTCGGGCGGGCCTGCGGCCTGGCGGCGGGAACCCTGCTGGCCTGTGGGTCCGTGCTGGCCGGTGCCATGCACGTCGGTGACGGCTCATCCGCTGGGGAGAGTGCACCCCTGCTCAACTCCACGCCTCCGACGCCGGGCGCCGCCGCCGGCGCTCCCGACGAACTTCGCGACAACGTGCTCGCCGGGCGCACGTCCGCCGCTCCGGAGATGGTCAGCGTCCAGGCGGTCACCGAGACGCGCCCGGCACCTCAACCGCGGCTTGGGCGGGTGCGCCGGAACAACCCGGTGTCCGTGGACGTGCCCGCTGAACCCAGCGGGAGCTCAGGTACCGCGCGCCAACCGTGGGGCTCACCTCCGCCGTCGACCGGTCCCGCTCCGATTGGCCCGATCGCACCGGTCAACCCGGTGCTGGGTCCCGCCGCGAAGGGGATAGGGCGGGTCGCTCCACTGGGTAGGGTGCTGGCCCCGACCAACCCGCGTAAGGAGCGTAAGGAGCACGCCAGAAGCCCACGTGATGAGCGGGTCAGCCCATACCCGGCGATGGCGATGCTCACCTCGTTGCTGCCGACAGGCTGACCCGGCACCTGTGTGAGCCTGGGCGCAGCACGAGCGCACCAGTGGTGGTGATCACTGGTGGTGATCACTGGTGGTGATCACTGTGGGGGCCGTCACAGAGCAGGCCTCATCCCTCGATGGCTCTGGACAGCCCATCGATAGTATCGACAACCGAACCGCCGTCGCTGTACCGCCGAGGAGCTCTCGTGGCCGCGTCGTTCCCGCCCGCCCAGCCCGCCCCCCGGGTGATGGTGCGGGCCGGGATGACCGCCGCTGGGCGGGCCGAGGTACCTCCCTCTCGCGGCGGCGTCGTCGTGACCGCGGTGGCGGCATGACTGCTGAGGCTCAGGACGGGGTCGGAGCGCCGGACGCGTTGCAGCGGCTGTGGACGCCGCACCGGATGGCCTACATCAAGGGCGAGGGCAAGTCCGGACCTGAGGCCGGTGGGGGACGGTGCCCGTTCTGCCGGATCATCACCATGAACGACGCCGAGGGTCTGGTGATCGCCCGTGGCGGCGCCGTCTATGCGGTGCTCAACCTCTATCCTTACAACCCCGGTCACCTGATGGTGGTGCCCTACCGGCATGTCGCCGACTACCCGGACCTGACTACCCAGGAGACCACTGAACTGGCCACCTTCACCCAGCGGGCCATGCTCGCCAGCCGTCGCGCGGCCGCCCCGCACGGCTTCAACATCGGGATCAACCAGGGCTCCATCGCCGGTGCCGGCATCGCTGCGCACCTGCACCAGCACGTGGTGCCCCGGTGGGGTGGGGACGCGAACTTCATGCCGGTCGTCGCCGGCACCAAGGTGCTGCCGCAGCTGCTGTCCGAGACTCACACGCTGCTGGTGGACGCATGGAAAGAGCTGTCCTGAACGCCGCCCGGAACGTTCCCCTCAGCGCTCCCACCGCTGATGACCCCCATCCTGTTCCCCGATAGCCGCGCTCGCGCGATGCTCAACATCTTCGCCCGCGCGTCGATCTGCCGGTTCGTGGATCCGGTGGGTAGCCGGCTGCTCCGCGCCGGTATCGGGCCCGATGCCGTCACATTGACCGGCGCGATCGGGACGGTGGCTTCGGCGCTGTGGTTCTTCCCTCGCGGCCAGCTGGTGCTCGGCACGGTCGCAGTGACGGTCTTCGTGGTGTTCGACCTGCTCGACGGGGCGGTCGCCAGGGCGCGTGGAGCCGGCACCCCGTGGGGAACCGTGCTGGACGCCACCTGCGACCGGATCGCTGACGGTGCGCTGTTCGCCGGGCTGACCTGGTGGTGCTTCGTGGTCGCGGGGGACCGGCGCCTGGCAGTGGCGGCGCTGTTCTGCCTGGTGAGCGCCCAGGTCATCTCTTACATCAAGGCCCGCGCGGCGGCCAGCGGCCTGTCGGTGGACGGTGGGATGGCCGAGCGCGCCGAGCGCTACATCATCACTCTGGTGGGAGCCGGCTTGACCGGCCTCGGCGTGCCCTTCGCGCTTGATGTCGCGCTGTGGTTGCTTGCTGGGTTACAGCTGGTGACTGTGACCCAACGGATGCTCGCCGTGCGGCGCAGCGCCCGGGATCGTGAGGGGGGGTGAGCAGGCTCGCTGACTTCGGGTACGCGGCCGGATGGCGGCTGCTCCGCCTCGCCCCCGGGGAGTTGGCCGTCCGGGCGTTCCACGCCGGCGCCGAGCTGGCCGCGCGTCGCGACGGCCCGGGTGCTCGCCAGCTACGCCGAAACTTGGCCCGGGTGGTGCCCACCGCCACCCCGGCGGAGCTCGACGCGCTGGTTCGCGACGGGCTGCGCTCCTACGCCCGGTACTGGCGGGAGGTCTTCCTGCTGCCGTGGGCCGACCACGCCGCGCTGGTGGGTCGGCTGGACGACACGCTGGAGGGGGTCGAGCACCTGAACGACGCGCTGGCCGCCGGCCGCGGGGTGGTGGTGGCGCTGCCGCACAGTGGCAACTGGGATATGGCCGGCTTGTGGTTCGTCTGGCATCACGGGGCGTTCAGCACCGTTGTCGAGCGCCTGGCCCCTGAGGCGCTCTACCAGCGGTTCGTCGCCTATCGCGGCTCGCTGGGTTTCGACATCGTCCCGCTGACCGGGGCGGGAAGTCCGACCCCTCGGCTGCTCCGCCGGCTGCGTGCCGGTGGAGTGGTGTGCCTGCTCACCGACCGTGACCTCACCGGTGCCGGGACGGCCGTGGAGTTCTTCGGTGGCGCCGCCCGGATGCCGCTCGGGCCGGCTCGGCTGGCCGCCGCCACCGGTGCCACTCTGCTGGTGGTCGGCTGCTGGTTCACCCCGGACGGTTGGGGCATTCGTTTTCACCCTCCGGTGCCCGTGCCGGATCGCTCGGCGGTGCTGCGGGCCACCCAGACAGTGGCGGACCGCTTCGCCATCGACATCGCGGCGCACCCGAGGGACTGGCACATGCTGCAGCCGTTGTGGATCGAGGACCTGCCTGTCACACCACCGCGCGACACGAGGTAGGAGTCTTGTTGCGGATTGGGATGGTCTGCCCGTATTCCCTCGCCACCCCGGGCGGGGTGCAGGCGCACGTGCTGGGTCTGGCCAAGGGCCTGCGCGGCCTCGGCCACCAGGTGGAGGTGCTCGCCCCGGCGACGACGGGTAGCTCCTTGCCGGAGTTCGTCACCCCGGCGGGTCGGGCGGTAGGGGTGCCCTACAATGGATCGGTCGCCCCGCTGGCATTCGGCCCGGTCGCGGTCAACCGGGCCCGACGTTGGCTACGCGACCACGACTTCGACGTGCTGCACCTGCACGAGCCCGACTCGCCGAGCCTGTCGTTGATCGCCCTGGCGCTTGCCGACCGGCCCGTCGTGGCCACTTTCCACTTCGCCACCGTGCGGTCCTGGGCGCTGGCGGCGGCGCACGGGCTGCTGCAGCCCACGATGGAGAAGATCACCGCTCGGATCGCGGTGTCCCCGCTGGCTCGACGGGTGCAGGTGGAGTGCCTCGGCGGGGATGCCGTGGAGATCCCCAATGGGGTCGACGTGTCGTACTTCGCCCGGGCGCAACCACTGCCTGGTTACCCGAGAGCCGGCGGCACGGTCGGCTTCGTGGGCCGCTTCGGCGAGCCCCGCAAGGGCATGCCGGTGCTGCTGGCGGCACTGCGCAGGTTAGCCCGGACCCGGCCGGACCTGCGCCTGCTGGTGGTCGGCCACGGGGACGGCACGGCACTGCGACGTGCCGCCGGTCCGGCGCTGGCATCCCGGCTCCGGGTGCTGGGCGCGGTGGGCGATGAGGGTAAGGCCGCGGTGCTGGCCAGCGTGGACGTGCTGTGCGTGCCCGCGATCGGAGGGGAAAGCTTCGGCATCGTGCTCAGCGAGGCGATGGCCGCCGGTACCCCCGTGGTGGCCAGCGACCTCGATGCCTTCCGCCTCGTGCTCGACGGCGGGCGGGCTGGCGTGCTGGTCTCCACCGGGTCACCGGCCGCGCTGTCGGCTGCCCTCGACGACCTGCTCGGTGATCCCGAACGGCGCGTCGCACTGGCCGCTGCCGGCCGCCGGCGGGCGGCAACCTGGGACTGGCCGGTAGTAGCGCGGCGGGTGGTGCAAGTCTACGAGACAGCGGTGGCCGCCGACCCGCGCCGCCTGGCGGCCGGGGTCGCGCCTTTCGTCGCGGCGGGCGCTGGGTCGCGCCGGTACCGGCCTGGCTAGGGTCACGCGGTGCGAGTTGCCCGAGTGGCGGTGACCGTCGGGCTGCTGGTGCTCGGCGCGGGTGCGGTGGGCGCGATGCGCGCGGCGACCCGGTTGGACCGGTTGCACGTGCGGACCGACGCGGCGTGGGCCGCGTTGGACGCCGCGCTGTGTCGCCGAGCGCGCGTGGTCAGGGGAGCCGAGGGAAGTGCCGCGTTGCGCCGCGCCGTCGACGCGGCCCTGCTGGCCGGCTCGGATGCGGCCCTTCGGACCGGGGCAGCGGGCCGTGAGGAGGTCGAGAACGAGCTGGGCCGGGTGCTCGCGATACTGGACCGCCGTGGGCTCGAACCCGCCCGCGCGGGCCGGTTAGCCGACGCGGAGCAGCGGGTGGTGATCGCCCGACGGGTGTACAACGACGCGGTGCGGGACACCCTGGCGTTGCGCTCGCACCGCATGGTGCGCTGGCTGCGGCTGGCCGGTACCGCCGCAGCGCCGCGCTATTTCGAGATCGCCGAACCCGAGTCGTCTCATGACGGACTCGAGCTGGACGGCGCCGGGGCATAGCGGGAGAAACGTCGGGTGAACACGGCGGTCCCCGAGGTCAACCCGCGCAGGTCGACGGCGTAGCGGAGCAGCTCGGCCGCCGGCACCTCGGCGCGGACCAGCATCCGGCCGGCCTGGTCGCTCTCGGTGCCCAGCACCCGGGCGCGCCGGCTGGACAGGTCGCCCAGCACGGTGCCCAGGTACTCCTCGGGCATCCGCACCTCTACGTCCTCCAACGGCTCCAGCGTGACCACGATGCCCTTCTCCGCGGCGTCCTTGAGCGCCAGCGACCCCGCGGTCTGGAAGGCCGCGTCGGAGGAGTCCACGCTGTGCGCTTTGCCGTCGAGGAGCGTGACCCGCACGTCCACCAGCGGGAAACCGTTGCCGAGACCGCGCTCCATCTGCGCCCGGACACCCTTCTCCACACTCGGGATGAACTGGTGCGGGACAGCTCCACCGACCACCTTGTCCACGAACTCGAACCCGGCTCCCCGGGGCAGCGGCTCCACCTCGATGTCGCATACCGCGTACTGGCCGTGCCCGCCGGACTGCTTGACGTGCCGCCCGTGTCCCTTGGAGGGGCCGGCGAAGGTCTCCCGTAACGGCACCACGACCGGCTCGACGTCCACGTCGGCGCCCACCGCGCGCAGCCTGGACAGCACGACGTCGGCGTGCGCCTCGCCCGTGCACCACAGCACCATCTGATGGGTCTCGGCGTTGCGTTCCAACCGCAGTGTCGGGTCCGCGGCCACCAACCGGCCCAGCCCGCGGGCCAGCGCGTCCTCATCGCTGCGGCTACGGCCCACCACCGCCACCGGCAGTAGGGGTTCCGGCATCGTCCACGGCGCCACCAGCATGGGGTCGTTGGGCGCGGACAGGGTGTCACCGGTCTCGGCGGAGCCCACCTTGGTCACCGCGCACAGGTCACCGGCCACACAGTGCGGTACCTCGCTCAGCGTGCCGCCGAGGGGGGTGTAGACATGCGCCACCCGCTCGTCGACGTCGTGGTCGGCGTGCCCGCGCTCGGCCAGGCCGTGCCCTGAGACATGCACGGGACGATCCGGGTGCAACGTCCCGGAGAACACCCGCACCAGTGACACCCGGCCCTGGTAGGGGTCGACGGTGGTGCGCACCACCGCCGCCATCAGGGGCGCGGCGGGGTCGACGTCCACTGCGGGGTGAGCTGAGCCGTCGGGACGGGTCACCGGGGGAGGAGCGTGCTTGCTCGGTGCCGGGAAGGCGCCGGTGAGCACCTCGAGGAGTTCGGCGAGCCCCAGTCCGGTGCCGGCGCACGCAGGGATCACCGGGTGGAACGAGCCGCAGCTGACTGCGGTCTCCAGGTCGTCGATCAGCACGCCGACGTCGAGGTCCTCCCCGCCGAGGTAGCGGTCCATCAGGGACTCGTCCTCACTCTCGGCGATGATTCCCTCGATGAGCTCGTTGCGGGCCGCGGCGAACTCGTCGGGGTCTAGGGCGCTGCCCATCTCGCGGGGCTCGCCTTCGCGCGGCGGGTACCCGCCGCGGTAGTCGAACAGTCGCTGCGATAGCAGGCCCACCAGGCCGGTCACCGTGCCGGCCCCCTCGCGTACCGGCAGGTACAGCGGCAGCACCCCGGCGCCGAAAGCCTCCTGACAGGCGGAGATCAACCCGTCGAGGTCGGCTCGTGGGTGGTCCAGCCGGCTCGCCACCACCACCCGGGGCATCCCGACCTCGGCGCACTCCTGCCACAGCGCGACGGTGGCGGGGTCGACGCCCTCCCCGGCGGAGACCACGAACAGCGCCGCGTCGGCCGCCCGCAGCCCGGCCCGCAGCTCGCCCACGAAATCGGCGTAGCCGGGGGTGTCCACGAGGTTGATTTTGATGTCGGCGTGCCGCAGCGGCGCGATAGCCAGCGTCACCGACCGTTGCTGGCGCACTGCGGCGGGGTCGTGGTCGCACACCGTGGTGCCGTCCGCGATCGCGCCCGCGCGGCTGATCGCGCCAGTGGCCACCAGCAGCGCCTCCGCCAGTGTCGTCTTCCCCGCCCCGGAGGGCCCGACCAGGGCCACATTGCGGATCCGGGACGGGTCATGCGCCGCCACGGCCGAATCAGCACGCTCTGCGTTGGCTCTTGTGCTCATGGAACCCCACCCTCAGCTGTGCGGCTTGTGTGGTCGATCTCACACCGGTGCGGCGGTCCAAGCAATCCCCTAGGTGGTCTTCACCCGCGACGTTCTCCGTGACCACGACGTACGATCGAGTGCTGGTATCCGCCGCCTAGTCGGTGCCAGCCCTTGCCCGCCCGTGCTTACCGCCGTGAGGAGCGAACCAGCCGTGCCCGCCGAGAACAGCAGCGTCGAGCACCAGATGGGCACCGCGCTGGTCAAGCGGGGGATGGCTGAGATGCTGAAGGGCGGTGTGATCATGGATGTGGTCACGCCGGAGCAGGCCCGAATCGCCGAGGACGCGGGCGCGGTGGCTGTCATGGCGCTGGAGCGCGTCCCGGCCGATATCCGCGCGCAGGGCGGCGTGGCGCGGATGAGTGACCCGGACATGATCACCAGGATCATGGGCGCGGTGTCCATTCCGGTGATGGCCAAGGCCCGCATCGGCCATTTCGTCGAGGCGCGGGTGTTGCAGGCGATCGGCGTGGACTACGTCGACGAGTCCGAGGTGCTGACCCCGGCCGATGAGGCCCACCACATCGACAAGCTCGCCTTCACCGTGCCGTTCGTGTGCGGTGCCACCAACCTCGGGGAGGCGCTGCGCCGGATCTCCGAGGGCGCCGCCATGATCCGGTCTAAAGGCGAGGCCGGGACCGGCAACGTCGTCGAGGCGATCCGGCACATACGCTCGATCCGCGCCGGCATCCGTTCCCTGGCCGCGATGCACCCCGAGGAGCTGCCTGCGGCGGCCAAGGAGCTGGCCGCCCCGCTGGAGCTGGTCCGCGAGGTCGCCGCGGCGGGCTCGTTGCCGGTGGTGCTGTTCACCGCGGGTGGTATCGCCACCCCCGCCGACGCGGCGATGATGATGCAGCTAGGCGCCGAGGGGGTGTTCGTCGGCTCGGGCATCTTCAAGTCGGGTGATCCCGCCAAGCGAGCAGAGGCGATCGTCAAGGCGACCACGTTCCACGACGATCCGGAGACGGTGGCGAAGGTGTCCCGGGGGTTGGGTGAGGCGATGGTGGGGATCAACCTCGGCGAGCTGCCTGACGCGGCGCGGCTGGCCCAGCGCGGCTGGTGAACACCGGGGAAGGCATGGTCGACGCGCAGGCGCTGCTGCTGTCCGCGACCGCGGGCGCGCTGCTGCGCACCCCGGGGCCTGAGAGCGGTGCTGCCCGGAGCTCCCGGATCAGCCGCGGCACCATGCTGGTGCATGCCGATATGCACAACCACACGTTGCTCTCCGACGGAGTCGGCGCTCCGGAGGCGGCCTTTCCCTCGATGCGCGACGCCGGCCTGGACGTCGCGGCCCTCACCGACCATGCGGTCCGCGGTGCTGCGGTGGAGGGCACCGGCATGGGTGGCACGCCGTGGATCGGGTTGGACCGGGCTGGCTGGCGGCGCACCGGGGAGTTCGCCGAGGCCTACGACCGGCCCGGGGAGTTCACCGCGATCCGCGGCTTCGAGTGGTCTCATCCGTGGTGGGGGCACGTCAACGCATGGTTCACCGATGAGTTCACCGACGTCGCGACCCACGGGGCGATGGATGAGCTGTACGCCTGGTTGACCACGGTCGGCCGGCGCAACGGTGTTCCCACCGCTGGGCTTGCCGGCTTCAACCACCCGGGCCGGGAGGATGGCCGGTTCGCCGGCTTCCGCTACGCGGCCGCGGCCGCCGAGCAGATGGTCAGCCTGGAGATGTTCAACCGCACCGACGACTACCTGTTCCAGGGTGTCGCGGCGGGTGCCACTGCTCCGCTGGTGGCCTGCCTGAATGCCGGCTGGCGGCCTGGGCTACTGGGCGTCAGCGACGAGCACAGCGCCAACTGGGGCTTGCAGCCCGGCACGGGACGTGCCGGGCTGTGGGTGGCTGAGCACAGCAGGGCTGGGGTGGCCGAGGCGTTGCGAGCCCGACGGTTCTTCGCCACCCGGGTCGCCGGGTTACGGGTGGACGCCACCGCCGGTGGGGTGCGAATGGGCTCGGTGCTGCGGCATCGCCAGGGACCCGTCGAGTTCGTCCTCGACGTCGCCGGCGGGGCGTCCTGGATCGGCCGCGCGCTGCAGGTGCAGGTGCTGCGCCCGGATACGCCGGTGCCCTCGGTGGCCGACGTGGTCGAGATGCGCTGTGGTGACCTCGCCCGCTTCACCGTGCCGATGAGCATCGAGGACGGCCACTGGACGGTGCTCCGCCTGGCGGACCCGGACACCCGCGACGCCACCCAAGGGCCGCCCAACCACCCCGCGAACAACTACGCGGTGGCCTACACCAGCCCCTGGTTCCTGCAGCCCTGACAGCGCCGCGGCCGGCCTCGCCCGTGGTGACGCGTACTGCGGCTGTCCGCACGGCCAAGGCCGGTCGCCACGATCAGCAGGGCCCGTGGCCCGCGAGGTCCCCGACGCGGATTGTCGGGCCGCCGCCGGGGATCATGTTGGTGTAGGCATTGTTGTAGCCGGGGGGCACGTTGTAGGTCTGGACGTAGGAGTTGTAGCAGCCCTGAACGTAGAACCAGGTGCCCGCGCGGGAGTTGGTGATCCGCGCCCAGGACGCATTGCAGGTCCTGCTGTAGCGGTGCTCCAGGGTCCCGACCGAAGTGCCGAGCGTGTACTGGGTGACAGCGTCGCCGCTACATCCTGCCTGAATGGGATCTCGCCCGTTGCAGTTGTTGCCGTTGCAACTGGCGGCGGTCGTTGTGGCGTGGGCGGTCGAGACGGTCGGTGGGGTGCTGGTGTCGGCGAAGGCGGTCCCACCGCCGGTGAGCAGCACCGCCGTGGCCGCCAGGCCAGGGATCCACCGCTTTGTGTGCATCATGATGTGTTCCTCCGTGATCTGACATTCCCGCTACCTGTTGTCCGGCCTGGGATAAGACTCGTCCTGGTCTGTGTTTCGTTGGGGTCATAATTGATACTGTCGGCAGATGTAGCTTGACCGGAAGTCGATCCACCCGGAAGGCCCTGGTGAGCTGCGTGGACAATGGTGGACAATCGGCCAGGGTCGGTTACCGCTGATCAGAAGGTTGTGTCGGTGGGCAGGAAGCAAAGACCGTTAAAAGTGACCAACGAGGTGGAACATCTCGCCATGCGGCTGCGTGCGGTGCGGGCCGCTGCGCGCCTGACGGTGCGGAAGCTGGCGGAAAAGACGGGCTATGCGCACAGCACCGTGTCAAAGGCCGAGAGCGGCCGTCACCTGCCCTCGTGGGAGGTCGTCGAGGCGATCGTTCAGGCATGCGGCGACAATCCCGCCGATTGGCACTCGGCATGGCAGGCTGCGCAGCATCCAGTCCGACCTGCCGTGGCTGGGGGCCTCGCCGAGGAAACGACTCCGGCGCATATACCGGCGTCGGAAGAGCGGCTCGCGGGAACCCCTGACGGCCACCCCCGTCCGGTGCGGCGGCGCCGGGCACCGGCGACGGCGGGAAGCGGCGTCCTTGTCGTCGCCGTGATTCTCGTTCTGATCGGGCTGATCACTATCGGGATCATCTCACTAAATGGTGACAAACGGGAGCAGGCGCACACTCCACTCTCGAGTGGATCTGCGGCCGTGTCACCGGTCAGCGGCGCGCCTCATTCCACTCTGTCACTGGCTGATGATACCGATCCGAGCTATGTGCCTGGATGCGCCTCACGCGCGATAGTCATGGAACACGATTCCGTGACTGCCTCGGTCAACGGTACGGTGGACAGGCCAGTCGGGGAAGTGGAACTTCGTAAGGGCGGATCTGGATGCCTCGGTGGCTGGGCACGGTTTGTGCCGAACCCCGACCTGCCCAACGGTTCGGCAACCACCCGCTGCCTCAGCGGTCCCACCGGATGACGCGATTTCGGCGCCGAGCGGTTGGACTGGTGGCCCGCTCGGGCCGGGCGGTGTCGTGGGCGCAGGGGCCTCCACACGGCGGCCTACCCTGGGTCTGTGACCGGGAACGGCCCGATTGTGGGGGTGCTCGCGCTGCAGGGTGATGCGCGGGAGCACCGGCGAGCACTGGCCTGCTGCGGGATGCGGAGCACCCTGGTGCGCCGGCCCGAGGAGCTCGCCGAGGTGGACGCGCTCATCCTGCCTGGTGGCGAGTCCACCACGATGAGCCGGTTGCTGGTCGCCTTCGACCTGATGGAACCACTGCGAGCCCGGCTGGCCGAGGGCATGCCGGCCTACGGTTCGTGCGCGGGGATGATCCTGCTCGGTCGAGAGGTCATCGACGGCAGGCCCGACCAGCGGCAGCTCGCGGCGCTGGACGTGGTGGTGCGCCGCAACGCGTTCGGTCGCCAGGTTGACTCCTTCGAGACCGATCTCGACTTCGCCGGTGTACCCGGCGCCCCGGTCCGGGCGGTGTTCATCCGCGCCCCCTGGGTGGAGCGGGCCGGTTCCGGCGTCGAGGTGCTGGCCAGGGTGCCCGACGTACCGGCCGCTGGCAGCGCCGCCGGTAGGATCGTGGCTGTTCGTCAACGCTGCGTGCTGGCCACCGCGTTCCATCCGGAGCTGACCGGCGACTGGCGGGTGCACAGGCTCTTCGGCGAGATGGTCCGCCAGTGCAGTGGCGACCGAGTGCAGTGGCGCCCGGGTGAACGCACTCGGGTGAGCGTGGCAAGCGAGAAAGAGCAGGTATGAGCGGCCATTCGAAATGGGCGACCACCAAGCACAAGAAGGCCGTGGTCGATGCCAAGCGCGGCAAGCTCTTCGCGAAGTTGATCAAGAATATCGAGGTGGCGGCGCGCACCGGTGGTGGTGACCCGGACGGCAACCCGACGCTGTACGACGCGATTCAGAAGGCTCGCAGGACCTCGGTGCCCACCGACAACATCGACCGGGCGGTCAAGCGTGGCTCTGGTGCCGATGCCGGCGGCGCCGACTACCAGACGATCATGTACGAGGGGTACGGGCCTGGCGGGGTGGCCTTGCTCATCGAGTGCCTCACCGACAACCGCAACCGGGCGGCCTCCGAGGTCCGCACCGCGATGACCCGCAACGGCGCCGCGATGGCCGATCCCGGGTCCGTGTCGTTCCTGTTCAGCCGCAAGGGCCTGGTGACCGTGCCCCAGCAGCGCGGTATCTCCGAGGACGACGTGCTGGCTGCGGTGCTCGACGCCGGTGCCGAGGAGGTCAACGACCTGGGTGACTCTTTCGAGGTGATCTCCGAGGCGACCGACCTCATCGCGGTGCGCACCGCGTTGCAGCGTGCCGGCATCGACTACGACTCCGCCGAGGCGAGCTTCCTGCCCTCGGCGAGTACTCCGCTGGACGCCGACACCGCCCGCAGAGTCTTCAAGCTGATCGACGCCCTAGAGGACTGCGACGACGTCCACAACGTCTACGCCAACTTCGACGTCCCCGACGACGTGCTCGCCGGGTTGGGCTGATCTTCCGCATTCAGCGGGCTGAGCGGGGTGAACGGCGCCCGGATAACCACGTTGAGCCCGCTCAAGGTGGGGATGGGGCAGAGGGTAGGGTTCGAACGAGTGTTCGTTCGTGGTGGGAGGTGTGGTGCGGGTACTGGGGGTGGATCCGGGGTTGACCCGGTGCGGGCTGGGAGTGGTTGAGGGGGGGGGTGGGCGCGCGGTCAGCTGTGTGGCCGTCGATGTCGTGCGTACCTCGCCCGAGGTTGACCTCGGTGCGCGGCTGGTCGCGGTGGCCGATGTCGTGGAGCGTTGGCTGGCCGAGCACCGTCCCGACGTGGTCGCGGTGGAGCGGGTGTTCAGCCAGCACAATGTGCGCACCGCGATGGGCACTGCGCAGGTCGGCGGGGTCGTGGCACTGATCGCGGCCCGCCGAGGGCTGACGGTCGTCTTCCACACCCCCAGCGAGGTCAAAGCCGCCGTCACCGGGTCCGGCCGGGCCGGTAAGGAACAGGTCACCACTATGATCACCCGACTGCTCGCGCTGCCCGCCAAGCCGCGGCCGGCGGACGCCGCCGACGCGCTGGCGCTGGCTGTCTGCCACTTGTGGCGAGCCCCGATGACACAGCGGCTCGCCCAGGCGCGGGCCCAGTCGGCGCGGCTCGCCGCGGCCCACCGGGCGAGGGTGGTCGCCGCGGCCCGTCAGGCGGGAGCGGTGCGGTGATCTCCTCGGTGCGTGGACCGGTGCTCGCCGTCGAGTTGGATCACGCCGTGGTCGAGGTCGGCGGAGTCGGGTTGGCGGTGCACGCCGTTCCGGCCACCCTGGCCACCCTGCGGCGTGGCGAACAGGCCCGGCTCGCCACGTCGCTGGTGGTGCGCGAGGACTCGCTGACGCTGTACGGCTTCACCGACGTCGCGGCTCGGGAGTTGTTCGTGCTGCTGCAGACCGTCTCCGGGGTGGGACCGCGGCTCGCCCTGGCGATGCTCGCCGTTCTCGAACCGGACACGCTGCGGACGGCGCTCGCCGAGGGCGACCTCACTGTGCTCACCCGGGTGCCGGGCATCGGACGCAAGGGCGCCGAGCGGCTGGTCGTGGAGCTGCGGGACAAGGTCGGGGTGCTCGCCCCTGCCGCATCGGGGCCGGTTGCTCGCGGTGGTGGCACGATGCGGACCCGGGTGACCGAGGCGCTGGTCGGGCTCGGGTTCGCGGCCCGGCAGGCCGAGCAGGCCGTGGATGCTGTGCTGACCGAGGCCGATCCCGAGGCGGCGCATACCTCGGATACCTCGGCGGTGCTGCGCAGCGCGCTGACTCGGCTGGGCCGAAACCGGTGAGCACCCAGCGACCGGTCTCGGCCGTGGTGGACCCGGCGGACGTCGAGCTGGAGAGCACCCTGCGGCCACGCCGGCTGCCTGAGTTCATCGGCCAGGCCCGGGTGCGCGAGCAGCTGGAACTGGTGTTGGAGGGCGCTCGGCGGCGCGGCACCGCGCCGGACCACGTGCTGCTGTCCGGTCCTCCGGGGTTGGGCAAGACAAGCCTCGCGATGATCATCGCCGCGGAGCTGGGCAGCGCGATCCGGGTGACGTCGGGACCGGCGTTGGAGCGTGCCGGAGACCTCGCCGCGATGCTGTCCAACCTCGTCGAGGGTGACGTGTTGTTCATCGACGAGATCCACCGGGTGGCTCGGCCCGCTGAGGAGATGCTCTACCTCGCGATGGAGGACTTCCGGGTCGACGTGGTGGTCGGCAAGGGTCCCGGGGCCACCTCCATCCCCCTGGAGATCGCCCCGTTCACGCTGGTCGGGGCTACCACGCGGTCCGGTGCGCTGACCAGCCCGCTGCGGGACCGGTTCGGGTTCACCGCGCATATGGAGTTCTACGAGCCCCACGAGCTCGAGCTGGTGCTGCACCGCTCGGCCGGCATCCTCGGGGTAGACCTGCGCCCCGATGGCGGCCCCGAGATCGCCGCCCGTTCCCGGGGCACGCCCCGGATCGCCAACCGCCTGCTGCGCCGGGTTCGTGACTACGCCGAGGTCCGAGCCGACGGCGCCATCACCCT
>Ga0213873_10000101_pt1 | contig 16543 bp, 13 predicted proteins | sample VelepicomBERX_R3_FD_160067 | JGI IMG/M metagenome (GOLD analysis project Ga0213873, IMG submission 160067) | Rhizosphere microbial communities from Vellozia epidendroides in rupestrian grasslands, the National Park of Serra do Cipo, Brazil - RX_R3 | ecosystem: Host-associated > Plants > Roots >...
ATGGCAGACCACGCAAGACGCTCAACTGGCGAAAGCCGGTCGAGGCCTTCGAAGAGCTGATCGCGAAGCATTGTGTCGCCATGACCGATTGAAACCGCCGAACCGTGCTTTGTTCTCCGCTCCGCCGTCGGCCCGTAGGAGGGCTCGCCGCACGCGTGGTGGTCAGTCTGGTCGATGACGATCTTGGTTGTGTGAGCGTCGGGTGTGTCGAAGGCGGACGATGAGGCGGGATCGGCGTGCACGGCCGGACGCTGGTCACTGCACTCGGTGTCGGCGAGGAAGGCGCTGCCGGGGGCTATTGAGGGCCAGAAAATCGCTGCCATTGTCAGGTAAGGATGGTGGTGGCGAGTGGTCAGGGTCCGCTGTGGATCAACGCGGCCCATAGGCCTGGTTGGGTGGGTTCGGCGGTCCGTAGGGCATGCGTGACCCGATGCAGTGTGGCGGCTGCTGTGTCTGCGGTCGGGGTGTCTGGGAGGCCGGTGTAGAAGCCGCGTGCCGCCTCGACGGCCACGTGATCGTTTAGTGGCCACAGGCTGGCGATGACGTGGCGGAAGCCCGCGAGGTGGAACGCCGAGGCGAGGTGCAGTGTCTCGTCGGCGTGCCGTCCGCCATGATGGGCGGTCGAGCAGGCGGATAAGTAGGCCAGTTCCGCGTGCGGCAGGCGTAGCGCGGCGATCTGGGGTAGCCGTAGTGGGCCGTCGTGCAGCCACAGGCCTCCTTCGGCTGGGGACAGCAGGTCGGCGTTAGCGTGGCAGGCGAAGTGCGCCCATGTCGCCTCTGGCAGTGCGGCCAGCACCTGGGCGGTCGTGGCCTGCTCGTCGCTCAGCGACGTGCCGAAGTGGCGGGCGTGCAAGTCGGCGGCCTCGTTGGCGGTGCCCGGCAGGTCCGGCAGGCCGGGTGTGTGGTGCAGGGCGACAACCAATTGCCGGCGTGTGGATGCCGCTGCGCGGGTGTGGGCGTCCCGCAGGGTACGGAGGGTCGGGATGTAGGAGGAGACCGCGGCGTCCAGGACGCCCTGCTGGCCCATGTGGCCTGCTGCGTGCAGCGGGAACACGCTGAGGAACCCGGTCGGCAGCCACCAAATCCGGTGCGGCGTCGGCTCGGCCGGCAGCGCGGCCAACACCGGCGCCGCGATGCTGTCCCACAGCCAGCCCAGGACCTCCTGCAGTACACGCTGGTTGCGCAGCGCTGCGGTGTGGGATGTTCCGTCGTCGGTCGTGGCTTCCGTCAACGCGATGGCCCGTTCTTCTACCTCCTTCAGGTGCAGGCCGGGCAGCTCGACGAGGAGGGCGTCGGATTCCGCCCGCACGATCACCGCGTCGCTCCGGTACCGGCTGGCGTTCACTAGCACCACCGAACCGCCCGCGACGGCCCCGCGCAGGTCGGCCAGAGTTGGGTGGGTGCGCTTGAGTTCGGTGAGGTCGGTGCGGGCCTCGGCCTGGCGGGCCAGCAGCACTCCCCGGCCCAGCTCGGCTACCTCCACCGCACCGGGCAAGTCAGCGAGGGCGCAGTGCGCGGCGACCGCCGCGCCGACTAGGCCCTGGTGCTCGCCCAGCCGGTACTGCTGGTCGGCCCATCCCGCTTGCTGCGGCGCGACGTCGGGCAGCAGTGCTACGGCGGTGTCCAATAATTCAGTGGCGAGGCGGTGCTTGCCTGCCGCCTGCGCGAGCGTTCCGACCGCGTGGCGGCCCCATACCCGGTCGACTGGTACCGCGTCGGTTTCTACCACGTGCCGGGCCAGCTCCTGCAGCCGCGCCACGTCCACGCCCGGGCCACTGACGGCCAGGCGGTCGCGGTAGGCGACCGCGAGGTTGGCCACCATCCTGACCCGGCCCGCCTGGTGGGTGGGGTGTGCGGCCAGGGCCTGTTCACTCAGGTCGACGGCACGGTCAAGGTCCGCACGGGTGGGGTCGGCCGTGTAGCCATGGGTGAGGTAGGCAGAGGCGAGGTTGGACAACCACCCGGCGCGGGCTTGGTGGCCTTCGGGGGTGACCGCGACGGCTTGCTCGCCCAGCTCGATGGCCCGTGCTCGGTGGCCCGGATCGGCGCCGGCTTCATGGCCACGCTGGTAGGTGAGGGCGAGTTTGCCCAAGCTGTCACCGAGGTCGGAATCTGTCGCGCTCGTCGCGGCCACGGCCTGCTCACCGAAGTGGATGGCGCGGTCCAGGTCGGCGAGGTCGTGGCTGCTGGTGAAGCGCTGCTGGTAGGCGTTGCCCAGCAGGGACGCCCACCCCACGCGCTCGCCGCGGTCTCCCGCCGCCTCGGCCAGCAGCGTCCGCCAGATGTCGATGGCCTGCTCCAGGTCATCCAGCAGGCCCGCGTGCTGGTAGCGGTTAAGGTGCGCACCGGCGAGGACCGACCGCAGCTGGTGGTCGTCGAGGTCAGCGCTTCTCGCCTGGTTGCCCAGACGGATCGCGCTGTCGAGGTCCGCGGCGTTCCCGGCGAAGCGGTAGCGCTCCTGCAGGACCGCGATGCGGATCGACAGCGCGGCGGGGCTATCGGGGCGCGCGGCCAGGGCCTGCTCGCTGAGCTCGCAGGCTGTGCGCAGGCCCTCCGCGTCGAGTCCGCTGGAGTGGAGCCGCAGGTGGAATCCGGCCACATTGATCAGGTAGTCAGCTCGCGCCGGATGGCGATCCGGTAGGGAGGCCAGGCACCGCTGACCGAGTTCGGTGGCCCGGCGCAGGTCCTCGGCGGTGCCGTCACGCTCGTACCGGCAAAACAGCGCGCCGCCGAGCGTGCTCAGCGCTGAGGCGGCCTCTTTGGGGTCGTCGGGCAGCGCCGCCACGGCCCGCTCGGCGGTGTCGATCGCCCGCGCCAGCGGTGCCGGCTCCCCGGTGTGTTCATAGAGCTGCATGCAGGCCCGCGCGAACTCGGTCAGCCACGTGGAGCGCTGCGGCCCGGGGCCGAAGGATGCCGTCACATCCTCCAACAAACCGATCGCGCGCAGTATGTCCGCAGGTGCTCTCCCGTGCTCGAACCGGGCGTGGTAGGCGCAGGAGAGGTTGAATCGAGGGCCCACGGGGTCCACGCGCTGCATGCCCGGGATGGCCACGGCCTGCTCGCCCACGGTGATCGCGTGTGCCAAGTCATCGGCGGTGCCGTCGCGCTGGAACCGACTGCGCAGAGCCAGACACAGGTTGGACAGTCCGGTGACCCGGTCGGGGTCGTCATCCGGCAGGGCTGCCGCCGCGGGGACCAGCAGCGAAATGCCCGCGTCCAGCAGCGCCGGGTCATCGAGTTGCTTTGACAGGGTCAGGAAGCCCATCGCGAACCCAGCCTGGGCGTCGGGGTCGGCCCTCGGGCCGAGTACATGTTCCAGCGTCCGGGGAATCACGTCGGGCTCTGCGGCGTACGGCGCGAGGCACACCACCGCCCGGGCCAGTTCGGGCCACCCCGGTTCGCCCTTGATCTTGGTGTGGCGGTAGAAGTGCAGCCACCCCAGCCGAACGCGCGCGACGAACGCCCCCTCGATGACCTCCGAGTGTGGGTCGTTCGCCCGGATAGCTCGCCACAGTGCCCTGGCGTCCCGCTCCGCTGCCGGTTCCAGGAGCACCGCCGTGTCCTGTGATGCGAGGTACTCCGAGATCCGTCGATGCACCCGCTCGGCCAGTTCGTCAAGGCCGTTGATCGACGTCGCTGCCCGGATTGACACGGCTGCTCGGTTGCCGCTGGCCGGTGTGTCGCAGGCGATCCGCCAGATCCGCGCCGGGGTGTCCCTCTTCCACGCCGCAGCGAGCAGGGTCGCGCCGTCGGACGCGGACGTGGCGGCGAACGACCGGAAGTAGCCATCGTTGACCACGTCGATCGCGGTGACCTCCCGCCCGGTACCACTGTCCAGGACGATGATGCGGCTCTCGGCGGCCACGAGCAGCACGAGGTCCCCGGCGGGCATGCGCGCCCAGCACAGCGCCTCGGCCTGGACGCCGTTCATCACGTACAGCGGTTCACCAGTCTCGCCGTCCCACACGTGTGCTGCGGCGCCCGCGTTCGTCGCCACCAGCAGCCGACCGTCCGGCCCGACCGCCAACGCGATGCAGCCCCACACACTGCCGAACCTGCCAACGTCACCCGGCGGAGCGCTCAGCGTATGCAACCTCGCGCCGGTCAGCCCATCCCAGAGGTAGACGACACCCTGGCCAGCATCGTCGGGAGCGACCGCAGCCAACCGCGGTTGCCCGGTCGGCAGGACCGCGCACGCAACCGAGTACACCGGGTGGACGCGATTCAGGCCAACCGGCAGGCGATGCAGCGCACGGCCGGTCTCACCGTCCCAGACACGCACCGTCGCGTCGTCGCTACCGCTGGCCAGCAGCGCCCGGCCCTGGGGCAACACCGCCCAGGCGACCGCATGGACCGGTCCTGCGTGTCCGTCGAGGCGGTACAGCTCATGGCCGCGCGCGTCCCAGACCCGTGCGACCCAGTCCATCCCGCCGGTGGCCACTAGGAGCTGCCCGCTCGGCGTCGTGGCGCACGCGACGGCAATCACCGCCCCCTCGTGCTGGGCGAACAGTTGCCTGGGCTCACCGCTGCGGATGTCCCACAGGTGGCTGTAGCCGTTCTTCGAACCGCTGATGAGCAACCGCCGGCCGTCGGCCAGTTCCGCCCAGCCCACCGCATTGGACCGGAAGGTTGTGCCGGTCAGGGTCGCCCAGAGGGAGGGGGTGATCTCCTCGATACTGGTCACGGAGACGTCCGGTGTCGCAGGATGTGGTCCGGCAAGCATGAACAGGCTCCTCGATCGGTTCGGTGGCGTCGGTGATCCAGACGTCACAAGACGTTGGCGGAGAAGGATTTCACCACGGCCATCCTGGAGACGACTCACGGCAGTCGGCGGCCGAGCAACCGCCCCTGGCATCCGCCGACGCACACCGAGTCACAAACCACGGGTCGGGTTCCATCTGCCACCGTCTGGCTTGTCGAGGGCTAGTTCCTCTGCCGTCGGGTCACTGGTGGCATCGCCGGTCTGTAGGAGGCGTTCATGGCCCTAGCGGGCCACCCGCAGGGTGTGGCTACGCTACCCGGCATGTGGTGTCTAACGCCAGCGGCACGACGAACTGCTTCGCGCCCCCATGGCCAAGATCCTCGACGACGCGTTCGGGATCGAGCAGGGCCTGATGACGAACGTGCACGCCTACACCAACGACCAGAGCCTGCAGGACACCCCGCACCCAGACCTGCGCCGGGGCGGGCGGCGGCAATCACTATCCTGTCCTCGACCACAGGCGCTGCCCGGGGGGCGGTGTTGCGTTATGCGAAGCGGTGGCAGCCTGAAGTCGTTCCGGTGGTTTGATCAGATGGCCGCAGTCAGCTCGGTGAAGGCACTCACGACCTGCGGCATCGTGGGGTCCTCGATCCCGGGTTCGTAGTGTCCGTGGCGGTGTGGGGTTCCAAAAGTCGGCCTGCACCTCTGACCTGGGTGATCGGGTTGCTCGGTCGCCGGGCATGATCGTGTGCCGTGGCGTTGCGTCTGCTCTACTTGATCTTCTTCCGGCTTCTGAACCTGCTGTTATTGCTCGGCCGCTCGTCGGCGTCCAAAGACGTCGAACTCCTAGTGCTGCGTCACGAAGTCGCCGTGCTGCGCAGAGCCAACCCGAAGCCCCGCCTGGACTGGGCAGATCGGGCGGTGTTCGCCGCACTGGTGCGGGCTTTGCCCACGATGCTGCGGGTGCATCGATTGGTCACGCCGGGCACGATCCTGTGCTGGCATCGTCGCCTAGTGGCCAAGAAATGGATGTATCCCAACCGCGTCGGGCGTCCGCCCGTCGATGACGCTGTGGCCTCGTTGATCGAGCGCATGGCCAGTGAGAATCAGAGGTGGGGATACCAGAGAATCCAGGGCGAGTTGCTCAAGCTGGGCCACCGCGTGGGGGCGTCGACGATCCGCCGCGTTCTCAAGCGGTTGCGGATACCTCCGGCGCCCATCCGGTGCAGCGACACGACATGGCGGCAGTTCCTGCGCGCGCAAGCGTCGACGATGTTGGCGTGTGACTTCTTTCATGTGGACTGCGCGGTGACGCTCCAGCGGATCTACGTATTTTTCGTCCTGGAGGTCGGCAGCCGGTCGGTGCACCTGCTGGGCGCAACCACGAACCCGGATGGCCGGTGGACTACTCAGCAGGTCCGCAATCTGGTGATGGATCTCGGTGACCGCGTCACTGAGTTTCGGGTTCTCGTCCGAGATCGGGCCGGTCAGTTTGCCGCGTCGTTCGATGCTGTCCTTGTCGACGTGGGCATCCGTGTAGTCAAGATTCCTCCTCGTTGTCCTCGGGCGAACTGTTTCGCCGAACGGTTCGTACGCACGGTCAGAGCCGAACTCACCGACCGCGTACTGATCTTCAGTCAGCGACACTTGCGTGTGGTGCTCGCGGAATACGTCCAGCACTACAACGGTCGACGGCCGCACCGTGCCCGCGAACTTCGCCCTCCACGACCGACTCACCCCGTGGCGGACCTCAGCTATGAACGGATCAAGTGTCGGCCGGTTCTTGGTGGCTTGATCAACGAGTACGAACGGGCAGCGTGAAACTGCTGCTCAGCGTAGGTAACCGACTTTTGGAACCCCACAGGAACACTACGGCGTCCGCACTAATGTGCACTTCCAAGGCGCTCCTCGAACTGGCATGGATAAGGGCCTTGGGCTCTTATTGTCCAGCCTGGGGGCACCTTTAGTACTGGCTGGTAGCCGGAATGAAACAATAAATCCACCGAAGTTGGCGTCGTCGCAGGTCGCAGGCTCGATAACGTCTCCGAGTGGGTAACTTATTTCATTCCGGCTACTTACGGTCAACACCCTGATCAGCTGTATATCTGGGGGGAACCAAAAGCCAGGACTAGGCCAATTCCGCACGATGGGCTACGCCATCACCCTTATCCCCTGAGAACCCGCGGGGTAATAGTGAATCTTCGCATCAGAGGCCAGATTCCCAGTGGGGAGCTGGCCTCTTGATCGTTGTTCTATGTCGAATCGGGCGCGAGTGGGTGGGGTTCGCCGGTGAGGGCCGCGAGCGCGGCGGCGATTTCGGGGAGGTGGGCGCGGACGTAGGTGGCGGTGGTGCCCGCGTTGGCGCTGTCGGTGTGCCCGGCGTAGGCGCGGGCGATGGCGTAGCCGAAGTTGCGTTCGACCCAGGTGAGTGTGGTGTGCCGGAGCCAGTGAGTGCTGATTTGCTGAGTGGTGACCCAGGGGAGATGGTGACCGATCCGGAGCCAGAGGTGATCGTATCGGCGTGTGGTAATCGGCCGCCCGTTGGCGTAGCGCAGGAGCTGGCCGTGTGCCAGAGCTCCGCGTTCCCCGGCGTGGCGTCGCAGGTGCGTCATGAGCGTGGGGCTCACAGGTTGCCAGCGGAGGGTTTCGCCTTTCTCCCGGAGCCGGATCACACATTGATCGGGGTCGAGGTCGCTGGGCTGGAGGGCGAGCGCGCCGCCGCGCCGGCACGCGGTTTCGGTGTGCAGACGCAAAATCAACGTGTCGAGGGCGGGATCATTGCCGGTGGTCGCGGCTACCTGGTTGATGTCAGCGAGTCGCGTGTCCGGCACGGCGCCGCGGGTGGACGGGAGCCGCCGTGGCTTGGCCACCTTCAGTGCGGGGTTCTCGCCCGCCTTGATATGGCCGTCGTTTCCGGCGTGCCGGTAAACACACCGCAGAGCCGCGATGAGGTGCTCAGCAGCGCTGCGCCCACCACGGGCGTTGCGACGAGTCACCACGTTGTTCCTGACCTCTTCGGCGAGCTGGCTGACCTCTGAGGGGGTAGGTTCGTCCAGCCGCCGAGTGCCCCAGTGCTCCACGATCCGGTTCCAGTAAGACCCATACACGCGCCGGGTTCCCTCGCCGGCCGCCGCCCGGACAACCGGAATGTATTCGGCAAACGTCGGCGCGGGAGCCCGCTCCCCGGCCACCGCCAGCAGATCAGCCGGGCAGACACCGAGCCGGCCGAGCAGAAGCCGCGCGGCATCGAGGTCAGCGGCGCTGGGGGCAGAGTATGGGGTAGTCACGCGCGCTCACCGCCCGTCGTGTCCGTGAACCGCGAAGATAGGAGGGTGTCCAGCACCGCTGGCGGATAGACAGCCAGCCGAGACCACTGAGGGTCGGCAGCCAAGACAACGCGGTCCCCAGCATGCAGGCCACACCGGCGGCGCAGGGAAGCGGGCAGACGAAGGTGCCCTTGGCCCGTGACCCGATAAACACCCTCGGAGTCCGTGAACACAGTAAGAACCCCAGCCCTTTCACGAATGTCAAGACCAAGCCCAGCAGACCACCCCAACGCCCGCATGATCACCCGATCCGCTACCCGGCCCCGATCATCGACCACAGACAGCCCGTAAACCACCGCGGACATGCGCCGGGGGACCAGGGCCGGCAACGGCAACGGTTCACGAACCAGCGCCACGACACGAGGAGCAGCGGCCCGGCCCCTAGCAGGCAGCAGTGGCGGCACCACCGGAGCGATCACCCCGGCCCTCACCGCAACCACCCCGGTTGAGAGACACGGAAGCGCTCTGCCACGCGCCCGGGCGCGTGGCAGAGCGCGCTTGAACACTGATACGTCAGATGTGGCAGGCATGCCACGCCGCTGTGTCCGAGGGGGGACTTGAACCCCCACCCCCTAGTCGGGGACTAGCACCTCAAGCTAGCGCGTCTGCCATTCCGCCACTCGGACATGCCGCTACCGGGACCTCGCGCGCACCAGTTCGGCCGTGCGGCGCGCAATGAGGGTAGCTGATCGCCACCCGGTGCCCCAACCCGGCGCGGGCATCGTGGCTTCGTCAGGCCATCGGTGGTAGGAAGGCCCAGTGGAGGGACCGACCGCCGGCACCAGTACCGCGCAGGACGAGGTCGTCGGCTTGGCCAGCGACCTGATCCGGATCGACAGCACCAACACCGGCGACCCAGACACCCTCGTCGGCGAGCGGGCCGCGGCGGAGTACGTCGCCGGCAAGCTCGGCGAGGTGGGCTTTGAGGTCACCTACCTCGAGTCCGGGGCACCCGGACGGGGCAATGTCATCGCCCGGCTGCCCGGTGCCGACCCCCAGCGCGGCGCGCTGCTGGTGCACGGCCACCTCGACGTGGTGCCCGCCGACGCCGCTGAGTGGTCGGTACACCCGTTCTCCGGCGCGGTGCAGGATGGCTACCTGTGGGGCCGTGGCGCGGTCGATATGAAGGACATGCTCGCGATGACCCTCGCCGTCGCCCGGCGGTTCCGGCGCGAGGGCGTCATCCCGCCGCGTGACCTGGTCTTCGCCTTCCTGGCCGACGAGGAGGCTGGCGGTCTGGTCGGCTCGCACTGGTTGGTCGAGCACTGCCCAGACCTGTTCGAGGGCTGCACCGAGGCGGTCGGCGAGGTGGGCGGGTTCTCCCTGACCGTGCGCGAGGGACGGCGGTTGTACCTGGTCGAGACTGCGGAGAAGGGCATCGCTTGGATGCGGCTGCGGGCCAGGGCCAGAGCCGGGCACGGATCGATGGTGCACGAGGACAACGCGGTGACCGCGTTGTGCGAGGCGGTGGCCCGGCTGGGCAACCATCGCTTTCCGCTGGTGATGACCGAGGGGGTGCGGGAGTTCCTGACCGCCGTCGGCGAGGAGACCGGGCTGGACTTCTCTGGCGAGGACCTGGACGGTGCGGTCGCCAAGCTCGGTGGGCTGGCCCGAATCATCGGAGCGACGCTGCGCGACACCGCCAACCCGACGATGCTCGACGCCGGGTACAAGGCCAACGTCATCCCCTCCACGGCGCAGGCGGTGGTGGACTGCCGGGTGCTGCCCGGTCGCCAGGCGGCGTTCGAGCGGGAGGTCGACGAGCTGCTCGGCCCCGACGTCACCCGCGAATGGGTGGTCAACCTACCGCCGGTGCAGACCACCTTCGACGGTGACCTGGTGGCCGCGATGGACGCCGCGATCCAGCGGGAGGACCCCGGTGCGCGAACCATCCCCTACATGCTCTCCGGCGGCACCGATGCCAAGGCGTTCAGCCGGCTGGGAATGCGCTGCTTCGGGTTCGCGCCGTTGCGGCTGCCGCCCGATCTCGATTTCGCCGCGCTGTTCCACGGTGTCGACGAGCGGGTGCCCATCGACGGGCTGGTCTTCGGTACCCGCGTCCTCGACCGGTTCCTCCGAAGCTGTTGATTCTGCTAACGTCTGCCCTCGTAGCAGTCTTGGTTCCAAGGACGCCTGTGGAGCAAGCGCCACAGGCGTCGGTTGTGTCCGGCCCGCGCGATGCACGCACCACGTGGGCCGGTAATGACGACGGCGGATCCGGGACACCCGCATTGCGGGTCGTACAGGCGGCCCGAGAAGGAGATGGAAGATGGCGACCGGCACGGTCAAGTGGTTCAACGCGGAGAAGGGGTACGGTTTCATCACCCAGGACGGTGGCGGTCCCGACGTCTTCGCTCACTACTCGGCGATCGAGGCGACCGGCTACCGCTCGCTGGAGGAGAACCAGCAGGTGGAGTTCGAGATCACTCAGGGACCCAAGGGGCCGCAGGCCGACAAGATCCGCGTGCGCCGCGCCTGAGCCTGCTCGCGGGGGCGGCGCGCACGACCCCCGCGCCGACCGGACATGGACTAGGGTCCACACCGGCGGGTGCGGACCCTAGTCCATGTCCGGGGGAAAGACCTACAACGACAACTTGGGCTGCGCGACCGCAGTGCGCTGCCTGCGCAGCCATACGGTGCGTGTGCCATCGGAGTACATCCGCACCCGGGACAGTTCCCAGCCCGCGAACTCGGCTTGCACAGCCAGCTGGGTCGCTGCGGTCCGCCGGGACACCTCCGGTGGTAACCGCAGCGGCTGGTACTCCCAGTCGAGGTCATCACCGTCAACCGTCTCGATCATCACTGCACCACCCGTCCGGGATCGATCACCTGCAGTCCTGCGCCTGACGCGGAGACGACCAAGACCCGGCCACTGACCGGGTCGACCGCCACCGCATCGGGTTCATGCACGGTGGGGAACCGGTGGACGATCACCGGCTCGCCTCCTGCCACCCCGAGTCCGACCACCTCATCGCGGGCGGTCAGGGTGACCCACGCCAGGTCCCTCCGGCCGTCGTAGGCCAGCCCGTAGGGCGCCCCCGGCAGCGGGAAACGCTGCCGCAACACCGGTGGATCACCGGCGAAGGCCAGCAGCTCGCCGTCGCGGGTGTCGGTCACCAGCATCCGAGCGAACCGGTCGGTCACCGCACCGGCAGCGCCATTGCCCGCGCGCAGGGCGGGGCTGGTCTCACCGGTTGACAGGTCCACCACGCTCACCGCACTGCGCCCCCGGTCGAGTACCCAGATCCTGGTTCCACCAGGAAATCCCGCAGGCACCAGGCGGGCGGCGTCGATGAACCCCGGGATGGTCGTGCGCGTCCGGTTCCCGTCAAGTACGACAAGCCGGTCGCCCAGGGCGACCACGGTCACGCCACCCACTGCGACCGCCCCGCGCGCCGAGCCACCGAGAGCTGTCCCGCTCGGTGCCCCACCACCGAGCGGGACCCGGACCAGGGACCCCGGCGCGGTGACCGGCACCAGCAGCGGGCCGCCCTCGGCGGCGAGCACGAGATCCGCGGCCGGGCCAGGCAGCGGCACCTGTCGGGACGGCGCGTCGCCGTCCAGGGTGCTCAGCAGCAGCTGCGGCGGGTCATCCAGCGCCACGGCCACCGTCTCGGTGCGGGGATCCACCGCCACCTCGGTAGCGGGCGCACCGAGCGGCACGACGGTCCCCGCCGGGGCCGGTCCACCCAGGGGGGCCGACGCGGGAGCGGCGGGGAGGTCGGCTTGTGCCGCGCCTGAGCCCCCCTCGGCGGCGCATCCCGCTAGCAGCCCGGCGACAAGCAACGCAGCGGGCAGCGCCGCGCGCAGGGCACCGAGCACACCGACCTCCTGCCGGTAGGGGCGAGCTGTCAGTCAAGCATTCCTGAACCGACACCCCCGCGTCATCCCCAGGTAGCGGGTTGTTCGTGTCCGCGCGCTCAGCGGACGCCGCCGCGCCGCTGACGCTGTGCGCACCGGCGTGACCGACTTGTAACCAGTAGTGCCGCCCGCGCCGCCACCTGCGGTAGCGATAGCGTCCTGCACTGTGACTCCCCCCCCCCCGACTCCCACCCCCGCGACTCCCCCCACCACGGTCGACATCGTGCTGCCTTGTCTGGATGAAGCCGAGGCGCTGCCGGGTGTGCTGGCCGCGATGCCGGCGGGCTACCGGGTCCTCGTCGTCGATAACGGCAGCACCGATGACACCGCTGCGGTCGCGGTCGCGGGCGGCGCGACCGTGGTGCCCGAGCCGCGCCGCGGCTACGGTGCCGCGGTGCATGCCGGGTTGCTCGCCGCGACCGCCGACCTGGTCGGCGTGCTGGACGCCGACGGGTCGTTGTCCCCCCAAGCGCTGCCCGAGCTGGTCGCCGCGGTCGCCGGCGGCACCGACCTCGCCGTCGGTCGCCGGAGACCCCAGGCCGGCGCGTGGCCGTGGCACGCCCGAGCCGGCAACGCGGCACTGGCCGCAGTGCTGCGCGAGCGTGGGCTGCCTGTGCACGACATCGCACCGATCCGGGTTGGACGCCGGCAGGCGCTGCTCAACCTGGGTGTCACCGACCGGGGCTTCGGTTACCCGTTCGAGCTGCTGCTGCGGGCAGGTGCGGCCGGTTGGCGGGTGCGCGAGTTCGATGTCGAGTACCGGCCGCGCGCCGGGGGGCGGTCCAAGGTGTCCGGCTCGATCCGGGGCACGGTTCGAGCCGCCCGCGACATGGCCGCCGCGATGGGGCGGATCAGCCGAGCCGGCGTTCCGGATATCCCAGTTCGATGGCGCTGACGTCATCCAGCGCGGCCGTGATCGCGGGGGCCAGCTCCACTTCCTCGGCGGCCAGTGAGCCGGCTAGCTGGGCGGTGTCCCGGGCGCCGACGACCGGGGCGACCACCCCCGGCCGGTCCCGGACCCAGGCCAGGGCCACTTCGAGCGGGGAGACGCCCAGCCCGTCGGCGGCGGTGACCACGGCCTGCACGATCCGGTTCGACCGGTCGGTGCGGTGATGCTCGACATACCGCGCGTAGTGCGGCGACGCCGCTCGGGAGCCGGCAGGGGTGCTGTTGCGGTACTTGCCGGTGAGCACCCCGCGCGCCAGCGGCGCCCAGGGCAGCAGGCCTACGCCGTGGTACGCCGCCGCCGGGGCCAGCTCCCGCTCCACCCCCCGTTCCAGCAGCGAGTACTCCATTTGGGCGGACACCAGCGGCACGTCGGAGGTGGTCCTCGCGGTGGCCAGCTGCCAGCCGGTGTAATTGGACACCCCGACGTAGCGGACCTTGCCTGAACGCACCGCGTCGGTCACCGCGGACAGCGTCTCCTCCAGTGGTACGGCCGGATCCCAGGCGTGCAGCTGCCACAGGTCGACGTGGTCGGTGCGAAGCCGGCGCAGCGACTCCTCCAATGCCGCGAGCAGCGCCCCCCGGGACGCGCCGCCACCGAATGGCCCGTCGTCGCGGTGCGCTACCGCCTTGGTGGCGAGCACCACCTCGTCCCGAGGGATGACGTCGGACAGCAGTCCGCCCAGGATTCTCTCCGACTCACCCTCGCTGTACACGTCCGCCGTGTCCACGAGCGTTCCACCGGCGTCGATGAAGGCGACCAGCTGAGTGGCGGCCTCCTCGGCGTCGGTGTCCCGACCCCAGGTCATGGTGCCCAGCGCCAGCCGGGATACTCGCAGCCCGCTGCGGCCGAGATAACGCTGTTGCACGGGGTGCACGCTAGTGGGTGCGTAGGGTGGCGGGCGTGGGCACCGTGATCCTGTTACGACATGGCCGGTCCACGGCGAACAGCGCTGGGGTGCTGGCCGGACGCATCCCGGGAGTCGTTCTCGACGAGCACGGTCGAGCCCAGGCTCAGGCGATGGTCGAACGCCTGGCGCGACTGCCGCTGGCCGCGGTGGTGAGCTCCCCGCTGCAGCGTTGCCGGGACACGGTGGCCCCGCTGGCGCGGTCCCGTGAGATCGAGGTGAGCTTCGACGACCGGCTCGTCGAGGTGGACTACGGCGAGTGGACCGGGCGGGAGCTGCGCACGCTGGGTAGGGAGCCGTTGTGGAAGGTGGTGCAGGCGCACCCCTGCGCGGCGGTGTTCCCCGGCGGTGAGGGTCTGGCCGCGATGCAGGCTCGGGCGGTGGCCGCGGTGCGGGAGTGGGATGCCAAGCTGGCCGCCGAGCACGGTCCCCAGGTGCTGTGGCTGGCCTGCACCCACGGCGACATCATCAAGGCGGTGCTCGCCGATGCGCTGGGCGTGCACCTGGACGGTTTCCAGCGCATCGTGGCCAACCCCTGCTCGGTCAGCGCCGTCACCTACACCGAGACCCGGCCGTTCGTGCAGCGGGTCAACGACTGCGGTGACGACCTGCGGTCGTTGGTCCCGCCCAAGCGCCGGCGCCGGCCCTCGTCCGACGCCACGCCCGGAGGATCGACCGGTACCGGCTGAGACGTGGGGAGGGTCGGTGGCGCAGGAGGACGGGTGCTCTAGGGTCGGTACTGCCATGTCCCGTGTCATCCATGTCTTCCGCACCCCCGACCGGTTCGTCGCGGGCACAGTCGGCGAGCCCGGCGAACGGACCTTCTACCTGCAGGCTGCGGACGAGACCAAAGTTGTCAGCGTGCAGCTGGAGAAGGAACAGGTCAGCGTTCTCGCGGAACGCCTGTCCGCCCTGCTCGACGAGGTCGTTCGGCGGTTGGGCGCCGATGCCCCCGTCGAGTCCGAGGAGCCTGCGGTGGACACCGAGCCGTTGCGCTCACCCATCGAGCAGGAGTTCCGGGTCGGCACCATGGGGCTGGGTTGGGATGTCGAGTCTCGGTCCATCGTCGTCGAGCTGCTCGCCGTGAGCGAGCAGGAGGTGGACGAGTCCATGGTGCTCGACGACACCGAGGAAGGCCCCGACGCGGTGCGGGTGTTCCTGTCACTCGCGCAGGCACGGGCGTTCACTGTGCGCGCCGAGCGGGTGATCTCAGCGGGACGCAGGCCCTGTCCGCTGTGCGCGGAGCCGCTGGGACCCAAGGGGCACATCTGCCCACGGCAGAATGGCTACCGTCGCCAGGTCGAGGCCTGAGCGGGGTCAGCGGTGCTGCCCACCGATCCGGCGGCGCTGCCGTTGCTGCACCATGGCCGCATCGACCTGGCCGGCCGGATCGTCGAGGCGTCCAACGCCACCCTGGTGGGCACGGTGTATTGCGACGGGGTCAGCGCCGAGTGCGTCTACAAGCCGATCCGAGGGGAGCGCCCGCTCTGGGACTTCCCGGATGGCACCCTGGCCGGCCGTGAGGTGGCCAGCTGGCTGCTCTCCGAGGCCACCGGCTGGTCGCTGGTGCCGCCCACCGTGCTGCGGTCGGGACCGCTGGGTCCCGGCATGGTGCAGCTATGGGTCGACACCGAGGATGAGTCCAGACTGGTGGACGTGGTCGCCCTCGACGCCGTGCCGCGGGGCTGGCGCACGGTGCTGCGGGCACATGACCGGTACGGCGACCCGGCGCTGTTGGTGCACGCCGACACCGAAGGACTGCGCCGGCTGGCCGTGCTCGATGTGTTGATCAACAACGCTGACCGCAAGGGCGGGCATGTCCTCGCCGGGTTGGACGGCGCGGTGTACGGCGTGGACCACGGGGTCTGCCTGCACCGCGAGGACAAGCTACGCACCGTCCTGTGGGGCTTCCTGGGTCGGCCGTTGTCGGTCGCGACGCTGGAGGCGCTGCGCCGGATGCGGTCCGAGCTGGACGGCGCGTTGGGTGCCGCGCTCACCGAGCACGTGACCCGAGCGGAGGTGCGGGCGGTGCGGGAACGGACTGACCGGTTGCTGGCTAACGGGACGTTCCCAGCACCCCATGGGGACTGGCCGGCGATCCCGTGGCCGGCATTCTGACCTTACCGACCTGAGTCGGGTGCGATCGACGACACCCCGGAGGTCTGCTGGCGGGTGATGTCCGGGGTGCCGCGATAGCGCAGCACCGACGCGCCCTGCGCGGTCGCGGCGAGAGCGTCACTCACCGCGACGGTGACCTGGCTGGCTCCGGACAGCAGGGCGTTGAGGTCAGCGACGGTGAGTTCGGGATCCAGCAGCCGGCTGGTGCCCGCCGCGCTGAGGTCCAGATCACCGACATGCCCGGAGAGTGCCAGCGCACTGGCTCCCGACTCCGAGACTTTGAGGTGATCGACCCCGAGCGGGCCGGTGACCTGGCTGGCCCCGCTGGCGGTCAGCTGCAGCGCCGGACCGGTCACCGGGGAGTCCCAGGTGACCTGGCTGGCGCCACTGGTGCTGAGCTGATCGAGGTTACGCACGGTGATCTCGGCGGACAGCGTGACGTTGCGGACGTTGCTGCCCGGCTTGAGCCCCAGACGGAGCGTCCCCCCGGTCACTGTGGCGTCAAGCTGATCGACGAGGTTGTCGTCGATGCGGATCGTCGCCTGCTCGGGCTCACCCACCGTCACCCGGACGATGAAACTGGCCCCGACCACCACCGAGGTGACACCCGGCAGGGCGGCCACCCGGCTGGCCGGGTGACCGGAGCCGACCACCGAGCCATTGTCGGAAAAACCGCCACCGGC
>Ga0213873_10000105_pt1 | contig 16421 bp, 17 predicted proteins | sample VelepicomBERX_R3_FD_160067 | JGI IMG/M metagenome (GOLD analysis project Ga0213873, IMG submission 160067) | Rhizosphere microbial communities from Vellozia epidendroides in rupestrian grasslands, the National Park of Serra do Cipo, Brazil - RX_R3 | ecosystem: Host-associated > Plants > Roots >...
CGCAACATGCGCAATTACCTGATGCCGCTGGCCGACAAGATCATGCTGCGCAAGCGCTTCCTCATCGAGACCGTCCTCGACACGCTGAAATCCGAAATGGGGCTTGAGCATTCACGCCACAGGTCGGTGATCAACGCCATGGTCCATGTCCTGTCCTGCCTCGTCGCTTACGCTTTCAGGCCGGGCAAGCCTTCCATCTCGCTCACAAGCCAACGCCTCAAGGCGTATCCATAGTTGGGGTTAGTTAACAGTCCGTGAAGGTTGGCATGGGCGATCAGGATAAGTCACCGCGCAGCGCGCAGGGGCAGCACTCTTAGTACAGCGGCTAAATCATTGAGCCACACAATTTTTTGCCAAGCCTTTTTTCGGTGCATGATTTCTTGACTGTGCAGCCGACTCAGGTGCACAGGATCACATCATGTTATCATGTTATACCGGGGGGATGGCATGGAAACCTTGGCGCTGATTTCGCAGAAAGGCGGTTGTGGCAAAAGCACCCTCGCCGTTCACATGGCCGTGTGCGCCGCGATGTACGGGCAGCGGGTTGCGATCATCGACGTTGACCCGCAAGGCAGCGCCTTTGCGTGGAACGAGATCCGGGAGCCGGGCCGCAAATTTGATGCGATCCATGCGACCGTCACGGAGCTGCCGGGATTATTGCGGAAGGCCGAGGCGGCCGGAACCGGTCTCACTATCATCGACACCGCCCCGCACACCAACAAAGACCCGCCGGCTGTGGCGCAGCTCGCCGACTTTGTGCTGATCCCGGCTCGGCCGGCTTTCTTCGACCTCAAAGCAATGGCCGCTACTGTAATCGCGTTGCACATGACCAAGACGCCGCGCGCCGTCGTATTGAATGCAGCGCCACACGGCTATCGTCTGGTGGACGAGGCCCGCGCCAATTTGCAAAAGGCCGGCGTTACCGTGCTGCCCGAACCGATCCATCAATATGCAGCGCTTGGCCATGCAGTAACCGGCGGGTTGAGCATTCACGAATTCGCGCCGGACAGTCCGGCCGCAGCGGAAATCGAGGGCCTGTACAAAGCGCTCGCTGGCTACCTCGATTTGCGCACGACGCTCCCGAAACCGGCGGCAAGGAGAGCGGCATCATGACGAGATCGGCGCGGCGGCCGGCTCTGCCACAGATTGAAACGGGCGGGGCCTTTGAGACAGCAGAGGCACCGGGGCCAGTGATCAACCGGCCGAAATCGACCGGGCCGCGCGCCGGCAAAAAGGCTGTGCCATTATGGTTGCCCGCCGCCGCCAAGCGCCAGCTTGATATGCTGGTGATCGAGCAGGACACGACCAAACAGGCGTTGCTTTCGGAAGCGGTCAACGATCTGTTCAAGAAGTACCGGAAGCCGCCGATTGCATGAATGTCACACGATCACATGATGTGATACATATTCCGATTAAACGAGACTGGAAATAGGGGACTGTGGGTTAGGCTGGCGCGGTTGGTTGTGTTGGCACTGCTAGATAAGTTATCCCGGCTATTCAGTCTAACACCTCTTTAAGAAGTACCGGAAGCCGCCGGTTGTATAAGTATCACACGATTACATGATGTAATACATACCCCAGTTAAACGAGACTGGAAATAGGGGACTGTGGGCTAGGCTGGCACGGTTGGTTGTGTTGACACTGCTGGATGAGTTATTTCGGCTGTTTAGTCTAACACCGCTTTAACGGTTGATTGTGCTTTATCATATAGATTGCCTAGCTCGACTAACATGCGGGGCATGGTTATGGCCGCTCGACGCAGGGAACCCGACGAGGAAGGGCAGGAACTGACCAGCCCGAGGAAGCCGGCCGCACGTGTCGGCAAGCAGATGATCGGCGCCTATCTGACTGTCGCCAACGTCGAGAAAATCCGCGCCGTGGTGTGGCGCAGGCAAGCTGACTTAGGAAAACGGATGACGATGCAGGATGCCGTGTTCGAAGCACTGCGAAGTTGGTGCAAGGACGTGACCAAGGGCGGCGTGATCCTCGACGAGGAAAGCTAGTCGTGCTGATTGTGTCAACACGTTTGCCTTGTCCGATGCAACATCTGATCTCTATTCCATAACATCGTTAGCACACGTAGCTCGTTCAGCTGCGCTTGCTGTGTTGTCGCGCATAGCATCATAGAAAATGGCTTTGGTGCGGGTTGTGTTGGACGCGCAGCTTTTTTAACCGGAGTGCAAGGTTATATACGTTAGGCTTGCGAACAAACGAGGAGCAGCCAGTATGGCTAATTACCGGGTAATTACCCTAACTGGCCCCTGCGAGGAGCCGCTGTAATGGCCCGCCATAAGCGCAGCTACGCCGGCGAACGCCGCAACGTCAAAAAGACGTTACAGCTTACCCAGAGCGAATGGGACGAGCTGCAAGACGCGGCGAAAGGGCAGGGCGCACCGAACTGGAGCACCTACGCTCGCGAGTTGTTGTTTCGTCGCTCGCCCGCCGTGGTTGCCGCCACCCGGCGCAATCCCGAGGCAGCGGCGATCATGCAGGAGCTGCGGGTAGGCGGGATCGCGCTCGGCAATCCCGGCAACAACCTGAACCAGATTGCCCGGCACCTGAACACGACCGGCGACTTGCGCGACTTTCGTGAGCTGCGGGACACCATCGAGGCCGTCCGGGAAGCCGCCGACACGATCAAGCGCGCCGCCGCGCGGGTGCTCGATCTATGACCGGGCGGCGTCAGCGCAGCACCACCTACGCCGACAAGCAGGCAATGCTTGCGCGTGGCGAACCTTTTGTGGTTCACCCGCGCGAAGTCGCCAAGGTCACCGCCGCGTATCAGACCGACCCGGAAATTCTTCTCGGCTGCATTGTCGTAAGCGGTACGCTCGACACCGCCATCGTTCTCCGTGTCGAGCAGCAGCTACAGCACGGAATTGAGATCGAGGAAGCGGGGCAAGCGGCGTATGACGCATTCCGCCGTGTGTGGTCGCAGCCTACGGACGGCGAGCGCGCCGCCGTGCTGAAATTTGCTGCGCGGTATGCTGACGGCCGCGCAGTGCATTGGGGCAAATCGTCATGAGCGAGTCGCCCCGGCCATGACCGAGCGGCCCCCGTCTCAGCAGCCGCATTCGTGGGTTCCGTACGGATCGCCGGATATCGAGGAAATTTGCTCGCTGTGCGGCGTCATCTCGACCTCGACGGAGTCCGATGAACCATGTTCCGGGATTTTAGACGATATGCCCGAACCGCCGGCGAACTGGGAAGAATTGGCGGCCGGCGAAGCCGACGAGAGTCCGGCGCTCATTGAACGGTTGAAAGAGCCGGTTGTCATCATCGCTTTTGATCAAAATGAGCTGGCCAGTTGGCGCGCGGCCGAACTGCCCGCCCTCGTTGAAACCGTCCTCAATTACAAGCGCGCGCACGGATACCCTGAAAGCGTTTGCGACGCCTACCGGCCGTCGCTGCAAGCCGCGCTCGGCGCATGGTGGGACGAGCATTTCACCTGCACCAAAACGATGACCGAGGTTGGCCAACTGCCGCCATGATGCCGCGCCTGAAAATCGGCAAGGGCGTCACCGGATGCATCCGGTACGTCTTTGGCGAAGGCCGCGACCCGAAAACCGGCGAGTTATTGCCCCATCCGCTCGACGGCAGCACACGCGTTGCATGGTTCGGCGGCACCGGCTTCGGCTTCGACATTGACAGCCGCGACGACGCTGACCTTGCCCGCCGCGTCATGGAATTCGACGCGCTCAATCAGGCGAGCAAGACCAGAAAATGTGAACAGGATTGCGTCCACCTATCGCTGGCATGGGCGCGCGGCGAGACGCCGAGCCGCGAGGACATGGAAGCGACCGCCCACGAAGCGCTCGAAGCTATCGGCATGAAGAACGCAAAGGCGCTTTTTGTAGCTCATGGCGACGAGGACTTCCCCCACGTTCACATCATAGCCTCGAAGATCAACCCCGATACCGGCCGCGCCTACGACCTCGAAAAGAGCTACCGCAAGCTGTCGAAATGGGCGCTCGAATTCGAGCGGGAACACGGCGGCGTTCACCTCAAGGGCCGCGAGGATATGAACGAGCTGCGCGACGCGATCGCGCGGCGCGACGCCGGCGGCGTGCTTGAGGCGATGACCAGGCAGCGCGCGACCTTTACCGGCAAGGAACTCGAGCGCGCCCTACAGAAAGAAATCTATGCGCCGCGTGGAGCCGACGCCGGCGAGAAGCGCAGCGTCGAGCTGGCCCGTGCGCAATTCGCCGACAAGATTTTAGATCATGCCAATTGCGTCCACCTCTCCAAAGAGCCGGGCGGCGCGACCACCCGCTACACCACCCGCAGCGTATTGGAAGCCGAAGGCTATGTGATGCGGGCCGCCGAAGGTCTGGCCGCCAACAAGACGCATGGTCTGACCGGGGAGCAGCGTTTTGCCACGCTGAATGGCGCGCAGCATGCCGGCATCAGCCGCGAGCAGGCCCATGCCTTCGGCCACGCGACCGGGGAGGAAGGACTGGCGATCATCGACGGCCTTGCGGGCGCTGGCAAAAGCCGCACCACCAACGCCGTCCGCGAAGCCTACGAGGCGGCCGGCTATCGCGTCATCGGCACCGCCTGGACGCACAAAGTCGTGCAGGACATGGAAGCCAAAGGCTTCGAGAACACCAGCACCGTCAAACGCGAATTGTTCATGCTGGCGAACGGCCGCCGGCAATGGGACAGCAAAACCGTCGTCATTATCGACGAAGCCGCCATGCTCGATACCGCGCACATGGCGATGATGACCTCGTATGCGAACGAGGCCGGTGCGAAGCTGATCCTGGTCGGCGACGACCGCCAGCTCGCCAGCATCGAGCGCGGCGGCATGTTCGGCGTTCTCAAAGACCGCTTTGGCGCGGCAACGCTGACCGAGATCAACCGGCAGATTTCCGGCGACGACCGGCGGGCGAGCGAATATTTCGCCGAGGGGAAATTTCACGACGCGCTCGGCATTTATCAGCAGAAAGACGGGATCCATTGGACGCGCACCCAAGGGCAGGCCCGCGCCGAACTGCTCGACACCTACCGCCGCGACGTCGAAGCCGCACCCAATAAAAGCCGCTTCATATTCGCGTATACGAACATTGACTGCGCCGAGTTGAACAAAGGCGCGCGTGAAGTACACCGCCAGCTCGGGCAGCTCGGCGAGGATCACCAGCTCGACAGCGCCGACGGCCGGCTTGCCTTTGCCGCCGGCGACCGCATCCAGTTTTTAAAGACCGACAAGAAGCTCGGCCTCTACAACGGCAGCGTCGGCACCGTTAAGCACATCGAAAACGGGCGCGTATTTGCCGAGATCGACGGCAAGGTGATCGGTTTCGACAGCGCCCAATATCAAAGCTTCCGCCACGGATATGCCGGCACGATCTACAAGGGGCAGGGCGCGACCGTCGATCAATCCTATCTCTACCATTCAGAGCATTGGCGTTCGGCCGCCTCTTATGTCGGCATGACCCGGCACCGCGAAAAAGCCGAGCTGTTTGCGGCCACCAACACCGCCGAAAATATCGACCAGCTCGCCCGGCAAATGTCGCGCGTCGACGAAGGCAAGCGCTACGCCGCCTCGATGTACCATCATCGCCAGCAGATCGATCCCGTGCGCCCATTGAGCGCTGCGGAAGTGATGGCCAAATTCGCCGACAAAGGCTTCGAACGGGAACAGCAGCAGCAAGCGCAGGAGTACCGGCGGCCGCGCGTCATCGAGCAGACGGCGGCCGAGATGCGCGGCGCGCGGAGAGCGCGGCCATTAAATCGGCAACACCGGCAGCAACGGCAGCAGCAAGGCACCGGGAAAATGGACAACGAGCTGGACGAGGAAGAACAGCGCCGGCGGCACCGCAATGCCGGCGTCGGGGTGTTGATCGACATTGAGCCGAAGCCTCAACAGCAAGGTCGCACCGCCAATCAGAACGAGCGGGAACCACCGCCGGCCGAAGAGATAGACCGGCTGCAACAGCCCTTTACCGAGAGGGAGGAAAGGCCATTTCAGCCGAGCGAACAGCAGCCCGGCCGCTACGACGAGATCCGCGACAAAGCCAAGCTGGCCGAAGATATCCTGGCTCAACAAGGCGATATGCATTCGCACTACGATATCGGCCCGTGGGAAGGCGGCGTTGCCGTATTCCGGACTTATGAAATCGACGACAACATGCTTGCGGAATACGGTTTGCCGACTGGCCAACAAATCTTTGGCCGTGCCGACACCCTCGATCAATTGCACGAAGCGATTATCGACGGATCGGCGCTCACGACATACCCGCAATGGGTCACTGATGAGCGTATCGAGCGGGAAGCCCTCCGGGCAGAGCGCGGAACCAAGGAAACCGAAATCAGCGATCCGACGCCGCGTGAGGCTGGCGATGCCGATCTGGTTTTGCAGGCAGTTGAGGCAGCGGTCGAAGCCAAGAAATCCGATCCTCGCGAGCCAATAACACGCGACGCCGACGCCGATTTGCTTTTGCAGGTGGTTCAGGCAGAGCGTGAAGCCAGGAAAACCGAGGCCCGCGAGCCGATGACGATTGAGGCAATCGAGCGCAATCCGTGGAATGCAGTTGCCCTCGACCTGCCGGCCGACGCCGACCGTCAGTTGGCGTTTCTTGTCGCTAACACTGCGCGGGAACTGCGCCATGCCCTTGCCGAGCGCGGCAACGCTGCAACCACGCCCGAACAACAGGAGCTCTGGTTTGATCTCGCGGGACTAGCCAAGGAAAGCCAGAAAGATGCCGAGATGCAAATCCTGGTGCTCGACGCCGCGCTTCAACCGGTAGCCGAGTACAAAAACGAACCGCAGCCAGGCCGCGACGCCGAGTTTATTTTCGACAAAGATTTTATTTTGCAGGCGGTTGAGGCAGAACTCGAGACTAGGAAATCCGATCATCGCGAGCCGATAACGCGCGATGCCGACGCCGATCTGGTTTTGCAGGCGGTTGAAGCGGAACTCGCAGCCAAGAAAACCGAGACCCGCGAGCCGACTACCCGTGAGGCCAGCGACGCCGATCTGGTTTTGCAGGCGGTTGAGGCGGAACTCGAGGCCAGGAAATCCGAGCCTCGCGAGCCGACTACCCGTGAGGCCAGCGACGCCGATCTGGTTTTGCAGGCGGTTGAGGCAGAACTCGAGGCTAGGAAATCCGATCATCGCGAGCCGATAACGCGCGAGGCCGACGCCGATCTGGTTTTGCAGGCGGTTGAGGCGGAACTCGAGGCCAGGAAATCCGAAGCCCCGAAATCAATGACCCTCGACGACATCGCCGAGCGGGTACAGGCAATCATCGACAATCCAGACCTCGCCGGCGAGGAACATAACGACATGATTTTGCGGGCGGTACAGGCGCGGCTCGAAGGGGACGAATTCACGCGGCCAGCCAGTCAGGACTACGAACCGGCCCCGGCGCAAGCCGAGCAGCAGAGCGACCATACCAGATCGCGCACGGCGGCCGACGAAATCGCCGGCATGAGCCGTGGGGAAGACGATGCCGGCGAGCAGGAGCAGGAACGCGGCGACGACGGCGAGGACGAACCCACGCTTGAGCAAGGCGGCGGCGGCCTGGAACGATCGCGATGATCCGGGCGGGGCAGAGGCAGCCCCGGCCCGGCGAAAAGAACAGCCTCGCAGCAGCCGCCTAAACGAGAGCTGGCGCGCGTATCTTGATGCGGCATGGCGGGTAGCGGCGGCCGCTGCGGTCGACAGCCACGGCCGTGGCGGCGACGAATTGAGCCACAGTGAGCCGGGCGGTAGAGAGGCCCCCCTGGCGCGGCAACTGGAAGCGCAACAGAGCGGCGATCAGCTTTCGCCCGAGGCTATCCGGCTTATGATCGCCACGTTCAAACCGCAAATGCGGCTGGCAATGCGGCGAGCGCGGTTGAAGAAGCGCCGACCGACACATCATGTTGCCCGTTCTATCGTGCGGCGCGGCAAGCGGCAGCGCCGTTCGAAAAACAGCCTCGTGCCCAACAAGAAGGTCGCATGGCGTCCGGCGTCGCAGGAAATTGCGGGTGAAAAATTCCCGAAACGGCAGTGGGGCTTGCCGATTGCCAGCAGTAGCATGTGCGCCGAACAGCAGGCCGACTATCGAGCCGCCTGCGACGGAAAGATCACCTGGCGCGCGTATTTTGCGAAGTGGGGCCCGAGGCTTTGACCATCGGCCGGCGCGGCAAGCCGCGCCGGCGAAATGCTCAGGCCGCTTCGTCGCTCTTTTTGGCGCGGTCGTCCTTTTTGATCAGATCGTAAGCGGCGTTGATATTTTGCGCGTATTCGGTAAACACGCGCTTTGCGGCCTCGGTAGCCTGGGGATGCTTGTCAGGAAAATACGTGTTTTCCAGATGCCTTTTCAGTCCCGGCAATTTGATCACTTCAATCAGTTGATCCCGCTCGGCGAGCATCTCCGCTGTCAGCTTTTCCAGCTCCGCCGTGTGTGCCTCATACTGCTCGTTCATCTTGCGAAGCTCGGCAACAAGCAGATCATCCTTCTCATGGGCTTCACGCGCGGCATTTAGTTCACCTTGCAGCCCGGCGAGCTGCGCTTCCAGTTCGGCGACACGCGCAGCTGCGGCACGCAGTTCGTCCTGCAAGCCGGCAAGCTGTGCCACCAGTTCGGCAATGCGCGCCGCCGATCCCGCGCCATCATGCATGGGTGGCGCGGGTTCGTCGTTCCATTCCGGCTCTGGCAGCGGGTCATCGGGCCACGGCTGGCGTGGTTCGCCGCCGCCTATTCCGTACTCCGCCAGCGCCGCACGGCGGCCGCGTTTATATCGTTCGAGCCACTCCATGACCGTTATCCTGTCCGTAAGGGATTGGGCCGCACGTGCCGCACCCACGGCGCGCTGCGGTATTTCCAGTAATTCGGGGCAAAGAAGGGGATGCTGGCGGTTCCCATCCCCGGTGTCCAAATGCGGCCAAAACCGGGCCGGTAGTTCATAAAATCCTGCGGCAGGAAAGCTCGCCTCTCGATCTGCGACCAGTTAATGCCGCCGCTGGTATTGCGGCCGAAATTCTGGCCATTGCCTTCATTGGAACTGACGCCGCTATTGCTGAAGCCGGTTCCAGCATTGACCCCGTTGCCGCTGTTCACTCCGTCGCCGAGATTGAAGCCGGCTTGCAGCATCGTCGTGTTGCCGCTGCGCTTCGAGAAATATTCGGCGGTGAAGGTGTCGCCGGCGGGGCCTAGTGTAGCCACCATTCCTGCTTGTGCGGCGAAGTTTTCCCATTCCTCCTTGAACAATGATTGCAACTGAAGCATCGACTGCACAATAGGCATCAACTGTATGTTGTACCCCCTGACCAGCGACCACACATCCCTGACGATAGGGAGATTGCCGACCGTGGCGTAAAATTCGTCCATGACCATAAGCGTCTTGACCGTGCCGGGGCGCATGAGGGCGCATAAGGCCGAGGAAATAATCAGCCGCGTCCAACGCTTGTTTTTCCGCAACTCCATAGGGTGTATCAGCACATAGATAGTCGTCGGGCGAGTGCGCAGCCGGTTAAAGTCAACTCCCGGCTGCGACAGATCGGCGGCCATGTTGGGATCGAGAAGCCATTTTGTTTGCGTGTCGGCAGTAGACTGGATCGATGACAGTTCGTTCAGGCCGTGCTTGCGCACAAAGCGGCTGACGAGGCCCGCGAGTTCGTCGCCGCCTTCGGCAATAATCCGCTGCGCCGTAAGGGTTATTCCCTTGACCAGCCGTTGCTGGCGGCGGCCCCTGCCGTCGATATAGTCCTCGTATTCATCCGGCTCGCAGAGCATCCGGCGCACATTGGCGAGGGACGGAAGGCGCTTGTTGCGATGCTCCAGCTTGATTTCCCAACCGCAAAAGCCTTCAAACAGGCTTTGCGCCGATTCATCCCAGTGCTTGTCCTTTTCCGCGAAGTCGATCGCCGCCGCGCCGACATCGGTGAGGCTGCTGAAAAACATGTTGTCGCCGGGATCGAGGCGGGCGGGATTGAACCCGTTACTGGGCAGTCCATGCAGCCGGTGCGGATTGATGAAATACACATCCGAATAACGTCGCCGCAGATCTGCGGTCTGATAGGCCAACTCGCCTTTTAAATCAAAGACCAGCAAGGAAAGGTTGCTTGCCGTTGCCAGCAACTCGATTAAAAGGCGCGTGGCTTTTCCGGCCCCGTTCAATCCGTGGATCAGCGCATGCCTTTCGCCGTGGTACAAATTCGGCGCACCGGTTTGCCCGGTCTCATGTTTGCAGTAATAGCCGAGTTTGATTGGGGAAGGCTGGCGGGCGGCCGGCGTCGGTTCAGGACGGCGCTGCGGCACCGGCACTGGCCCCGGCGACCGACGCGAAACGTCACGCGCCGCCAATACGGCGGCGCGCTCGCTCCAGTAGCTCATGATTTACCTCACTCGTGGACGCTGTGACGGTAGCGGTCGGGGCGGCGGCCGCGCCGGCCTCGATGACGGCAATGGGCTTTCAGGCGGCCGCACTCGCTGCCACTGCTTCCGGGTTTCGATGACGACCAGCGGGCAGGTGTCGTAGCGATCCCTACCGATTGTCCGGCAATGCTGCGTCGTCACTCGTTCCCACCCGTTCCGGCGCAGCGACGCCGCGCGTCCTTCGCCATAGCGGCGCGCGGCACGCAGCAGCCAACGCCCGAGAGCGTAAGCGGCGACTACCAGCAGCGCGCCGATAAAAAAGAATTCGATCACTGTTAAAACCAGCGATCATCGAGCGGATTGCGGCGGCCGCCACGCCCGCGCAGGGCCTCGCGGGCTTCTTCAGGCGTCGCATCGCCGGCATGGCCGCGTATGTTTTGCCGCTCGACCATTTCCAGCCATTGCCGGTGCTGCTCACTCTGGAGCCGCTCGTTGCTTTCCATTTGCCGCCGGTTGCGTTCTTCGATCTCGCGCGCCTGGTGCTTCTGCCGCGCCCGCGCTGTGCGGTTGCGGCAGAAGCGCCAGATCATGTCGACATCGCGCCCGAATTGGCGGGACATACCGTCGACTGTGCGTTCAAGGATGTGCCAGCTATCGGACATTTTTCAGAACCTCCGCAGTACGATCAGAACTCATCCCAAGGTTCCCAAAAATCCGGGCGGCCCCGCTGAAGCGCCTTCAGGCAGCTCTGCCATGTTGAGTAGCCACGTTTGCTGGAACGTCGCCTGCCATGTTTGAGCGGGGTCTTGCGGTACTGATCCGCGAACCAACGCTGGCGGCCGTCCCGACACTCAGCGCAACGAAAATCAATCTCGGCGCTGTAAATGATGATGTTGTCCGGCACCACCGCGCGCCTCCGTATGTCGAGCAATTGTTCAGAACCACCGATCATCGAGCGGATTGCGGCGGCCGCCGCGGCCGCGCAGGGCTTCGCGGGCTTCCTCCGGCGTCGCATCGCCGGCATGGCCGCGTATCTTTTGCCGCTCGACCAGCGCGCGCCATTCCCTTTGCTGTGCTTCCGCCTCGCGCCTTGCGCGCTCTTCGGCCCGGCGGGCTTCTGCCTTGTCATTTTTTGCCGGGCGCGGTTGGAGGAGGCTCGCAATGATCCCCCCGATCATCTCCCCTAATGGATGGTCAGACATGGCTCAGGCCCTCCCGCCGCCGAACGCCATATTGCGGGCGCGGCCGTCAATCAGGATTTCGCAGCCAACGGTCAAGGCAACGGCGCTAAAGCCGACCAGCGCGCCTTGGGGATCGAATGCGGTGAAATACCACCACAACCCATTGCCGATGATCCCTAGCAGTACCCCGCATACCGGGTACATCGGCACCACGCGGCCGGCACGGCGAAAGAACACCACCGAGACGAAAAAATGCGAGACGCAGAGGGTCGCCAGCATGATCAGGGCGAAAAGCTCGGCACCGAGCGACGCCGCCGGCATCACCGACGGATGCGGCAGACCTTGCATTCGCATCAGCAGCAGCGCCGCATCGGCCGGATGCAGCACCGTTTGAATTGCGAAGGGGAAGGCGATCCACCCCCCAAACATCAGCCACGTGAATTCCTTGGCTGAGCGGAGCGACCCCTCGACATTGCCGTGATAGTCGCTCATGCGATCCACAAAATCCGGCATCGTTTTATCTCCTCACAATGGAACGGCCAGTTGCTGGCGACCCCGGATCAAGTCCGGGGCGGGCTGCGGAGGCGACCGAGGCCCCGCGCGCCTGCATCTTTTCGGCTTCATGGAAAAATCGGGGCTCGCGTTTGCCGCAGCAGCACGTCTGCATGACGCCGCCACTGCAATCCGTATGCAGCGCGCCGCCGAACCCGGCGCAGTTGCAGCTCCACAATAGCGCCGGCTGCTTGCGGCAGAACGGGCAGGCCCATCCGTCCGCCAGTTCGAGGCGGTACGCGCCGGTCAGCAATCCGGCGACCTCGTTCCCGCGTCCTGGCGGCAACGGTTCGCGGCCGACCAGCCGCACGCTATCGCCGCTCCGCTCGCCGATGCCGACGAAATGCTGGCCGGTCGCGCCGCATGTCATATGCAGCAGCACTTGCTCGGGCGCACTCACCGCCATTTTTGGCGGCGCGGCTTCACGCGTCTTGAGCGGCACCACCGGCAGATCGGCACGCGACGGCGGCGGGACATAAGGCAGCGTCGGCGTCGGTCGCGGATTGACGGTTTCACGCACCAGATCGCGAGCCTTGATCAGCGCCAGCAACTCGGCGCGTTTCGCCTGATCGGGGCGCGTTGTCGTCACCAACTGCCGGCCGGGTTGCGGGGCGGCTGGCAAGCCCCATTTATCATTCATGACTACAACCTTCCCTATAGGAAATGGCATATTCGCCACCAACCCGTGCATTGATCGTCATAAGGTGACGGCTCGGGTGTGGGAGGGGCGGCGCGCACCGTTTGGTGCGGATACGCCGGAGCAGGCACCGGCTGGTCGACATGATTGTCGTTCACGACCGGCAGTTGCTGGTAATGACGGCGCGGCTGCACCGTATCCGGCGACATGACCGGAGTCGGCGCGATCGAGACATGGTTAGCGTGGAGATCGTCCACGGATTGCAGCAATGGGGACAAGGAAGGCGGTGGCGAGGCGGTAGCCGATCCCGGCCAAACGGGCTGTACCCTGTAAAAGGTCATCGGCTGCGGCGCGCACGCCGCGAGTGACGCCGCAAAAGCGGACGCCAGCAGGATTCTTCGCAGCATGACATCACCCTGCGGAGCGGATTTGCACTACCGGCGCGGCAGTAGCCCGTTGGTACGAAACGACAGTATTGCTGTCCAAATACCCGCGCTGTTTGCGCACGGCCAAGAGCACCTGAAGCTCAAAGCCGGGGGGAAAGTCCTCCTCCCCGATTTGGGATGATTCATATTTTGCCAAAGCCTTGGGGCCAATCGTGACGACCAAACTACGCAGACGAGCGGTGGATATGCTGCTGTCTACGAAGAAGTCTTTAACGATGCGCTCGCCGCCGACGCCGTCATTGACGGCGAGGACAAGCTCGATCATGGGCCGGCCGCTGCTCTGCGAGAGTTTCTCGGTCGCCTGCTCAATCCGGGCGGGAAAAGCCCGGCTTTTAACGCTACGGGGCTGGTTGACGCCCGCAGCGCCTCTTCATCGGTTCGATAGGTTTTCGATAGCCGCATCTCTCACCTCTCAATGGTGAGTTGTGGCGAGCGGGAATCGCCCGCCGACAGCTGGGAAAAAACCCAGACATGCGGCTAATCTCACGGCTTATCGGAAATTAGTCAATATCAAAAACATCATATTTTGATATGGACACTTTATAAAGCATGCACCTTGCGGGGCCGACCGCGAACCGCCGGGCCTAAGCCGCGCTTCGCCCTTTGGCGTCCTCGATAAGCGGCTTTTTGGATACGGCGCGCCGCCGTCAGTTGGTCGTTCTTGTCCTCGAAATCTGGCTTTGCCTTGCGGAGCCGCTCATATGTCAGCAGCAGATGTCCCGCCCGACGTAGCCTCTCCTCATTGGCAAGCGACGGGTTAGTCAAATCGCTTTTGCGCACCAGCACTTCATAGGTCGCCATGAGCCGCGCTACCTTGAGAGCGGCCCGCTCCTTCGCCAATTCTGCCTTGGCGTTGTCAACGACTTCTGTCCGCGCTTTCTTTATCGCATCCCTCATCCGAAGCCGAGAAGTATCGTCGGCTTCGGATGAGGGATCATCCTCAGTATAACCTAGAGATTTACTTTCAACAATTGCCTTAATTTTTTCGGAAACTATGGAGAGACCATTTTGCCATTCGACATTACTGGGGTCTGCGGCTGTGAGTTGTTTAAAGAGACCGAGGCTTTTACGATACGCGATATGCGCGTCGTCGCTGCGGCCGAGCGCGCCGAGCCTGCTTCCCTTGTTGAAGAGCGCCTTGGCGACCGGCTCAAGCAGCGACAACTCGCTGGCCGTGCCGAAGCGGTCGAGCAGTTCGTCGTAGACCGCAATTGCACCGTCGCTGCGGCCGATCGCGCCGAGCGCGGCTCCCTTGTTTAAGAGTGCGTTGGCGATCCATTCAAGCAGCGGCAATTCGGCGGCCGCGTCGAAGCGGTCGAGCAGTTCGTCGTAGACCGCAATTGCATCGTCGCTGCGGCCGATCGCGCCGAGCGTATTCCCCTTGTTGTAGAGCGCGTTGGCGACCGGCTCAAGCAGCGCCAGCTCGCTGGCCGCGCCGAAACGGGCAAGCAGTTCGTCGTAGACTGCGATTGCGTCGTCGCTGCGGCCGAGCGCGCCGAGCCTGCTCCCCTTGTTGAAGAGCGCCTTGGCGACCGGCTCAAGCAGCGACAACTCGCTGGCCGTGCCGAAGCGGTCGAGCAGTTCGTCGTAGACCGCAATTGCACCGTCGCTGCGGCCGATCGCGCCGATCGCGGCCCCCTTGTTGAAAAGCGCGCTGGCGACCCGTTCGCGCAGCGGCAATTCGGGGGCCGCGCCGAAGCGGGCGAGCATGTCGTTATAGACTGCGATCGCATCGGCGTGGCGGCCTATCTCATCGAGCGCAACCCCTTTGTTGACGAGCGCGTTGGCGACCGGCTCAAGCAGCAGCAATTCGCTGGCCGCGCCGAAGCGGGCGAGTATATCGTCATAGATCGCGATCGCGTCGGCGTGGCGGCCGATCGCGCAGAGCGAGTTCCCCTTGTTGACGAGCGCCTTGGTGACCGGCTCAAGCAGCGGCAATTCGCTGGCCGCGCCGAAGCGGGCGAGCATGTCGTTATAGACTGCGATCGCGTCGGTGTGGCGGCCGATACCAGCGAGCGTCCAACCAAGGTTAAAGTATGCGATAGCATAATTAGGCTTGATCTCGATTACCTTGCAGTAAGCGAGAAGCGCATCCTGAAGCTGGCCGGTCTCGGCAAGCACCCAGCCGAGGTTATTATAGGCTTCGGCAAAGTCAGGCTTGAGCTCAATGGATCTTCGGAACGAACTGAGCGCTTTTTCAAATTGCCCGTTCAGAGCGTACATATAGCCACGATGAAACGCGGCTGAATGTTTGGCAGCACCCCGTTCCAGTGTGGTAGGCGCGTCAGGGTTGTCCGCGTTATAGACTAATTTAAGCGGTGTACGTGGTGGCGGCGCGGCATGCGGGACGCTATGCGTTCTGGCTCGCGCGGTCGAACTTCTTGCCATCACTCCAACATTCTACCACGTCCGCCTACATGGTCAGGAATCCCCGATCCACTAACTGGGTTGGGCTGAGTTGCGAAATTCAAGATATTTGCAACAGCGATTTGAGGCCGAAAATTGAGGGGTTTTGAGAGACGCCGCGAGGTCTCGAATGTTGCGCCTCGAAAGCCCGCTATCGACCCCTTGCAGACATCCGGCCTCGCCCATCAAATCAAACAATCCCGCAACTTTAAGTAGGGTAATTGCGGTTAAGACGCATAAAAAACGTATTGACTTTATGGTACGGCTCAACTTCTGCTTCAACCGCGCTGAAGATAAGAAGCCGAAAAGGCTCGTCTAGGACTCGCGAATCGGCGCCGTTTGGGCGCGATCTCAGAAACCATCTGAAACGCTGATCGCCCTGGCATTGCGAGGTTCATCCGGCGCGATCTTTCCAATAATGTTAAGGGAGGGTCATACATGTTCGAGAACTATCGCAAAACTTTCCCAGCTCTGTTTATCAGCGGGAGTTGCAGAACATTTTTCGCCCCTCTGATGACTGCCTTGCTCTTGGTTTCGGTGCCGGCAGCTTCAGCTCTGGCGCAGACGTCACAGCCGCCATCGAATGTGACGGTTCTGCCAGGCTATTCGATTACAGCCGTGACCACCGGGTTGAATTTTCCGACGGCGATGACTTTTTACCGTGATACAATCTGGGTCACCGAGGAGGGCACCACAACCTCGCCGCCGGCGGTCAAGCAAATCGACAACAAGGGTAACGTCACCACCATACTCACGGCGGACATGCTTCCTGCCGGGACCATGGTCTCGCCATTGACGGGCATCGTGTTCCATCGTGGCTGGTTCTGGCTGGTCCACCGCCAGACGAACTCCACAAACGCTCCTGGAGTACCGGTCGGCGCGATTTCGCTTT
>Ga0213873_10000107_pt1 | contig 16100 bp, 12 predicted proteins | sample VelepicomBERX_R3_FD_160067 | JGI IMG/M metagenome (GOLD analysis project Ga0213873, IMG submission 160067) | Rhizosphere microbial communities from Vellozia epidendroides in rupestrian grasslands, the National Park of Serra do Cipo, Brazil - RX_R3 | ecosystem: Host-associated > Plants > Roots >...
CGTGCCGCTGCAGGTGGTCCAGGAAAGCGGTGAGGCCGACCAGGTCACCCACGACGGTCGGTTCGACGAGCCCATCGCGCAGGGTGCGGACGCGGGACAGCGCCTGCTTGGGGTCGCCTACTCCGGAGCTCAGCCGGGACTGGAGCAGTTCGGCCTCGGTGAGCAGGTCGTCGAACCGACGGGCGAAGTGCGCCAGACCTTCCTCGGCTGTGCCGGCCTGCCACGAACCGACCGCTCGTTCACCTTCAGTGGTGCGGGTGTACACCGTGCCGTCCGGAGCTACTCGCCCCCAGCGCCGCGGGTCCCGGGAGGCGCGTGAGACGGAAGGTCGGGGACCGGGTTGGGCACCGGTCTCCAGACGTTGCTCGGTGTGGTTGTGCTCGGTCATGCCGGCCTTCCTCAACCTCAGTGCCCGCCGCCGCGTCCTGCGGGCGCCCCACTGCGCAGGTGCGCGCATCTTCGACCGGGCGGTCCCGGAACACCCGGCCAGGGCCGCATTGAAGCAGTGCAGGCGCGGGAGCAGGGGAGCAGGTGCGAAGTGGCACTAACCTGCAGCGGTGATCGTACGCGTGGCGGTGGTACCACATCCACTCGTCCCGGTGCCGGAACTGGCCCCGTCGTGAGTCCCCGGGCGGTCGCGGTGGTCGGCCCGACCAGCACTGGCAAGTCCGACCTCGCGGTCAAGCTGGCCCGCGGTCTGGGTGGTGAGGTGATCAACGCCGATGCGATGCAGCTGTATCGGGGCATGAACATCGGCACCGCGAAGCTGCCGCTCGCCAGGCGGTACGGGGTGCGCCACCATCTGCTCGACATCCTCGACGTCACCGAGACCGCCTCGGTGGCGGCCTACCAGCGCGAGGCCCGCCGCGTCGCGGAGGAGCTGCTCGCCGCGGGTCGGGTGCCCGTGCTCGCCGGGGGCTCCGGGCTCTACGTGCAGGCGGTGCTGGACGAGCTGGACTTCCCGGGCACCGACCTTGAACTACGGGCCCGGCTCGAGGCCGAGCTGGCCGAGCACGGGGCGCCGGCACTGCATCACCGGCTGCATCGACTCGACCCGGTGGCGGCCGGCCGGATCCCGCCGAGCAACCGACGCCGGCTGGTGCGAGCGTTGGAGGTCATCCAGCTCACCGGACGTCCGTTCTCAGCGGCGCTGCCACCGCCCGGCCCGGCGCGCTACCACGCGGTGATCATCGGATTGGATACCGATCCTGCGGTCCTGGACACGCGGGTCGATGCCCGAGTGGACCGGATGTTCAGTGAGGGCCTGGTCGAGGAAGTCCACGAGCTGCTGTCTCTCGGCCTGCGGGAGGGCAGGACGGCCTCGCGGGCACTGGGCTACCAGCAGGTCATCGCCGCGCTGGACGCGGGCGTCGACCCGATCCGAGCCGCGAGCCCGACCGCCCAGGCGACCCGGCGCTTCATCCGCAGGCAACGCAGCTGGTTTCGGCGGGACAGCCGGATCAGGTGGTTGGACTGCCGGCATCCCGACCTGCTCGGCGCCGCGCGCGCGCTGGTGGCGGACCGATAGGCTCACCGACGATGGAGCAGGGCATCGAGTTCCTCAAGGGGCATGGGACGGAGAACGACTTCGTCCTGCTGCCCGACCCCACCGGCAGGCTGGACCTGACGCCGTCCCGGGTGCGCGCGCTGTGCGACCGACACCGCGGGCTGGGTGCCGACGGGGTGCTGCGGGCGGTACCAGGCGCGCTGGTACCTGACTCGCCGCCGGGCACGTCACCCACGGACTGGTTCATGGACTACCGCAACGCGGACGGTTCCCTCGCCGAGCTGTGCGGCAACGGGGCGCGGGTATTCGCCCGCTACCTGGCTGACGCCGGCCTGGTTGCCGATCCCGAGTTCCGGATCGGCAGCAGGTCCGGTCCGCGCGCGGTGCGGCGCAACGAGGACGGCTCGGTGACGGTCGAGATGGGGCGGGTGCGGCGCGAGGGCATGTCCACGGTGACCGTCGAGGGCGTGGCGTTCACCGGGCTCGTGGTGGATGTCGGCAACCCGCATCTGGCCTGCCTGAGCGAGGTGCCGGTGGAGCAGCTGGACCTCACCGTGCCGCCGGGACACGACCCCGGGGCCTTTCCGCACGGCGTCAACGTCGAGTTCGTCAACGTGCGCTCCGGCGGAGCGCTGCGCATGCGGGTGCACGAGCGGGGCGTGGGGGAGACCCGCTCCTGTGGCACCGCGGCGGTGGCCGCGCTGGCCGCGGCGCTGGCCGCCCGGGGCGGGGACACCGGTGAGACCGACGTGCAGATGCCCGGGGGGCTGCTGCACGTGGCGATCACCGACGATGGCGGCACGCTGACCGGGCCGGCGGTGCTCCTCGCGCGAGGCTGGCTGGCTCTCGACTGGTGGTCGGCGCACTGACCACGTGAACCCGCCCCTCCGCGTGGATCCCGCCGGGTTTTCAGGACGTGACCACGCCTCGCGAGGCACCGGGTGGCCTCGTCGTGGCCTTTCATGACGGCGTAGGCGGTTGCGGACTGCCGGGCGAGCTTCGCGGTGAGGGTCGCTATCCTCGGGTCGTCGGCGTGCGGCGTTGCTGGTGTGGATCTGCCGGGCCGGGGCCTGGGGAGGCAGAACTGTCCGAGCTGGAACAGCTTGAGCGCGTCGTTGGGGTGACCGCTGAGAACCAGCGTCGCTCCGGCGTTCCAGGCGGCGTTGGCGACTCCGTAGGCGTCTCCGGCCTCAGTGGCCCGTCGTAGGGCGCGGGTGAAGTGACCCCTGCCGTCCACACCGGAGTCGTAGCAGGACCAGCCCGCCTCGGTGTGCAGCTCGGCCAGCGCGGCGGCCAGCCGAGCCTTGACCACTTCCGTCGAGGGGACCTGCATCCCCCGGGTGTAGAGCGTGGCGGCGGCGCCGAACAGGTCACCCTGCCCACCGTGGTATCGGGCTACCCCGCGCAGTCGCTCGGTGACCGCCCGCACGGTGTGCGCGTGGGACATGTCCAGCCGTGAGGGCAGTGCCTGGCCGGCTGGCCAGGCCAGCTGGATGAGCTCGCCCAAGGACTGTGCTCCCTGGCTCATGGCCGCCGCGATGGTGGCGGCGATGAGGACGCGGCGTCTCATCTCCTCGTCCACCTTCTCAGCCGGTGGTGCGTCCTCACCGTAGCTCAGGCCCATCCGCGCTCGAAGTAGGCCGAGCCTGTCGGCGATGCGCTCGAGCAGCCATACGTTGCATACCTGGCGGCTGTGGAGAATCTCGCCGACCTCCGACTGGGACTGGCCGGTCAGGTGCGCAATCTGGCACTGGCTCATCCCGACCCGGCGCAGGAGGCGGTAGAGCCTGCCGGTACTACGGGCGGCCAGCGCGGCGCGCACCTCATCGTCTTCGAAGAACGCGGCCTCGATGAGGCCCACGGGCGATCCCTTCACGTTAGCGCAACGAGAAACGCTGACTCCGCGAGGTGACGGTATCGCAGCTCGGCCGACGACGACGCGCGGGGCCGTTCTAGTAGGCCATGCGGCGAAGCAAGTCCTCCTTCCCGTTCGACGGGATAGGACGTCATACCCGAGAGGGTATTGAAGGACAAGGTGCTGTGCTACATCGTGTGTGACGACCGACTGCTGGTGTTCCGGCACATCGACTACAGCTACTCAGTCGGTGTCAGCAGCCGCTCGAGCCGCTCGCACGATGACTCGCATTGTGGAAACGCATCAGGCGCCACCACCGCGCTGACGGCGATGGCGCGCCGTCAGCGCAACGGTCGCCACAACTGGCGGCTGATGGGGTCCACGCCGGGCTCAGTTCCGGCGCGAGTACCCGCTAGACGGATATACTGGCTGCTTATAGCCATGATCGACCGAGCTACAGACAGATTGAGAGGCATATGACAACCTCACCGATCTTCCCCTCCCATGGTCCCGGCCCGACCTCCCGAGGTGAGCTGGACCTCGAGGAGCGCACCGCGCTGCGTCGCGTGCCGGGGTTGTCCACCGAGCTCGCTGATGTCACCGAGGTCGAGTACCGGCAGCTGCGCCTGGAGCGCGTGGTGCTCGTCGGGGTGTGGGCTGAGGGCTCCGCCGCGCAGGCCGACGCGTCCCTGGCCGAGCTGGCCCGGCTCGCCGAGACGGCCGGGTCGCAGGTGCTCGATGGCCTCATCCAGCGACGCGAGCGCCCCGACCCGGCAACCTACATCGGCTCCGGCAAGGTCCTCGAGCTGCGTGAGATCGTTCTCGGCACCGCGGCTGACACGGTGATCTGTGATGGCGAGCTCACCCCCGGCCAGCTGCGGCAGCTGGAGGCCAAGCTGAAGGTCAAGGTCATCGACCGGACCACGCTGATCCTGGACATCTTCGCCCAGCACGCCCGCTCTCGGGAGGGTAAGGCGCAGGTCGAGCTGGCCCAGCTGAGCTACCTGCTGCCGCAGCTGCGTGGCTGGGGTGAGTCGCTGTCCCGGCAGGCCGGCGGCGCCGGCGGTGGGGCCAGTGGGGGAGTGGGTACTCGCGGCCCTGGGGAGACCAAGCTGGAGACCGACCGGCGGCGCATTCACCGCCGGCTGGCTAAGCTGCGTCGCGAGATCGCCGCGATGCGTACGGTCCGCGACACCAAGCGGAGCCGCAGGCGCGCCAACGAGGTGCCCAACGTGGCCATCGTCGGCTACACCAACGCGGGCAAGTCCAGCCTGCTCAATGCGATCACCGGAGCCGGGGTGCTCGTGCAGGACGCCCTGTTCGCCACCTTGGACCCCACCACCCGCCGGGCCACCACGCCACAAGGGCAGGAGTACACGCTTACCGACACCGTCGGTTTCGTCCGCCACCTGCCGCACCAGCTGGTGGAGGCGTTCCGCTCCACGTTGGAGGAGACGGCCGACGCGGACCTGCTGGTGCACGTGGTGGACGGTGCCGACCCGATGCCCGAGCGGCAGGTGGAGGCGGTGCGCGAGGTCCTCGCCGAGATCACCGAGGGACGCCGGACGCCGATGCCGCCGGAGCTGGTGGTGGTGAACAAGATCGACGATGCCGACCAGTTGGTGCTGTCGCGGCTGCGCCACCTGCTGCCGAGCGCGTCGTTCGTCTCAGCGTGCACCGGCGCCGGCATTGCCGGTCTGGTCCAGCGGATCGCCGACGCGTTGCCGCAACCGCGGGTCGAGATCGACGCGTTGCTGCCCTGGACCGAAGGTGCCTTGGTCGCCCGGGTGCACGCCGAGGGCGAGATGCTGGCGACCGACCACACCGAAGACGGCACCCGGCTGCGCGCCCGGGTGCGGCCGGACCTCGCCGGTGCGTTGGCCGGGTACCTGGTGCGGGCCTGACACAGCGGACATCCCTGACTGCGGCATCCCTGACCGCAGCATCCCTGACACCGCAGACATCACAGCCTGGCCTTCGAACCGTTAGCGGGATCGGCGGATGGCTCGGCCGAGAGAGAACGCGAGCATGCCGAGGACGGCCAGTGGTGGCAGCCACCACGCGGGGATGCCGGTGACAGTCAGGGCTTTGGTGAGGGCGAGCGCGAGCATGACTCCCGCTGCGATGGTCCAGTCGTCACCGACAAGGAAGTCGTAGCCGAACGCGAGGAACGACCGCAAGGCTCGCATCAGCCGGCTCCGGTGTGCTCAGGCGCACCGTGCTTGCGACGGGTTCGTCGTAGGACACCGACCGCTATCCCCGCCACACTCAGTACGTAGGCCAGTACACCAAGCAGCGCGGCATCCTCGCCAGGCCAGGACACGCCGGCGCCCTCAGCGCCCCAGAAGATGCCGAAGGAGGTGAGCATGACCCCTACGGCGAATTTCATGGTGTTCTCCGGGACCCGGGCCAGGGGGGCGCGCACAGCGATCCCGGTGACCGTGACCACCACCACGGCCAGCGCGGCGCCGAGCATTGCGAGTGCGATGCTACCCTCGTCGGCTCCCAAAGTGATCACGATGAGGGCCACTTCCAGGCCCTCCAGCAGCACTCCCTTGAAGGCCAGTGTGAAGGCGTAGCGATCGGCGACGAACAACCACCTGCCGCTGCCGGTGGCTGTCCGAGCAGCGTGGACCTGGCGGTCGTAGATGGCCGCTTCGTCGCGCAGAGGGGTGAACCCGCTTGCCCGCAGGATGGCCTTGCGTAGCCACTGCAGCCCGAGAACCAGCAGCAGCCCGCCCACCACCAGCCGCACGGCGCCGAACGGGATCACAGCGAGCGTCGGGCCCAGTGCCGCCACCACCGCCGCTAGGACGGCTAGCCCGCCGGCAACCCCATACAGGGTCGAGCGCCAGCCGCAGGTGGTGCCCATCGCCAACACGATCGTCAACGCCTCGATGGCCTCCACAGCGCAGGCCAGAAACACCGTCGCGACCAGGAACATGGCTGCGGTCATCGAGCTCCTCGGATGGTGAGTCGGTTCACAGCCGCCGCAGCACCGCCACCACCCGGCCGAGCACGGTCGCCTCGTTCCCCGGGATCGGCTCGTAGGCAGGGTTGTGTGGGAGCAGCCAGACGTGCCCGTCACGGCGCTTGAACGTCTTCACGGTCGCCTCACCGTCGATCATGGCGGCGACGATGTCCCCGTTCTCGGCATTGGGCTGCTGGCGGACGACCACCCAGTCCCCGTCGGTGATCGCCGCCTCGACCATGGAGTCACCCACGACCCGCAGCAGAAACAGCGTCCCCCCACCGACGATCTCTTTCGGCAGCGGGAAGACGTCCTCGACGGCCTGCTCGGCGAGCACCGGACCGCCCGCGGCGATCCGGCCCACTACGGGAACGAAAACGGGGCTGGGGCGAGCGGGCTCCCCGCTCGGGGCGTCAGCGGGGTCGGGCGCGCTGTCCGCGGGTCGGACACCGACAGCGCGAGGCCGGTTGGGGTCGCGGCGTAGGTATCCCTTGCGTTCCAAGGCGCGCAGCTGGTGTGCGACCGACGAGGTCGAGGTGAGCCCGACCGCCTCGCCGATCTCCCGCACGCTCGGCGGGTAGCCGAGCCGCTCCACCCACTCCCGGATCACCTCCAGAACCCGTCGCTGGCGTGGCGTGAGGCTGTCGTTGCCGGTGCTGTCGTCGAGGTCAGGGAAAATGTGCACCTGCGCGGCGTCGCCTTGAGCCTGTGCGCCTGGACTCTGCGCGCTCGGCCCCTGGGCCTGCGCTCCGGAACCGGCTACCTCCGGCTCGTCGCTCCGTTGTCGTCCCAACGCTCCTCCTCGAGCTCCGTAGTCATTACCTGGGCACTGTAGTTACGTGGTCAGGTACGTGGGCACTGTCGGACCCGCACGGTCCGCTGTCGAGACTGTCCGGACCCCACGCGGTCCGTCGCGGTGCTGACGCTAACCACCGGCGCACCAAAGATCAAACATCTGTTCGAGCAACACGCCGCAGGGTGACCGATTCTGTCAGGGTGCCGTGATAGACACCGCACAGCAGTTCGATCGAACTCGCGTTCGATAGTATCCGTGATGAGGAGTCTCGATGACGGCACCAGCACAGTTGGGCGGATCGCCTGCGGCACGGCGTGAGAAGGCGGTATCGAGGGACGCCAGGCCGGCCACGCTAGCGGCGTCCACCCGGTCGCTTCCCGCGCCTCCAGCGCCCGTGCCGCCTCTTGCGCCTCCAGTAGGGGGGCGGCGTCCGGCATGTCCGGAGCAACAGCGGGTGCTGGGCCGGGTGCAGGGAGGGCGTCCACCCACGTTGCGGTCCGGCCGAGTGACGAGGGTGGTCGCGGCCGCCACTGTGACGCTGACCGTGGTCGGTGGCCTCGGCTGGATCGGGCAGGACTGGATCGGGCAGGGTGCAGGCCCGGGGATCCCGGCGGAGACGGTGGTGATCCGAGTGGGTGCCGGCGAGACCGTATGGGACGTGGCGCGCCGGGCGGCACCTCAGTCTGACCAGCCTGCGGTGGTGGAGCGGATTCGGCAGCTGAACGGCATCGCGGGCTCAGCCATCACGCCTGGTCAGCAGCTGCAGGTTCCCCACGGACGGTAGTGAGCGTCGGCAGACGAGGGCGCCATCGGCCAGGGCGGCCGGCTGTGGGGGGTAGGCACGCCGGGTCGCGGGGTTGGACGCGCAGGCCCGGCACGAAGCTCGCCGGGCCGCCGGGGCGACGAACGCGCCGAGCAGCGCGATCACCAGCTTCGTTGTGATCAGCTGCAGCCGGAGGTGGACCCGCACGAGGAGCAGAGGTAGCACGACCCGGCGGGCTGCATCTTGACCCCGCAGGTGAAACACAACGGGGCGTCGGCGTGCAGCCCCTGGGTGGCTTCGATCAGCTCCATCGACGGGTGCCCCGCGCCCGGCGCCGGCTGGGCCGCAGCGGCGGGTTCGCCCCCCCCCCTCGGTCGCGCCGGGACATCGTAGGAGCCGGTCTGTACCTGCTGGGCTCGCTGGGCGGCCGAGTAGATGCCCAGCGTCGACCGGGTCTCGGCAGGCAGGAAGTCCAGAGCCAGCCGCCGGAAGATGTAGTCCATGATGGACTGCGCCATCCGCACATCCGGATCGTCGGTCAGTCCGGCCGGCTCGAAGCGCATGTTGGTGAACTTCGAGACATAGGTCTCCAGCGGCACTCCGTACTGCAGGCCCACCGAGATCGCCACCGAGAAGGCGTCCATCAGTCCGGCCAGCGTCGAGCCCTGCTTGGAGATCTTGAGGAAGACCTCACCGAGGCCGTCGCCCGGGTAGGAGTTCGCGGTGATGTAACCCTCGGCGCCGCCCACCGTGAACGACGTGGTGAGACCGGTTCGGTTCTTGGGCAGTCGCCTGCGGACGGGCCGGTACTCCACTGCGGCCCCGGCGATCGGCGCGGCCGCGGTCTTGCCGTCGCGCTTGGACACCGACAAAGGCTGACCCACCTTGCAGTTGTCCCGGTAGATCGCGACCGCTTTCAGACCGAGCTCCCAGCCCTGGAGGTAAATACGCTCGACGTCCTCGACGGTCGCGCTCTCCGGCATGTTGATCGTCTTGCTGATCGCGCCGGAAAGGAAAGGCTGCACCGCCGCGAGCATCCGCAGGTGCCCCATCGGCGCGATCGCCGCTTCGCCCATCGCGCAGTCGAACACCGCGTAATGCTCGGGACGCAGCCCCGGCGCGCGCAGGACGTTGCCGTGCTCGGCGATGTGCGCGACGATCGCCTCGACCTGTTCCTGCTGGTAGCCAAGCTTGCGCAGGGCCCGAGGCACGGTCCCGTTGACGAACTGCATCGAGCCGCCACCGACGAGCTTCTTGAAGGTGATCAGCCCCAGGGCCGGCTCGATGCCGGTGGTGTCGACGTCCATCGCCAGCCCTGAGGTACCAGTCGGTGCCAGCAGTGTGACCTGCGCATTGCGCCAGCCGTTGCGCTCACCGATCGACAGGGACTCCCGCCACGCCCGGGCCGCAGCCTCCCACACGGGGGTGTCCAGCTCATCGACCCGCCGCGCGTCGGCGTTGACCTCGGCGTGCTTGCGCATGACCCGGGTGTGGCCCTCGGCGTTGCGGGCGTACCCGTCGTAGGCGCCCACCATCCCGGCGAGCCGCGCGGAACGTCGGTAGGCCACACCGGTCATCAGACTGGTGATCGCGCCGGCCAGGCTGCGGCCACCGTCGGAGTCGTAGGCGTGCCCGGTCGCCATCAGTAGCGCACCGAGATTGGCGTAGCCCATCCCGAGCTGCCGGTACGCCCGAGTCGTCTCCCCGATCGCCTCGGTGGGGAAATCGGCGAAGCAGATGGAGATGTCCATGGCCGTGATCACCAGCTCGGCGCACTTGGCGAAGGTGACCACGTCGAAGCTCTGCACGCCATCCGGGCACTCACGGAGGAACTTCATCAGGTTCAGCGAGGCGAGGTTGCATGAGGAGTTGTCCAGGTGAACGTACTCAGCGCACGGATTAGAGGTGGTGATCCGCCCCGACTCCGGGCAGGTGTGCCAGTCGTTTATCGTGTCGTCATACTGGATCCCCGGGTCGGCGCACGCCCACGCCGCCTCGCACATCCGGCGGAACAATGCGGCCGCATCAACAGTCTCGATGACCTCACCTGTGGTTCGGGCCCGCAGCTCGAACCGGCCACCGGCTGACACGGTCCGCATGAACTCATCCGAGACCCGGACTGAGTTGTTGGCGTTCTGGTACTGGACGGAGGAAATGTCACTGCCGCCCAGGTCCATGTCGTACCCGGCGTCGCGGAGGACCCGGATCTTGGCTTCCTCGCGGACCTTGGTCTCGATGAACTCCTCGATATCGGGGTGGTCGACGTCCAGGATCACCATCTTCGCCGCGCGCCGGGTGGCACCACCGGATTTGATCGTCCCAGCGGAGGCATCCGCGCCGCGCATGAACGACACCGGACCCGACGCGTTGCCTCCAGAGGACAGCAGCTCCTTGGACGACCGGATCCGAGAAAGGTTCACCCCGGCGCCGGACCCGCCCTTGAAGATCAGTCCTTCCTCCTTGTACCAGTTCAGGATCGAGCTCATCGAGTCATCGACGGCCAGGAGGAAACACGCCGAGACCTGCGCGGGCGCGGCGGTCCCCACGTTGAACCACACCGGCGAGTTGAAACTGAAGATCTGGTGCAGCAGCGTGTAGGTCATCTCATGCTCGAAGATCTCCGCGTCCTCATCGGTCGCGAAATATCCGTGGTCTTTACCGGCCCTGGTGTAGGTGAGCACCACCCGGTTGATGAGCTGCTTGAGGCTCCACTCCCGAACCGGCGTCCCCACGGCGCCTCGAAAATACTTGCTGGTGACGATCTGCACCGAGTTCGGCGACCAGAAATCCGGGAACTCGACGCCCCGCTGCTCGAAGTTGATCGAGCCATCTCGCCAGTTGGTGAGCACGACATCCTGCCGCGTCCAGGTCACCTCATCATACGGGTGCACCCCGGGCTTGGTGTAGATCCGCTCGAAACGCAGCCCTTCGTCTGAGTCGACGCGGGTACCCAGTGAGTTGCCGACCATCTCCGACATGCTTGTCTCGTCCCTCCATGTCCTACTCATGACATGCTCGCCTGCGCGAATCAGTGTCTCAACGTCGCCACAGATTCGCCGTGAATGGTGTGAGGTCGATTTCCGCCGACAGTCACCACTCGGGCCGCGTGTCGCGGCGGAAATCCTGTCATGCGTGCACGGGCTCCCGGCCCTCGGCCGGTTCGTCGTCGTGGGGGGCGGGCTCGCGCTCCGCGCGCAGCCGCCGGATCTCAGCATCGAAGTCGCTCAAGGACTCAAAGCCGCGGTAGACCGAGGCGAAGCGGAGGTAGGCCACCTCGTCGAGGTCGCGCAACGGTCCGAGGACAGCGAGCCCCACCTCATGGGCGGCCAGACGCGCACGGCCCCGGGCGCGCAGCGCGTACTCCACCTGCTGGCCCAGCCGCGCCAGCGCGTCCTCGCTGACGGGCCGGCCCTGGCAGGCCCGTCGCACCCCGGCGATGACCTTCTCCCGGCAGAACTGCTCCGTGACCCCGGAACGCTTCACGATCGTCAGCAGGGTTGTCTCGACGGTGGTGAACCGTTGGTTGCACTCAGGGCACAGGCGACGTCGACGGGTGGCCGTTCCGTCCTCGCTGGAGCGGCTGTCGATCACTCTGCTGTCCAGGTGACGGCAAAACGGGCAATGCATGGCCAACCCCCTTTGTCTGGTCCGCGCGCGGGCACAAAACCCCAGCGTCGACGACCGCCGAGGCTCGAACCACTATCTGTTGAAGAACTACAGTGATGTAACTACTACATATGGACGCTACCCCGGTGCCGCGAGGGACGCAACGCGACACGCAGGCCACTGGGCGTGGGGTCCGGCGGGGTGGCGGTCCCGGATCACCACCCGCCGAGGGACTCCGACATCAGCGCCCACTATGTCGCCTGGTCGGGCCCTGCATGACCGGGGGTCAACCAACGGGTCGACCTTTCCAGGCGCCGCCTCGGCCGGTCGCGTGGCGGCGCGCCGAGTCCACGGTCATGGCGGCATACAGAGTGGCGACGACCGGCAGCGCGAGCCCGCGCAGCGGGCAGAGGCCGTAGAGCCGCAGCACCGGCACCTGCGTGAGGGCCATCGCGGCCCACGCGCCGAGCCCGGCGGCGGCGGGCACCGGTGAGCGCTGGGCCAGCCCGGCGAGCCCGGCGACAGGCGGGACGATGTAGAGCAGCCCCAGGCCGGCGACCGTACCGGCGAGCAGCACCGGTGAGCGGCGCAGCTGGGTGTAGGCGCTGCGGGTGACCATGGCCCACAGGTCGGCGAGCTGCGGGTAGGGCCGCACACTGCGGACCTCGGGTGGGTCACCGGTGAAGCCCAGCCAGGTCCGTGCGCCGGAGCGCTTGAGCAGCCGGCCCAGGGCCACGTCGTCGATGAGGCTGCCGCGGATCCGGGGGAGGCCCCCGGCTCGCTCGAGTGCGCTACGGCGGAGCAGGACGCAGCCGCCGGCGGCCGCGGCGGTCCGGGCGCCGGGCGCAGCCACCCGAGGGAACGGGTAGAGCTGAGCGAAGAAGTAGACGAACGCCGGAACGAGGGTGCGCTCCCAGCGGGTCCGCGCGCGCAGCAGCGCCATGAGCGAGACGAGGTCGCGGTCGTCCGCCAGCGCCGTGGCGACCAGCCGGCGCACCGAGGACGGGTGGTGGGCGATGTCGGCGTCGGTGAGCAGCAGCAGATCCACCCCGGCGGCGCCGGCCGCCGCAACGCCGCGCTGGAGGGCGTTGAGCTTGCCGGTCCATCCCCGCGGCGGGGGCGCAGCGGCCAGCACGGTCAGCGAGGCCGTTGCGCCGGGCCGGTCAGCGAAGGTGCGCGCGAGCTCCCCGGTGCCGTCGCCGCTGCCGTCGTCGACCAGCCACACGGTCAGCTCACCCGGGTAGTCCTGCGCGAGCAGCGTGGGCAGCGTCTGGCCGAGCACCGCCGCCTCGTCGCGCGCTGGGACGACGGCTCCGACGCTCGGCCAGAAGCCGGGCTCCCGCGGGTCGGCCGGCAGCCGGGTCGAGGTGAGCCAGAAGCCACCGTGTCCGACCAGCAGGTATATCCACGCCGCCGCCGAGGCGGTCGCGAGCCGGCTGAGCAGGCGCACCCACGAAGCATGCCGTTCCCGCCGGCGAAACGGCTCGCGGGCGTCCTCGCGTCGTGCTCTCACAGCTCGAGCAGGGCTTGTTCGAGAACCTCGGTCAGCGCGGGGTGTATGTAGAGGACGTCGTGGGCGAGCTGATCGACGCTCTGGCCGAGCATCATGGCTTGGAGCAGCGGTTGTAGCAGGGTGGCGGCCTGAGGGCCGATGATGTGGGCGCCCAGGAGCGTGCGGGTGTGCGGGTCGGCGACGAGCTTGACGAAGCTGTTGGTGTCTTCCAGGGCCCACCCGTAGGCCGTGTCTGCGTACCGGCGCACGGCGATCACGTGGTCGGTGCCGCGTCGACGAGCCTGCGCCTCGGTGAGACCGACACCGGCGATCTGCGGGTCGGAGAACACCGCGTGGGGAACGAGGGTGTGCGGCAGCCGTCGAGGGGCGTCAGGATGGGTGAGGTTGTGCCGCACGATGCGCGCCTCGGCGTTAGCCATATGCTTGAGCTGGAAGTGGTTCGTGGCGTCGCCGAACGCCCACACGCCGGGGACCGAGGTTTGGTAGGTGTCGTCGGTCACCAGATGGCCGTGCCCATCGACCTCGAGGCCGCCGGCGGCTGCATCGAGCAGGTCGGTGTTGGGGCGCCGCCCGGTCGCCACGAGCAGCATGGCCGCCGTGAGCACCTCGGTCCGCCCGTCGCGCTCGACGGTGACCGACACGCCGCCCGAGCGGGGAGCGACGGCGGTCACCGTGGTGTTGAGCAGCACTCGGAAGCGGCGCTGCGCCAGCTCGGTGAACCGAGCCGACACCTGCTCGTCCTCGGCCATGAGCAGCCGGGGCCCGCGCTGCACGATGCTCACCGTCGCGCCGAACGCGTCGAAGACGTGGCCGAGCTCGGCGGCGATGACACCGCCGCCGATCACGACCAGCGAGGCGGGTACCTCGTCAACCCGCATGATCGTGTCCGAGGTGTGGAACGCGACCGTGTCCAGCCCGGGTATCGGCGGAACGACCGGGCGGGCCCCCACTGCCACGACGATCTGCCGCGCGGTCAGCTGTTCGCCACCGACGTCGAGCATGCGGGGGGCGGTGAACCGAGCGGCCGAGGGGTAGACGTCGACCCCGTTGCGACGCCGGTAGGCCACCGCGCCGTCATGTAACGGGTCGAGCCGACCGAACACCCGGGCGCGGATGGCCGGCCAGTCGACCCGGTCCAGGGTCGCGTACACCCCGAGTCGCCGGGCCTCGACGACCGCGCGGGCCGCGTCGGCGGCCACGACGAGCATCTTCGAGGGGATGCAACCGCGGTTGAGGCACGTCCCGCCGAAGCGATCGGGCTCGATGATCGCCGCTCGAAGGGGGCCGGGCTCGGGACCCAGCAGCATGTTGCCGCTTCCGGCACCGACGACGACCAGGTCATAGCTCTTCATGCCCTTCCTTTCGGCCATTGAGGCCACTCACACGGCGGTTCCGCGCTTCGGGATGCCCCGGGCGCCCACGCACGCGTCCAGCACAACATCTCCGGCCGCGCGCGCCAACAGCCGCGGGCGGATACCCCGAACGTCGGCCCAGTCGCGCCGCCTCGCGGCACACCAGCCACCGCGCTCACCGTCGGCTGATGCGCTGCACGTGCAGCAGCGGTCCGGTGTTGCAGTAGCTGATCAGCGAGAGGTCGAGGACGCCGGTGACCTCGGCCGGGACGTTGCGTGGCGGGTCGGTGGTGTCCAGCAGCAGGTGATGTGCACCGTTCTCGGCGAGGAGCACGTCGCACCCAGGCGGAGCGCCGGCTCGGACCACGCCGAGGATGGTCACCGGTCGCCCTGAGCCGGACGTGCGCGGCGCAGTCGTCGGCGCGGTGGTGACCGTGCTCGACGGAGCGACGGTCGGGATGGCGGTAGGCGTCGTATGCGGCGTCACGGCGCTCTGGTCGCAGCCGATGAACGCGACCAGCCCGGCGATGATCGGTGCGACGACGGCGTTGCGCATGCGGCCAGTGCCCGTGGCTTTCTCCTCGTCCGAGTGGACCGCTCTCCATGGTGAGCGTACGCAGCTCGGGCCTCGATGAGCACGTCCGCTGATCTGACGAGTAACCCCGTGTGTCGGTTCCCGTCATCCTGACGATCTGCCGACAACGCGCTATCCCTTGTGGGGTGTGACACCGTCCCCTGGTCGACCGCTGAACTTCTCCCATTCACTTTCGGGTGGCAGCCTCCGACTTTCTGAGTTAACCCGCATGGTTCGCGCGCCCAGCAGACTGGAGGTGACCTGGTGTAGGTGATCTGTGGTCGTAAGTTCGTCGTCGCTTGCCGGTGTGAGTCCGGTCCGGGTAGCTGTCAGGAGGCCCGGTAGCAGACTGGCGGCTTGGTCTGGAAACGGGTCAGGTCGGAGCCCAGTGTCGAAAGCCCTGATGGGGGAGCGACTGAGTGGTCCGTAGCATGACGCGAAGCCTGCGGCGTCGTTAGAGGTCCCGCCCGTGGGTGGGGTGCAGGGAGTGCCGAGCCCCCGAATTCAGGGTGAAGGCCATGGAAGGCGCTGAAGGCCTGGAAGTGCAGGCGCTGAAGGACTCCCCGGCGTATGGGGCGCGGAACGTTCAGAGAGTGGCGGCGGGAACTGGGGAGGCCCTCCCCGGCCCGGCAACCTGCGGAGTGTTGTTGCCGGAGTGTGGCGCTCTATAACCGATGATCTCGGGAAGTGAGTCGCTGGTCGGGTGGGCGTCGGAGGCGGCAGTAGTACCGCTTGAGCCGACAGGACAACATAACCTGCGGTGAGGGAAGGGCCGCTACTTCGTCGATGTGCATTGTTGTCAGGGAGGGGCCCGGTGAGTGTCTACAGTGACTAGTTCCGCCGTCGTGGGAAGTTCTCCCGCGGATCCGGTTCGTGCCTTGCAGCATGCGCTGTACCGGGCGGCCAAGGCCGATCCCGGGCGACGGTTTCATGCGTTGCGAGATAAGGTCTATCGCAGGGACGTCTTGTGGCGTGCGTGGGTCACGGTGTATCGCAATGGCGGCGCACCGGGTATCGACAAGATCACTCTGGCCGACGTCAAGCAGTACGGGGTCGCCCGGATGCTGGAGGAGTTGGCTACCGAGCTGCGGGAGGGGTTGTATCGGCCGTTGCCGACGCGTCGGGTATTGATACCGAAGCGGGGCACGACCGAGCGACGTCCG
>Ga0213873_10000112_pt1 | contig 15674 bp, 17 predicted proteins | sample VelepicomBERX_R3_FD_160067 | JGI IMG/M metagenome (GOLD analysis project Ga0213873, IMG submission 160067) | Rhizosphere microbial communities from Vellozia epidendroides in rupestrian grasslands, the National Park of Serra do Cipo, Brazil - RX_R3 | ecosystem: Host-associated > Plants > Roots >...
GACCGTGAGGTCGTCGTCACCTTCAGGACCAGGTACGCCGACTGGCGAGCGCTGTTCGACATGCTCTACCCGGCCTCGACGAACGCCGACCCGAACGTCTTCAACACCGGCTGGAAGCGCCGACCGCTCACGACCGCGGGCCCGTTCAAGCTCGCCGCCCTCGACCAGACCGCCAGGACGATCACGCTCGTGCGCAACGAGAAGTGGTGGGGCCGCCCGGCCATGCTCGAGCGGATCATCTACCGGGCCATGGACGCCGACGCTCAGGTCGACGCGCTGGCCAACGGGGAGATCGACTTCATCGACGTCGGGTCGGACCTGAACCGTTTCCAGCGCGCCCAGGCCATCCAGGGCGTCACGGTGCACCGGGCCGGCGCATCGAACCTCGTCGACATCACGCTCAACAGCATGAGCGAGGTACTCACCGACGTCCGCGTGCGTCGGGCGCTCGCGATGGGCATCGACCGGGAGCGGATCGCCCAAGCGCTGATCACGCCGCTCGGCGTCGCGCCGGCGCCGCTGGGTAACCACCTCTTCCTGGCCGACCAGAATGGCTATCAGGACAACTCCGGCGACCTCGGCAGGTACGACCCAGCACGGGCCGGGGCGTTGCTCGACGAGGCCGGCTGGAGACTCACCGACGGTGTCCGAACCAGAGACGGCAAAGCGCTCACCATCCGGTATGTGTTCCCCGCGCAGGTGACCCAGGAGGAGCAGACGGCCGAGCTCGTCCAGGGCATGCTGAGCACGATCGGCGTCACGGTGAGCCTCGAGGCCGTGCCGGTCAACGACTTCCTCCAGAACTTCATCGAGCCGGGAAACTTCGACCTCACCGCATTGGTCTGGCCCGGCACACCGTTCCCGATCAGCTTCTCGAAGCCGATCTACGCCAACCCGAGGCGTGGCCCCCAGGGCCGACTCGACATCCGGCAGAACTACGCCCGGGTCGGCTCGGAGGAGATCGACCGACTGTTCGACCAGGCCACCGCCGAGCTCGACCCCACCAGGGCCGTCCAGCTCGCGAACGAGATCGACGCGAGAATCTGGCGGGAGGTCCACTCGCTGACCCTCTACCAGCGACCCGACATCGTGGCGACGGACACGAACCTCGCCAACTTCGGCGCGTTCGGCATCGCCGGCAAGACCTACGAAGACATCGGCTTCTCGGTCAAGCCCAAGTCCTGACCGCGCGACCTACTCGAGCCGTCGGTACCGGCGCACGGCCAATGCGGAGAACGTGACCAGGACTCCGGTCGTCCAGGCCAACGACGCCAGCACGGGCCCCGTGGTCGGTCCGCCGAGGGTCAGCGCGCGCAGCGCGTCGGCGACATCGGTCAGCGGGTTGACCTTGACGACCGTCTGCAGCCAGCCGGGTACGGTCCGGGTGGGCACGAACACGGAGCTGAGGAACGTCAGGGGCACCACCCAGATGCTTCCCACCGACTGCACCGCCTCGGGGCTGCGCGCGGTCAGCCCGATCCAGGCCCCGGCCCACGCCAACGCCACCCCGAACGCGATCGCGAGCAGGAACGCGCCCACGATCGGCACGACACCGGTCGAGAATCGGAACCCCAGCAGCGCGCCCGCGGCGAGCAGCACCACGATGTTGACCGCGCAACGGATCGCGTCTGAGAGGATCCGGCCGGACAGCACCGCGGAACGGGCGATCGGCAACGACCGGAACCGGTCGACGATGCCCGCGCAGAGGTCGGCGTGCACCCCGACAGCGGTGGTGAACACGGTCAACGCGAGGAACTGGACGACGACTCCGGGAACCAGGAAGTCGATGTAGTCACCCGTGTCACGGCTGATCACTCCACTGAACATGAAGTCGAACAGGAGCAGGAACAGGATCGGCTGAGCGGTGGACCACAGGGCCAGTCCCGGGATCCGGATGAGATGGAGCAGGTGGCGGTGGGTGAGCACCAGCGCGTGCACCATCGCCCTGGTGCTCACGCCGCGCTCGTCGCCGGCTCGTTCATCGCGGCCCGACGACCGATGAGCTGGAGGAAGACGTCGTCCAGACTGGGTCGGCGCAGCGCCAGGTCGGCGATCACGATCCCCACCTCGTCGAGCCGGCGGACCACCGCCGCGACCAGCACGGTGTCCTGGGCGGGCACCTTGACCAGCCGCGTGGCGCGGTCGATGCTGGGGGCGTCACCGGTGAGCGCGGCCAGCTCGGCGGCCACGGCGTCCAGGTCGACCGGGTCGACGGTCCGCACTTCCAGCACCTGCCCGCCGATCCGCCGCTTGAGTTCGTCAGACGTGCCGGCCGCGATCACCCGGCCGAGGTCGAGAACGGCGATCTCATCCGCGAGCTGGTCGGCCTCCTCCAGGTACTGAGTGGTGAGCAGCACCGCGGTGCCATCCGCGACCAGCTCGCGGATGATCGCCCACATCCCGATCCGGCTGCGCGGGTCCAGACCGGTGGTCGGCTCATCCAGGAACAGCACCCGGGGTCGCCCCACCAGGCTGGCGGCGAGGTCCAGACGGCGTCGCATGCCACCCGAGTACGTCTTGGACAGGCGCCGGCCGGCGTCGGCGAAGTCCAAGCGTTCGATCAGCTCGACCGCGCGGTGCCGAGCCTGGGATCGACTGAGGTCGAGCAGCCGGCCGATCAGCTCGAGGTTCTCCACGCCCGTGAGGTTGCCGTCGACAGCGGCGTACTGGCCGGTCAGCCCGATCACCGTCCGCACCTGCGGTGCCTGACGGACCACGTCGAAGCCACCCACGCTCGCCCGACCTGACGAGGGTGGGAGCAGCGTGGCGAGGATGCGGACGGCCGTGGTCTTGCCCGACCCGTTCGGCCCGAGCAAGCCGAGCACGGTACCCGACGGCACCTCCAGGTCGATCCCGTCGAGCGCCCGGGTATCCCCGAACGACCTGGTCAAGGCCTGCGCCTGGATGGCGATGCTCATGAGCGCAACCAGCTCACCCTCTGTCCTACCAACCCTGCTGTCCTACCAACCCTGCGTGTGGACGTTGCGGAGAACCTCACCAGGCACGCTCTGGCACGTTCATCAGCGTGGCGCGGGAGCGCAAGCGGTGCGCAATCCAAGGTCCCCGACTGTCACAGGACCAACGGCACGAAACCGGCGAGCCCGACGAGACCGACGTCCAGCGATGAGCGGGTGATCGCGTACACCTGCAGCGGCACCGCGACCCGCGTCACCTGCGTGCCGACCAGGGAGACCGCCTGGCCGGCGAACAACCGCCGGAAGGCGGCGGACTCGCGCAGCGGCGTGATGTCGGCAGCGGCCGCGCGGAAGGCGCGAGGGGCGCAACCACCTCGTCGAGCAGCTCCCGGCTCGGGTTCCACCGTTATTGCGAGGGACGCGGGCGAGGGGTCTGGGGCTGGACGAGCCCGGTTTGGTAGGCGGCGGCCACCGCTTGGGATTTCTCCCGGACGTTGAGTTTCGCCATCACGCGGGCAAGGTGTGTTTTCACGGTGGCCTCACTGATGAACAGCTTTCCGGCGACGTCGGCGTTGGTCAGGCCGCGGGCCAGGAGGGTGAGGACTTCCCGCTCACGGGGCGTCAGCTGGGCCATCTCCGCTGGTGTGGGTGCGTTCTGCTCAGGCCGGGCGGCGAAGTCGTCGATGAGCCGGCGGGTGACGGCGGCACCTAGCCATCCCTCACCGGCGGCGACCGCGCGGATCGCGGTGGCGATCTCGGTGGGGGCGGCGTCTTTGAGCAGGAAACCCGACGCACCGGCGCGCAGTGCGGCGTAGACGGCCTCGTCGACGTGGTAGGTCGTGAGGATGATGATCCTGATGGGCTGGCCGTCCCGCGCGGTCAGCCCCTCATGGGTCACCGCGCGGGTCGCTTCGATGCCGTCGGTGCCCGGCATGCGCACATCCATCAGGACCACATCCGGACGCTGGGCGCGAACCTGGACAAGGGCTTCCTGGCCGTCGGCGGCTTCGGCGACGACGTCGATGTCTTCTTCGGCGTTGACCAACATGGTGATGCCGGCTCGGACGAGCGGCTGGTCATCGACTACCACGACTCGGATCACGCTGATACTTTCCCTTGGTCCCCGCGGCCCCGGTGGGAGGCACGCGACACTGCCGAGACCCCGGGCGTGGCGAGGGGGATGGTGGCGGTCAGCCGGTAACCGTCCTCGTGGGGTCCGGCATCCAGGGTGCCACCGGCGGCGTGGGCCCGTTCGCGTAGGCCTACCAGGCCGCGACCGCCGCCGGGGAGTGTCTGGGCCTGAGGTGTCCTGGTGACGGTGTTGTCGATCTGGATGAACAGGCCTCGGGCTCCCCAGACGAGCCGCAGCCGGGGGTTGGCGTTCTTGCCGACGTGCTTGAGGACGTTGACCAGACCTTCCTGCACGATCCGGTACGCGGTCAGGTCGATGCCGGAGTCCAGCTCGGCCGGGGTGCCCTCGATGTGGACGGTGACGTGCATCCCGGCGTCCGCCAGGGAGCTGAGCAGCTCGGGCAGATCCGCCAGTCCGGGTTGCGGTTTGAGATCGCCGGTGCCTTCGGCGTCGCCGGCGGGGTTGCTGTCCCCGAGGACGCCGAGCAGCCGGCGTAACTCCGCCATCGCCTGTTTGCCGGTGGTCTCGATGTGCGCCAGGGACCGGGTGACCTGGGTGAAGTCGGTCTTGGCGACCCGGGACGCACCGGCGGCCTGCAAGACGATCACGGTGACCGCGTGGGAGACGATGTCGTGCAGCTCCCGGGCGATTCTTCTACGCTCGATGGCCAGCACCGCCGCTTCCCGGGCCGACTCCTGCTCGCGTTCCAGATCCTGGACCCGCCGCAGGTTGGCCTGGGTCACCCGACCGAAACCCCACGCCCAGACGGCCGCGCCGACCAGGAGTGCCCCATCGGTGATGAACACCTCGAACAGGGCATGGCCGTGGTGGGTGACGGACAATGACGCGGCGACGTCGACCCCGATGGGAATGCACGACGCCAGCAACGCCAACAAGGACGCCCTCCTGCTGTGATGGACCGAGACCGCGTAGAGGGCGACCACGATGCCGACCACGGGGATGTAGTGGGCTATGATCGGCCAGGCGGCCACGGTGAGCACCCACTGCGTGGCGAAGACCGTCACCGGTGCCTGGTCCCGCCAGGCCAGCGGCACCAGCCCGACCAGCCCATACAGCCACACGAGCAGCAACCATGGCCTGGTCACCACCTGAGCCAGCTCAAGCCACGACGAATAAACGATGCAGTTGAAGACGAAGAGCGCCGAGAGCAGCAAAACATCCCGTTTCGTCAACGGTGGCATATGGATGCCACTCGGTATCCAACCCGAAATTTTCATGGGGTTTCCTTACCGCGGCAAATAGCTAGACGCTTCTCCTGGCCACTGCCCCCATCCCCGCTGGCGCGCCTGTTCCAGCGTCCACGAACACTCATATCCCACGCGCCTCCGATCGCCGTGCTCCCGCCTGTGATGGTCGGACGCCCGGTTTCTGTTGACACCCAAGCGCTCAGTTGTGCTCCTGTTGTTCCTCGACGATCTTCGGCGCACTGCACGAGTCCCGTTCCGACAGCGGACCTGGGCAGTGTGGGCACTGGCCTCGCTGCCGGAAGACGGCGCGAGCCATCGGCCACGCCTCGTCCAGCCTGCGACGCTCCTCGGCCTGGCGAAGCTTGGACTGTAAGGCCCGATCTAGGAGGTTTCGAACGGCAGCTTCGAGCAGCAGCCCGAGCAGCAGTCCGAGGCCGACCAGCAGCACCGCGCCCCACGGCTGCAGGGTCATCGTGATCTCCTGTCTCTCATCGACATGCTGATAGAAGTTGTCAACATGTCGATGACATTAGAGGCGATCGTACACATCTCATGCAGCTCCATGTCAACATACTGATGATTTTTGTCGGTCGAGTACCGTATCGTGCCCACCTCGCCGTAGGCCCGTGCGCCGACCGGCCCCGGTTGCCGTAGTGAACGATGCCCCCAAGCTGCTGCTTGCCGCGTCACTGATCACCCTGGTGACTGTTGTGACGACGGTGGAGTGTTACGCCGCTTGTCGGGTGTGGCGACGGTCGGCTGCTTGACCACACCCGCCGCGAACGTCCCGCTCCGCCGTCGTTACTGCCGTCGCCAGCTGGACAGGTGATCTCGTGGGGTGGATAGCCCCCCATCGGCGGCCTGCTCGTCCGGGTCAGCCTCGGCCTCCTGACCGCGCAGCTGACTGCGGCCACGGTCACCCGGACCCGGCTCCGCGCGACCGCTGCACTGCACTGATCTCGACTGCGGCCGACGCGGTCACGCCCCCTGCGGTCGCTCGGCCGACACACGGGGTGCACGAAACCCCCGACTCGTTGCCCGTCGTAGGCTGTGGTCAGCGAGGAGGCTGCTCTGGGCTTAGCCGACGGAGGACTTCGGCGAGCACTTCGCCCTGCTGTGCCTGCGTCTGCTGGATTGACACGAGTAGCTCGCTGTGCTGTGCCAGCACTTGACCATGCTGTGCCAGCACTCGGCCATGCTAGACCGTTTCCGATCTTGTAGACAGTCGGTCATAGGCCGCCGCTGAGACCAAGCGGAGGCAGAAATCTTGGCGACACGCCGAGGCTTCACCCAGGAATACCGGGATCAGGCCGTTGGTCTCGTGCTCCGTTCGGGCCGGACGACTCGCGACGTGGCGAAGACCATCGGCGTCCACGAGATAACGTCAGGGAAATGGGTGAGCAAAGCCACGGAGGGGGAACCGGGCCCGGACAAGGACCTGTCCGAGACCGACCGCGCGGAGTCGGAACGACCCCGCAAGGGGATGATCACCCCGAGAACGGAGCGCGACTTCGCGAAAAAAGTGGCGGCCTGGTTCGCGAGACAACAGCCGTGGAACACGCGGCGACCGCGGACCGGGCCGAAGAGAAGGAGCACACGGTGACATTCATGCGCGCGCGGCTCGGGGTATGCCGACAAGGCCACCACCGGTGGCGGACCCACGGGCCCTGTCACCGCGAGCACACCGACACCGAGCTCACCGAGACCACCCATGAAATCCATAAAGAACCCTCCGGCGACCCCGGCGTCCGCCGAGCCCGGGCCGAGCTGGTCGTGCTCGGCCACCGCATCCCGCCCAAGCGGATCCGGCGACCGATGAAGGCCACCGGCCCGCGGGGACGCCACCCCACGGCCTGGAAGAAGACGACCACCGCAGGCCCGCGACCCCTCGATGCGCCGGATCCGATCGGCCAGGACCTCACCGCCGAACAACCCGACACCCACCGGTGCGGTGACATCACTCATACCAAGACCCTCGACGGATGGGTCCACACCACCACCGTGATCGACCTGCATCCCCGTGAAGCAGTCGGATACGCCGTGGCCGACCACCCGCGGACCAGCCTGGTCACCGAGGCCCTCGCCGCCGCACTCGTCACCCCACAACCCCCACCTGGAGTCGTTTCCCCCCAGTGACCGCGGCCGCCGGTACACCTCCCAAGAACTCGCCGACCTCCGCACCCCTCAACGGCGCGCGTCGCTCCATGGGCCCCCGCGCCACCCGCTTCGACAACGCCGTCGCCGAACCGTTCTTCGCGACCTACCAAAAGAAGCCCATCCACACCCGACCCTGGAACGACCTCGCCGACGTCAAGCACCACACATTCCTGTGGATCGAAGGCTACTACAACCGCCGACGCCGACACTCCACCCTCAACCACTCGACACCCCACGAATACGAGCTAGGATATAGACAACCAACCGATCTGGCAGCCTAAACCGGTGTCAATAAAACCGGAAACACTCCACACCGGTAACTGCCACTGGTGCTGAGCTAGCCGGTCTTGAAGGTGACGACCTCACCCAATCGTGTGCAAATGGCACAGGTCACGATCGCACCGACGGTCGGTGGAACCTGCGACCGCTTGACCCAGGACGTGGGAGTGGGCGTCTTCGGTGGTCAGCCGCAGTGCTGGCGCCGTGCGCACGAGTGGCCGACGCGCGGATTGCCTGCCTCCGGCTGCGGCCTCGCCATGGACGGATCTGCGCGCGCGGCATGCTGACAGTCATGGCCGTTTGTCTCCTGTCGGCCGTGCAGTCCGCAAGACTTCCAACACCGGTAGACCCGTTGCGGTACCGCAGCGTGCCGATCGGGTCCGGGACAGACGCATCGGCGGTGGCTGCGGCAGAGGCAGTGGCCTGCTCCGTGACTGTCCAACCGCGACGATGGGTCCGGTCGAGTCGAAAAGGAGTCGGCGAGCTGGCGGACGGGTGGGACGCGGCTGATAGCGTGGCGACATGCGCGGTGCGGGTGATCAGCTCAGCATCGGTGAACGTATTGCCTTCTACCGGCGTCGTCGTGGACTGTCGCAGGTTGTTCTCGCTAGTCTGGTGGGTCGTACCGAGGACTGGCTGAGCAAGATCGAGCGTGGTGAGCGGGAGATCCGTCGCCTTGATGTGCTCGTGGAGGTGGCGCGGGCGCTCCGGGTGACGCTCGGTGATCTGCTGGGTGAGCCCGTGCTGTTGGAGGACGAGCAGGAGTATGACGACGTTCCGGCGGTGCGGGACGCGTTGATGGCTCCCCAGCGGCTGTCTCGAACGCTGTTCTCCTCGATGCCGCTGGAGTACATCGATCCAGTTCCGGTGACGCGGCTGGCCGAAAGCGCGTGGTCGAGCTACCAGAAGGGTGACCTTGGTCGGGTTGTGACGGCGTTGCCCGGCCTGATCAAGACGACTCACCAGATGGAAGCCGCGTCGGCCGACGATGCGGTGTACCGGCGGCCCTGCGCCGCAGTCACGGCGCGTGTTCACCATCTGGCCGCGACCACGCTGAGCAAGATCGGTGAGGCCGATCTCGCCTGGATCGCGGCGGAACGAGCGATGCACGCCGCCGACGAGTCGGACGATCCGTTGGTATTGGCCTCGGCCGCCCGGTCGGGTACCCACGCGTTACTGGCGGTGGGTCGGTTCGATGACGCCGTGGAACTGGGCGAGGTCGCCGCCCGGTGGCTGCGGCCAAGGATGGAGGCCGGTGATCCGGCGGCGCTGAGCTTGTACGGGATGCTCTATCTGCGGACGGCGGTGGCCGCCGCCCGGCATCAGGACCGCTCGACGGCGAGTGAGCTGCTGGCGCAGGCTGGCCGCGCGGCCGAGCAACTGGGCGTGGACGGCAACTACTGGCAGACCAGCTTCGGCCCGTCCAATGTGGAGCTGCACCGCATCTCGGCCGCCCTCGACCTCGGCGACATCCCGCAGGTAATCGACTCCGCCCCTCGGATCACTGTGGACCATCTTCCCCTCGAGCGCCAAGTCACGCACCTGATCGACCTCGCACGGGCGTTCAGCTTGGTCGCCAAGGACGACGACGCGCTGCATACGCTGCTCATGGCTGAGCGGAAGTCGCCGGGGATCGTGCGACACAGCGCGGTCGTCCGGGAGGTCGGGCGATCGATGTACCGCCGAGCGCCGGCATCGGCCGGTACGAAGTCTTCGCCACTGCTGGCGCTGGCCCAACGCTGCCGGGCGGTGACGTAGGCGCGTGGGTTCACGGGTACTGGGCCTGGTTGGTTCCGGTTCGGGCGGAGTGGACCAGCTTCTTGCGCGCCTCATCCGGCCTGCTCAGGACGCTGGCTGGACCGTCGTGGTCACGCTCACCCCGACCGCCGGCCGGTGGCTACGGGAGTCTGGGATGCTCGCGGAGATCGAGGAGGCGTCGGGTTTTCCGGTGCGTGTCGATCCGCGGTCGCCGACCGAACGCAGCCCGCACCCGCTGGTGGACTGTTACCTCGTTGCACCGGCCTCGGCGAACACCGTTGCCAAGCTCGCCCTGGGCATCGCCGACAACCAGGCATTAACGCAGCTCAACGAGGCGATGGGCATCCCTGACCTGCCGGTGGTGGTGTTCCCCCGCGTCAATGCCGTACACGCCCGGCACCCGTCGTGGAACAGCCACATTGAGACCTTGCGCCGGGCCGGCGTACACCTTGTCTACGGCGATGATGTGTGGCCACTGCACGAGCCGCGTAGCGCGCCGGGACGTGAACTGCCCTGGTCAGCGGTTCTCGACGTGGTGAACGCGATCTTTCCCGCCGGACGCTAGCCCTCCGCGCGATGTACCCGGACGGTTTGTCCGGGCCGTTGTCCCTACTTCAGGGTCTTCTGGTGGTACCGCGCCCGACCGGACGCCGTGAGACCAAGGTATCGGAGTGCAGATGGGCATTCATGTTGTCATACAGCCTCTGGCCGGATACGGCGCTGAGATCGTGTCGTCTTCGCCCGGCGTGCGTCAGCTCGTCGCGGGTGGTGAGGGGACGACCATTCTCGCGCAGGTGCCCAGGTACGGCGCGATTCGCGCGGAGTCCGGCTGCGGCGGCGAACGAACTCGGCGAGTGGTGCGAGACACAGAACCGTACCCGCTCGTACTCGTCTCCGGTGGATGAGCAGTGGTCCATCATCTTCGCGTGGAAATGAAACTGGTAGCCCGGCGGTCGACTGAATGCATAGGGACAAGAAAGAAAGGTGGCGGCCATGGGAACGCCAAGGTATGTGCGGTTCTCGGTGGGCGCGCAACCGGCCGGTGCGGCCTCGGCTGGATGAGGTGACGGGCCGTCCGCTGTTCTGCGGGACCTTCACGGACTTCTCGGCGGAGAAGGACCGGGAGAGATCGGTCACTATGGAGTTCGCGTGCGCGCACCAGCCGGTCCCGCCGGAGTCCGTGCCAGGGCTGCCGTTTCGGCCGGTGCTGCTGGAGGGCATGACCGTGCAGCCACGCGCGGAGACCTCCGGGCAAGCCGAGTGGCTCACGTGGGTCGTCCGTGCCGTCGGCATGACGGCTCCGGGAGCCGCAGCCGGCGAGAGTGGGGCAGTGCCGGGCAGGTCGGCGGCGTGAGCTGGACCCGGTCCGCTGCGGACAGTGGCGCAAGGCCGGAAGGCGTGTGTCGCACCATCAGAGAAGGGAGTCGCTTGAACTCAAACGGTGAGCACGACACCGCCCTTGACCTGGGGCGGGGGCTCGTAAGCTGGCCCACGCATCGGGCAGTCCCTTGGCCTGCCCGCTAGTAGCTCGATGTGAGCCCTCGCGAGGGTCCCAGGTCAAGGGCGGTGTCGCGCTCACCCCTAGATGATCTATTCCAAGGGGTCAGTGGTCGTAGGCCGGTAGTGATCGCTTGATCGGTTGGTCGGTGTGGTCGTTGTGCCAGATCGCGGTGGTCAGGGCGAGGATGTTTGCAGGGTGCGGACCAGGACGCCATTGGGGGTCTTGCCGCCGTGGTCTTCGGGGTTGAGCTGGCCCTTGTAGGTGTCGGAGATCGATTCGATGGTCTGGCGGAGGGGTTTGAAAAACCGGTTGCCCGCTCGGTCGGGTTCGTCCTTGCGGGCCGGTCGCAGCAGGTTCGGGCCGGTCTCGGCCAGGGTGGTGTCGAGTTCGGCGCCGGAGTAGTTCTCATCCCCGATGAGGAGCTGCCCGGGTCGGTGCGGGGGGGGGTCGGTGTGCGGGATGTCGAGCAGGACCGTTCGTTCATCGGCCTTGGCTCCCGTCAGCGCGAAGCCCGCGGGCGGGCCGTGCAGGGTGGCCGGCAGGTGCAGGCGTAGTCCCCAGAAGTAGCGGGAGTGGCCGGCGCAGTAGCCGTACTCGGCCCATCCGGCCAGCTCGCCGCGGTGCACGGCCTCGCGGGAGCGGGCGCGTTCCACCGGGGTGGAGTCGGTCACCCACACGTCGTCGGTCCATAGGGTGGTGTCGCGGGCGGGCATCCCGGTCAGCCGGCTGATCGTGGCGGCCAGAGTGCGCAGCCGTTTGTGGTAGCCCGACTGCTGGGGCAGGTACGGGAACCGGTGACGTAGCTGCGCGGTGGCAAAGCGCAACCAGCGGGACTCGCTGGTGAACCCCAGCAGGGCCCGCATCACCGCCAGCGTCACCAGCTCCGCATCGGAGATCTGCGGGCTGAGTCCGATCGCCGGGCGCCACGGCGCGCGCTCGGGCGCGCTGCGCAACAGGTCATCAGTCCTGACGTGGAGTGCGGTCGCGAGGGTGTCCAGGTCGGCGTCCACGAGGGTCTCCGGGTTCGACGTTGGGTGAGAACGCCGATCTTGGACACCCTTCGCGTGTCAGCTGATCACGACACGCCGAGCCCCACCCCTTGGAATAGATCATCTAGGGCACGAGCGCGTCTGGATGACGCAGGACGTCTCCATGTCGCGGGGAACGAACGGGGTCGCTGCGGCTGTGGCGCTCGATCGACCGGCGCCTCCGCAACGAGGCGGGTAACGAGTGAGTCGATCTTGGTCAGATCGGTCAGCAGACCTCCGAGCTGGGTCGATGCGCCCCCGGCAGGACTCGAACCTGCGGCCTAGCGATTACCAGAACCTGGTACCGGACAGTTTCGGTCATGACCGAATAGTTCATCTGTCCAGCACCGACGTCTCTTGACGTTACGTGCTGGTCCCGGACGTTGGCGGTTATTTCAGGTAGGTAAACGATGGAGGTGATCATGGACTGGTTTGTCTTTGCCGCCGCAGGACAGACGGTGCCGGAGCGGGTATCCCGTCGCGTCGGCGAGCTTGCTCGAAGCGGGCCAGGGGCAGGGGTCCATGTGGAGCACCCGACGGCTGAACGACATGGACCCCTGCCCCTGGTCTGCTACGCTCTTGGGCGCCGACGCGACGGGATACCCGCGTTGGTGACCCACCACCATCCGGGCCTGGTCCTGGGGGCCAATCCCGGAGCCGAGGCCCGCCGGAGGCGCTTGTGCTTGATCTAGAGCTTGGGAATCTCGCTACCGTCCCAGGTGATGCCCGCTGACCTGCGCTTGACCTGTTCCTTGGTGCTCCGCAGTTGACCGCTACTGACCCTTCCTTACAGCACGTGGACAGCACGACCGGTATGCCATGACTTGGCTGCATTTGTGGGGATTATCATTACCACCGGAGTCTTACCGTAGCGGCCTGTAAATCAGTCGTCTGATGCCTTCAAAGGTTCGAATCCTTGACCTGCCACCCAGGAGAAACGGAGTCTGACCAGCGATGACGGGAGGGATCTTGGTTAGGGGGCCACGAGTTGTGTCCCAGTGGCCCCCCGCTGTACTCCGTTGGTCGCCGTTGTATCTGGCACGGATTCGGCACGGCCGGTGGCTGGTGGGCTCGACCTACTCGCCCTCCGTTCCCTCATACCCGGCCGCCTCTGCGTTGGATCGCCGGGGTCAAGGGTGGCGCTTGCGCCATCGCGGGAGCGACGCCGCAATAGCGGCGCCCTTGATGCCGGTGAGCCGACGTAGGACGATCCCGGGGGCGTCTGAGGGGACGGAGATCCTTGCGAGCACTTCGTGTGAACGTGCCAGTAGCAGCGTGACGCTCGTATGTGGTCTGTCCTGTTGGGCTCTCAAGCGATCGTCGGCGGGGATGACGGCTCTCGCCGCCCGGTGCGGGTCATTGCTCTCTTCCAGTTGGCCGAGATCTGCCGGGGGTCGCGGGTTGGCGACCCCCGGCACCCGAGGATGAAGACTCGTAGGCGGGTCCCGTGCTGGCCAGCAGGAAACCCATCACGGGGAATGGTCTGTTGTGCCGGGGACGCTAGCCGTCCGTGACGGGGAGGCTGCCTTCCGGTTTAGAGAGGTGTGGTGGTCAGTCGCGGGGAGTCAGCTGGATGGGGCTGGCGGTGGTGAGGAGGGTGTGGAGGGTTTCGTCAGCTAGTTGGTAGCGGATGATTCGGCCTTCGCGTGCGGTGGTGACGGCTCCGGCGACGCGCAGCAGTCGTAGGGCTTGGGAGGTGGTGGTGGCGTTGATCCCGGTGGCTAGGGCGAGGTCGGTGACGCTGATCGGGCCAGCGTGGCGGATGCAGAGTAGTAAGGCCAGCCGACTGGGATCGCTGAGCAGTGAGAAGCGTGCTGCCCAGGCGGTGAGGTGCTCTGGTTCGCCGAGCGCTTCGATGGCGTTGCAGACCCGGTGGTGGTCGATGGCTGGGCGGTGATCGCGTTCGGTAGGCACGAGGTGCATATCAGCCAGTTTCCTACAGCACCCACATATCTCATCAGCTGTTCAGTCTTGAAGGTGATGAAGGCCTTGGCCTACGCTGAGGTCGTCTCCGTCCTCCGGGTGGAGATGGTGCTGCCGCAGCGAAGTCCGGTGTGAACCCGGCGCTGTCCCGCAACGGTGATGCCCCCGCCAGGGGGATGAGTCCGGTCGCCTGTCGCCGCATCCACGGATCCGAGCCTCGCAGGAAGGACGGTTCGTGCCGGCCCGCGTGCGTGCGGGGCCGGTCCGGGGCGCCGTCGGGGTCCTGGGAGCATCCCGAGGAGGATGCCTTGCATACCTTGATGACCCGTTACCGATCGATCGCCCACGCGCTGGACTCCGCCGAATGGGGTCGGCTGGGCGCGATGACTCTGGTGGTCCTCGCCCTGAACGCCTTCGGGTGGGGGATCTTCGTGTTCACCGTGCTACCCCACCACTTCCACTACCAGAACCTCGGCGTCGGGATCGGCGTGGCTATCACCGCCTGGACACTGGGAACGCGTCACGCGTTCGACGCGGACCACATCTCCGCCATCGACAATGTGACCCGCAAATTGATGGCCGAGGGCAAGCGGCCACTGGCTATCGGGTTCTTCTTCGCCCTGGGCCACTCCACGATCGTGTTCGCCGTCGGTGTGGGCATCTCGATCGCGGCCCGAGCCGTGTTTGGGGCCGTGGTCGACCCCAACTCCACCTACGAGACCCTCGGCGGGGCGATAGGTACGCTGGTTGCCGCTGGTTTCCTTTACTTGATCGCCGCGCTGAACCTGGTGGTGCTCGCCGGGATAGTGAAGGTCTTCCGCGCCATGCGTACCGACGCCTACGACGAGGACGAACTCGAGCGCCAACTCCAGGCCCGCGGCCTGATGTGGCGCTTCTTCGGCCGCTTCATGCGCTCGATCAACCACACCTGGCAGATGTTCTTCGTCGGCCTCGTCTTCGGTATCGGTTTCGACACCGCCACCGAGGTCGTCCTGCTCGCCGCGACCGCCTACGCGGCCACCGCAGGGCTTCCCTTCTACGCGGTACTCGCCCTACCCCTGCTGTTCTCCGGCGGCATGACCTTGTTCGACACCCTCGACGGGTGCTTCATGAACTTCGCCTACGGCTGGGCGTTCGCCCGACCCGTCCGCAAGGTTTACTACAACCTGGTCATCACCGGCCTGTCGATCGCCGCCGCGTTCCTAATCGGCACTATCGAGATCCTCGGCGTCCTGACCGACGAACTACACCTCAGCGGCCCCTTCTGGGACTTCATGTCCAACTTCGACATCAACCGAGCCGGATTCGTTATCGCCGGCTTGTTCGCCCTCACCTGGATCGTGGCCCTAGCGGTCTGGCGCCTCGGGAAGATCGAAAAACGCTGGGAGACATCACTCCGTGAATAACCACTCACACATCCCAACGGGGAGTTCACGGTAGCCGTGACTCTCCGTCCTCCGCTGGGTCACCCACGGCGCCGAGTTCCACGAGCGGGGTCGGCGCCGTACCTCGTGCCAATCGGCTAACGCCGGACCCAAGTATCCATCGCATGCTGCTTGGCCACACCACCCTGCCCCCCGTTGCCAACTACAACCGAGACGTCATCACTCCAAGCCACACGCCCCTGTGATTGATCTCCAACGACCAGCGCACTATTAGCAGATGATCAGCCGCCCGCCGGGCCGGCCCGCGCGAGCACGGCCGCCAGGCCGCGCGCAGCAAGCGGGCCCGGCCCGAGCGGGCACGCACGCGGAACGACGGACCCAGCCACGT
>Ga0213873_10000118_pt1 | contig 15352 bp, 9 predicted proteins | sample VelepicomBERX_R3_FD_160067 | JGI IMG/M metagenome (GOLD analysis project Ga0213873, IMG submission 160067) | Rhizosphere microbial communities from Vellozia epidendroides in rupestrian grasslands, the National Park of Serra do Cipo, Brazil - RX_R3 | ecosystem: Host-associated > Plants > Roots >...
CGCGCGCAGCGACGTGCGCGCCGCCCAGCGCTCCAACTTCGACGGTTTGCCGTCGGCGTTCGCCGGCATCAGGCCGGCCTCGACTCCGAGATAGACCGCTAATCCCAAAACGACCAGCGTCGCGACGACGCCGATTACGATTCCTCGCGTCATGACCGCGTTGCTTCGACGTGCTCGGGACGAAATCCAAGTCCGATCAAGCGCGCCGGAATTCGCGTAAGAATTGGAAGGCGGCGAACGAGTCCCCGAAGCCCTGCGAGCACCGGCGGCGCGTGATCGCCCCCGAGCACCCGCCCGATCACGTTGCGTTGGATGAAAAGCTGCAGAGTCTGCGTCAGTCGCGCCGCCCGCTCGCGGCGCCGCTGAACGGCGCGCAGGTCGGCGGCGCTCGTCGTGCCGCGCGCGAGCTTGCCCGCGAGCAGATTGGCGGCGGCGACCGCGTCTTGAATCGCGAGATTGATTCCGACGCCGCCGATCGGCGACATCGCGTGCGCCGCGTCGCCGATGCAGAGCAGGCCCGGCAGATACCATTGCGTGAGCCGGTTCACTTGAACCGTCAGTAGCTTGACGTCGTCCCACGCGTCGATCTCTTCAACGCGGTCGCTCAAGAACGGCACGAGCGAACTCACGTCCTGCCGAAACGCATCCAGACCGCGAGCGCGCAGCTCCTGGAACGTTCCTTTCGAAATCACGTACGCGCATTGCCAGTACGCCCCGCGGTCGATGAGCGCCATGATGCGACCGTTGCGAATGTATCCGAACGTTTCGTGAGGGTCATCCCGGAATTTGCTGAGGCGCAGCCACAGCACGTCCATCGGAGCGCCTAAATCGATCGGGCGGAGCCCCGCGCGTTCGCGAATGAGCGAGCTGCGACCGTCCGCGGCGACCGTGAGGGTTGCGCGAATCTCGAGCGATCCGGTTGGCGTTTGCGCGCGCACCCCTACGACGCGCTCGCCTTCCCAGAGAAGGTCGCCGGCGCGCGCTTGCGTGCGCAGCTCAAAGGTTGGATACCGCTTGGCCTCCTCTGCCAGAAAGTTAAGGAAATCCCATTGCGGCATAAAGGCCAGGAACTTGCAACGCGACGGCAGATGCGTAAAATCCGCGACCTGCACCACCGTGTCGCCTAGGTTGCCGGCGAGCGATGTCACCTCTTGATGGGGGCGCTCGAGAAACGCCTCCAACAAACCGAGCTCCGACATGATCTCCATCGTTGAGGGATGGATCGTGTCGCCGCGAAAGTCGCGCAAAAAATCCGCGTGCTTCTCCAGCAAGATGGTTCGAACGCCTGCCCGCGCGAACAGCAGCGCGGCCATCATCCCCGCTGGGCCTCCGCCAACGATGCAACATTGCGCGCTCTGCTCGCCGGCGGTAGACATGCCGGGCGGTGGTTACGCGCGCCGCCCTCGACCGTCCTAGGAGATTGGCATGCCTAGCAAAAACCTTAGGCACGCCTAAAATGAAACCCCTTCTACGTCCCGCGGCCGCGGCGCTCTTCCTGATGACCGCGGCGTTCCTGATCGCCCCGGGGGTTGCGCTGGCCGACGCCGACAATGCGGCGGCGTCCCCGAACTCGACCTCTCTCGGCCTGCAGCCGATTGCGCCCCCGTTTCCGGCGGCGACGCCGGCGCCGGGCGAGTCGCGGCTAATTGGGCGGCTCGACGGCTCGTTTCAGGCCGTTCCGACGGCTCGGGGACGCGTCAAGACCTTTCGCATCGTCGAGCGGCCGGCGCCGTGGACACTCAAGCCGGGGCTGACGGTCATGGCCAATACGTATAACGGCATCGTGCCGGGGCCGGTCATCGCGGTGCGCCAGGGCGACACCGTGGTGCTCGATTACGTGAACGACGGCCACGTGCCCGACTCGATTCACCTGCACGGCATCCACGACATTCCGGTCGACATGGACGGCGTAGGCGGAATCTCGCAACGGCTCGTTCCGCCGGACGGTCACTTCATCTACCGCTTCGTTGCCGATCAGCCGGGCACGTTCATCTATCACACGCATGATAACGAGGCGATGCTCGATTCGGGGCTGTACGGGGCGATCGTCGTTCAGCCGTCGACGCCCACCGCGCCGGAACGCAATCTCGCGCACGATTTTCTCGAGATGATCTCGTCGTGGCAGATCCAGAGCGCGGCGGAGAATCATTTTACACTCAACGGCAAGGAGTACCCGAGTACGCGCGCCATGGAGGTAAGGCGCGGTGAGCGTTTTCGCATTCGCTGGATCAACATCTCGGGCGAAGAGTTCCACACGATGCACACGCACGGCCACTATCAGCAGATCGTGGCGCGCGACGCCGCGCCGGTCGACTACCGTGACGTCGAGGACACCGTGCTGGTCGCGCCCGGGCAGCGCATCGACGTCGTCGTTACGGCGAACGCGAAACCTGGAACCTGGCTCGTTCATTGTCACGTGATGGATCACATCGAGGATGCGAGCGGCATGCCCGCGGGGCTCGTGACCGCGATTCACTATGCCGGCACGCCGAACACGCTCGCGATGATGTATCGCGCGATGGCCCCCGCCGTGCCCGCGCCGGTGCGCGCGCTAAGCTTCGGCATGACGGTGCTGCTGGGCGCGATCGCGGGATTCACGATCTTTCTCGGGTTACCGATCGCGCGCGCGCGGCGCCTCTCGGCGACGACGATCGCGATGCTCAACGCGCTGGCGATCGGAATTCTGCTCTATCTCGTCGTCGAAATCGCGCGAAACGCGATCGCGCCGATCTCGCAGGGGCTCGATGCGTGGCACGCCGGCGGCAATCCGTTTCCAGTGGCGCTCGTCGTGGTGTTCGTCGTGGGATTGATGCTCGGTCTCGTCGGCCTCGGGAGCGCCGCCACGCACTTCGCCCGCCAAGCCGCCAGTCACGCCGAAAATCCGATCGTCTTAGCCGCCGTGATCGCGATCGGGATCGGCGCGCACAACTTCGGGGAAGGTCTCGCGATCGGCGCGTCGGCCGCTGCGGGAGCGACGGCGATCGCGCTCGCCCTAATCGTCGGCTTCGGTTTGCACAACGCGACGGAAGGCTTCGGCGTGGCGGCGCCGCTGGTCGGGCGCGTCGTTCCCTCGTGGGCGCAGATCGGTCTCGCAGGGCTCATCGCCGGCGGCCCGACGTTTCTCGGGACGATAATCGGCTACAGCTTTTACTCGCCGACGCTCTCCGTATTTTTCCTCGCCGTTGCGGTCGGCGCGCTGGTCTTCGTGATCGGCGAGCTCTGGAGCGTGCTGCGGCGCACCGGGCTTACCGCGCCCGTCACGGCGACGATGTGCGCGGGCTTTCTGATCGCGCTCGCAACGGAACTCTTCTTGGACATCAACGGAGGATGAAGAAACGCCGTTACGGCGTAATGCGGAACACCGTGCCCCAGCCTTGGCTGAAACCGCCGCCCTCGGTCGTTCCGTACAGCGTTCCCTGATCGTTGACAAGGCGCGCAAACGGATACGCCCCGTCGCTACCGGCTTTGAAATTATAGAGAACCGCTTCCCTTCCCCCAGGAGTGACGGCGAATACCGTTCCCCAGTTTGCCGGATTGCCGTCCACCGTTGTCCCATATAAGACACTGTTCAGCGGCGTCAATCCGGCGTACGGATACGCGCCGTCTTTGTTGCCGCCTTTGAACGAATATACGAGGGCTTCTTTGCCGGTCGTCGTCAAGCTGTAGACGGCGCCATAACCGATCTTGCCGCCTTCCTTGGTCGTTCCGTAATATTTGCCGTTGAGCTCGGTCAGTGCATCGAATGGATACGCGCCGTCGCTCGGGCCGGCCTTGAAACTATGAACGATGTGCTCCTTGCCCCCGAGCGTGCAGGCGAAGATCGTGCCCCAACCGGGATCGCCTCCACCCATCGTCGTTCCAACGAGGACGTCTTTGATGGCGATCAGCTTCGAATAAGGATATGCGCCGTCTTTCGTTCCCGCTTTAAAACTGTAGACGACGTGCTCTTTTCCACCCGCTACTTCAAAGATGGCGCCCCATCCGTACTTGCCACCCTCGACCGTCGTGCCGTAGAGCTTGCCTTTGAGATACAGCAGACCCGCGTAGGGAACTGCGGCATCGCGGCCGCCCTTGAAACTGTAGAGCACCCGTTCTTGCCCCTGCGGCGTCACGCTGAACACGGCGCCCCATCCGTACGCGCCGCCGGTCTGGCTGGTCCCGTAAAACGTATCTTTGACGAGCGTCAAACCGTCGCAGGGATACGCGGCATCGGGCTTGCCCTGGAAACTGTAAAGTACTTTTTCCTTGCCCGCGGGCGTAATCTCGAATACCGTTCCCCAGCCCACCGTCCCGCCTTGATCGGTCGTTCCGTAGAAGTTGCTCTTGTACAGCGTGAGGTTGCCATATGGAAGCCCACCGTCGGTGTTGCCGGCTCTAAAGTGGTATAACGAGCGATAGCTTTTTGAGAACGGCTCGCCGACGTCAACCTGTGTACGCAACGACGGCGTCTGTCCGCACAACCATGGGCCACCTGTGTTGTGTCGCGCCGCAGCATACCCAAAGCTCGACGGCGAAAGATCAGAAGTTGCCGGCAGTGATCGTACGCCGCCACAACTTGCCAGCAGTACAGCACAAGCAAGGAACGAAACAATTCGCATGATTCAGCGCTGATACAATGACGAGGTCGCTTCTTCCCGTTCGAAGTCTTTGGTTCAATGTGGCGCTGGTCATAATTGTGGTAGCGGCCCAAGCGAAACCAGGCTAAGTGGAACGGACTTCAGAGCTTCTGCAAACTCTGCGCTGCTGAATCTGCGCATGGATCGCGCTGTAGATTCAAGCGCATACGTCTGCAGTTCTAGCGACACGGGAGAGGGAGGGATTCGAACCCTCGGAACCCTCATCAGGTCCTGCGGTTTTCAAGACCGCCGCATTCAACCGCTCTGCCACCTCTCCAAGACCCGCCAAGTGCCTTATTTACGGGTGCTTTCGGCGAACGGCTTTGCTCACCGAGCGGTGGCCGTAGCCCATTTGCTCACCATTTGCTCACGCACCGTCCGTTCCTGTCGGACGCGAGATCAAGCTGTTCGCCAGCAGGTTGACTGCATCACGCGCGACACCCTCGATCACGTGCGCATAGGTGGACAGTGTGATGACCGGCGACGAATGCCCGAGGAGCTGAGAGACTTCGTTCACCGATGTCCCGTTCTTGAGTGTCAGCGTTGCAAACGCGTGGCGTAGGTCGTGGAAGCGAAAGCCCTTCATCCCGATCGACCGCGTGACTTGGGCAAACTGCTTGGTGAACGTCTCGGGTGGCCACGGCGTTCCATCGGGGTTACAGAAGACCAGGTCGTTATCGTTGTAGCGCGAGCCGAGCCGCTGGCGCTCAGCGTCCTGCCTGGCACGATGCGAACGGAGCAGTGGAACCGCGACGTCGGCTAACGGGAGAACGCGCAGCTTGCCCGATTTCGGCGCCTTAAACCGCAGCCCGAGGATCTTCGTTTCTTCGAGAGATTCCGCGACGATCAGACGCCTACGCTCGAAGTCGACGCTTTTCGACCATCGCAGTGCGAGCAGCTCACCGCGGCGTAGTCCGGTCGTTGCAGTAAGCGCTACAGGATATTCAAACCGTGTTCCCTTGGTCGCCTCCAGCAGAATCGGTACGGTGTTGCCGTCCAAAGCCGCCGTTTTTCTCGTCACCTTTGGGCTGCGCACCGCAGCCGCCGGATTGGCTCGCAGCCATCCCAGCGTCTTCGTCCCGTACTCGAGTGCGGTATGAAGCACGCGGTGAGTGTGCAGGCAAGACTGGCCCGACAGGCCCTTTGCTCGCACCCTGCCGTAGGCAGTCGTGATATCGCCGGCGCTCAGCCGTCGAAGCGACACCGCACCCAAGTGCGGCTTCAGGTGCAATTTCACGATCGACGCATAACGCTGATACGTCGTCGGTGAGATCGTCTGCGATTTCGCGGTTGGCCTGAGGTCGGTCAGCCAGGCGTCGAGCAGATCGCCTACCGTCTTGGTCGATTCCTCGGTTAACGAACCTTCGTCGTTGCGGCGCAGTACCTGACGTTCGCGCTCCTGCGCTTCGGCTTTTGAGGTTCGCCCGAGTCGTACGCACTTCTGACGTCGCGGTTGGTTAGGCAAACGCGGCAAGTCGAACGTCGTGTACCAGACGTTCCCCCGTTTGCGAAGAAAGCCTTTCATTTAAGCCTCCGGTGCGCGGCCGAAGGCGGCGGTCAAGATGCACAGTTCGCCTCGCTTACCCAATTCCTCTCGTAACGCGGCTTTGGCGAGTCGGGTTTGGCGCTTGCCGAAGTTCGCGGCCGGCAGGACGCCCAGCCGAATGGCGGCATAAACTGCGCTCGGCGTGACGCGAAGCAACGCCGCCGCCTCCTTTACTGTCAACACTTCGGGAGCGTTCTCCCATGTTAGACTGCGGTGCCTTACGTTTTCCATCGGAACACTTTCGAATCAGCGCTAGTGCAACGACACGCATTGTGTCCGCATTAAAATGCGTACTTAAGTCGCACGTGTGGTGACGAACTAATTGTCGCGCGGATCGATCCGCACGTCAACTGCTCGTTGCAGTTGCGATGGCGCCATCGCAGGCCAGGACCTTGCAGTAAGAGTCTTACCGCTCCATCGAAATCGATTCACGGCTCCGACGCAAAGCGCGCTCTTCTTGACGCGCGGTGAACTCGACGTCCCGCCGCAGCTCCCGCGGCAGCGCCTGGTACGGGCGATCGACGGCGGCCGCGAGCTTCTCCAGGCCGGCGCCCCATAACGCACCCTCGCAGTCGAGTTGTGCAACGCCGGTACGTTGCAGCATGGTCAACTGCTTTTCGACCTTGGGTATCTCGTCGCGTAGTTCGGCCCGCGCTTGTCGCATCTGGGTTTCAAGATCGAGCGACGCAGCCACGTGCTCGCGGTAGATTCGCTCATTGCTTCGAATCCGTTGTTCAATTTGCGTGGCGTCGTTACTCTCAAAGTTGCGCATTGCTTTAGTGAGCTCCGCCTCATAGCGCGAGTGCTGCTCGCCATGGAGCTTCGCCGCTTCCCTTTTGGCCGCGTTGCGCACGAACGGATTCCAGGATTGCTGCTCCTTCGTCAGCCGCGCGAGCAGAACGCGTTCGGCCGGTGTGAACTGCGTTACGTCGCTGACGTGAGCTTCGATCTCGTTTCGCGCCGCCGCGAGCGCCTGCCCGATCGTCGGCGGCCGCTCGACGCGGGGCAAGCCCGCGCGCTCGGCGCGAGCGCGCTCGTAGCGGGCCTCATGTTCGGTGCGAATCACGTTCAAGCGCTCGCGCACCTGCTCAAGGGTTGCCGGCTGCAATTGCGCCTCTGGGGTTCGCCCGTGCCGGTTACGCACGGGAGCATCGAATGCGTCGCAAACGCGCTGCGCTCCAAGATCGCCGGCGCGCGCTCGCTGCACAACATATAAACGATAGTCCAGCGGCTTCTTCTCGCGTGCTGACGTGCGCTCCGACGCGAGCACGATCTTGGTTGCCTCCCAGCGCACCCGAGCAGCGCCGTACTCGTGCGCGCGCCGACGATTGATAACGACGCCGATCGACCAGTACGCGAGTTGCCGGGCGACCGCGCCGCGCGCGGCCAGCCGCGCCACTGCGCGCAAGAGCAGGCGCGCTTCGCGGCGCCGCTGAGCCTCGCACCGGCGCTGCATCTGCTCGCGCTCCCATGCCGCCTCACGGCGCGCTGCCGTTGCAGCATGACGCTCGCCGAAGAACCGGTCGCGATACCCAGCGTACTCCGAGCGCATCCGGGCGTGGTCGACGATGCGTTGCGCGTCGCGCAGCGCCCAGCGCGGGTCCGTGGTTGCCTCGCGCTCGGCCCGATCGCGAACGATGCTGCGGCTGCGCTTCGGCGGTTGCTCCGGCATAAACGGGCATGGGCCGAAGCGCTGCTCGAGTGCCGCTTTCTTGCAACCTGGATGGATGCGGGACGCGCCGCAGCCCGATGCGCCCGGATCGCGCCCTTGCGCGAATGCGAGTCCCTGCACGCGCGTGCCGCGCGCGATCAGCTTGACGACGATGCCGTCGCGGTCGAGCTGCTGCGTTAGATCGCCCCATGAACGCGCGCAATCGACCGCGGTGAGGATCGTTAATCGCGCGTTTTGCGCCCAGCGCGTCGCATCCACCGTCTCCTTTACGAGCTCGTGCGACGGCGTGAACGGTCCGAAGCGCCGCTCGAGCGCCGGCAAGGCGCAGCCCGCATCGATGCGTGATGCTGCGCAACCCGGCGCACCGCGCTCGAACCCTTCGGCGAATGCTAGCCCCCGTATCCGCTCACCGCGCCGAACAAGCTTCGCGACGACACCGTGCGCGCCCAGCCGCTGATGCAGATCGTTCCAGTCCTTGGCGCGGTCGACGGCATCGAGCGCGTAGGGACGCGCACTCTCGTGCCACGGCAGCTCGCCGCGCTCGTGCAGCTGCCGATACGCGCTATCGCTCAATCTTCGCTCGGGGTCCGCCGGCGGCATATATAGATGGCGCGCCCGCTGCACGATGTCGCGGTTGTGATGGCCGATGACGATCTCCCAGCCACGCTCCGCTGCGACCTCCGCACAGGTGCGCTCACGCTTGATCCGCTCGTGCCACAGGTCGTTCGCTTTGCCGTGCGGACCGATGCGATTGGCGATCACGTGGGCGTGGTAGTTGTCGGTATCCTGGTGTGCCGCCAGCACATACTGATTGCGCTCCATGCCGACCGATTTCAGGAGCCGCTCCGCGTCGCTGACGACTTGACCGCGCGTCGGATGCTCACCCTTGGCGTAGGCCACGATCAAGTGATAAACAGGATCCTTGCAGCGTCGTGAGAGCACGGCGACCGCTTCCATCTCCAGTGCAGCCGTCTCAACCGAGGTGACGCCGCGTAGCTGTACCCAGGCTGCCTTTTTCGGTGCACTCGCGTATCCGATGCCATCTTCGAAGGAACGTCCGGCCTGTCGACACGCGCGCTCGTGGGCATGCTCGGTGATGTAGTCGATGCCGGTTGCGAAGGTGCGCGTGCGCGATCGCGCCGACACTGCCTTGGAGATCATGACGTTCACCTCGGGCAAAAGAAAAAGCCCCGCGCGAACGATGTCGCATCGGGACCTTTGAGTTACATCCGCATAATTATGCGGACATAATTCGAGTACGTTTTCTTAGGCCAAGTATACCACGAACGCAAGTTTCGCGCTATACTTTTACATGCCGTCGTCGTGCCGGCGCGTCGACCTCGATTGGCCATCTTTCAAAACGCAAGCCGGTGGTTGCGCACAAAGGCGCTACCAGGGCGACCCGGCTCGGGTGCTTGCAGGCCCGCTCAGCCGATCGGCTCGAGTTGGCACAGCCGCCTGCCGCGAAATCTATAGACACCGAATTCTGAGCCCACTTATGACTTGCCGTCCGCTGTGTTGCAGGGCGCAGGCGCGCCTTTAACCCGTCGATTCGCACGCCGGAATGCGGAGCGAACCTTGCCCTTCGCTTCGACGGTTAGCTTGAAACAAGCTTTCATCAAGGTAGCAACGGAGGATAGTAGGCGCTCCCTACGGGAGAATGAAGACCAGCGCTGATGATTTTTTTTGATGGATTTACGGAGCCCCGTCGAAACTCAAGAATTACCGGCCATGGTCCAGAACAACCATTGAAGCCTTCGTCGACAAGGTAGAGTCTGCCGTCCTTGTTAAATGTCACGCTGTTCGGCCCATCGATCTCGTCTGTTATTTCTCGGTACGGTTCGCTTTGACCAGAGCGATATTCTTCCACGTTGCACTGCGCATCGTTCGTCACATAGAGCGTCCCGTTGGGGTCGATCCCGATACCGACCGGCCATGTTACCCCGGCGGTTATCGTTCTCGCCGGAGACTTGCTACCAGCGGGGTACACCTGAACGTTAGACGCGCCGTAGGGCACAAGATTTCCAACGTATAGATTGCCGGCGCGGTCAATTGCAATGCCATCTGGATTAGTCAAGCCCTTCGTGATGGTGGCGTGGGGGTTGACCGAGCCTTTCAAGTACTCGGTGACATTCACACCGCCAGCGTTGGACACCCACAAGTTCCCCTGAGCATCTATGGCGCAAAATGCAGGTATGTTGATGCCTTTGGTAATTGTCCTTACTGGCTTGGTTTGGCCAAGGCTATACTCGGAAATCCATCCCAAGCCGCTACCCGGATCGTTGCCGACGTAAAGCGTGCCGTCCCCATCGACGCAGGCGCCGTTGGGCTGGAATAGTCCCTTTGTAATGACGGCGATCGGGCTTGGATTATCCTGACTTGCTTCATATATGGTAACGCCAGCGTACGGAGGCGAATCAAAATTGACGACAAATAGCAGCGGCTTCGAAGTCTTGTACTTGACTGAGCGGCCCGATTCCGGTGACGCCGATGGCTCCTGCGTCGAGCGCGGCGCGTCTCGTTTTTGAGTGACCCGAACCAGGGTCGGGACCGTTCTCATTGCCTGCTGCGAGCCGCCGCAGCCCGCGAAGATCGCAAAGGCGGCGACGATGCTAAAAGCGCGGCGGATACAATGCCAACTCACCTTTAATCTCCCAGCAATTAATGGGCCCCGCGCTCCGATCCGCAAAATGGTTGCACCTTAGTCAGGCGACACCCTGTTGCTTGCCTTCCTCGTACGACGGCTAACTTGGCGAAAACCTTGACTGCTACCTACTTAGAGCCTACCGAGTCTAAAGCGGTAATGAGTTAAAGCTAAGGCTCCGTTATAGCGAGGCGTCGCTCGCTAGGACCGTGTCGCTCGGCCCCTTTCCACTGACAAGTACCTCGTCAAATTTTCAACCTCTTACGGAACCGCACCAGGTGCGCGTTGTCGTAAGAGGTGCCGGCGAACCGTTTCTCTCTCGTAGTCGAGCCGCTACCCCGCTTGAGCAATGCCGTTGCGGTAAGCCGGTTCTCGAGTTTGAGCTGACCCGTGTTTGAATTCGGCAACGCACCTCTCGCCCATGCCGTAACAGCGTAAAGCGATCACGTATGGCGCGGCTTGCCCGTATCGTATACTAAGCAAAATGAGCGTAGCTCGAATTGGACGCGCCGCCCGCCCTCCTTTCGCTGTCTTGATTGGAACCAAATACTTTAACCACCGCGCGATTAAGAGCTCGCGTTTAATAACGAACCATTATCTGCCATGCTTAATTTTTTCCCTGTCCGCACAAGGGTGGTGACTTCAAATGAAGACCACAGTTAGGTTTATGAAAAACTTGGCTCCAAAACCCTTGCAGCCTGGAGGCTGTTGATCTATGATTGGAGTGCACTTCGGTCAGAGTGGTGAATCCGAGCGTCGACACGGCTGAGCTATCTGGAGCTCGAAATATGATTCACTCATTGCCTGGCGCGCCTAACGCGCTCGGGTGCCGCCGTAACTGTGTGCGATGCGCCGAGTGCCCCGCGATTCCGACCTGAGGCGGCTCGAAGCCGTCCTGTGTATCAATGCAATCGCTCGAAACCAGCACCACGAATCGAAATCGTATCGCCTTGCCTTTTCACACGCGCTCTTTTGCCAACGCGCGATCATTGAAGGTGGAACGGGTTCCCCCGACGGCTAGAGCTCATGGGGGCGACAAAAGCGCAATTTAGAGGAAAACACTTTGCGCATCGTCGTCTCGCTAGCTCTGGACAGGCCTCGGCCGCCTCTTTTTATCAAAGCCTTCAAATAAGGAGACCTTCATGTCATTTACTTCGAATATCCAAATCACGAAGAACGATCCAGCTGTGCTGTACGACGCGACCGAGACATCGGGTGTCTGGCACGAGGATCACGAGATCAACGGAGTACGGTACCATGCCGCCAACGCTAAGTTCGACGATAAGATTAATTTTACATGGTCACTCGCAAACGCATCGCAGCCGGCGTATGCTCGAACTCAAAACACCGACGGCTCGACCAGCTATCTCTATATGCCTGCTAACTCGGGCCCGTGGGCGACCTCGGCGTGGCGCGGCACCGGACAGCCGCTGATCTATCACGCAGTGAACTATGGCATGTCGCCAAGCGCCAGCGCGGCCGACAATACGACCGCGCTTACGAACGCGATCACCGCAGCCTTTAGTACCGGTGGCATCGTCTTGATCCCAGCTGGCCTCTATCAGATCAACGGAACCATTATCTTTAACTACGCCGGAACGCCTGGAGACGATCAGGGTATTATCATTACCGGCGCAGGCGGCACCGCGGAGCTCAGGCAGAATGCCTACCAAGACATGTTCCAGTTCACGAGTCTTACGAGCGGCCGTGGAGTACGCTTCCGAGACCTGCGCATTTCCTACGTGGTACCGCTAAACCCGCCACCACCGCAACCATATGCAATCCGGACAACGGATTGCATAAACATCACCTGCGAGCGAGTCTACTTCTCCGCTTGTCCGGCGTTTATTAACGACAACAGATCAAACGAATGCGGGTTGTTCGACTGCACGATTGATTACGGCGCCGGTGTCCCAGGCTTGACCTTAGTGTACCTCACCGGTTCGCAAGATTTCGTCGATCATTGCCGCTTCAGCCAAACGTCGGTAGCAAAGGGAGGACCAACCGGAGTTGTGGGCATCGTCATCCAGACGGCTAGCGTGCCGTATGTAAGCAACACGCATTTCGACGATCTCGACACCGCTATCTGGATTCAGGGCGGTAGCAACAGTCTGTTGCGTGCAACGCTCTCCAACGTCTCGTGTGAATGCTTCACGTACGGATTGAGGATTCAACCGTTATCGAACAGCGTTGATATCTTCCAAGTGTTCGTTAACGACTGCGACTTCGCTCGTGCTCCAGACTCGACCGCAGTCAGTCCAGGCATTCTCGTCGACACAAACGGCGGGCCCGCTGCGAACGTTTCAGATATCTTCTTTTCGAACTGCATGAGCCACGATTGGGCCGCTGCCGGGATGGAAATCCGCGGCGGTCAGGACATTGAGGTCATCGGTGGACGGTTCGGTTCCAACGCGAGCGACCCGTCCATGTTGCTCAGCGGCGGCATTGCGATAACCGGTCCCGCTCAGAACGTTACGATCGTCGGTGCCGACTGTACGGGCTCGATTCCGCCATATAGCTCCGAACCGACCAGAGGCACACAACCTCACGGCATCTCAGTGACGGGCGCAGTCGTCGCGATGCAAGTGCGCGGATGCAATCTAAACGGCAACGGTCAGAACAACAACCAACCGTTGTACGTGGGAACTGCCGGCAAGGACTTGCGGGTGACCGACTGTCCCGGATACAACGACCAGCCGGCGTCAGCTCGGACCCTTTTAAGCGGCACACCGCCTTCCGGAGCTTTTTCTAATACGATGGCGTGGACTGGCGCGCCGCAAGGTTGGTACGGTCCGATCGCGTTTTACGTTTGGGGTTCGGGTGTCTCGAATATCGTAATTGACGGTGTCACCACGATGCTCACCTCCGGTGCGTTCGAGTTGGGGCAAGGCGACAGCGCCTCTGTTGGCTTTAGCGGTAACCCCCATTTCCTAGCCTTGGGGAAATAAAAGCTACCGTAAATGCACAAGGCCGCTGCGATCGTGGAGCCTAGCTACCTCCACGATCGCTGGTGCCCCGGGGCATGTCTCGGATGACGAGATCTACACGATACTCAGTGATCCGAGGCGCGACGAACGAGAACTAAAGGCGGTGCGACAGTGAGCAACGCTAAGTTTGCTCACGGTTTGCTCACAGGATAATCGCTGCCCCGTGGCGCTAACGAGCCGGACGTTCCTGTTCCACGCACCTCCCGGCACTTGGCGGCTCTTACCGAGGTGAACGGTGTGCATTTCAAGACCGCCGCATTCAACCGCTCTGCCACCTCTCCAAGTTCTCGTGAAGCCATATTCTACTGGAGTTTTTCGTCATCCGGATTTCTCGCGGATTCATGGCGCTGCCGACGGCATCCCGTGCGACGCCTTCCACCGTGTGAGCCTAGGCGGAGAGCGTGATAAGAGCTAAGCGCGGCGGACTGACTAAGGGGTGAACTTGAATACGGTGCCGAGGCCGGCGCCACCCACACCGCCCCATACCGTCGTGCCATAGAGTATCCCGCGTACAGCGGTAAGGTTCGCATAGGGGACTCGACCGTTGGGTGCACCGGTAAAGTCGTGAAGTACCTGTTCTGCCCCCGACGGCGTTATCGTGTAAATCGTACCGTCATTTTTCGAGCCGCCGTAAGCTGTCGTTCCGTACAACTTGCCTTTCGCGGGCGTGATGCCCGCAAAAGGTTTCGTCCCGTCCATTTTTCCGCCGAAGCTGTGGAGCACTCTCTCAGAGCCTGCCGTCGTGATGACGAACACCGTTCCCTTATTATGTTCGCCGCCTTGCTGCGTGGTTCCGTAGAGCGCACCTTTCCACGCGGTGAGTCCCGCAAAGGGGTAAGCGCCGTCGGTCCCGCCTTTGAAGTTATAGAGAACGCTGTAGCCTGCGCCGGTTGGGCTGATCTCGAAGACGGTTCCGTCATTGCTCGTTCCGCCTGACGAAGTGGTGCCGTAGAGCACATTGTTCACGTCGATCAAAGCGCCGAGCGGCAGCGCGCCGTCTGCGCCGCCCTTAAAACTGTGGAGCACTTTTTCGGCGCCGGAAGTGCTCACGGCGAACACCGTCCCGGTTCCCCCTTTACCACCGTAGTAGGTGGTGCCGTAGAGTGCATCATTAACGCTCGTCAAATTCGCGCGTGGGTCGTTCCCATCTTTTCCGCTGAACGAGTAGATCATTTTCTCCGAGCCCGACGTCGTGATGGCGAAAACCGCTCCCAGATTCTTGTGACCGCCTATTTGTGTGGTTCCGTAGAGCGTGCCATTGACGTCGATCAGTCCTGCATACGGCCGGGCACCGCTCGCAGGACCCGTGAAGCGGTAGAAAACCTTCTGTTTAACGGAGTTGAAATCGAAAATAGTTCCGCAGCCGGGCCCGGGAGTGCAGCCTTTGCCGGCATCACCGCCAAAGTTCGTGGTGCCGTAGAATCTGCCGCTCAGATCGAGCAAAGTGCCGACCGGGACGATTCCATTCTGCAGCTTGCTAAAAATATGGAGCGTCTGGAAATTCGAGCTGCTCGGCGTGGGCTGACTCGTCTGACTCGTCGCGGGAAGTGACGAGGCCGGCATGCGCGAGCAGCCGACAAGAATAATGACGCTCAACAACAGACCACCGCTCCGCATGACCGTCGCCTCCCGTTCGTCGTAGCTGCATCTTACGCTTCTCCGATAAGGGGCTGTGCCCCTGCTTCAGTCTGTTAGAACACAGGTAGTTGATACCCAATCAGTGAAGTTGAAGTTCAGCAACTAATGGAGGACGTAGCATGAGGCTTCGCTCTTGCGGATCAATGATGCCGGTGGCGGCGCTGCTGTTGGCAACCTCGGCCTGCGCGGAACACGCGGTCCCCTCGAGCGTAGGAGCTAATCCTGCGCTGCAACTCCCGAGCGTCCTCG
>Ga0213873_10000121_pt1 | contig 15034 bp, 8 predicted proteins | sample VelepicomBERX_R3_FD_160067 | JGI IMG/M metagenome (GOLD analysis project Ga0213873, IMG submission 160067) | Rhizosphere microbial communities from Vellozia epidendroides in rupestrian grasslands, the National Park of Serra do Cipo, Brazil - RX_R3 | ecosystem: Host-associated > Plants > Roots >...
CCGAACCCGTCCAGCGCGGCACGGATACCGGTCAGTCCATGCCGGACGCCTTTGGGCGTACCGGTGCTGCCGGAGGTGTACTGCACCAGCACCTCGGCATCGGCCGGGAACGACGCCGGCTCACTGGCCCGCCGCCCGCCGCCCACCGCGGCCGGGCCCCCGGTCTGGAACGCCTGGCGAACCTCGTCCCCGGTGAGTCGCGGCAGGGCCGCGAACCGCGCGCCCAGCGCGAGCTGCTTCGCCGCCGGCGCGTCCAGGTGCAGGAACCGGGCGGCACAGTCCCGGACGATGAAGGAGATCTCCGGTTCGGTGAGCATGTGGCTCACCGGCACAGGCGTGCACCCATGCCACCACAGCCCAAGGACGGCGACCACGGTGGCCACCGAGTCGTCGGCTACCACCACACCTCGCGTACCGGGCTGCACCCCGCGGGCGCGCAACGCACCCGCATACCCACGGATGGCCTCGTACAGTCCGGTATAAGTCACCGCACCGAGATCGGCGTCGAGGTAGCAGACGCGGTCCCCGCGCTTCTCGGCGAGATGTCCGCCGACCAGCCGCTCCACCAGAGGCATCACCGACCTCCCTCCGCCGGACCGGTCGCCACACCCTTTCGCCGCAGCAGCGCCACCGCGTCGTTGACACTGCGCAGCTGCACCGCGTCGCCGGCGCTGAGCCGCACGCCGAAGGCCCGCTCGACCCGCGCCGCGATCTCGACCTTCTCCAACGAGTCCGCGGCGAGGTCCTCGTAGAACAACGCCGCAGGCGGCACAGCGTCCTCGTCGATCTCCAGAACGCTCGCCACGATTCCCCGGAGCCGCTCAGAAATCGCCTGGTCATGCACTGTCGACATGAGCGCTCCCCGTCCCGCGGCGACTCGTCGGGCGCACGGGTCGTCGTGACCGTGAACCCACCAGTGTAAGCTCCATCCACGCTGCTCGGTGCCGATGCCAGCGGCGTTCTCGTCGGGGCTACCAGCGGGCTACTGAGGCGCTACTGACCTGTAACCCTGGGACGGGCTTCGGCGGGTTGCTCGCCTCGCGAGCCGGAGTCATCCTGTCGGGCCGACTCGGCTGCGTGCGCGAGCCGCCGGGCGGCGGTGAGGTTGTGCGTCGCCTTCAGGGTGCGGGGGTGGTCACCGCCGAACACGCGCCGCGACAGCGTGAGAGTGTCCTCGCTGAGCTGTCGGGCCGCCTCGACCTCGCCCACCGCACAGAGGGCGGTAGCGAGATCGTTCGCGACATCGATGGTGAGGGAGTTCTCCGCGCCGAGCACCCGCCGAGCCCGGGTCAGAGTGTCCGCACTGAGTCGTCGCGCCGCCTCGACCTCACCGAGCGCGAGCAGGTCACCGGCCAGGCCCTTGGCGTTGTCCATGGTCCAGACATGGTCCTCGCCGAGTACTCGCCGCGCTTGGGCGAGGGTGCTCTCATGCAGCTGTCGCGCCGCCTCGACCTCACCGAGCGCATGCAGGTCGCGGCCGAGCTCGCTCGCCGCGAGAATGGTCTCGGGGCGGTCTTCGCCGAGCACCCATCGCGCATAGGCGAAGCTTTCCTCGTGCAACGCCCGGGCGGCCTCGACCTCGCCCAGCTCGCGCAGGTCGCGGGCGAGGTAGTGGACCGTGCGCTGGACCTCCAGATGGTCGTCGCCGAGCACTCGTCGCCTGCGGGCGAGGGTGTCCGCATTGAGCCGCCGCGCCTGCTCGAACGCGCCCACCTCGTGCAGACAGACCGCGAGGAAATGCGCTGCGCACAGAGTGTCGGGATCGTCGTCACCGAGTACCCGCCGACACCGAGCGAAGGTGTCCTCCGCAAGCTGGCAGGCCTGGCGGTAAGGGCCGACGCTGGCGAGGAGAAGGACGAGGATATGAGCGGCCCGCAGGGTGTGCCTGTCGTCGGGGCCGAGCTGGTCGCTCCATTGCCGGTGGAGGTGCTCGGCGAGGTCACGGACCGGGTGACGCTCACCGCGGTAGTACAGGTACCAGGCGGCGCGGCAGGCCAGGTCCCGCAGGTCGGAGCTGGTGCTGGTGGCCGGGTCGGTGGCCAGCAGGTGCGGCAGGATCCGGGCCCAGCCCGGCCAGCGCTCCGGGACCCGCTCGTTACCCGGGTCCGCCGCGACCAGCAGCGCTTGGGCGTAGGAACGGTAGGCGGCCGCGTCGGCGTCGGTGAGCTGGTCGCGGAGCACGGCTTGGGTGAGCCGGTGCAGCTGGAGCCCCCGGTCGGTGCGGGCCAGACCGTAGCTGCCGATCCGTCCGAGGCTGCGGTGCGCCACCACCGGACTGGCCACCGCGGCAGTCAGCGCCTCAAGCTCCGGCGGCCGGTCGCGGTCGGCCGCGGCAAGGGGACGGGTCAGCATGCCGGCGGGGATGGGTTCCGGGGCCAGGAAGGCACCGATGCGCACCAGAGCGAGCGCAACCGGGTCCACCTCGGCGAGCCGGTCGGTAGCCAGCCGGACCGCCGCGGTGAGGGAATGCGGGTGGCTCTCCGGCGGGCTCTGGTCGAGCAGCTCCTCCGCCCGGGTCTCCAGCAGGCTCAGGTAGTGCTCGACCTGCATGCCGGTCTCGGCCAGGAACCTGGCCGCCTGGGCCAGCGCCAGCGGCAGATCGCCCAGCGCCTCGGCCAGCCGGCCGGCCTCCACCGCACCGACACCCGACCGGGAGACCTGGATCAACGCCACCGACTCCGGGCGAGGCAGCACATCGATCTCGACCCGGGCGGCGAACTCCCCCCAGCCAGGGTTGCGAGAGGTGATCAGAATGTGTCCCGGGCCGTTGAGCAGCCAGCCACGCAGGTCAGCGGGCGACTCGGCGTTGTCCAGCACGAGCAGCCACCGGCGCTGCCCTCGTAGGTAGCTCCGCAACGCCCCGATGGCGCTGGCCGTGTCGGCGTGCGGCGGGACCAGGCTCAGCTCGACCGCGAGCGCGACGTACTGCTCACCGATCAGACCGGTCTCCTCGGCGCTGACCCACCACACCACGTCGTAGTCGGCGGCATAACGGTGCGCGTACTCGATCGCGACCTGGGTCTTGCCCACCCCGCCCATCCCGTGCAGCGCCTGCACCACGGCCGTCCCGCCGGAGCGCAGCCGCTCACGCAGGTGCGCGAGCGTGGCGTCCCGGCCGACGAACCCGGGGTTGCGCGGGCCGACGTTCCACGCCCCCGGCAGCCGCGGCGCCACCTCGCCGGCCGACGCTGATGGTGCCGGCGGCGCCGAGGCCGCGGCGGGTGCGGTCGACGTCGGCGGGCGCCAGTCCAGGGTCGCCGCCTGAGCCAGGATGTCCTGCTCCAACCGCCGCAGCGCCACACTCGGGTCAAGGCCCAGCTCCTCAGCCAGCCGTCCCCGGGTATCCCGCAGCACCGCCAGCGCCTCAGCCTGCCGCCCGGCCCGGTACAACGCCAGAGCCAGCAGCTCACAACCATGCTCGCGCAACGGATGAGCCCGCACGTGCGCGTCCAGCTCAGCCACCACCCCGTGATGCTCACCCAACCGCAGCTGGGCCTCGCACCGCCCCTCGACCACCGAGAGCCGCAACTCCTCCAACCGCGCCACATCCGACGCCGCCCACCTGGCGTCACACATGTCGGCATAGGCACACCCACGCCACAACCTCAGCGCCGCATCGAACTCGTCCAACGCATGCCCGGGATCAGCTCGACCCAACGCCTCCCGACCAGCCGTGGCATGCTCGGCGAACCGGTGCACGTCGAACTCGGCACCACGGCTGTCCAACAGATAACCCGGCGTGCGGGTGTGCAACACCGTAGCCGGCGCCCGGGGCACCCGGCCCGGCTCCAACACCCGCCGCAGGTTCGACACATAAGTCCGCAGCGACGTCAGCGCCGCCGAGGGCGGATCCCCCGACCACAGCTCATCGATCAGAACATCGGCTGCCACCAGCTGATCCACCCGGCTCAGCAACAACCCGAACAACGCACGTTGCCGCGGCGGCCCCAAATCGACCAGCCGCCCACCGACCACAGCCTCCACCGGACCCAACGCCCGCCACTGAACCGCACCGGCAGACCGATCACCCGGAACCAGGGCCAGCTGCGCTCTCGTGCGCGGCGCTGATCCGAGAACCTCAGCCCCCATCTCCCGACTCCGATCGATATCACAAGATCTTGACGGATATTACTTCCATCCGCTGGACCGACGTCTGAGGGCCGCCGCTTCCACGTCGCGTCCGTCAGCGTGCTCCACGTTCCCGACGAACGTCGAGGTCGCGTCCCGTGTGCTCGCACCTCACCGGCCATACCTGGAAGCGCGACCGGGTGGCTGACCACGCTGCCGGACTCGCTACCGGGCGAGATTCTCATCCTGCGGGTCGTGGTGGGGACCGTCCGGCCCCGATGAGCGCGTCAGGCTCGAGCCGCGCCGAGCCGGCGAACCACCCGGTTCACGGTTCTTCCCAGGTCAGTACGGTGGTGAGCACGTTCAGCGCGCCACCGTCAACGCGGCTTTCGACCAGCGCGCTACCCGGTACGACCAATGAGGTTCTGCGCTCACGCATCGCATAGCAGCCCCGGCTGAACCCGTCCAGGCAGACGGTCTCTGTCCATCCGCCCGCGTGTCGGGTACCCAGGAGTGCCCCATCGGGGCCGCCAACGCGCCGGAACTGGAAGCCCCGCGCCTTAACCTCGTCGAGCAACTGTTTGGCGATCACGAGGTCCGGGCTGTCAGTCGTCATGATGAGCCTCCCATATCCCCTTGTTGTTCGACTCCGGACCACGACCGCCTATAGTCGGCATCGTCGGCGCGGGTTGTGCCCCATTCCAAGCCCCATGGGTAGGGTCCCGAGCTAACCGAGCTATATATTCTCCGGCGGCGGGTCAGGGAGCCTTGAGCGGGTCGAGCGGACTCGGACCGGGTCGATCGATCAGGTGCGTGGCCACACCAACGGGGTATGGCCCATAATGGGGCCCGTGGCCGACTCCGAGGTCGTACCCGTCCCTGAGGCGGTGACGCACCTGTGGGCGTGTGTGCAGAAGGCGCTGGTGGCGAACGAAGATCCCTCCCCTCGTCGCATCGACCGTATGGCGGCGGCTGCCGGCCTCGAGCTGGCCGGCAGCACGATCGCCGGCTGGTTCGAGACCTGGTCCGTCGTCCCCGCGTGGGAGAAGTTCGAGGTCTTGGTCAAGGCGTTGGCCGCTGAGCATGACGAGGACTGGTACTCGCTGCACAGAGCGGCGCTCACGGCCGACCGTGAGCGCAAGAGACACGATCGGCGACGCAAGGAGCTGGACCGCGTTACGACGCTGGGGCCCGTCGAGCCGATGGCCACAGATGCGCAACCTGATGCGCAGTCATTGCGGCACGACCCCGCGTGGATGCACGACTCCGCCCCGGCGACGATGTCCTGGGTTGCCTCGGCCTCCACTGACCGCTCCTCCGCTGACCGCTCCCCCACTGACCGCTCCCCCACTGACCGGTCCTCCACTGACCGCTCCCCCACTGGGCGGGCACCCGGGTCGGTGTCAGTACCGCGACAGCTTCCGGCGGATGTGACGCATTTCACCGGTCGGAATGCTGAGCTGGCGACGCTCGATGCCTTCCTCGCTCAGGACGAGGGAGACCGGCCGGCGGTCATGGTGATCGCGGCGGTCGCCGGCACCGCCGGGGTGGGCAAGACGGCCCTGGTGGTGCACTGGGCACATCGGGTCCGTGATCGCTTCCCCGACGGGCAGTTGTTCATCGACCTGCGAGGATACGATCCGGGCCCACCGATGGCCCCCCAGCAGGCCCTCGAGGAGTTTCTGCGTGCCCTGGAGGTGCCCGCTGAGCGGATCCCCGCCGGGGTAGGGGCGAGGGCCGCGCTGTACCGTTCCGTGCTCGACGGGCGCCGGGTACTGATCGTGCTGGACAACGCCAACACCGCTGAGCAGGTACGGCCGTTACTGCCTGGCTCAGCTCCCTGTCGGGTCGTGGTGACCAGCCGCAGCCGCCTGTCCGGTCTCGTTGCCCGGGACGGAGCCAGCCGGGTCACGTTGGACCTGCTGCCCCCCGCCGAGGCGATCGCGCTACTGCGACACGTCATCGCCGACCGTCGCGTCGCGGCCGAACCCGAGTCGACCGCCGAGCTGGCCAGCCGATGCGCCTACCTGCCGCTGGCGTTGCGTATCGCGGCCGAACGTGCCCTCACTCACCCGCACGTCACGCTGGGCGACCTGGCCGGCGAGCTGGCGGTGGTGCACAACCGCCTGGACCTGCTCGCCACCGGTGACGAGGACGAGACCACCACGGTACGTGCGGTGTTCTCGTGGTCCTACCACGCGCTACCCTCCGACGCGGCGCGCACGTTCCGGCTGCTGGGCCTGCATGCCGGACCGGACATCAGCGCCCCGGCCGCCGCCGCGCTCACCGACACCACCCCCGCTCAGGCACGACGGCTGCTGGAGACCCTGGTCGGTTGGCACCTGATCGAGGAGACCGGCGCGGACCGGTACCGGCTCCACGACCTGCTGCGGGTCTATGCCGCAGAGCGCGCCAAGGCGGAGGAGACCGACCATGACCGTGCCGCCGCCGTGCGGCGAGTGCTCACCTGGTACCTGCATACCGGCGATGCCGCCGACCGCATCCTCAACCCCCACCGTCGCCGCATCCCCCTCGAGAGTCCGGAGGTGGCCTGCTCACCGCTGGAGTTCACCGGCTATGCCCAGGCGCTGAGCTGGTGTGAGGTGCAACGGGCGAACCTTGTGGCGGCCATTCGCCAAGCCGACGAGGCCGACGAACACCTCATCGCCTGCAGACTCCCCCTCGCCCTGTGGGGTTTTTTCGACCTGCGCAAACACTGGGCCGACCTGATCGCCACCTACAACATCGGCCGCACCGCCGCTCAGCACCTGCACGACCGGAAGGTCGAAGCCTGGACCCTCGGCGCCGTCGGGATGGCTTACTTTCACCTACGGCAGCACGACGAGGCCTTCGACCACTACCAGTGCTCACTGGCCATCAGCAGAGAAATCGACGACCAATGGGCTGAGGCTATCTCCCTGACCGGTCTCAGCCAGGCCTGTTTTTATCTAGGGCGACACAAGGAGGCCCTCGACTACTCCCAGCAGGCGCTATCCATATCCCAAGGGATCGACGACCCATGGAGTGAGACGTTCGCCCTGGTCAACATCGGCGCCGTCCACCGGAAGCTGCAGCATTTCCAAGATGCTCTCGACTATTTTCAGCGGGCCCTGGCCGTCGTCCGCCACGCCCACGACCGATCGGGCGAAGCCACGGTCCTGCATAACCTCGGCGCCACCTACCGGGATCTTCAGCGGCTCGAGGACGCCCTGGAGTACTTCCAGCGAGCCCACATCACCTATCGCGAGATCAGCGACCGATGGGGAGAGGCCCGAACCTTGCTCAACATCGGTGACATCCTGCGGAAGTTCAACCAGACGGAGGCGGCGGCCACCTACTGGCGACAAGCGCTGCCGATCTTCGAGGATTTCAAAGACTCGGTTAAAGCGGCGAAGATCCGTGCATGCCTGGAAACCCTCGGCCCCCCCGACCCGGACCGGCGTCCGTGACCGAAGCCACCCGCCATCTCCGCGCGCGGTCAGTCATCCGACATCGTCGTCAAGCATCCAGATAACCTAAGCTCCCCCTCTTCTCATCCAGATAACCCACGCTCTGCGTCTCAGCCACGGGAACCGCAGCATGAGCCGCATGGGGAGCCTCAGAGGTAACTGCGGAGCGAGCCGAAGAATTATCCCTGGAGGGAGCTGAGTAAGGTGTCTCAGAAGGATCGACATAGGGTGCCGACTTAGCGACGCCGATACGCTCAGCAGCTTCGCACAGCAACGGCAGTGCACCTACCACCGTCGTGCCGGTTTCCTTGATACGCCCGAGAGCAGGACCGACCACCTCGGCCTGGTGGGCAACAGTCTTCACGTTCCGCGCGCAGTCATCGAGATTGTCAGCGGTACGGTTGAGCAGCACGCCGATCGCGAAGAGAAAAACCGCCAGAACGGCAACCAGCAACGCGACGACAATAACCGTCAAGACGACAAGAGTCATCTCCCATCCCTTCTCATCAAGATCCCGGAGGCTCGGCCGCGGTCAGCGTGATCTTGTGGGTCACTCCGTCGTCGATCATCACGACACCGACCTGCCGTGATGGTCGTAGCGGCCACCCGACCCAGGGCGGCGAGCAGACCAACCGTGGGCGGAACCCGCGTGCCGAACCGCATCTGTAGCCACCTTCCGGCTACGGTGATCATTGAAGCTCATAGTGCTGGCGCAGAAGCGGTCAGTCAAGCCGTCATCACCTGTAGATGCGGATATCTCAGTCTCAGGGTTCCGTAACAGCGAACAGACGTCCACCCACATGGACGACAGAGTTGTAGCGTGCATCCGGGTGTAGCGTGCATCCGGGCGGCCGTCCCCGAGCCCGACAGGACCGGGCGGCTAGTCGGCGGCCCACTGAGCCGGTAACAGCCCGGACAGGTACTCCGGGGTGTGCAGCCTCACGTCCCGAGACTCCGGGACGTGAGCGGGCTGGTGCGCAATGGCAACCTGAAGCGTGGAAGAGGGAAATACATCGGGGGCAGTGTGGTGGGCATGACCGTTCTTACGGCTGCCCTGAACAGGCCGGCGCTGCCACACCGCGCCAGCCCCGCCGACCCGCACCCGTCGCCACCGCCGCACGACGCCGGCCCCACCGACCCGCACCCGTCGCCACCGCCGTACGACGCCGGCCCCGCCGACCCGCACCGGTCACCGCCGGTGGCGTGGGAACAGGCGCGAGTACTCGCGCATGCCGCACCGGAGTCGCTCGCCGCCCGCCGTGTCCCGCTGAGCTGCGCCGCCGGGCTGACTCTGGCGGCGGAGATCCGCAGCCGCGTACCGCTCCCGGCCTTCGACACCGCGGCCATGGACGGGTACGCGGTGTCCGGCCCCGGGCCGTGGCAGTTGCGGGGGCAGGTCCGGGCGGGGACGGTCTGGGAGGGGACGCTCGCTCCGGGGGAGGCCGTGGAGATCTCCACCGGGGCACAGGTGCCGGTGGGCGCGAGCGCGGTCCTTCCCGTGGAACGGGCAACCCACGAAGGGACAACCGTGTCCGGCACTGTGTCCTCGACCACTGTGTCCTCGACCACTGTGCCCTCGGCGGGGACCCACATCCGCCGGGCGGGTGAGGATGCACCGGCGGGGGCGTCGCTGGCGCCGACCGGTACCCGGATCGGGCCTGCGCTGATCGGGCTCGCCGCGACCTGCGGGTACGACACCCTGTCGGTCCGGCCGCGGCCGCGGGTGCGGATCCTGGTCACCGGAGAGGAACTGACACACAGCGGGGCGAGCGGGGCGGGGCGGGTACGGGATGCTCTCGGTCCGCTGTTGCCCATGCTGGTGGCCGAGCTGGGAGGGCAGGCGTGCGCGGTCCGGCACCTGCCGGACCGCCCGACGGGCCTGCTGGCCGCAGCAGTGCACCCGCCGGACGACGAGGACACCGAGGTGGTCGTGGTGACCGGATCGACATCGATCGGCGTCACTGACCAACTGCGGCAGCTGCTCCGCGCCACCGGCGCGCGATGGGTCATCGACACTGTGGCGTGCCGCCCCGGACACCCGCAGCTACTGGCCGGTATAGGAGCCGGACGCTGGCTCGTGGGCCTACCGGGTAACCCCTTCGCGGCACTCGTCGCGGCGTACACGCTGCTCGCCCCGCTGCTGGCCGGACTGTCGGGCCGGCCCCTGCCGGAACTGCCGCTGGCCCCGGTGACCGGAGACGCACGCCCCGCACCCGGGCTCACCCGCCTGATCCCGGTGGCCTGGGAAGGCGGTGCCGCCCGGGTAGTCGGCGGCCACCGGGCCGCATATCTGCGGGGAGCGGCGCTCGGCACCGCACTCGCAGCCATCCCACCGGGCTGGGTGGACGGCACACCGGCCCCTCTCATCCTGACGGGGTGAACACCCCGGCGTCGCGGCACAGCCTGTGGTATCTGCACCGGCGAGGCATCTCATGATCGCCGAAACTGAGCCTGGCTGTGCACGGTCGCACGGTCACGGCTCAGGTTCGGCGATCACCAGCGCCGGCGGCGACCACCAACGCCACCGGGGGCAGCTGAGCCATGCCGCCACCCGGTCATCCTCGGAGCTCACCGAGCAGTAAGGCTGGTCCCCCAGCCCCAAGACCTACTCGGCCACCTCCAGGACCCGAGGCTCCGGGCGTCACTCCGGTGGGAGCCAGGCGAGCTGGACGAGCTGCCGACCGGTCTTGCGGTCTACCAGGGTGCCCCGGCCGGGCGGCATCGGGGATGGTGTGACGTTGCCGAGCAGCGGGCCCTCCTCAGGGCTGCCGCTCATCACGATGCCGGGGGTGGACAGCTCCCGCAGCCTGGCGGTCACCGGCTCGAACAGGGACCGAGACGCGCCACCGCACCGCCGGGCGATGATGAGGTGCAACCCCACGTCCTTGGCCTGGGGCAGAAACTCCAGCAGCGGCGCGAGCGGGTTCACCCCGCCCTGGGGGCTCACCAGGTCGTAGTCGTCGACCAGGACGTAGAGCTCCGGGCCCGACCACCAGGAGCGGTCGCGAAGCTGCCGCTGGGTGACGTCGGGGCCGGGCAGGCGCTTGCGCATGGAGCCCCGCACCTCGTTGATGATCGGAGCCAGCACGTCGGCCGACATCCCGTAACCGATGAGGTGGTCGGATTCCAGGTAGCCGAGCATGGTACGGCGGTAGTCGATCAGGACGATGCGCGCCTGCTCGGGCGTGGCGCGGTCCACGATGCCCCGGGCTATCGTCCGCAACAGGTTGGTCTTGCCGGACTCGCCGTCGGCGAAGCACAGGAAGTGCGGCTCGGCGGCGAAGTCGAGGTACACCGTGGTGAGCTCGGCCTCGCTGACACCGATCGGGATCAGCTTCGGTTGCCGCTGCTCGGGTGTGCCCAACTGCTGGTAGAGGATCCGCTCGGGCAGCAGCCGGACCCGCGGCGCGGCGCGGCCGGGCCATCCGTCGCGGATGCGCGCGACCGCGTCGGCCACTCCGGTGCCGACGTCCCGCGCGCTGGTGACCGCGTCGATGCGGGGCAACGCGGCGAGAAAGTGCAGCCTGTCCCGGGACAGCCCCCGTCCTGGGCGACCCGGTGGCACGTTGAGCGCCGCCCGCCGCTCGATATCTGACTCACCCGGATCACCCAGGCGCAGCTCGAAGCGAGTACCGAGAAGGTCTTTCAGCGCGGGCCGGATCTCGGCCCACCGGGTGGCGCCGACCATCACGTGGACCCCGTAGGACAGGCCCTGGGTGGCCAGGTTCACCACCCGCATCTCCAGGTCGCCAGCGTCGAACTCCTGGCGGAAGCTGTGCCACCCGTCGATGACGAGAAACACGTCACCGAACGAGTCGTCCGGAAGCTCCCCGCGCTGCTTACGGGCCCGGAAATCGGCCATCGAGTCGATGCCCAGGCAGCGGAACCGCTGCTCCCGAGCGGCGAGCACACCACTCACCTCGGCGAGGATGCGCCGGACCGTGTCCGGCTCCAGCCGCCCGGCCACCCCGCCGCAGTGTGGCAGGCCATCCAGCGACGCCAGCGTGCCGCCGCCGAAGTCGACGCAGAAGAACTGCACCTCCTCAGGAGTATGGGTGAGCGCCAGCGACATCACCATCGAGCGCAACAGGGTGGACTTGCCCGACTGCGGGCCGCCGGTGACCACGGCGTGCCCCTCGGCGCCGGAGAGATCCGCCCAGAGCAGGTCGCGGCGCTGCTCGTAGGGCTTGTCCACGATCCCGACCGGGATAGCGAGCCGGCCGTTGCCAACGAACCCGACCGGGGACAACCCACGATCCTCGGTGATCGACAACGGCGGCAGCAGCTGGTCCAGCGACGGCGGCGCCTCCAGCGGCGGCAGCCACACCTCGTGGGCCGCCGGCCCCTGCCCACGCAGCTGGGCGACCACGACATCCAGCACGCTGGGCTCGGTGACGCTCTCCGGGATGATCTCCGGCGGCGCTGCGGGCTCGGCTGTCTCGGGGAGCTCCACGTAGTCGGGCACGAACAGCCGTGGCCGGTGGTCCGAGGTCACCGGGGCGGAGCCGGCCGAGGCCGGACTGCACCGTGCGACCACACGGCCCACGCGGTAAGGGCCCGACACGTAGGCCGCCTTGAAGCGCTCCATGGACGCGGTGTCGAACTTCAGGTAGCCCGAGCCGGGCACCGGCGGCAGCTCGTAGGCGTCGGGTACGCCCAGCACCGCCCGGGACTCCCCAGCGGAGAAGGTCTTCAGCCCGATCCGGTAGGACAGGTGGGACTCCAAGCCCCGCAACCTGCCCTCCTCGAGGCGTTGCGAGGCCAGCAACAGGTGCATCTGCAGCGAGCGGCCCAACCGGCCGATCGCCACGAACAGGTCGATGAGCTCCGGCTGCTGGGCGAGCAGCTCGGAGAACTCGTCGATCACGATGAACAGCGCCGGCAGCGGGTCGAGGTCGGCGCCGCCTTCCCGGGCCCGCTCATAGTCCTTGACGCTGGCGAAGTTACCCGCGGTGCGCAGCAGCTCCTGGCGGCGGTTCATCTCGCCGGCCAGCGCGTCCTGCATGCGGGCGACCTGGGTCAGGTCGTCGGCCAGGTTGGTGATCACCGCAGCGACGTGCGGCGCGTGCTCCATGCCCAGGAACGTCGCGCCCCCCTTGAAGTCGACCAGCACGAGGTTCAGCACCGCCGACGAGTGAGTGGCGACCAGGCCCAGCACGAGAGTGCGCAGAAACTCCGACTTACCGGACCTGTCTCTGTGACACACTTAATCCGTGAGCCATCTTCGACTGCCAGCTCTTGAACTACCGGCCGGGTTGCTGGCGCGCCTGCGCGGTTTGACCGGCGCAGAGGGGATGTCTGGAGTGATGTACGCGCGGATCTCGGAGGACCGGGAGGGCGCCGGGCTGGGGGTGGAACGCCAGCTAGAGGATCAGTGCGTGCTGTTCGGGCAGCTCGGGCTGCGGCTGGCGGGGGTGTATGCCGATAATGACCTGTCCGCGTTCACGGGTAAGCCCCGGCCGGACTATCTGGCGATGCTGGCGGATCTGGATGCGGGCCGGGCCCGGGTGGTCACCGCGTGGCATACCGACCGGCTGCACCGCACCCCCAAGGAGCTGGAGACCTATATTGATCTTGCTGAGCGGCGGGGGGTGGTGACGCACTCGGTGAAGGCCGGTCCGCTGGATCTGGCCACCCCGTCCGGGCGGGCGGTGGCGCGCACGTTGTGCGCGTGGGCGCGGTTTGAGAGTGAGCACAAGGGCGAACGGGTCCGCGCAGCGCGGCGCCAGGCCGCCGAGCAAGGACGCTGGGCGGGCGGGTGCCGGCCGTTCGGGTTCGAGCCGGATGGCACCACCCTCCGCCCGGGTGAGGCCGCTGCGATCGCTGCGGCCAGTGAGGCCATCGTGGCCGGGGCCAGCCTGCGCAGCGTGGTCCGGGAGCTCAATGAGGCGGGCCACCGCACCGCCTGGGACAAGGAATGGATCCCGGTCGCCGTTCGGGACATGCTGCGCCGACCTCGCAATGCCGGGCTCACCCGCTACGGCACGGAAACCTTCCCCGCCGCCTGGCCCGCCATCGTCCCGGAGGCCACCTGGCGCGCGGTGGTGTCCATCCTCAGCGACCCTGGGCGCCGGACCAACAAGACAGGCAGTAACCGGGTCAAATGGCTAGGCAGCGGGCTGTATGTGTGTGGCGTCTGCGGGCAGCCCGCGCTGCAGGTCTCCCAGACCGGCGGTAAGAAACACTCCGCCTACCGGTGCAAAGCCCGCGACAATACCCGCCCCAGCGGGCATGTCACCCGCGCTGCACTGCACCTGGACGATTACATCGAGCGGATCATCGTGGTCCGCCTGCACCAACCCGACGCCACCGACCTGTTTACCGCACCGACCGGCACGGACATCGACACCACCGCACTGCACACCGAAGCCGCCGCCATCGCCCAGCGCCTCACCGACCTCTCCACCGCGTTCGCTGAGGGTGCGATCACCCTGGCACAGCTGCGCACCGGTACCGGCACACTCCGCGCCCGGCTCACCGAGATCGACGACACCCTCACCGCCGCCGCAAGGATTAACCCGCTGATCGGGCTCGCCGGGCAACCCAGCATCGCCGAGATCTGGTACGGCACTACCCCCGAGCGCGCCGACGGGCTCGACATCGGCCGCCGCCGCGCCGTCCTGGCCACACTCCTCACCGTCACCGTGCTGCCCACCAGCAAAGGCAGACGCCCCAACGGCTCCTATTTCGACCCCACCGGAATCCACCTCGAATGGAAAACACACTGATCACACCCCGCTCCCTGCGCGGAGAGGTTTTTCTCCACGATCGCAGCGCGATGAGTAGTGAAAACAGCGCTGTAGAGGGTTGTTTCCCCCCGGTACCCGCGAGGGTGTCATCACCTCGCCGGAGGTGATGACAAGGCGGGGAACCGAAGGGGGAAGGCACCGGGGAGCCGGGGAAGTTTCCCCACGGCATCCTCGGCCTTGCTTCCCCCGCCTGAGCTGTACTAATGCGGCTGTGGGGAAGCAGGCCCCCACACCCGGACACCCAGCGGGTGACCTCAGAAACCCCGGGCCGCGCACTCGCTCCCCACATCCCCCACCGTCCAGTCAGCGAGTTCCAAGTCGGAGTTTCCCCGGTTACGGTGGACTGTGCGTGGTTGTCTCATTGTCTCGGTCTCGAAACTCTTGTCGCCTGAATTTCCTGTCATTCCTCGGCCAGTTTGCGGCGACGTACCGCCCATTCTGAATCACGCCATGCCGTGGGCATGGTGGCTAGGCATTCGAGCGCGGCTTTTCTGGCCCCTTGGATGTCTCCCAAGGCGCGGAGCACGAATCCGCGTTGGCCGATGAAGAATGCGGGAACGTACCAATAACCTGAGGGTGGCAGCCCTTCCGGTGGTGGTAGCTGACCGACCATGCGGTCAGCCTCGGTGAGCAGGCGAACCGCGCTGGCCCGGTCGTTGTCGCGGGCCAACACTTCGGCCCGTTGATAGGTGATGTAGGTACGGAGCCCAATGTGTACACGGGTGTCTCGCTGCGCGGCCTCCGAGAGCGAGTCCGCCTTTCGTAGAT
>Ga0213873_10000127_pt1 | contig 14449 bp, 16 predicted proteins | sample VelepicomBERX_R3_FD_160067 | JGI IMG/M metagenome (GOLD analysis project Ga0213873, IMG submission 160067) | Rhizosphere microbial communities from Vellozia epidendroides in rupestrian grasslands, the National Park of Serra do Cipo, Brazil - RX_R3 | ecosystem: Host-associated > Plants > Roots >...
CTCCGACTGATGCTCCAACACCAGCGTCACCGCGCGCTCACGCACCTCACGAGGGTGCCTCGTAGACCGGGCCATCTCTCCATCCTCCACTTAGGACAGAGCCTCCATCAGACCCGGGGCGGTTCAGGCCACCGACTCGACCCAGTTGGTGTGGCCCGTGAGGATGCTCAGAGGCGTGGGTCGGTGGGGATCGTGGACATCCCACAACCGCGCGGTGTCATCGTCGCCGGCGGTGGCCAGGATGCGCCCCTCGGGACCGAACGCCACCGACTCGACGACGCTGGTGTGGGCGGTTAGTCGGGTGGCGTAGGGGTTGGCGAGGATACTGATCAGACTGCCGCGAGCTTCCGGGGTGGGGGCGAGCCGGTATGCGGCCAAACTGAGTTGAGCGGCCAGGGCGGGGTTGGTGTCACGGAGTTCCAGGGCCTGTCCGACGACCTGCCGGGACACCGCGACATCCCGTTGGTGCTCCGCGGCCCGCTGCTGGATCACGGCGTAGCCAGCCAGGAGCAGAGTAACGACAAGCAGCACCGACAACACGCTGACGGCCCGCCCCCGCCGGATACGGTCCCGGCGGATACCGGCCCGCAGGAAAGCCCGCGCCACCGGGCTGAGCTCCACACGATCGGTGACCAGATCACCGCCCTGAATGCGGGCGCCGGTGTCGGCCACCGCGGCGGCCAGTTGTCCACGTTCCCACAACCGGGCCGGTGGCCGACTCCCGGTGCCCCAGTCGGTGGCGGCCTGCTCGACCGCCCGGCGGGCCCGCAACGCCGAGGCGTTCGCCTCAATCGCCTGGGCTAACGGGGGCCAGGCGGACAAAAACGCCTCGTGAGCCACCCCCACCACCACGATGCCCTGGTCAGTGTCCGTGATGAGCAGCCGCCGCCGGACAAAAGCACCCAGCTCTCGGATCACCCGCTCCGGCACGTCATCGCGAGGAACCCGCCACCGGGTCGGACGACCCTGCTCATCTACGGTGACCAACCGCAACAACCCCGCAACAACCTCCGCGCGACCCCGACCGCCAGCCGCACTCGCTTCAGCCAGCGCCGCATCGGCCTGAGAAGCCAGGGCACCTCGCACTCCGCCGAGCTCGTCATAGCGTGCACCAGACAGCTGACCACCACGGCCGATTCCCTCAGCTAACTGAGCCAAGGTGAACGCCAGCAGCGGCAGCGCCTCCCCGCTATCGGTGTCGCCCACCAAACGCGCCACCAGATCCTCGTCGACGGTGATCCCGGCCCGCCGGGCCGGGCCCTCGATCACGGCCCGCAGCGCGTCCCGGCGCAACGGCCGCAACGGGTGAATGTGAGTCGGTAACCCCGCCAGGTCAGCATCGACCAGCAACTGGTCGAAAAACTCCGGCCGCAGCGTGGCCACCACCTGCACCGAACCACCCAACGCCGGTCGCAGCAGCTGCGCGAACCGGGCCCGCACAGCCGGGGTGGCCTGAGTCAGCAGCTCCTCGAACTGATCCACCACCACCAGCAACCGCCGCGCCCGGGCTACCAGCAGCAGCTCATCGGCCAGCCCTGTCAGGCCACCGTCATCGAGCCGGTGTCTTACGTCTGCCACTGTCCAGTCCAGCCCTAGCTGCTGTGCCGCGAAGGCCAGCTCCCGAACCAACCCCGCCACCGGGTCAGCCCCGGGCAGCATCGGGGCCAGCGTCCACCAGTCCGGCTCCCCGGCCATCACATGCAGCAGCCCGGCCCGCACCAGCGAGGACTTGCCACACCCCGAGGGACCCACCACCACCAGCACCGCACCCTCGACCCGCTCGACCGAAGACCGCAACAGCCCGGTCAGCTGCTCCACCTCACCACTGCGGCCGAAGAACACCTGATGGTCCTTGACGTCCAACGGGCGCAGCCCCGGAAACGGCGACCGGCCATCGAGCCACCCCCAGCCCCCGACGGCATCCGTCCGACGCAATGCCTCCACCAGCGCCGCACGCACTACGGTGGGATCGACGGTCAGGTCGGCATGCTGGATTGACGTCAACAGCGGGTGTACGACCTCCGGCTCGGCCCGCATCGGCAACACTCTGCTGCCCCACGACAGCGCAATGCCGACCTCGGCTGTACACCACGTCGATGCCAGGTAGGCGGAGGTGACCACGCAGACCACCGCGTCGGCCCAGCGCAGCCCCTCATGCAGCCGCCGCTCCCACTGCTCACCCACCGAGATCCCATCACGCAGATCCCGATCCAAGAACATTTCGTGGCCCTCGTCCACCAGCCACTGGTGCAGGTGACCGACACATTCACGGTCCTCGCTGGCATAGCTGATGAATACCCTGGCCACCGCGCCCCTCCCCGCGCCAGTGTAAAACAGCACCCCGTCTGAGCCGCTGTTTTTCTGACCAACAGACATGCCGGCCGCGAGAGCACCCAGGACACGGCGTGGCCTCCACTCAGTTGAGTGGAGGCCACTGACCGCACGCTCGTAGGCTACCTGGACGTCCTAGTAGCGGTCGCGGCGCCCCCTGTCGTAGTCGCGGTGGTGACGCCAGTCGTCACGGTCGTGGTCGCGGTGGTGGCGGTGCCGGTCGTCGTGGTCGTGGTCGTGGTCATGGCCATAGAAGCCACTTCCGAAGATGTCCGCGATCCTCATTTGTGTATCCCCTTTTCCGCTAGATGCTTCCCTTCCTACTTATCCAGGATTCAGTAACCCCGGTCACCAGTCATCATCTCTACGAGTTATCTTCCATGTACCACCAGTCATGGAGCCCCGCTAAGTCAAGCTGCACCAGATGATGTAGCCCGAGAAGTTTCTACATCTGTGGATGACTGTGGCCGGTCGGTGGCGTACGAAGCGCTCAGCTCGTCGTCACCGCGTTGAACGGCAGCCGTGGCTCCACCCAGGGGAACACCACCAGCATCAGCAATGTCACCACCGCCGCCACGAGCAGCAGCGCCTGCAGCAGCTTCATCGCGCGCGAGCCAGGCAGGTGTCGCCAGATCCAGCTGTACATCGAACCTCCTCAGGCGCCGGCGGCCAGCTCGACGGGACGTTCACCCGCGACCTTCCGGGACGAAGCGACCAGTACACCGTGCACGACCAGCCGTTGCCGGGCGGAGAACTGGGGGTGACAGGTGGTCAGCGTGATCAGCCGGTTGCCGGGGGCCAGACCCGGATGACCCGGCACCGGAGCGATCACCTCGACCTGTGAGGGAGACACGATCGTCTTGCCCACCACGTTCGCGTAGCGACCGGACAGCGGCTCGACGCCTCGGCACCCCGGCTGCGTACCCTTTCCCTCGGCCCAGCCGGCGGACTCGGCCTGGAGTGGCAGAACCCGGTAGACGTACCAGTGGTCGACCGTCTCCACCACGATGGCGTCGCAGGACGACAGCAGGTCCAGGGAGTTGAAGGGCGAGCCCTTGCCGACCCGGTGCCCGGCGACCGCGAAGTTGCCCACCTGGCCGGGTAACGCGGTGCCCTGGTAATGGCCCGGCCCGATCGCCAGGGTGTCCTGGTCGGTGCCCTGCAGCACGGTGAACACGAAATCGGGTCCGAACGCCGGGACGTACATCTTGGCGATACCCGCGCCCGTGATCGGCCGGTCCACCAGACCCCGCCCGTTGCGCCAGGTGTCATCCAGCTTCGCGGTGGCCTCGCGCTGCTTGTGCGCTGAGAACAAGTCGGTGACGTAGGTTTCGTAGCAGACGAACAGCATGACCACCAGTCCTGCCGTCATGAGCAGCTCACCCAGCCCGCGGACCGCGCCGCGCAGGGGGCCCACCCGCCGGCGTGGTGGCGGCCAGCCTGGTGGTGGCCAGCCCCGCGCCGGGGACCGCACATGGCTCAACGTGACCTCCTACAGGACAGCGGCATCGTCAGGACAGTGACATCGTCACTGGGGCGACATCGCCACTGGGGCATCGTCATTGGGGCATCGTCATTGGCTCGCCTGGCGAGGCTCGCGCTGACGCCGGCATCGAGACGGTAGTGGGTGCCGTAACGTGTCCGAGGGGCGCCCTTCCGGTGCTCGGCCAGCCCGCACGTCACACGAGGAATGACCATGCCGAAGTCGAAGGTCCGAAGGAAGTCGGCCTACACCCCGCCGGCCGATCAGCCCGGCGCGGTGAGGGTCCGCGTCGCGGGCCCCTCCCACCCGTTCTACGTCGCCGTCATGCTGGGGTCGATGCTGCTGGGCCTGCTGTGGCTGGTGGTCAACTACCTGGCCATCGACAAGATCCCCGTGCTGAGCGGACTCGGCAACTGGAACTTCCTGATCGGATTCGCCTTGATGGTCATCGGGCTGCTGATGACGATGGGCTGGCGCTGACCCGCCGGCAGCGGTCTCAGGGCCGGCCCCGTGGGTTCCCGGGCGCCGGCCACCCACGGGGCCGGCGCCCGGGCTCACACCCCAGCCGGCTCGACCGTCACCCGCTCGATCACGATGTTCTTCTCCGGACGGTCCCCCCGGGTCGGGGTGGCTGCGATCGCGTCCACCACGATGCGAGACTCCTGGTCGGCCACCTCGCCGAAGATGGTGTGCTTGCGGTTCAGGTGCGTCGCGGCACCCACCGTGATGAAGAACTGTGAGCCGTTGGTGTTCGGGCCCGCGTTGGCCATCGCCAGCAGGTAGGGCCGGTTGAACTGAAGCTCAGGATGCGTCTCGTCGCCGAAGCGGTAGCCGGGCCCACCTCGTCCGGTGCCGGTCGGGTCACCACCCTGGATCATGAAGCCCTTGATCACGCGATGGAACAGGGAGCCGTCATAGAACGGCCCGGACAACGTCCCCTTGGCGTTACGCTGGGAATAGTCCTTGCTGCCCTCGGCGAGGCCGACGAAGTTCGCCACAGTCTTCGGGGCGTGGGTCGGGAAGAGGGTGACGCGGATGTCACCCTCACTGGTGTGCAGGATGACCTGCGTCTCGCTCCTCATGCGCTCAGTCACCGGGCCCATCTTGCCATCACCGGGGTCCGGTGGGGCTTACAGACCCAGTGCGACGATCACCTGCCCGGCGACCTGGCGGGCACTGATCGTCTGCCGCTGGTTGGTCGTGATCACGACCGCGGTTCCCTGCCGGGAGACCGCGAACACCGCTCCGTCGGCGGTCGGCTGCGAGCCGCCCGACCACCCGCCGGGAAGCTCGGCCAGGTCGGAGGTAGCCACCGGGGCGGCAGCGTCAACGGTTGCGCGCGCGACCTCCGGCGTGGCCACCACGATCCAGGTCCGCAGCTGCACGGCGCCGTTGGCGGTGAGGAAGAAGCAGGCCGGGTGCGGCCGGTCCGGGCCTGTCTCGGAGACCCGCACCGCACTCACCCGCTCCCCGTTGGCGTCCTGGACCGCCGCCGCCGACAGGTAGCGGCACGGCCCGTCGGCGACCGGCTGCGGCGCCGGGAGCGCCACGGCGGCCGATCGGGCAGGCGGAGACCCGACCGGGGCCGGGGGGGCGGGCGGATCGCCGCACGCGACGGACAGCAGGGCGAGTAGCCCGCCTGCGACGGCGGCGATGGCCGGCCCGCGGCCGACGGCGACGATGGTCGGCCTGCGGCGGCGCGCTGGTGACATGTGGCCGCCTAGTCAACCACGAGGGCGGTGGTGCGCTCGCCTCGGGTCGAGGCACTCCTTCTGGACCCCCCACGACGTACGGGAGTTATACTCAGAGTGACATCCGTCACGCTACGTTTTACTCATTCGTGGAATACTAGTCGCCTATTGGGGTGTGTATTCCACGTTCGGTATGGCACGAGACAGCGCTCGTCGGGGGGTGAGCCACCGTTCGGGGAATAGTCGGGGCAGCGGTCGTATCTGCGTTGACTCCCACGTCGTTGAGCCGGTACCTGGATGCCCGGAGATCGGCCACCGCCGGTGGAGTCGGAGCGTCTATTACCAGGTACGAGGGATCCACGGCCACCAAGAGGGGTAAGGCCGTACCGCCCTCTCGCGGAGAGATCTCGAACGAGGAGGAACACCGGAACATGACGTCACGCACACCCAGGAGGCACCGCCGCCTGGCTCTTATGGCCGCCGGGACGGCAGCCGCGATGGTTTTGCTGCCGGGTGCCGCCTCGGCGCAGGCGGCCCACTCCGTGCAGCAGATCACGGGCGTCCCCGGTGGTCCGGCGGTGCCCCCCGGTAACCCGGTGGCACCCCCCCGCGGCCCGGTGGCACCAGCTGGGCCGGTCATCACCGAGCCCGGTAACGGGACCAACCCCGGCGATCTCGGCAACCACGGCGGCGACAACCCCGGCGGCCTCGGCGGTCTCCTGGGTCCGATCCTGGGCCCGCACGGCGCTCACGAGGGTGAGGAGCACCACGACGGCGATGCGCACCACGACGGCGATGCGCACCACGACGGTGACGAACACCACGACGACTCACCGGACAGCAGCCAGATCAGGGACCCCAGGCCTCCTGACCACGCCTCCGGTGCCGTCGCGGACATCGACCTGCTCCGGTCGCACCTGCTGGAGATCACCAAGTACGACGCCACCATCGAGGACAACGGGAGCGCGCACTCCGACTCGACGGTGCTCGGCCTGGGTGGCAGCCGGATCATCGGCTCCAGCGCGTCGTCGGACGACAAGGACCGCAGGGACGGCGAGCGGCGCCACGAGCGCGAGGGCGGCCTGTGCCCCCTCGGTAGCCTGCTCTGCCTGAGCCTGCTCTACCACGACACAGTGGCCACCGAGGACCACGACTCCTCGCTTGCCGCTGCCCGCGGTGGCCTCGCGGCACTGTGTCTGGGTGGTCGCGACCGGGACAGGGACCGCGACAAGGACCGTGACCGGGACCGCGACAGGGACATCACCGCGTCGTATGAGTGCAACGGCATTCTCTCCTTGGGCGTCGCCGAAGGCCTGGGTTATGCCGAGCGGGACAAGGAACACGGCCACACCAAGGCGGACTCCGCCAACGAGCTGCTGAACCTCTGCCTCGGCAAGAGGGACAAGCTGACCACGCCCTGTGAGGGTCTCGGTCTTGAGGCGGTGCACTCCGACAGCAAGTCCAAGTCGGACAAGCCGGAGACCGAGCGTCATTCCTTCCTGCTCGGCATCGACAGCAATGGCAAGTCCTCCTACCTGCTCGATGACCCCTTCGCATTGGCGATCCCGAGGGACTGCGGCGACTCGGCTCTGCTCTGCCTGTTCCTCAACCAGGGCAAGTCGGTCATCTTCCACAACCCGAAGGGCGCTGGCAGCGCGCAGGAGGCACTGCGTCTCGATGTTCTCAACCGCACCCTGCTGGTGGTGCTGGGCCAGGCCGAGACCCTCGCGCACGAGACCGAGGGACACGACCACGGCAAGGAAGAGCACGGCAACGGGGAGAACAACGGCAGCAAAGGCGAAGAGCACGGCAACGGGGAGAACAACGGCAACGGCCCTCAACTGGCCCAGACCGGTGCCGACGTCACCCCACTGCTCGCCGGTGGGTTCCTGCTCACCGGGTTGGGTGCGCTGACCGTCGCGGCTACCCGCCGCCGGGTCGGCAAGCACAGCGTCTGAGTTCACGCAGCCTGACGAGGTACACGTCCAGCGGGGGCCGGCGATCCATTCGCCGGCCCCCGCTTCCATGTCCGCCCGCTACCCCCCTACGATCGGCGCCCTCATGAATACCTTGATCTCTCGGCTGCGCAGCCGACCGGTCCTCTCTCTCATCGGTGCCGTGGCGTTGCTGCTGGCCGGCGTGTTCGGAGTGATCACCTGGGTGAGTAGCGGCAGCGTCAGCGGCGCGGTCGACACCCACCAGACGGTCAACACCGTCGGCCGGTACCGCTTCGAGGCCCCCACCGGGTGGTCGACCACCCAGGAGGGGCGCACCACCACAGTGGTCAGTCCGGACCAGAAGACTGTGATCACCCTCGGCGTCGGACGTACCGGATCGCTGCCGGTAGCCGGTGCGCTGTTCTTCCAGCAGGTCGCCGGCAACTACCACGATGTCCAGGTGATCCCGCCGGAGGCGAAGCAGGTGGGGTCACGACCGGCCCTGGTCTACGGCGGGGTCGGGAACAACGCCCAGAACACTCGGATCCGTTTTCTGGCGATCACTGTCCAGAACAGTCCCTCCAACTATGCCATCGCGGTGTTCACCGAAGCCGGCTCAGACCCGAAAGTCGTGCTTCCCCCGGTGGACCGGGTAGTGGAGAGCTTCCAGGTCATCTGACGTCGACCGGGGTCGACACGGTGGTCTCGTCGATGTCGGAGGTACGCACTGTCACGCTCAGCCGCCAGGTTCCGCTATACGGGAGCTGGACTCCGCCGGCGATATACGCTCCCACTCCGGTGTGCCGGAGCCCGAGCGTGAATGGGCCGAGCTGACGTGTCGCGAGCGTCAGGGTGGTGCGCAACTCGGGAACGTCATGCGGGGCCCCTCGGGAGTCATCGACGGTGACGTGGATCGTGTTCGGCCCGGTGGCGGCCGGGTTGACGTCCACGACGAGCTGCCCCCGCCCGCCTGGCCCACCGGTGTCGTAGCTGACGACGTGGTGGACCGGCCTTGGTGGGGGCACGGTCGCGGTTCTCCCCGGCTCGGCGTTGACCAGCAGCGCGGTGACGCCGAGCACGAGTGCGCCGAGCGCGGCTTCCCCCCACACGCTTGCGCGCAGCGCTGTTGTGTCCAGCGCGGGTCGGCCCCCTACCGTTCGGCCCACTACGGCTCGACCCAGCGTGGACCCCCCGGTGAGCGGTCTCGTGGCGGTGCCCACGCCGACAAGTGCTCGCCGATGCTGGACGACCCAGCGGTGGGATAACCGCGCGACGCCGAGCATGACCGCGAAAACCCCCAGCTTGACCAGCAGCAGCCGGCCGTAGTCGGTAGACCCGAACGCGCCCCAGCTGCCGAGCTGGCGCCATGACTGGTAGCTGCCCGTGCCGATGAGGGTCACGACCGAGCCGGTCGCCAGGGAGGAGAACCGGTACACGGCGCTCTGGAGAGCGGCTGGCGCCTCGGCACTGGAGGTACCCGCCGCTGGCAGCACGACCACGAGCGTGACCAGGCCACCGAGCCACAGGCCCATCGCCAGCAGATGCATGACGTCGACCGGTAGCGCCAGTGCCGGCTGGAGTCCCACCGCGGCGTGGTCCGCCGCAGCCCAGGTCGAGGCCAGGCCGAGGGCCGACACCGCACCCAGGGCACCGAACCACACCCGGCCCCGCCGCTGGAGGTGCCCCAGCCACGCGCACAACAGCACGAGGTAGCCGCCCGCCAGGGCCAGCAGCGCCAGGCGGGCGGTCAACGCCGCGCCCACGGGGCTGCTCAGGGTCTCGGAGACCAGCACGGAGTCGAGAAGTCGATCGAGACCCAGCCCGTTGCCGTAGGGTCCCTGCAGGAGCAGAGTCGCCATGCTCGTCGCCAGCAGGCCGGCCCAGCCGGCCAGCATGACGCGGCGCACGTCGCGCCGCGCGATCGCGCCGGGCCAGCACAGCAGGACGAACGCGATCGATCCCACCAGCAACGAGTAGGACGCGAACGCCGCAGCCCGGACGATGGCGTAGATCACGCCGACGCTGGTGCTGCCGCGGGGCTGTGCGCTCGCCGGTGCCCGGCCGGCCGAGGGGTGGCCCACCGAGAAGGTGAACGCCCCCGCCACCGGGTGCGAGTCGGCCGAGATCACCCGCCAGGAGACGGTGTAGGTGCCCTGCCGGGCCGGACCTGGTCGGCTGGTGCCGGGTTGAGTGGTGCCGGGCAGGCCGACCCCGACGGTGGAGGAACGGCCGAGGTGCCCGGCGTGGCCGTCGTCCACCTCGGCGCCATCCGGGCTGAAGACCCGGACACCATCGGCCGCCACCAGCACCGGTTCGCCGAAGGTCAGCGACACCGTGGCGGGCATGGTGGCGACCACCGCACCCTGCCCAGGGTCGGTGGAGATCAGCGCCGCATGCGCGGAGGCCGAACCGGTGCCGGCGAGCAGCCCGGTCACCACGCAGGTCACGGTCACCGCGCAGGCCCACAGCGCTGCCCGCCAAGACGCCGCCGCCCGCCAAGACAGCGTCACCCGACAGGACACCGCCATCCTCAGCCGGCAGTGGCGCTACGCCGGTTCAGCAGCCCGAGGACGACCCCGACAGCCCCCAGCACGATCCCCACGATACCGAGCGCCACGCCCCAGGTGCCCGTCGAGGAGGTGCCGGTCGGGGACCCCGCGCCACCGGTCGTGGTCACCGCCGCCGCGGCCGCCGGGGTGGTGCCGGCCGGCGTCAGCTCGAGCACGGGCGCGGGATGTAGCGGCTCGGGGGCACCCGGGGGGGCCGTGTCGATCCAGCGCACCACCTCGCCACTGTCGTAGGTCTGCAGTGCCTTGAACACCAGCTCACTGGTGTCGGTCGGCAACGGACCCATCGACACGTCGAAGTCCTCGAACATTCCCGGGGCGATCCTGCCGCCGGTCCAGGTGATCTTCGAAACGGCCTCGGTGACCTGCCCGTCATCGGTGGTGATCGGTTTCGCCAGCGTGGTCTTCTGCACGGTCGACGTCCAGCCGGGGACCGCGCGGGTCTCCACCGACGCGATCGGGTGGTCGATCGGGAGATCTACCTCCAGCTGGGTGGTGGACGCGTTGTCCCGCTCATTGGGAACCCGGAAGGACACCTTGGTGTAGCTGCCTTGCTGCGCGGTACCGGGATTCGCGGTGACATGCGCCGAGGCGACGCCGCCCAGCGTGAGCAGCGCTAATGTACAGACGGCGCTGACAGCGCCGACTCGATGCCCCCATCGCCAACAGATCTTCAACAAGAGTCACGCTCCAGGTGATAAGCGCGGCATCCCCGCGTGGCGCGCACTCGACAGCTTTCACAGCATCGTCATGAGCACGTAGCTCATCCCGATACCCATGACGATCTCCGCGGAACCGAGCAGATGGGGGGAGACGACCACGCCGCGCGGTCCACCAGCGCCGGCGGGCGCTGTCACGATGGTGTTCACGGGCACGGTCAACCGCGCACTCAACCGCACCGCGAACACGAGGAAATACGCGATGAACGCCCAGGTCAGCGGGGGCAGCGCAAGGCCGGCGGAACTCATCGGGGCCATCTCCATGCTGCCGGTCATGGCCTGCCCCGCCGGCATCGCCGTCAGCATGTACACCATCGCCAGGCTCCCGATCACGAGGTGCAGCTCCTGTCCGAACCGGTCAGACCCCGGTACCGGGACCGGTCGCGTACTCCGTCGGATCAGCCGGACGGCGATGTGCCCGGCGACCACGCCGAAGAGCACCTGCCAGCACAGCCGGGGCAGTGGATCAGCCCAGGGCACCGTCATGGCGACCATGCCCACACTCATCACACCGCGCGAGACGTCCATGCTCCGGCCCGTGGCCCGACATGGAGACTTATCGGGGCCATCGGGCGTCGTTGGCCCCGATAAGTCTCCATGTCGGGCGGCGATGAGCCGAGCCACGGAGAGGACGGCCAGCGCGGCGAACATCGCCGCGAACACCCACCGCACCCACACCGCACTCACACCCCGGAGCCGTGGTCGCCTGGCCGCACCGCACGCATGACCCTGACCTCATTCCTGTAGCCGGGCCAGCCCCCCGGCGGTGAACTCTCCAGGAGATAGTCGTCTCACACCCACGGTCAGTTCCCGAGCCTCAGTAGCCGGCGGACGGGTCGTCCTCATCGATGCTGGGGACACCGCGGTGCTGGTCGGCGAAATCGGCGGGGTCGACGTCGAGGGGCGGCTGCGCGCGCTCCGGCAACCCCTCGTCGTCCTCGTCCTCCTCGAGATCGGCCAGCGGGAGCCGCTGCTCGGCCACGTCCAGCTCGGGGTCCTCGATGCCCATCTGATGCTCCCTGTCGATAGGGGTAGGGGGGCCGATCGTAGTTTGGGTGCCTTCGTCGACATATCCTGTCACCCCACGCACCCCGACAATGATCTCAGCCCGCCACGATCCCGGCGGCCCGACCGCCGTCCCCTTCGGGTAGGTCCAGCTGGGCGCTGGAGGGCCCCGCGACATAACCGGTCACGTCGGTGAAGGTCACGTCGGGAAGCATCGCTGGTGGCCGGACCTCGTACCCGGCCGTATGCCCGTGAGCGGTCTCGGGGTTCACCGCCAGGGGGGTCATCGCCACCGGCAGGGCGCAGATGGCGTCCTCGGCGCTGATCGGCCATCGACGTCCCAGGGTGTGGGCGATGTCGTAGCCGTGGACGATCTGCTCGCCGGCCAGCAGGCAGGTAGCCGCCGCCAGGCTCAGTGAGGCCTGCGAGCCGTACCAGGGGGTGCGGACGTCTCGTCGGGTGACCGCCCGGCGGTGGCCGCTGCGGGAATGCCTGCTCGAGCACTCCGGAGACGCCGGGGCCGGGTTCGAGCGGGCGTTCCAACGCCGGGTCGCCCGCAACGTCGCCACCCCCTGGCTCGTGGCCAGCACCGAAGACCTGCGCCGGCCCGGCGTCGAGCTGCGCGGGGCCTCAGCCCGGCGTGGGACGAACCTGGCCCGTCGCTGGGTCGACCTCGTACTGCGGGCGGCCGTGCGCGACCGCTACCTCACCGAGAGATACCTCAGCGTGACCGGGATGACCGCGCATCCCCGAGTCCTGTTCACCCCCACCGTCCTGGCCCACGTGGCCAGGGTCGCGATCTCGGGCAGGACCGGGATGCCCACCCGACAGTTCACGCTGTCCTCCCCTGCGCTGGCGACGCTGCGCCGGCTACCCAGTGCCGACATCGGCCACCAGCTGCCGGCGAACTGATCTCGGGCAGCACGACAGCCGGCCAAGCCCTCACCACCACCATGGTTACATGGCTTCATGCCACCCCATGCCGGCCGGCTCAGTCCCGACCGCCCGCCCCGGGTCACCGCATCACACGCACCGGTGACGCGACGCGAGCCGAGAGACGACCGGTGACCCGGCAACGCACCCCCACCTTGGAGGTCCGCGAAGCACTGCTGCGGGCCGCCCGCCGGCTCCTCGACGAGCGCGGGCCGGACGCGCTGGCCATCCGGGACATCGCGGCCCGCGCCGGAGTCGCGCCCATGGGCGTGTACAACCGCTTCGGATCCAAGGACGGCATCCTCAACGCGCTGCTCCAGCAGGGATTCGACGAGCTCGCCGCAGCGGTCACCGTCACACCGGACAGCGATCATCCGCTGCGCTCCCTCGCCACCGGCTGCGCCAACTACCGAGCCTTCGCGTTGGCCAACCCCGCGATGTACCGGCTGATGTTCGACTTCCCGGTGCCGGGCCTGTACTCCTCCGACGCCGCGCGCACCGCCGCGCGCACCGCGTTCGAGCGACTCGTCGACGCGGTCCGACTCGGCATCGCCACCGCACACATCCAGCCCGGAGAACCCTACGAGATCGCCCAACGGATCTGGGCGGCCTGCCATGGAGCCATCAGCCTCGAACTTCGCAACATCGGCTTCGTCTCCAACCACAGCACCCACTACACCGCGCTCATCCACACCGTCCTCCGAGGAATCGTCGCCCCCAGCACCACGGTGCTCTGATCATCGGGACGGTGACCTCAACGGCAGGCCGTACGGGTGCGGTGGGCTGGTGTCCTCCTGGACGGCGCCTTTTCACCTCGGCGGCTCGGGAAGCGGGAGGGTAGGCGGTGGCGCCGCCGATGCCCCCCACCCAAGGGCGGCGCCACCGCCGGGACCGGCCGCTGTCCTCATCACCCGAGCCCCCGCTCCGGGTTGCGGCTGCCGGTCGCTGGATCCGGTCGGGCCGTGGCCCACCGACGTTCGTACGGACCGACCCACGAGTGCCCGCCACGCCGGGTGGAACGCTCGGCGCCGGCTGGGTGACGTCGGGCGGGGACACCCACGCGACGCGCAACCTCAGACGTCGCGCCGGTCCTGGGCATGCGCATGAATCCCTCCGGACGGCAGGTGCTCGGCGCGAGGCGCCGAACTCCAGCGACGCCGGGTTCGGGGGTGCGCAACGAAGAGCGCTGGTGCCCCTGCACTTGCATAACAGAAGGTATCGCGTGCTTTACACCGTGTCAATGCACGTGCATCCGCTTACGGCCTAGGCCCGACGAACTCGGCGTGATCAAGCTCCTATCCGCGCCACAAGGGTCGAGGTTCGGTGCGCTCTTCCTGTCGGGGTCCAGCTCCCCTGCCCCGATGAACACCGCGACCACCCGCCGCCGCGCCGGGGCTGTAGCCGGTTCCGGCCGCCGAGGGACCGCTGACGCTGGGTCCTGGCGCTTGTCGTGCGTGGGCTTCCGGGGGGAGGCCCGCTCGCGGTCCCCACACCGCGACCGCCCATTGCCCGTCGTCCGCCGGCTGGCTCGTCGGGTATGTCCCCACGGAGTGGTGCTGGTCCGTGTCGAGACCAGCTCCTGGACCTTGCGGCCCGAACGCAGCCGCCGCACTCAGCCCCCCGGCGGGCAGACGGTGTTTCCCATGGTGATCGACCCGTTGCGGGTCAGCCCCGGCGGCCGGGACATCGGCGTTGATTCGCTCGCCACGTAGCTGGTCATAAATCGGCGTCTGACCCACGGGTGACACCGTAGGGGCCGGCCAACGCGGCTAGCATCAACATG
>Ga0213873_10000136_pt1 | contig 13975 bp, 13 predicted proteins | sample VelepicomBERX_R3_FD_160067 | JGI IMG/M metagenome (GOLD analysis project Ga0213873, IMG submission 160067) | Rhizosphere microbial communities from Vellozia epidendroides in rupestrian grasslands, the National Park of Serra do Cipo, Brazil - RX_R3 | ecosystem: Host-associated > Plants > Roots >...
GGTGACCTCAGCACGCCCCCGGTGGTAGCGGCGCACCGCGGCCTCGTCGACCGAGCCACCGCTGTCGGTGGTCAACTGGGCCGCCGTCGAGGCGAGCTCACGCAGGTCGGAACCGACCGTATCGAACAGGGCGGTGACCGCACTCGCGCTGATCCGCCCACCGACCCGGTGGACCTCCTCGCGAATGAAGCCGGCCCGGTCCTCGAAGCGGGTGACCCGAGGGCATTCGATGACTGCGGCACCGGCCGCGCGCAGCGCGTCGAGGAGCGCCTTACCGCGAGCGCCCCCCGCGTGCACCACGACGAGGACAATGCCTTCCGCACCTTCCGCGCACCTCGACAGATGGCGCGCATGGTCCAGGACCGCATCGGCGATGTCCTTACCCGCTTCGTGGGCGCCACCCAGTACCACCACCCGCCCCTGGGCGAACAGCGACGGGCTGAGCAGCTCGCGAAGTTCGCCGGGAACCAGGTCGGTGGTGCGCAGTCGGCGCACTTCGATCTGCGGGTCGACCCGCCGTTGCGCATCGACGACAGCCTGCACGGCCCGCTCGACCAGCAGCTCCTCCTCGCCGAGGATCAGGTGCAGCGGCGCGGACGTGACCGTCGTGGAGTTCACGCCGCCCATCCTCGCATCGGGCAGCGACCCGAGCGTGTGCTCCCGCATCGTGGACTCGCCTGGGCGGCTGGTACTGAGTGACGTACGGTGAAGACCACAACTGAACACAGCTCATCCAGAGGGGCAGAGGGATCGGCCCGACGAAGCCCCGGCAACCGACGCGAGCGGACGCGCATGTCTGCATACCGCGAGGCCACTTGCGATCACGGTGCCAATTCCGACCCGCCGTGCGGGAGAGATGAGGAGAGACCTCGCGATGGTTGGCACGCTCAGCACCGGCACGATCGGTACCAGGACCACCTCTGACATAGACCTAGGACCCGCACGCCGGCTGGTGTGTCGGGAATGTGGGTTCAGCACACCACTGGCCGCAGAGTTCGCCTGCGCCGAGTGCTTCGGACCGCTGGAGGTCGGCTACGACTTCGGGCGCGTCAGCCGTTCGGACATCGAGTCGGGGCCCCCGTCGATCTGGCGCTACCGTGGGCTGCTGCCAGTGCCGGACGACGTCGACGAACACCTGAACACCCAGCCCGGCCTGACCCGGCTGGTCCGCGCCGACCGGCTCGCCAAGGCGCTCGGGGTCCGCCGGCTGTGGGTCAAGGACGACACCGGCAACCCGACACATTCCTTCAAGGACCGGGTGGTGGCGGTCGCGCTGGCGGCCGCTCGGCAGCTCGGTTTCCGGGTACTCGCCTGCCCGTCGACCGGCAACCTCGCGAACGCGGTGGCCGCCGCTGCCGCACGCGCCGGCTGGGAGTCGGTGGTGCTCATCCCCTCCTCGTTGGAGCGAGCCAAGGTGCTCACCACTGCGGTCTACGACGGTGCGCTGATCGCGGTGGACGGCACCTACGACGACGTCAACCGGCTGGCCACCGAGCTCGCCGCAGAACACGAGGACTGGGCATTCGTCAATGTCAACGTCCGGCCCTATTACGCTGAGGGATCCAAGACACTGGGTTACGAGGTCGCCGAACAGCTCGGTTGGCGGTTGCCCGATCAGATCGTGGTGCCGATCGCCTCCGGCTCGCAGCTGACCAAGGTGGACAAGGGTTTCCGCGAGCTCACCGAACTGGGCCTCGTGCAGCCGGTGCCGTACCGGGTGTTCGGGGCCCAGGCCACCGGCTGTTCACCGGTGTCCGCGGCCTTCAAGGCCGGCCGCGACGTGGTCGTGTCGGTCCGGCCGGACACCATCGCTCGCTCGCTGGCGATCGGTGCGCCCGCCGACGGCCCCTATGTGTTGGATGCCGTCCGCCGCACGGGCGGCGCGATCGAGGACGTCACCGACGCCGAGGTGGTGGGGGGTATCCGGCTGCTGGCCCGCACCGAAGGGATCTTCGCTGAGACCGCCGGGGGAGTAACGGTGGCCTGCGCGAAGAAGCTCATCGAGTACGGCCGGCTGGACCCCGACGCCGAAACCGTCCTGCTCATCACCGGCGACGGGCTCAAGACCCTGGACGCTGTGGAGGACCACCTGGGACCGCGAGCCACTGTGGCGCCGAACGCCAAGGCCGTCCGCGAGGCCCTCGGAAGCTGATCCGGCCGCGTTCCTCGCAGATCTCAGATATCATCCCAGCCCGTCGTCGGTAGCACACGGTACAGTCTCGTCGACGTATGGTGACGGGTCCTCGAGGCTCGCCCCACGAACCACGAAAGGAGCGTGCCTGACCGATGGTCGCCGGCTATTCGTCCGCGTCTCCCGGCTCGTGGCGGCCGACGGCACGCACCCTGGGGTCACTGTTCGCTGGATCCGCCATGGCACTGACCGGCCACCGTTGTGCACGGGGGCTCGCCGCCACTAGCCGGGGATAAGGCGGGGTCGATCGCACCGCCGTCGGCCAGCCCGACCGTGACGGAATCACAGCAGCTGCCCCCGAGGAGCTCCACAGCTTCGCTCCCGGGTCCGGGCCACGCCGCTCCGTGGGAACCAGGAGCGGCCCCACAGTGGGGCTCGCCCCTCAGAGACCTCCCAGTGCGGCGGGCTCCGGTGCGGGAGGCGCCGCGACAAGGTGTCCCTGCTTCGACAGCCTCCGTCGCGGCCGCCTCAGCGAGACCAGCCGGCTCCGGAACCTTCGCGGCAGGCCCCACGGCGCCTCGCCATGACGCCAATGGTGCACGCACGGGCAACGACGGACTCAGCGGAGCCGCACCACAGACCGCCGACCCACAGCAGGACAGATCCTTCGACGGACTGCTGAGCAGTGTTCTTCAGGCCACCAAGGGACTGCGACACTAACCCGCCACGGCGGTACTCAACCCGCTGCGGTACTGAACCCACGGTGGTACTCAGCCCACGGTGGTACTCAACCGCCACACGCAGCCGCACACCCGGCGGGTGCACGGTTGGCATACCTCGGCTCAGGGTGCTCGCACCATCGCTCCACGTGCAACCACCTGGAGCCTGGGGCCAGCCACCACCGCGACATCGCCATTCAGGTCGGTCCGCATCACCCGGGAGCCGGTCTCGGTCAGCGCGTCAAGCACGTGCTGGCTGGGCTGGCCGTAACTGTTATGCGCTCCAACACTGACGATTGCCACTCGCGGCCGCACCGCCGCGAGGAACTCCTCGGCGTTGTAGCGTGAGCCATGCACCTAGTTGTAACCATGTTGGCTCACGCCACCACCCTCGCTGCGCGCACACGATCCTGTCGGGTGGCTGGAGGGGGTGTACCGCTTCAGAACCTTGTGTGCGCGGTTGACCTGTGGGTTAGGGAAAGATCAGGATCAGGCATGATCGTCGGTCGTGTGCTTCCGACTCCTCTATCTGATCATGGTGTACTTGTTCCGGTGGCTGGCGATCCTTGCGTGCTGCAAGTCCGCGGTCGCTGCCGAGCTGCTGGTGTTGCGGCACGAGGTCGCGGTCTTGCGTCGCCAAGTCGGCCAGCCACGCCCCTCGTGGCCGGAGCGCGCAGTCCTCTCCGCGTTGGCCCGGCTGCTGCCACGACAGCTGGGGATGCACAGGCTGGTCAGACCGGCCACGTTGCTGGCCTGGCACCGTCGCCTGGTAGGCCACCGGTGGCGGTACCCGAACCGGCCAGGCCGCCCATCGCCGAACAGCCAAATCCGCGAAGTGATCTACCGACTCGGGCGCGAGAATCCCCAGTGGGGATATCGGCGAGTACATGGCGAAGTCCTCGGTTTGGGTTGTCAGCTGAGTGAAGCGACCGTGCGGCGGATCCTGCGCGCCCACGGCAGTAGCCCGGCGCCCCGGGAGGCGGACACCTCGTGGCGCACGTTCCTGCGCAGTCAGGCCGAGGGGCTGCTGGCCGCGTACATATCCTGGGGGTGACCGCTCACCCGAGGGGGCAGTGGGTCACGCAGACCGCTCGCAACCTGGCCATGGATCTGGGTGATCGGATCAGCTCGTTTCGCTTCCTCATCCGGGACAGAGACGCCAAGTTCACCACCAGCTTCGACACCGTGTTCCGCAGCGAGAACATCACGATCATCACCACACCGCCGCGGACTCCCCGGGCGAACTGTTATGCCGAGCGGTTCGTGCGCACCATCCGCGGCGAGTGCACTAACCGCATTCTGATCTACAACGAACGCCACGCCACCAGGGTCCTGTCCGAGTACGCCCGGCACTACAACTCTCACCGGCCACTAGCCACCATCCCAAACCACGGTCTGATCCAACGCCACCGCATACTCGACGATATGATCAACGAATACCACCGAGCAGCCTGACCCACTCAACAAAACAGCAGGCCACCGACCTGAACCAGGGTTTTGGATCGGTACAGGGAGGCGAGCCACACCTATGGGTGACATCCGGTGTCTGGGCTGCGGGGAAGCTCGTTGGTCGCCCCTGCTCAGTGGAGGGGGCGGGGGTGGCATGTCGCGGGGAGTGGCCCGCCCCCGGGAGCGGACAGTGTGTGTCGCTTGCGGGGGCGGGCTGTGTTGTAGGTGAGTTTTAGTGCCTGGTTTTGACTGGTTTGCGAGGTTGGAGGATGGCTCGTAGTGCGGCGCGCTGGGTGTCGGTGAGCGGTGGTGCTTGGGCGACGAGGTGCTGAATGTGCGCGGTGAGGGTGTCGGTGATCGGGAGTGGTGGCGGGACTGGTTGGGTTGTGCGGTGATGCTCACCTGTGGCGGGGCCGGTGGGCGGTGTGGTTATGGCCGGGTTGTTGGCACATCACCTCCAAGTGGTAGGAGTTGCGTGGAGCGCGAGAGTATATCTTTCTAGGAGCAGAAAGGGAATTTTTTCACTCAAATGAGTGGATAACACGTCCGGGATCGTAGTTGTCTTGGCGGCCCAACGCCCGGACACCACGACCATTCCCTCCGGATCAGACCCCTAGCCTTGATCATTCGCCTTGATCGGTGGCTGGTCTGGGACGGGCGTTGAGCCTCGTTTAGGATCTTGATTTTGGGGTCCGGGTATGACAGTGACCCGGCTGGTGGGCCGGGGTGGCCGGGTTTCCACGGGTCCCTGGTTTGTTCCTTTCCTGATCGCGGGGGTTTCTTTGTGCTGGTCAGGGGGCCTGGGGCAGGGCGCTGAGGCGGGTCCAGGCGGTGGTGATCGCGGTGGCCCAGGGCCAGGTTCGGGAGATTTTCAGCCGGCGCCGTCGCCCGCTGTGGGTCAGCCGGGCGGCGGCGTGCAAGATCTTGTAGCGCAGGGTTCTCGGTTCGGCGCGGACCAGGTCGCCTTCCAGGGCCGGCAGCCGCAGCCAGGCCAGCAGGGTGGCCGCGATCAACGAGACGGCCAGCCAGGCGGAGTTGATCGCGAAGTCGTGGGAGGGAAAGTGGCCGATGCCGCAGTCCTCGCCGGTGCGGATGCCGTCTTCGACCCGGGCATGGACCCGGTGGGTCGCGTCGATGTAGGCGGGATTGGCGCGCCAGCCCCGCTGGCTGGTGGGCTGGTTGGTCACCCACAGGGAGTACCGCCAGCCGTCGTGGGCCTCGAATAAGCTCAGCTGAGCGCCCGGGTGGGGGCGCTCGCGGCGGGCGAAGATGCCCATGCTGGGTGGCCAGCCGGCGAGCTGGTCACCGCCGGGGCCTTCGCGCAGGAGCCCGGTCAGCTCGCTGACGTGCGCTTGTTCCTGCCAGCACCGCTCATGCGCACACCGGGCGTGCGGGCAGGCGTCCTCGGTGCGGCGTTCCCGCAGCGTCCCCGCGTGATCGATCGCGACCTGCCAGGCTTGCTCGGGGACCTGGCTGATGGCCGCGCGTTCCCGGGCTCCCAGATCCCAGCCCACCGAGTAGACCAGCTGATACCCGGGCCGGGCGGCGAGCTCCTCCAGGCGGTCGATCAGCCCATGGCTGGCACCAGCACCATCGCAGCTCACCATCAGCCGCCGCCGGGAGGCCGGTGGCAGCGCAGCGATCGAGTCTTCCAGCACCGTGAGGTGATCGGCCACCGTGTTCGAGCCCGCACCGCCGCAGCGCATCATCCCGGCTAGCGGCTCACCGGTGTTGTCACAGTAGGACAGCAAGGGGTGGTGGCCGAACCCCTTGAAGTTCGGCTCCGCCAGCTCCTTGTCCGAGTGCGCCGGGGTCACCGTGGCATCCAACCGGATGCAGGTCCCCCCTCGGACACAGCGGCGTGGCACGCCTGCCACATCTGACGTATCGGTGTTGGAGTGCGCTCGACCACACGGAGTGTGCAGCTCCCGCCCTTGGTGGTCCCGCGACGCGGGGGGGTCGGCGGTGAGCGCGGCCGTCATCGCCCCGGTTGTTCCTCCAGCGGGCTCCCCGGACCGTGACGGGGTTGTGGTAGGAGCCCCTGGCGGGGTGCCGCCGTCTCGTCGGCGGTTGCCTCTTCCGACGTTGACCGTGCGGCGCGGCACGGTGTACGTCTACGGGTTGGCGGCGCTGGATGATCGCGGCCGGCTCGCCGATCGCACCATCATGCGGGCGTTGGGCTGGTCGGCGGGGCTTCGCCTGGATATCCGCGAAGCGGTGGGCTTGCTTGTCGTCCACGCGCGCCCCGATGGCGAGTTCCGGGTCACCGGCCAGGGCCATCTCCGGTTACCCGCCCTCATCCGGCGTCGATGCGGCCTGGAACCGGGAGACCGCGTGCTCCTCGCCGCCGACCCGCCTCAGCGCCAGCTCGTGATCTACCCGCCCGCGGTGCTCGACGACCTCACCGCCCAGCGGCATCACCGCCTCGGACCGGTCGGTGGTGAGTCCGCATGACCGGTTCTGCTGAGCTTGACGCGGCACGCGTGTTGCTGGCGGGGCTGGGCATCTCGCCAGAGGACCTGCTCTGCGCACCTCGGCACAGGTCACGGGTCCCCACGTTCGCCGAGTACATCCCGGTCGTGAGCGGGGCCGTGACGGAGGGGACACGCCGCATGTACGGCACGTACTGGAACCGCATCCTGGAGCAGTGGGCTCAACGACGACTCGACGAGCCCACACCCTCGGAAATCAAGCAGCTCGCCGAACACGTCCGAACCCGTGTCGTCGCGCGCAGAAACGCTCGTGGTGGGCGCAGCGCCGCCGAGCATCTCATCGCGGCTCTGCGCTGCGTTTATCGGCACGCCGACAACGACGGCCACCTGAAGGCGGCCGACAACCCCGCCCTGAAAGTGGCCAAGCCCCGGCGGCTGCCGTCCACCCGCCGGGCCGTCCCCGATGCGCGGCTAGCCGAAATCAACCACATCGCCGCGACGACCGGCAACGACCCCGCACTCGATGCGCTCATCCTGCGCCTGCACACCGAAACCGCCTGTCGACGCGGGGGCGCGTTGGCGCTACGGCCCGATGACCTCGACTCCGACCAATGCCTGATCCGTCTCCGGGAGAAGGGTGACACACTCCGCTGGCAGCCGATCTCCCCCACCTTGATGACGCACCTTCAGCGGCACGTCCACGAGCGTCCCACTCCGATGGGCGGCCGACTGCTGCGCTACAGAGACGGACGGGCAATCACGTCCCGCCGATACGACCACCTCTGGGTCCGCATCGGCGCTCATCTTCCCTGGGTCGCCACGCAACAGATCAGCACTCACTGGCTCCGCCATACCACACTGACCTGGGTTGAGCGCAACTTCGGCTACGCCATTGCGCGGGCATACGCTGGCCACACCGACCACGACAATGTCGGTGTCACCGCAACCTACGTCCGCGCCGGCCTCCCCGAGGTTGCGACCGCACTTGCCGCCCTCACCGGAGAGCCCCATCCACTCGCCTCGAATTGACAGCCGGGGCTGGTCCTTCTTCGTGACAGCCATGGGGGACTATGGCGGTCGGCGTGACCTCGGGAGAACCCCACCCGAGTGCGATACTCCCGTCACCACCATCATCTGAGAACTCACCGGGGAACACCTGACCGGGCTGGGTACCGCACTTCCCCGAGCCGGGCGGGGCATGATGAGCGCGATTAGCACCGACGGCACTGGAAAGCGCGCTCGATGACGCTGCGTAGCTGCTGACCGCGCGAGACATCGCCGCCGCGGTGCACGGGGGTGGGTTGTCGGCGGTGGAGGTCATTGACGCCGCGTGGGCCCGACTGCGGCGGGTTGAGGTCCGGTTGCGGGCGTTTACGCAGGTGGCCCGAGGTGGCCCGGGCCTGCCAGCTCGACCCTGGCTGGGGTGGTTATCTCTTCGCGGCGTGCCCGGTGAGGGCTGCCAGCGGGTGATGTCACGTTTGGGGGTGTCTTGCCCTCTATCTGGTGTCCAGCCAGTGAGCTCGGGAGGGAGCCTGTGATCGAGGTGCGGTTGATGACCACAGACGTACGTTCATGACGAGCCAATCGGGTGTCAGGGTGGGCGGGGTGGACTTCGAGGCCTTTTATCGGGCGAACAGATCGGCGTTGGTCCGGTTTGTGAGGCTCGCCGGTGCTACCGAGGAGGAGGCCAATGACGCGGCCCAGACCGCGTTCGCCCGGTTATTGCAGGTCAGCTACCACATCCGGGAGCCGATGGGGTGGTTGTGCCGGACGGCGCTCAACGATTTTCGCCGTTCCAACCCGCGGGTGCCCTCCCGGCGGCGCAAGGTGATCGAACGCCCGATCCCGCCGTGGGAGATCCCTGAACCCGCCGCGTCGGTGCCTTCGGCCGCCGACGTGGCGGCGCTTGGTGAGCAGACCCGAGGGGTGCTCACCGAACTGGCTCTGCTGCCCGGCAAGCAACGGCAGGTCATGGTCGCGCACTACGACGGGTTGTCCCATGAGCAGATCGCCGAGCTGCTCGGCATGGGCACCGACGCTGTCCGCCAGAACCTGTCCCGGGCGCGCAAGACGCTCCGGAAACGACACGTGATGCTCGACGAGGATGCCTCATGACCTTCCACCGTGACCGCCCCGACGACCGCGACACCTACCTCGACCAGTGGGTCAAGGCGGCTCTCGACGCCGAACTCGCGCAGATGGACGCCGCCTTCGACTTCCCGGCCGGCTTGCAAGACGTCTATGCCCGCGCCGGTCTGGCCGGGCCCGTGGCCGTCGAATCCAGCAGCGACCTGACGCCGGGCGCCGGAGGTCACAGTGCCATCCAGGCCGTGGTCGACCATATCGAGATGCTCGATGCGCTGCTGGGGGTGGTGACCACCTCCGAGAAGGATACCTCCCCGCAGCAGGGCGTGATGTATCTGAGGATGGCTCGCCAGTTCCTGCTGCAGCTGCGGATCGGTCTGACCGCACGGCGCCTGCCCCAGGCCCGGGCGATCCAGCTGGTCGACACCATCGCCCACAACCTGACCGAGACGGACAGGATCCTGCGCGCCCAGCAGGGAATGTCACTTCAAGACGCTGTGCACGCCCGCATCGGTGAGCTCAGAGACGTCGGTGGCGACCTGAACCACCAGGCGCAGCGGCTGCGCGAGAAGGTCTGGCGCCTGTTCACCGACGTCGATGAACCCGCATCCCGATCCCCCATCCCCACCAGCTGAGATCACCGAACGGGAGCTGACCATGGGCAAAGCGGCACGCAACCGGAAACGTCGAGGACAATCCTCCGGCCAACCGAGCACCCCCCACTGCGATCCCGCGAGCTGGCAACACTGGTTACCCGAGGGGCCGCTGGACGGCCATGATCCGCGGACACAGGCCCTGCTGGCGCGGCTGGGCACCGAGCACCACATGCCGTGCAAGCTGACGTACCTGGATGACCCGGTTTTCGGGTGGGGGGCGGTCCCGGTGGCAGGCATCACCGAGGACGGCACCCTCATCCCGGACCGCAGCGCCACGGTGGATCCCATCCCCGTGGTCATGTTCGAACCGTCAAGGTGCGTGATAAGCCAGGATTGCCGCACCGGCACCGCTCACGATCTACTCACCGAGGCCATCATCGCGGCGGGGTTCCACCGGATCCCCGCCGGACCCGTCTGGACCGGCCGACCCGCCCAGGGTTGGGGGCTCTACCGCACCGCAGAGGGCCTCGTGCTGCGCGACGGCGATGGAGCCATCTACGCCGAGGGCACCACCGCGCTGGACCCGGCCTGGGTGTCCACAGCCACCAGTCTGGGCAGCGTCCTGGTCCTGCACGGGCCATGCCTGGGCATCCGCACTCCACCCGGTCACACCCAGGCCTCCTATACCGTCGCCGACCGTGCCCACGAGATCAAACGAGGCCGCCGGGACGGGCTCCTCGCCGGTGCCACCGTGAGCTGGCACCCCGAACAACTCGACGAAACCCTCAACTGGGTCCTCTTCCCACCAGGAACGTATTCCCAGCCACTACCGATCGCCTACATACCCATCTGGGAATTCAACCGTCACGGCGGCCCGGAGACCTTCGGCCTCGCCCCCTTCCGCAGCTTCGCCGAAACCCCCCAAGCCCACGGCATGGTCGCGCACATCACCGACACCGACGTTGACCTCTACCACCCAGACGTCGACCCCGACCTCAGCTTCATCTGCGGCTATCACGCCGTCGAAGGCGCCACCGACGGCCGCTACGCCGCCTGGAAGCAGGCCGCCCTCACCACCCGGCAGCTTCTCCTGATCACCGGACACCGCGAAATACCCACTGGACCGAGTACCCACGCCGCAAACCCACAAGCCTTCTACCACCAAACCTGGGAAGTCCTCCGCGAATCACACGTCGCCGTCGTCACCACAACCCCAGACCACCCTGCCCCGCTCAAACCCTGAGCAGAACAACCCACGGACCTCAAAGTCTCCAGCCATCGAGTCCACGGTAGGCCAAAATCGGTCACTCGGAATTGAGGACCCCCTCTCACACCCACCATCGGCCGGGAAAACGCATCAACCATCAGCCCGCCGCGTGCCGGTAGGCGGCGCGCGGGGCGAACCCCAACTGCACGCGCATCTCGGTGGTGTTCTTATCGATCCTGCACTCTCTGATTGAGCATGGACACGCGCTGCGACTCCCGGTCCGCTCGACTACCGGTCTTCGTCTGGGCATGCACCTCCCCGGGCTGTGATGACAGTGCGCACCTGAGGATTATCCGCAGGCACCGTTCTTCCGGGGTAGTCACGCCCTCGCGAGTCTCTGCGGAAAACAACCCACCAGGACCGTGCTTCCGCTGTTCATCGCGGTGCGATCACGGGAGGAAGCCCTCTCCGCGCAGGGAGGGAGATCGGCGCGAAACGGCTTTCATCTGCGCCATGACAGACAGCGACGAACGTAGCGACACCCCCTCCACGGTCACCGCGACCTAACCCGCGCGCTCCAGATTCCCCGGCTCGGCGGTCACGTGCCTGCCAGCAACCCCGCCGAACCGGGTCTCCCCACCACCCAGCGAGAGCGATCGAGGAGATCACCATGATACAGCCGCACACCTGCGTGAGTGTCCATTGCGACCAGTGCGGGGAGGCTCTGGGCAGCCCAGAGCTCGAGGCGCATTATCGCAGCGAGGGCGTCGCGCTGAGGGCCGCCACCGCCGCGAGGTGGCGGGCTGGTTCGGATGGGCGGTTGGTGTGCTCGGCGTGCGCGCCGGTGTTGACCTGCGAGATCGAGGGCCACCAGTTCAGCGCGTGGCGCCTGCCGGTCCTGCCTGAGGGACTGGTGGTGGTGAGCGAGTACCGGTACTGCCGACGTTGCTGCGAACTGGAGTCGCGTCCGGCCACCCGTAGGGGCCATGGCGAGGGTGAGCCCCGATGAGCGGCACGAATAGCGGGATGGTGCTGGCCGGTACCACGGGGGTGACCCGGTGAGCGTCTCGCATGGTGATGTGGTGCTGGTGGCGCTGACCGCGCTGGCTGGGCTGGGAGCGCTGATGGCGTTCCGTTCCGGTGCTCGGGGTGCCTACCGGGTGGCCCGCCAGACCCAGGAAGTGACCCGCATGGGCGCCACCCTGGGGCGGGCGCTGGCCGTGGGCGCGGTGATCGTGGGGGTGCAGTGGGCGGTGGTTTCCTTCACCACCGACCCTCGCGCCTGGGGTGTGATCCTCGGCGTGCCCGCGCTGTTCGCCGGTTCGGCGCTGGCCCGGATGTTCACCGTCACCGAGCTCGTCCGCGGCCCGGGCTCGGACCGGAGGGGGTGGCGGTGATGAACACCCCCCGCTGCCCCGGGGTTCCCCCGGCGGGGGTGCTCAGCCAGGCGCAGCGCCTGGCACGGGACGCTGCTGCGGCGGCGGAGCTGCGCGGTTGGCAGACCCACCCTGATGTCGTTGCGCTGCGGGTCCAGGAGATCCGTACCCAGGTGGATGGGTTGATGTGGGCCGGGATCGTGCTCGGGCTGTGTTTCACCATGACCAACGTCCAACAATTCGCCGTCGCGGGCACGCGGGCCGGGTCGCCGGCCTGGTGGTCAGCCTGGTTGATGGACCCGATGGTCTCCCTGGTGCTGCTGGCGGTGCTGCGCGCTGAGCAGGTCACCACCCGCTACCAGGTCCCCACCGGGATCTGGCCCCGGGTCGCGAAGTGGGCCCTGCTGTTGGCCACCTATCTGATGAACACCTGGACCTCGTGGGCCGCGGGGTCCGCGTCGGGGGTGGTGCTGCACTCGGTACCCCCGCTGGTAGTGGTCATCGCCGCCGAAGCCATCACCGACGTGCAACACGCCCTGACCGAGTGCGTCCAGGGCGCCCACATCGCCGCCCTCCAGCACGCCGAACGCACCATCCCCACCGACCACCACCCCGCAACTCACCACGCCACCGGCGCGGTGAACACCCGCCCGGCGCCGCCACGCACTCTGCCCGCTGAACACCCCGCGGGCGGCCCTGGTGAGCACCCCGTGAACGGGGCCGGTGAACGCGGGCAGCCGCACCCGGTGAACCGACCAGCGCGGGATCCCGGGCGGGTTCCCCGAGGGGCCGGTGAACACCGGCGCGCACCGGGCACCGGGCGCTCGGGTACCCACAAGGGGCGAAAGCTGCTGGCCGATTACGTGGCGCAGGCCCGCTTGGCGTGGACACCCGGGGTGGTGGTCACCCCGGCCTGGGTTCGGGGTGTGACCGGTTGCTCCCGCGGGTTGTCCTCGAAGGTCGCCGCCGCGCTGAACGCCGAGCGAGTCACCCCTGTTCCTGATCAGACCCCGCAGTCCTGGACCGGGCCCGAAGGGAGTGCCGCGTGATGAACCCCCCGCGCCCTGACCACCACCGCCCCCATGCCCAACACCCGCGGGACGCACCCAGCATGCCCACGACCGAGCACACCACGGCCCACCCCCCGGTGGGGACGTTGATTGCGTTGCCGGTGTTGGAGGGTGAGATCGTCCGCGAGCGGGGTGTGGCGGGGCTGGGTGCCCGGGTGGTGGCATTGGTCCGAGCGGTGGTCACCTCACCGCAGGCCGTGCAGCTCAGGGCGGTTGCCACGTACCGGGCTCGGCGGGCACCCCGGGATCTCATCCGGCTGGTGTGGTTCTTCCTGCGCGGGCATGCCCGGTGGGCCGTGAAGGGCTGGTGTTGGGCCACCCACGGCGACTTGCGTGCCGATTCGAGGGCGGCCCGGTTGGTCGGGGACTCCGAGGCCCGCCGTGTGGCACAGGAGATGATCCGCTCTGACGGACACGCCCGCTGGGCCAAACTCGGGCACGCCGCCCGCCTCGGGCTGGCCGGCGGGCTGCTGATCGCGTTTCTCGCCGGGGTCCTCACCTTGATCGATGCCCAGGTCCCCCGGGCGGAGATGTGGCCGTGGCTGGCCACCCTCTACACCGTGCTCGGCGTGCTCGCCGCGCTGGGCGCCTGGTTGCTGAAGGCGGCACCGATGGGGTGGGTGATCGCAGCGGTGTGGGAGGGCCAGGATCGCACCCCCGGCGCGGGCTGGCTGATCCGCCCGTCCCGGGAGGACGCGGACTCCTGGGTGGATGAGCGGATGATCTCCCAAGCCCTCGCCCACCTCGGCATAACGCCACTGGACAGGTTCTTCAAAAACGGTGGGGAGCTGACCTACACCGTGCCCGCGCGGGTCGACGGGGACGGCACCTACGCCCAGATCCGGCTCCCGTTGGGGGTCGAGGCGGACATGGTGGCCGCGCGGCGTAAGCGGCTGGCAGCCAACCTCGG
>Ga0213873_10000137_pt1 | contig 13967 bp, 15 predicted proteins | sample VelepicomBERX_R3_FD_160067 | JGI IMG/M metagenome (GOLD analysis project Ga0213873, IMG submission 160067) | Rhizosphere microbial communities from Vellozia epidendroides in rupestrian grasslands, the National Park of Serra do Cipo, Brazil - RX_R3 | ecosystem: Host-associated > Plants > Roots >...
GAGGTAACGGGTTATTCGTCGATGAATTACTTGAACGCTTTCCAAAGAGTACCGTGACTATCTTAGATATTTCAGAACTTTTGCTTGCAAAGAATGTGCCTTCGGAGCGTAAAAAATTAATTCACGGCTCGATTGAGTGCACGGCTGAGATATTGGCGGGTCATAAATTTGATTACATAACAGTAAATTGGGTGTTTCATCATTTAGTTGGAAACAGTTACAGGAAGTGCCGGAAACATTGTCTTAATACGCTGAGGCAATGTAAAGAGCTATTGATGCCAAACGGCACGTTGATTGTCGCAGAAAATATGTTTGATGGCTACCTGCAAAGCAATCTTCCATCTCATATCATCTACGCGATTACTACTATAAAGTGGCCGTGGTTTGTGCGTTGGGTGAAGCGTTTTTTCAATACGGCTGGTGTAGGCGTTTGCTTCCAATCGCAGAAAGCATGGCAGCAGATGTTTGCTCAAGCAGGATTTGATGTGGTTGTCTTTCAACGGGGTCTCGTCTGGGGGTGGCTCGGACGTTCCGTACGTGGCATGGCAATCCATTTGTTGTTTGTAAAAGCGGTCTCACATGGGCACTTCTTTCTAAGAAGCTGTACGTGATTAAAGCCCTTGCCGCGCTTGGGCTTGGGCGAAGAACCGTCGTAAGATGATGGTGAGCACGGCTCCGGTCGGGCGCCGCTTTGCGCTAGAACAGCTCCTGCGACCCGAACTCATTTCGCGTACAGACTCTTACATTGCCCGGTGGCCCAGCCCGGGCATGCCCAAATACTAATGCGCTGAATAAATACGTCTTCTTTGTTCAACGGCTGCGAGCCTGATACTGTCGCAAGTGGTCCCAACGAAATTTTTAGGGAATTTCTCTGTGTCGCTTGGTCGCCGCTCCAAGTGGCGCTTGCGCACCTAGGAGTCCCATTATTCCAGTAGCTGCACGCGACATAATTCGTACCATCCGAGGTTACTCGTAAACCAAGTGTGTTGTATGAGGCGAAGGTATGAAAACCACCGAGACCACCAACCCCCTTGCCGCCAGCGTGGTCAATTCCCTGAACAGCTAGAAATCCGTTTGCCCATGCCTCTCCGATATCCCATTCCAAAGGCCCTGAGCTTCCGGTGATGTTCCAAGTCCATAAGCCTTCAAATATACAGTTTGGGCCACCTATGCCGCTAGGGCATGAGTTGACCGTCGCCGGTGTCAATTTATAAACAATCTCATAATACACCTCTTGTGGAAGGGTGAGCGTAAACTTGTTCACTACACCAGGAGTATTACTCTGGAGCGTGTCTAATTCAGTGCCGCCAAAACCATTGCTCCAATCAGCCGGGGTAAACGACACATCCAAAACGGTTTTACCGATAGTAAGGTCGGTAATGATATTGGCGTGAGTACAAGGGACCGTATTATTGCTTCTCGATCCATTGGCCTGCCAATAAGACCATAACCAATTTACCGAGGGAGTTGAGCAGTTTGCACCACCGAGCCAATTTGAAGTGGCGCCGAGGGTAATAGGCGTCCTCCCGATCTTCGATTGCGAAGCTCTGGTGAAGTCATAATTCGCGGCAAGCGTGGTGAACCCGGCGGCCTGTGCCCCCGGCGGTGTTGTAAGGTTGGTCGGGGGAGGGGGCAGCGCTGGTATGGGCGATGCGGCAGGGACAATTTTGACCGATAAGTCGGTGCTTGCGGCGCCGTATGCCAGACTCATCGCCAATAGCGACGTCGCTAAGAATACCTGTTTCAACATACCGAGATTCCTTAGCCCTTATCCGCTTGTCATAAAACCTGAACTGCGACTTTGACATGACAGCCGAGGCTTATTTCGTCCTAGGCACGCGGCGCGCGCGCCGCGCCGTGGTAAGAGCAAGAAACCGATCACGGATGATGGCGAAAAGGCCAGGCGGCAACATGCCGTAGGCGACCGAGCTGGCATCGCCGCCAGGCGCATGCCGCACATCCGGCCCCGGCCAGATGAATTCATTCCACTCGGAAAGCACGACCCAGGAGCGCTCGGCATCGAGCCGCAGGCGTGCTTTGACCGGCGCGGGAATCTCTACGGCAAGCGCGGGCTGCGCTGGCGGGCTGTGCGTGACGGGCAACACGAGGACGCGCGTTTCGCTGGCATCGTCAGCCGGGCGCAGCGCCGCGACAATCGCACAGGGACGGTCTTTCTGCCCTTCCTCCCGACCGACCAGGTGCTCGCTGTGCCAGAGATAGCCGTAACGGATGACGAGGCCGGGAACCGGGACGGGCAGCGGCACGAGGCGCTATTTCAGTTCGGCATCGAGGGCGGCGAATTCGTCCGGCACCTTGGCGCTGCGCACGGCCTCGATCCACTCTTCCGAAAGGTCTTCGGTCAGCCCGACCCGCCGATCACGCCGTTTGAGGCGGGCATATTCCTCGGCCGAGAGCAGCACGAGATCATCGCGGCCGTCCCTGGTGATTGTCACCGGCTCGTGGCGGGCTTTCTCGGCCAAGGCTCCCAGGCCGCCCGGCAATTCGGCCTCGGTCATGCGGATCATGTCCATGCAAACTCCGTAATTCCACAGCAATATTACGCCAAATAGTCGATCGAGGCAATCGGCTCGCGGTAAGGGGTTTGACCCACATCTTGTGTCCGGCTCGGTCAAGATAAAGCATGGGCGTGGAGTATTCGCCGCGCCGCCGACGACCTCGAAACGGCGCGCCGACATAAGAAGCCAGGAAGATCAAATGCGCGGGCCACGAGGGGAGAGGCAGGCCTCGATGCAGGCCTCGAGGCAGGCCTCGATGCAGGCAAAACGGTGCGTATCAGCGTTGCGGTGTCGTCAACTGCTGGCTTCGATCGCCTCTTGCCTGCGACGAAGGCAATTTGCCGTTGCCCAAGCGATCAAGGAGCGATCCTGATCTCAAAACTGCCGGGAATCTGGCGAATGTCGGATTATATGATGTCAGGCGTGCAATCCAAATATGGCTCGCGTTAGGCCAAGGCTATCTCCACTTCAGCGCCAGCCCGCCGTCAATCCGGCATTTCTGCCACAGCCCTTCGGGCAGGGGATATGAGGCTGCGGCGGGTGCGGGGGACGGCGAGTTTAGTTGCTGTGTTCAGCATCTGCAGTGTGGATTTAGAGATAATCCCGAGATCTCTAAGCCTAAGAGGAGTAACGATGAAATCGGCTTTGATCTCCCCAGTGCTCTTCCTTGCAGCGGCAGGTTGGGCAGCCGCAGCCAGCATAACTACCTCATTCAACAACACAGCAACCGGCAACGATGCGGCCGTGAGCGTTAATCTCATCTCATTTGGAATGGTCGTGTCACAAACCGCCCGTGCTTGTCTTCCTGACGCAAGTGCACAAGTGAACATTCAGTCGTCAGGCACTGCCGAAGACTTGTTCATTTCCGCATCCGGTTTGCCGCCTAACACCGACTTCGACTTCTTTGTGATCCAAGTCCCCAACTCACCGTTCGGACTGTCCTGGTATCAGGGAGACCTCCAAAGTGACAGCAACGGCAATGCAATGCAGCACTTCAGGGGACGTTTTAGCGTCGAGACCTTTATCGTCGCACCCGGTACCGCTGCGGCACCGCTCGTGTTCAATAATCCGCCGTTCGCGGATGCAGCACAGAACCCGGCGAGCGCGCCGGTGCAGACCTACCATTTGGGGCTATGGTTCAATTCGCCGACCGATGCACAGAATGCTGGTTGCCCAAACACCGTGACCCCGTTCAATGGTGCCCACAATGCAGGCATTCAGGTGTTGAACACGTCGAATTACCCCGACGATGCGGGACCACTGCGAAGTCTCAATCCGCAATAGACTGGTGCATAATATGGCAGTCGCGGTGGTCGTTCCACGCGTCGCATAATGGATGATCGAAATACCGCTGCGGCAGCGGCTTGTCCTCGGACAGCATATTGACGGTTTCGAGCAGCAGGATATCGAAGCGCTTGCCGTGGCGTCCTGATTGTTCCCGCTTGTAGGCCCCGACCCACATTGACACTGGTGGCGAATTCGGAGTTCGTTGTTTGTTCACGGGCCAACATCTCGGCAAACCCGCTCTCACGGGCGTTTTCGGCCTGGCGGACGCACGCCGCGGCAGATATGACGGCAGAGCCGCTGAATTCGCCACCAGTGTCAACATTCATGTCACCGCATGCAAAGTAGCGTCCCGATCAGAGTAAAGTCTGTTTGGGACATGAGCCTCCTCAAGTGAATCAATAGGTTACACGCCGCCGGATGGCACCAGTTCAATTGGGACACGCAATCAAGGGGCGTTAATCGGGGCTTGTTCTTCCCGTGGCGCGCTGCTCCGCCGCCGGTTTTGGCCTCATAATCAGCCCTCAGTCTGCTACTTTGCGTGCGGTGACATGAATGTTGGGTCGGGGCCATCGAGAACGAAGCGGCAGAGACCGAGGCCCCGCCGCCATTGCCAATAGACGATATCGAGCGCGCCTATGGGTATCCATCCGGTGACGACCGCAAGGACCATCAGTCCCACAGTCGTGATGGCTCATAGGGGATGTAGGATTGGGTCCGTTTCAATGGTGTTTAATGCCTCGATAAGTGATAGGTCCCGATAAAGGCAATGCCAAACGCCTGTATGGCGGTGCCACTGGATATCGAAACGGTCTCGAGCGACCCAGTCCAAGGCTGCGAAGGGCCTATCGAATTCCTTATTTATCGCCTCAGGGAAACCGGAACGGTAGCGCTGGATGAAACGATATCGTGTGCCACGCCACTTGCCGTGGATGTCGATGGGATAGTTGAATTGCGTTGGTTGGATGACAGGTAAAAAGCGGGGCTTCAGGACTTCGTCAATAAATCTCTGACAGGCGGCAGTGACGGCCACCTTTTCTGCCTCTGATATGCCCTTTGATTGCCAACTTTTCACTTTCGTTTCCGATGCATGCTTGCGGCATCAACGCTGCCGTTGTTGGTCATGCCACGAGCTTGGCAGGCTGGCGTTGCCAATTCCACGGCAGCAACTCATCAATCCTGTGGGCCGGATGCTCGGCGATGCGGGCTAGGACATCGGCCAGCCAGGCCTGCGGATCAACGTCATTCAGTTTTGCTGTGGTAATGAGGCTATACACGGCAGCGGCGCGCTGTCCGCCGCGATCGGAGCCGGCGAATAACCACGACCGCCTGCCGAGAGCAATCGCCCGGTCATTCTGCCCATGTCGGACAGGAGGTCGAGGTTCATTATCGCTGGCACGCACTCTATGGGCGCCGTGTTCGTCGCCAGTATGTTGAGCGGCGCGCCAGCGGCGAGGTTGTTCACGTCGAGGTAGCGCCCGGCGTAATCATCGTGGTGGCGGCATGGATGCTCGATGCCGCCGCCTGCGCTGGAATGGCATTGGGCTCACCGCGCGTCTCGGTATTGGCGCTGGCTGAGCTGCATCAGCTGCTGACTGAACGCGGTTTCAGGCAAAGCTCCCCGGACCATTCGACCATTGTCCAGGAGGAGCAAGGTGAGGAACCTGCCCACGTCGGCGATGCCATCCGCGGCCCCACGCCAGCTCGGTATCCCGTTCGATTCGGCAAGGCTTCGCGGGATCAGTCCCACGGAGCGCAGTGCGGCACTTGCCCGGCTGGCCAGTCTCCTATTGGAGGCCGCCGGCGTCGTGGCCGGGGAGCGTGACGATGACGAGCGCTGATCTCTTGCCGTCCGCGGTGCTGAAGCGCAAGGCCGTGGTTTATATTCGGCAATCCACACCGGGACAGGTCCAGACCAACCGCGAGAGCCAGCGGCGCCAATACGAGCTCGTCGATGTCGCGCGACGCCGAGGCTTCCGCGATGTCGAGGTGATCGATGACGATTTAGGCCGGTCCGCCAGTGGGATGGTAGCGCGACCCGGCTTCGAACGGCTGGTAGCATGGCTGTGCGCCGGAGAGGTCGGTGCCGTGCTGTGCTTTGACGCTTCCCGGCTTGCTCGCAACGGCCGCGAGTGGCATCACCTGCTCGAACTCTGCGGCCTGGTCGAGGCGCGAGTGATCGACTTGGACGGGGTTTACGACCCTTGTCGACCAAACGACCGGCTGCTGCTCGGCATGAAGGGCAGCATCAGTGAGTTTGAGCTCGGCGTGCTGCGGGCCCGCATGCTCGATGCCGCCCGTGCCAAAGCGCGACGCGGCGAGCTGCGCATCAGCGTGCCGATCGGCTATATCTGGCATCGCGAGATCGGTCTCGGCTTTGATCCCGACCGGCGGATCCAGGAAGTGATTCGGCTGATCTTCGCCCGATTTCGCGAGCTCGGCAGCGCACGCCAAGCTTTTCTGTCAATGCTTGCCGAGCGGGTTCACTTCCCGCGGCCATCCGACGGCAAGAAGTTGGTCGCCTTCGAGTGGACGCTGATCCGCTACCGCAATGTGATCTCAGTGCTCAAGAACCCGTTCTATGCGGGCGCCTACGCCTATGGCAAAGGGGAGAAGCGCACCGCGATTGTCGACGGACGAGCCCGCAAGAGCTACGGCCACCGCAAGCCGCTCGAGGCGTGGGAGGTGCTGCTGAGGGATCACCACGACGGCTATATCGATTGGGCGGAGTTCGAACGGAACCAGAAGCAGCTCGCGGTCAACGCCTATAGCAAGGCAGGTGGTGCGAAGTCGGGGCGCGGCGGACGCGCGTTGCTGGCTGGGCTGATATCCTGTGGGCGCTGCGGGCGGCACTTGATGGTGAGTTACTCAGGCCGTTCGCCGGGACAGCCCGTCTATCGGTGTGAGCGTCCGAACCAGATGCTCGGATTGCCCCGGTGCTTCACATTTGGTGGCCTGCGGGTCGACACCGCAGTCGCCAGAGAACTTCTGCGCGCCGTGGAGCCGATGGCAATCGAGGCGGCGATAGAGGCCGAGCGGAGGTATATGGAAGGTCGAGGTGAACAACAGCGTATTGTGGAGCTCGAGCTACAACAGGCGCGATACGAAGCGTCGCTCGCCGAACGGCGCTACGCCGCCTGCGATCCCGACAATCGCCTAATCGCCGCGCAGCTTGAGAAGAGTTGGGAGGCGGCGCTTCGCCGAGTCGAGACGTGCCAAGCGCGGCTGGAGGCGGTGCGGACGCCTGACCCGCCCATTGTCCCGCCAGACTTCAATGGCTTGGCGGACGATCTTGATGCTGCATGGAATGCCCCAGGGGTGACCATGCGTACGCGCCAGCGGCTCCTACGCGCCCTCGTCACCGACATTATTGCCGATGTCGACGACGCGGCGCGCGAAGTCGTTCTGACGATCCATTGGCGCGGCGGCCAGCACTCGCAATTGCGGGTCCGCAAGCCGAAATCCGGCGAACATGGCTGCCGCACACCCGAGGAGGCGCTCGCCGTGATGCGGAGTATGGCAAGTCGCTGGTCGGACGAGGACATCGCTGCGTCACTAAACCGGATGGGCATGCCGACAGGGCAAGGAAAAACCTGGACTGCGCACCGTGTCAGCTCGGTGCGACGGGTAAACGGCATCCACGCCTACCGTTCCGCCGAGAAAAGCGGCGAATGGCTCACAATGTCCGAAGCCGCGAGGGCGCTTGGCGTCACACATCACCGCGTCCGCCGGCTGATCAAGGACGGCATTCTCCTCGCCGAGCAGGTTGTGCCGGGCGCTCCATATCAAATCCGAGCCGCGGATTTGCAATGTGAGCGAGTGGCCGTCGCGATCGGGCGAATGGGACGCCCGTGTCGCATCGATCACAAAAATCAACTTGCAATGTTTACAGACACTTGAGGAAGAGGGGTACAATGAACGCGCCATCGCGATGCCGCGCATGGCGCGTTCCGCCGCGTTGTTCGATAGACAGACGCGGCCATCCTCCAGGAACCGCGTGAAGGCCGGCCAGCGCTTGAGCAGGTAGTCCATCGCCTTGGCAAGATCGTTACCGCGCGACAGCTTGGCGCGCTGCTCGCGCAGCCAGACTTCGAGATCGGCGACCAACGGCGCGCTCAATTCCTGCCGCACGGCGCGGCGCCGTTCGGCGCTCTGGCCATTGATCGAGCGTTCGATGTCGAACAGAGCGTCGATGCGCCGGACCGCCTCCAGTGCCAGCGGCGAGATCACCGCCGTCAATTTGCCCTGCGCTTTGCGGCGGGCATTCGCGACGATATCTGCCAGGACGAAGAACGGGCGTCTGGCATGAGCCCAGCAGCCGGCCGCGACGATCGGGCCCGGTTTGCGGTCTACTTCGTACAGCTTGTTATAGCCGCTAAAGGCGTCGGCCTGCAGGATCCCGGCATAGTCGGCGAGATGCCCCTGCGGGTGCTCGCCGCGACGATCGCGTGAGTAATAAAACATCGCCGCCGGCGGCCCCGTCCCGCCAAACGGCCGATCGTCGCGCACATAGGTCCATAATCGGCCGGTGTCGGTCTTGCCCGTGGCGAGAACCGGCACGGTCGTGTCGTCGCCGTGCAAGCGCTCGGCCGCAAAGACATGCGCCTCGACCCGCCGCAACAGCGGGGTCAGCACCGCGCAGCAGGCCCCGACTTGGTCGGCCAGGGTCGACAGGCTGAGCGGGACCCCCTCTCGCGTGTAGCGCTCGGCCTGGCGATTGAGCGGCTGATGCTGCCCGTACTTCTCGAACAGGATCATCGCCAACAGGCTCGGCCCGGCCCACCCGCGGGGGATCACATGAAACGGTGCCGGCGCTTGGTTGATTTTCTCGCAGTCGCGGCAGGTGAACTTCTCTCGGACATGCTGGATCACCTTCCACTGCCGCGGGATCACCTCCAGCGTCTCGGTGATATCCTCGCCCAATTTGCGCAACCGTGCGCTGCCGCAGCACAGGCAGGCCGTGGGGGCCGGCTCGACCACCCGCTCGCGCGGCAGATGCTCGGGGAACGGCTGACGCGCTGGCCGCTTGCGGGTAAAGGCTGCCACATTCGTCGTCTTCGCAACGGCGCGCTCGGCGGCAATCTCGTCCTCGCTCGCCGCGCTCGCGAGCTCCTCGAAGGCCAACTCCATCTGGTCGAGCAGCCGCACGCTGCGTTCCGAGCGCGGGCCGTAGAGCTGGCGTGTCAGCTTTGCGATCTGCAATCGTTGGTGAGCGATCAGGACTTCATCTTCGGAGACCTTGGCCTTGGCGATCGCCAGTTCTGCTTCGATCCGCGCCGCCCTCTCGCGCTCGGCGATTAGCGCCGCTTGCAGTGTGGCGATGTCGTTAGGGAGCGTCTCAGGCGTTGTCACGAGCCGGATTATCGCATGCCGTCTACCGCGCCGCGCGTCTCAACCCCAGGATGAGTCAAAAGGTCGCGCTATAATTGATTGTGCCGCGGTTCAGCCCGCAAGCTCCGGTCTCCAGGTGTGCCGCGGGTTTCGCCAGTCAATCCCGTCGAGCATATAAGCCAACTGCGCGGCCGAGATTGCTACCACACCGTCGGCCGGCGACGGCCAGAGAAAGCGGCCCCGCTCAAGCCGCTTGTAACTCGCCTTGGAATGCAAATCTTCCTGCCGCTTCAACCCAGCTTGTGGGGATAACGCATCCGTTCCACCCGTTCGGCGGCCGGCAGCTTCTTTGCGTCGGTGAGCGGTATAACCGCTCGGGAAAGCGGCTGTTGCTGCGGATCGACGACACCATCGTTTGCTCGGTTCCGCCGCAATGGACGGACGCGGCCACCCCGGATCCCGAGATCGTTATAGGGCAAGGGCGTGCCCTCTTTCGGGTCGCGGACCTGCTCGAACTCGCCAATCTGGTATCGCGTCTTTGCCAGGAGAGGCCTTGCGAGACCGCGGCGGGATGTAATGATAATTTTGCCGCACATGTAAAGCAATTGATGCCGCGGAGACGCTAAACGCAAGCCATGAGCACGCAGAACAATCGCAAGCGCGCGAAGATCGCCGCTCTCCGCGAAGAGGGCACGCTGTACCCGGCCCCCGAGCAGGTTTGTGATCCCAAGTTTCAGGAAGGCGACTTTTTCGATCCGCGCGATGCTGTGCAGGTCAAGTACGAGATGCTGCGCCGCGTCTCCGTCGAGAAGGCGTCGGTGACCGATGTCTCCAACGAGTATGGCGTTTCGCGGCCAACTTACTACCAAGCCAAGGCGGATTTCGAGCAAGCCGGCATCGCTGGGCTGGTATCCAAGAAGCGCGGTCCGCGTGGCCCCCACAAGATCCAGAGCGAGATACTGGCGTTTCTTCGAACGCGGCTCGTTCCGGGCGAGCCAATCCGAGCACGCGAACTGGCGAGACTGATCCAACAAGAGTTCGGCCTCGATGTGCATCCAAGAACCATCGAGCGTGCCATCGGTGGAAAAAAAACGTCGCGATAACGTCGGGCGTGGCCGAAAAGCCTCCGACGACGGCATCTGCATCTACCCTCATTGCCCGGTACGAGACGCTGCGTATGGCCATGCTCGACGAGGCCCTGCCGCCGGAGGCCCGCAGCGGGCTGATGCTCTTTCTACGTCGAGGCATGTGGGGCTGGGCGCGCAGCTTGCCTGTCGGCGGAAGTGTCCGGCAGGAGCCGCTTCCGGCGCGGCGCTCGGATCCGGTTGAGCCCAGTGAGCGCAGCAGCATCGTGTACGTGTTCGCGGCACTGGCAATGAAGGTCAATATCCGAAGAACGCCATGAATGAACCTTCTAAAGTCCAACCCCATCATCTCGAGCGCGGCGCTTACCTGTACATCCGGCAGTCATCGATGCGACAGGTCATCGAAAACGTCGAGAGCACAAAGCGGCAATACGCGCTTCGCGGTCGCGCGACCGCGCTCGGCTGGCGCGACGACCAGATTATCGTCATCGACAGCGATCAAGGTGAGTCCGGTGCGTCGGCGTCCTGGCGCGGCGGCTTTCAACGCCTGGTGACCGATGTCGGTATGGGGCACGCCGGCATCGTCATGGGTCTCGAGGTGTCCCGCCTGGCGCGGAACAATGCCGATTGGCATCGCTTGCTAGAGATCTGCGCCCTTGCCGATACCCTGATCCTCGATGAGGACGGCGTGTACGATCCAGCCAGCTTCAACGACAGGCTTCTTTTGGGTTTGAAAGGCACGATGAGCGAGGCTGAACTTCATGTCATCAAAGCCCGGTTGCGCGGCGGGATCCTGAACAAGGTGCGGCGCGGCGAGTATCGTTGCGCGCTGCCAACCGGGTTTATCTACGATGAAACCGGCGATGTGGTGCTCGACCCCGATGCGCAGATCAGGGAGACGATCGCCTACTTCTTTGAGACGTTCTCGCGGGTGGGGTCGGCATGCCAGACGGTCAAGGTGTTTCGCAACGAGAGCCTCCTCTTCCCCTCGCGGCTCCGCAACAGCGCGACAATGGTTTTTCGGCCGCTCACCGCATCGACCGCGATCCGCACCTTGAACAACCCGCGTTATGCGGGCGCCTACGCCTATGGCCGGCGGCATTATCGGCGAGCCGCCGATGGCAAGAAGATCCTGCGAAAGCGGGACTGCACCGACTGGCTCGCCTGCATCCCGAACGCTCATCCCGGTTACATCACCTGGGAGCAATTCCAGCAAAATCTCAAAATCCTCGAGACCAATGGTCGAGGCTTTGAACTGGCGCGTGCGTCACCACCGCGAGAGGGGACGGCTCTGCTGCAGGGGCGCGCGGTGTGTGGACGATGCGGCAGATATCTCGGCGTCCGATATGCGACACGGCGCGGAAAACAGGAGGCATGGTACGTTTGCGATCGCGCGCATAGCAGCCTCGGCGAACCGCACTGCCAGTCGATTGCGGGCGCGCCCATCGACGAGGCGATCGGCGAGCTGGTCGCCGAGAAGATGACGCCGGCGGCTGTCGAGTTGGCGCTGGAGATCCGAAGAGAGATCGAAGCGCAGTACGAAGAGGCCGATCGGCTGCGCTGTCGCGCCATCGAACGCGCTCGGATCGAAGCAGATCTCGCACAGCGCCGATATATGCTGGTTGATCCCGGCAATCGTCTCGTCGCCGACACGCTTGAAGGCGAGTGGAACGAGAAGCTGCGCGCCTTGGCCAAGGCCGAGGAGGAACGGCAGCGGGCCCGGCAGGAGGATCAGCTCGTCCTCGACGAGGCGATCCGCGATCGTCTCGTCGCCATGACCACAGACTTCAAAACGCTGTGGCGAGCTCCCGCCTTGCCGAACCGCGAGCGCAAGCGACTGCTGGCCTATATCATCGAGGATGTTACGCTTATCAAACTTCCGGCCGAAGGAACAACCCGAATCCATGTCCGCTTCAAGGGCGGCAAGACCGAAACCCTAACGACACAGAACCCCAAATCCTCGGCGCAACAGGTCAAGACCCAGCCCGAGGTGATCGAGCTCGTCGACACGCTCCTCGATGATTACATCTATCCCGAGATCGCCGACATCCTGAACGAGCGAGGAATCCGGCCCGGCGGATCAGCGCGTCGGGGGCGATCCGACACTCGGTTCAACGCGTTGCGCGTCGCTTATCTCGCCCACGAATACGCGCTCCGTTCCCGCTATGACCGCCTCCGCGCACGAGGAATGTTGACCAGAGGGGAGGCGGCGTCGCGTCTCGGTATCTGCGAAAGCACGCTGATCAGGTGGGTGGAGCACGGTCTCGTCGTGAGGCACGCCTACAACGCTCACGCCTACTTGTACGAAGCGCCTGGGTCAAACCCACCAGTCAAACATTGCAGCCGATGGGACCGGCTCGCCGACCGCGCGGCAGCAATCCAGACCGCGATCGCCCCAAGGTCCTCGCATCTATCAAAGTCCTCGCATCCAATCAGAGGAGATGCAGTATGAAGTCAGGCAGTTCGCGTAGAGCGACATGCCGATCCCATCATGCCAGACGATTTTAATGAGATCGCCTCTGGCGCCTCGAAAGACATACAAATCGCCGGCATGCGGATCGCGCCCCAAGGCCTGCTGCACCTGCAGCGCCAGCCCGTTCATCCCTTTCCTCATGTCAGTGCGGCCGACCGCCAGCCACACCCGCACGCCCGCGGGAACTGGGATCACGGCCGCAGCGCTCGTACCACCGCCGCGGCCAGGCTGGGCGGCGTCGACGACGGAATGCGCAGGCAAGCCGTGCCGCCAAACTCGATCTCGATCGCTTCGCCAGTACGCGGCGCAATGCTCTGTCCGCAATCCGCATCCGCCGTCACGACCACTGCCGCAAAACCGGCGCCAGCGCTGCGTAGCTCCTGGCGCCAGCGATAAATCTGCCCGGGGCAAACGTCAGCGCGACGCGCCACCTCAGAAACGATCGCCCCCGGCGCAAATACCGCCGCTACCAGCGCCCGCTTCTGCTCCTCGCTCCAGCGCCGTCGCCGTTCCGGGCCGCTGAACAGTTGAAATTTCGCCATCGCACCGTCTCTTGCACCGATGCAAACACCAGTGCTTGCATCGCTGCCTACCCGGCCCGATCGATCCATCGATCGCAAGGCGGCCCTCCGCGGAGGGAAACGATCGAGCGCCAACGGTGAGCGTTTCAACGCCCGCAGCGCTCGAAGATCGGCGGGCACCGGAAAGGCTGTGATCGCCGAATAAAAATCTTCGCCAAGCTCGATCCAGCTTCCCCACAGCGCCGTTTGATCCGGGTCTTTGCGGCTCCACCAAAACTCGCTCTTGGGAGCAACGTGCATGTTGAGCCGCGAGATACGAAACTCGTCGTCTGTACGCTGGCCAGTGTTGACGAAACTTATCGAGGCATTGAACAGCCGCTCCATCTGGTTGCGCAGTCGCTTCGCATCGCCGCGCTTGCCGCGCCCGGTGTAGGCGCTCAATCCAAGATCGGCCATGAAGCCGCTCAGGCTGTGCCCGAGTTCGAGGCGACGGCTCTTTTTGCGGATTGCTTCGGTCGTGATCCAGAACAGCAACAGGCGTGGGATGCTGCCGTAAGGATAGCCGTAGCTCTGTTTTTCAACGACATTCCATCCCGGTTGAATTGCAACGGTCAGATTGCCGTTTGTTCTTTGCCACGCTGGGACATCTCCGGGGTTGCTGTGCGGCAATGTCACCTGCACAAACTCGCGCGGCAGATAAGCCGCGTCTTTTTTTGTGGCGAGATCGCCAAAGATGTTGGCCGAGTGTTCGAGTAAT
>Ga0213873_10000138_pt1 | contig 13932 bp, 12 predicted proteins | sample VelepicomBERX_R3_FD_160067 | JGI IMG/M metagenome (GOLD analysis project Ga0213873, IMG submission 160067) | Rhizosphere microbial communities from Vellozia epidendroides in rupestrian grasslands, the National Park of Serra do Cipo, Brazil - RX_R3 | ecosystem: Host-associated > Plants > Roots >...
CCGAGCGGCACGTCCGGCCGGGGCAAGCGCGGCACCACTGCGGCCGGGTCCGTTGCCGCGCCCTCTGCTGGGCCCGTTCATCCGGCTCGGTCCAACGGCTCCGGGCGTCGTCTGGTGATCGTGGAGTCACCCGCGAAGGCTCGCAAGATCGCTTCCTACCTCGGGTCGGGTTACGTCGTGGAGTCCTCGCGGGGGCACATCCGGGACCTGCCCGGGGGTGCCGCCGATGTGCCCGCCAAGTACAAGGGCGAGCCCTGGGCGCGGCTGGGCGTGGACGTCGACCACGCCTTCGAGCCGCTGTACATCATCACTCCGGACAAGCGCTCCACGGTCACCGAGCTGCGCAATGCGCTCAAAAGCGCCGACGAACTCTATCTCGCCACCGACGGTGACCGCGAGGGCGAGGCCATCGCCTGGCATCTGATGCAGACCCTCAAACCCACGGTTCCGGTTCGTCGGATGGTCTTCCACGAGATCACCGAGCCGGCCATCCGCGCGGCCGCGGAGCATCCCCGCGACCTCGACCAGGACCTGGTCGACGCGCAGGAGACCCGGCGCATTCTGGACCGGCTCTACGGGTACGAGGTCTCCCCGGTGTTGTGGCGCAAGGTGATGCCCAAGCTGTCCGCCGGGCGAGTGCAGTCGGTGGCGACCCGCATCATCGTGCGGCGCGAGCGCGAGCGGATGGCCTTCGTCTCGGCGTCCTACTGGGACCTCGCCGCCACGCTGGACGCGGGCGAGGGCAGCACCCCACGCACGTTCGAGGCTCGGCTGGTCGGCGTCGACGGGCGCCGGGTGAGCACCGGGCGGGACTTCGGCCCCGACGGAGCGCTCAAGCGTTCCGACACCGACCTGCTGATCCTCGATGAGGCCTACGCCGGGCGTCTCGCCGAGGCGATGGCGGCTGCTCCGCTGACTGTCTCCAGTGTCGAGGAGAAGCCCTACACACGGCGGCCCTATGCGCCTTTCATGACCTCCACACTGCAGCAGGAGGCCGGCCGGAAACTGCGCTTCTCGGCGGAGCGGACGATGCGCACCGCCCAACGGCTCTACGAGAACGGCTACATCACCTACATGCGGACCGACTCCATCACGCTGTCGGAGACGGCGATCGCGGCGGCCCGGACCCAGGCCCGCGAGCTCTACGGTGAGCGTTACCTGCACGACGGGCCGCGGCAGTACACCCGCAAGGTCAAGAACGCCCAGGAGGCGCACGAGGCGATCCGCCCCGCCGGGGAGACCTTCGCGACACCAGGCCAGCTGGCCGGTGCGCTGGACGCCGACGAGTTCCGGCTCTATGAGCTGGTCTGGCAGCGAACCGTCGCCTCCCAGATGGCCGACGCCCGCGGCACCACGATGAGCGTGAAGATCACCGGCAACGCGACTGGCCCGATTGCCGGCTCAGCCGGCGGCGGCGAGGAGTGCACGTTTGCCGCGTCCGGTCGCACCATCACCTTCGCCGGGTTCCTCAAGGCCTACGTCGAGACCGTGGACGACGAGGCCGGTGGGGAGGCCGACGACGCCGAGCGCAGGCTCCCCCAGCTGACCGAGGGCCGGCGCGTCACCGCCACCGAGCTGGTACCTGAGGGGCACACCACCACCGCGCCGCCGCGCTACACGGAGGCCAGCCTGGTCAAAGCCCTCGAAGAGCTGGGTATCGGCCGCCCGTCCACCTACGCCTCGATCATCAACACCATCCAGGAGCGCGGGTACGTGTGGAAGCGCGGTTCGGCGCTGGTGCCGTCCTGGGTGGGTTTCGCCGTGATCGGGCTCCTGGAGCAGCACTTCGGCTGCCTGGTCGACTACGACTTCACCGCCGCCATGGAGGACGAGCTGGACTCCATCGCCTCCGGCGCACAGCACCGCACCGACTGGCTGGCCGGCTTCTACTTCGGCTCCGAGCTCGGTGGCGCCATGTCGGTGGCCCGCTTCGGTGGGCTCAAGAAGCTGGTCGGGGTGAACCTGGAGGAGATCGACGCCCGCGAGGTCAACTCCATCCCGCTGTTCACCGATGACGCCGGACGGGACGTGGTGGTCCGGGTGGGACGCTACGGTCCGTACCTGGAAAGGACCATCGGAGATGAGCAGCAACGGGCTAACCTGCCCGAGGACCTGCCGCCCGACGAGCTGACCGCCGACATCGCCGAGAAGCTCTTCGCCACCCCGGTGGAGGGCCGCTCGCTGGGCACCGACCCGGTGACCGGGCACGAGATCGTCGCCAAGGAGGGCCGGTACGGGCCCTACGTCACCGAAGTGCTGCCCGAGGAGATCGCAGCTTCCGGCCCGAGAAAAGGGTCGAACAAGGGTGCCGCCAAGAAGCCCAAGCCGCGGACCGGCTCGCTGTTCAAGTCCATGAACCTGGAGACGGTGAGCCTGGACGATGCGCTGCGGTTGCTCTCGATGCCCCGGGTGGTCGGAACCGACCTGGGCACTGGTCTGGAGATCACCGCGCAGAACGGGCGCTACGGCCCCTACCTCAAGAGGGGAACGGACTCACGCTCGCTGGCCGACGAGGAACAGATCTTCACAGTCACCCTCGACGAGGCGCTCAAGATCTACGCCGAGCCCAAGCGCCGGGGCCGCCAGGCCACCGCCAAACCACCGCTGCGCGAGCTGGCCCCGGATCCGGTGACCGGCAAACCGATGGTCGTCAAGGAAGGCCGCTTCGGCCCGTACGTCACCGACGGAGCGGGCGTCAACGCATCGCTGCGCAAGGGGGACAGCGTGGAGACGCTCACCGATGAGCGCGCCGCCGAGCTACTCGCCGACAAGCGCTCCAAGGGGGTCACCGCGCGGCGCTCGTGAACGCCGGCGCGTGGCACTATGGGGTAGTGAGCGAGCCGATGTCAGACGCCTTGTTCGGGGTCGACGGCACCGAGTTGCCCGACCCGTCGGGCCGCGCCGGCTGGCGTGACGCACCTGGGTTGCCGCCGTTCACGCTGCCCGTCATCCCGGACCTCAGCATGACCAGAGAGGCGGTTGCCGCCACCCTCGGTGAGGACCCCACCGGGACGGTGGATCAGGATCCTGGTGCGGCCCCCGCACAGCGACCCGCCACCCCATCGAGTGCTTCCCCAGCACATGTCGCGCCGTCGAACGCCCCCGAGCCGAGTCCCCCTCCCTCGAGTCCCCCTCCGTCGAGTCCCCCTCCGTCGAGCGCCCCCCCATCGAATACCCCCTCGTCGAATGTCCCCCCGTCGAATGTCACAGCACCGCTGCCTGCTCCGTCTGCTCCGCAGGTGGGAGGGCCCCCCTCGGCAGGCGCGCCGGGCCAGCGCCCGCGACCGTTCGTCTCCGCGCCGGTCTCGGCTCAGCCGCCGCCGCGCGGACCCCGTGGCTCACGTCTCCTCCTGCCGCCGGCGGTCGTGTCCCGCGCGCCCGTGCGGCTCGGTGACCTCCGTCGCCGAATCGGCCTCCAGGCCCCCCGCCTGCCGCCACAGAGCCGGTCCGATGGGGGCGCGACTGTCTTCTTCCTCGTCGCGTTGGTCATCTGCGGGGTACTGGCGTACAGCATCATCATGGGGATCGTGGAGTCGATACTCAGACTCCTTCCGTGACGGGTCAGCCGGCAGCCCTTCCTCGGTGATCGCTGACGCGCCCGGGTGGGCCGGCCCGCCCGGTGGCCCACATGTCACTCCAGCGCTGACGAGTCGTTGGCGGGCATCGCTGCGCCTAGGGGGCGCACCGGTGTAGCTGCCGAACCACTCAACGCGGGGGTATGGCACACTCCGCGCGTTACTCACCTGCGCGCGGGGAGCTGTGATGCGTGCCGTCTCGGCTGTGCTGGCGCTGGCCGCTGTCCTGGCCAGTGGCTCAACACTGGCCGGTTGCTCAACGGGGAGCGGGCAGACCGCCGATGCCGACGCGGCGTCGAGGTCATCGGCCAGAGCGCCGGACGACCCGATCCCGCCGGTGCGAACCCCCAAGGACCTGGCCGCCATACAGCCGTGTCTGTTGCTCACCCCGGCGCAACTCGAGGCCGATCGGATCGACCAGCCCGGCCGGCCCAGGGATGTCCTCGGCAACACCGGATGCGAGTGGAGTGACACGGCGCATACCCGCGAGTTCGCCGTGTTCGTGGACCTCGGCAACGACGTGCTGCGTAATGTCTACAGCCAGCGAGACACGATCCCGGTTCTCGAGGTGACCCAGGTGGCGGGGCAGCCGGCGATCCGCACCAAGGACGACGTGCACGGCGCCAGCTGCTACTTCCGGGTCGCCGCGGCCGACGCGCAGACGCTGATCGTCCGGTTCACCGCGTTACGCCAGAATCGCGAGGACCCGTGTGGTCCGGCGAAGTCCTTCGCCGAGACCGTCATCGGTAACCTGCCACCGCTGAAGGGCTGAGCAAGGGATCTTCACGGTGAGCGCTGTGGCAGACTCCACGCAAGCCGCTGACAGCAGGTGAGAGGAACACCACGATGAGTGAGCATGGCGGGTTCGGTGGTCCCACACCATCGGGCGGGATGGCCGAGAACCTCAACGCGTTGATCCATCCGCCGGTTGACGGGCCGGGACCCGTCCAGGATCTGACCTCGATCCTGCTCGACCCCGCCCAACACTTCCGGCTCGACCTGGACCAGGCCCCGCAGGCGATCACCGCCTTCCGGCAGGCCGCGCAGGGAATGCGGGACCTGAAATTCGAGGTCGGTCGGTTAGCCAACATCACGCCGCCGGGTCTCGACGCGATCAGCATCAACGCGGCGCGGGAGATCGGGCGGTGGGCGGCCAGCGAGGAGCCGGGCTCACTGCGCTCCGCGCTGGAGTCCGGCGCGATCCAGCTGGAGAAGACGGCCGACGCCCTGGAGCGGTCGCTGGCCACCCACCGGAACACCGATGAGGCCAACGCCGCCCGCCTGCGCGGGTCGGAGCTGTAATGCGCCGCGTCCCGGTCGTGCTGGTGCTCGCCACCCTGCTGGCGGGCTGCTCGGCGGGTGGCGCGCAGCCCACCGGCGCGGGCGCGGCACCGGCATCGTCGGCCGACCCGATCCCGCCGGTGCACGATCCCAAGGATCTGACCGGCACAACACCCTGCGCGCTGCTCACCCCGGCGCAGCTGGCGGCCAACCGGATCGACCTGCCCGGCCAGCCCAAGGATGTCCTGGGCGCCCCCGGCTGCGAGTGGGACGACAAGGCGCACACCCGCGAGATCAGGACTTATGTGGAGATGGGCATAGACGTACTGCACAACGTCTATGCCCAGCGAGCGACCTTCGCGGTCTTCGAGGTCACCCAGGTCGCCGGGCATCCGGCCATCCGCACCAAGGACCTGGTGGAGGGCACCAGCTGCTCTTTCCGGGTCGCCGCCGCCGAGAGGCAGACATTCGTCGTCGAGTTCACATCGTTGCGGCAGGGGCTGGAGGAGCCGTGCGGGCCGGCCAAGGCGCTCGCGGAGGGCGTCATGGGCAACCTGCCGCCGCTGAAGGGCTGAGGAGAGGGACACCGATGGGCACGAACGTCGACTACAGCACCGTCTCACACGAGACGATCTACCACCACATCACCGGCGGGCCGGGCGGCACCGAGATGATGGACGCGAGCCGGGCCTGGCACAGCGTCGCGGCGCAGCTGCGGGAGATCCAGAGCATCGTGGAGCACGCGGTGCGCGGGATCGGCGCGGCGCAGCAGGGCGCGGCCGCCGATGCGGCCACCCACGCGACGATGGCGATGGCGCCGTGGGTCGCCGAGACCGCCACCACGGCGAACGGCATGGCGATCCGAGTCCGCGAGCAGGCCGGCGTCTTCGCCCACACCCGGGACAGCATGCCGCCGCCGCGCGCCGTTCCCGAAGTGTCGTTCAGCCAGGACCCGGGAACCTGGATAGCCGACCACGCGGTGGAATGGCTGCCCGGGATCCAGACCGAGCACGAGCGAGCCCAGGTGGCGGCCCAGCAGGATGAGCAGCGCGCCCGGGAGCTGATGAGCGGCTATCAGGGCACCTCGAACGAGATTCTGGCGGTCCACCAGCACTTCACCGCAGCACCGGCGGTGGTCGCCGAGGTGGCGCCGCCGGCCCCGGGCGGCGGCGTGAATGGCGGTTGGAGCACTCACACTCACCCGAGCCCGGTGCATCCCAGTGTGGTGCATCGCGGTGTGGTGCGCTCCGCTACCTCACACCTGCCTGTCTCACACCCAGGTGCGGTGACGGGCGGGCATGGGAGAATCGTCGCCCCAGCGGCCACCATCTCACAGCTCGCGTCCGGGGCCCGTCATGCGCCGGCCGCGGTGGCGCCCCAGCTCGCTGGGGGCTACCCCGGCCCGAGCGCGGACCCGATGGCCGGACCAGGCTCGGTCCGGCCGGCCATGGCGGCGCCGTTCGGGCCGTCCCCGATGCCCACCAGGTCGGGCACCACTGACGAGGACCGCCGTCGCGGTGGACCGCGGTCCTCCGGTGGCGGTGGTGTGAGCCGGAGCGGCGGCTTCGGGCCTCGTCCCAGTGCCGCGTTCGGCACCGGTGACTCCCCGCTGAGCGGCTCCGCTGGTCAGAGCGGTCCTCTGCACAGCGGTGCCGAGCAGACCGGCACCGGACGACCCGGCCGTGATGGCGCCGGGTTCGCGAACGCTCCGCTCGGCGCGACCGGTGGCTCGGGCCGTGGTGGCGACACCGCGCACCGGCGGCCGAGCTATCTGGTCGAGCAGGACACCAACGCCATCGTCGGTGAGCTACCCCAGGTCGCTCCCCCGGTCATCGGTGCCGACGAGGACTACCGGTGATGTCGGCGGGGCCGGTCGCCAGCGCGACCAGCGGCGCCCTAGAGCTGACCACCGAGGAGTACCTGCTGGCCTGGCGGCATCTCCGGCTGGGGTTGGTGCACTGGAACCTGCGACCGCCTGGAGGATCCGAACGCACGGCCGAGGAACACACGGCTGCCCAGCGACGGGCCTGGGAAGCGCTGCGGGCTCGCGGGCTGGCCGGCACCCGGCAGCTCGCCCCGGAACTGGAGGACGCCCTGCACCTCATCGCCCGACCGGCGGCGGAGCTCAACGCCCGGCTCGACCTGCCCGACGGCAAGCGCACGGTGGTGGGGTGCGCGCGGGGCGAGCACGCTGCTCTCGCCGAGCTCGGTGAGTTCGGGATGCGCATCAGGGCCGCCCGGGACACCGCCCTACCCACCGCGGTGGCCGACGTCATTCCCGACCGGCTACCGCTGGCGGAGCCGGCGACCCGGACGATGGGTAGCGGGACGGCGGTGTCCGTTCCCGCCGAGCTCCTCGCCGACCAGGAGGGGATGACCGGCGTCGAGGTGGAACGCGCCTTGCTGCGGGGCGGCACCCGACCGGATGACGCTCACCGGTTCCGCACTATGCTGCAAGGTCCCAAGCTCGGCGGAGGCAAGTTCGGTGCGGCCCGGCGCGACCGGCGGGGGGGCAGGCGTGTCGCGGAGTTCGTGGTGACCTACTACGAGACCGAGCGCGGTGGCTACACGCTCGAGCAGAAACGAGGGGTCGATCGCAGTCGCTGGTACACGTTGGCCTCGGCGTCACGCCCTCAACTCGCGCAGCGGCTGGCACACCTGCTTAACTCAATTCGGATATAACGGTAATGCGTCATCACCGCTAACCACGTGGAGCAGCATGGACCGCCACGCCGAGCACGACCTGGCGGGGACCACCGCGCAGCGGGTGCGCGGGGTGCTGGCCATCCCCGCGTTCCGCCGGCTCTGGAGCGTCACGGCGATCACCGCGACCGCAGAGTGGCAGTCCCTGCTGGCGCTCTCCGCGCTGGCCACCCAGCTGACCAGCGGCTACCAAGCGCAGAGCTTCGCGCTCGGCGGGGTGGTCGCCACCAAGCTGCTGCCCGCGATGCTGCTCGGCCCGCTGGCCGGGGCGCTGGCCGACAAGCTGGACCGCCGGCACCAGATGGTGGTCTGTGACGTGCTGCGGGCCGGCCTGTTCCTGTCCATCCCGCTGGTCGGCCAGCTGGCCTGGCTGTTCGTGGCGACCTTCCTCATCGAGCTCTGCGCGCTGTTCTGGATCCCGGCCAAGGACGCTTCGATCCCCAACCTGCTACGGCGCCCCGATCAGGTGGAGACCGCCAACCAACTCTCGCTGATCATGACTTACGGGGTGGCTGTGCTGGTCGCCGCCGGGGTGTTCAGCGTGCTGTCCAAGCTCGGCCCGGCGCTGAGCCGGGCGGAGCTGATCCCTAGTGCCGAAGGATCGGCCTATCTGGCGCTGAGCCTCAACGGCATCGCTTACGCCTTCTGCGCGCTGATGGTCGGCACCCGGATCCCGGAGATCTCGGGCCGGGCCGTGACCCGGCGCGGCGCCCAACCCGGGCTGCTCACGATGCTGCGCGACGGTGTGGTCTTTGTCCGCGGCACGCCTCTGGTCCGTGGCCTGGTCACCGGGATCCTCGGCGCCTTCGCCGCAGGCGGGGCCGTCATCGCGTGCGCGAAGCTCTATTCCACCAGCCTGGGCGGTGGCAACGCCGCCTACGGGCTGCTGTTCGCGTCGCTGTTCGTCGGTCTGGGTCTGGGCATGGCGCTCGCGCCACTGGCGGCTCGCCGGATCCGGCACCGCGGACTGTTCGGGCTCGCGATCGTGGTGGCCGGGCTGGCGCTGGTCGCCGTCGCGCTGGCGCCGCATCTGATCGTCGCGCTGGCCGCCGTCATCCTGGCGGGCACCGCCGGGGGTGTGGCGTTCCTGACCGGCCTGACCATCATCGGAGCGCAGGTCACCGATGAGATGCGGGGCCGCACCATCGCGTTCGTCCAGTCGCTGGTCCGGTTGGACCTGCTGGCCTCGATGGCGCTGGTCCCGTTCGCGGTCGGGCTGGTCCAGCAGCGCACCATCACCCTGTTCAGCGAGCGGATGACCATCGACGGCACCCGTCCGGTGCTGTTGTGCGCCGGGCTGCTGGCGGCCGCCGTCGGCCTGGTCTCCTACCGCCAGATGGACGACCGGCTCGACGGGTCACTGCTGGTCGACCTGCGCACTGCGGTGCGCAGGCGCTCCCCGTCCAGTCCCGCGGAAGGTCCGCGATGAGCGTGTGGGCTAGCCTGGTCGGGCAGGATCCAGCGGTCGCCACCCTGGTCGAGGCCGCTGGGCCGGCCGGGGCTATGACCCACGCCTGGTTGTTCACCGGCCCTCCGGGCAGCGGTCGTTCGGTCGCGGCGCGGGCCTTCGCCGCCGCGCTGCAGTGCACCGATCAGCAGACCGGGCCGGGATGCGGCGCCTGCCAGGGCTGCCGGAGCACGCTGGCGGGCAGTCACCCCGACGTCCGTCAGGTCGTCCCCGAAGGACTGTCCATCTCGGTGGCGGACATGCGCGCGCTGGTCGCCGGCGCGTCCCGGCGGCCCTCGGCGGGCCGATGGCAGGTGCTGCTCATCGAGGACGCCGACCGGCTCACCGAGGGCGCGGCCAACGCACTGCTCAAGGCCGTGGAGGAGCCCCCGCCGCGCACCGTGTTCCTCCTCTGCGCACCATCGGACCACCCTGATGACATCGCGGTGACGCTGCGCTCGCGGTGCCGCTCGGTGGGGTTGCGGACTCCGCCCGCAGCTGCGGTCGCCAACGTGCTGGTGGCCCGCGACGGGGTGGACGCCGACACCGCGCGATGGGCCGCCTCGGTGTGCGGCGGCCACGTCGGCCGCGCCCGCCGGCTGGCCACCGATCCCGAGGCCCGGACCCGCCGAGAGGCAGTGCTGCGGGTGCCGAGGGCGCTACGCTCACCAGCGGATGTGTTCGCGCTGGCTGATGAGCTGGTGGAAGCCGCCGAATCGGAGGCGGGCAGCCTGACTGCGGCTCGCAATGTGGCCGAGACCGAGGAACTGGAGACGGCCCTGGGGGCCGGCGGAACCGGAAAGGGTGCCGCGGCAGCCACCCGGGGCACCAAAGGCGCCATCCGGGAGCTGGAACGCCGGCAGAAGTCCCGGGCCACCCGCACTCAGCGCGATGCACTGGACCGCGCCCTGGTCGACCTGGCCGGCTTCTATCGCGACACCCTGGTCACCAGCTGGGGCGCCGCGGTAGCCCTGACCCACCCCGACCGGGCCGCCGACATCACCGCTGTCGCCGCCCAGTCCAGTCCCGAATCACTACTCCGAATGCTGGAGGCGGTTCTGCACTGCCGCGAGGCGCTGGAGTTCAACGTCAAGCCCCGCATCGCCATCGAGGCGCTGACCAGCGCGTTGCAGAGCAGGTAGGCCGGGCAGGTGTGAGGCGCAAGCAATCGTTACACTAAGCCGTGCCGGCCAGCATCGCCGCCTTAGCTCAGTCGGCCAGAGCGGCTCACTCGTAATGAGCAGGTCCGGGGTTCGATTCCCCGAGGCGGCTCCACCCTTGACCAGCGGTTACGCCCCAAGTGGAGCCGCTGGTCAGGGCCAGACCAAGATCGCGTGGTCGCAGTGCGGTCGCAGCGTGTGCCGAACGCTCGTTCGCCAGCTCCGCTGCCGCGGCGTCCAGCACGGCACCAAGAGAGTCCGCAGCGGCCGTCGCTGCTTCCCGAGTGAGGTTTCCGTACAGGTCCGCGGTGATCCCTGTCTGGGAGTGCCGAAGCGTCTTGGACACCAACGGCAGAGGCACACCGGAGGTGAGCATCAGCGTTGCCGCCAGGTGCCGCAGATCGTGGAGCCGAACCCGGGGCAGACCCGCCTGCTCGGTGAGGTCGTGGAAGCGGTCTAGCACCCGGTCCGGGCGCAGCGGCGCGCCGTTGGTCCGGGCGAACACCAGGTCACCATCCTCGTAGCATTCGGCCCACTCGGCGCGCTCGACGGCCTGGCGAGCTGCTTGGCGCTTCAGCGCGGCCACCACCCGCCCGGACAGCCCCACTCCCGCTGCGGAGCCCTTCGTCTTCGGCGCGGTGAACATCAGCCGCCCGGCCACGTCGGACAGCGTTCCCCGGGCTGGGTGGATGAACAGCGCCCGCGCGTCCAAGTCCACATCAGACCAGCACAGCGCGAGGGCCTCGCCGCGACGCAGCCCAGTGCCGATGATGACCTCGAATAGCTCGGTCAGCCGGTCATCCACATGGTGGCAGTGGTCCAGGAACGTCACCGCCTGCGCTGCGGTCCACGGCTCCCGCTCCGCGGCGCGCACGGGGGCCAGCACGACGTGCTGAGCGACGTTGTGGGTGAGCCGGCGCTGCTTCACTGCGTCCGACAACGCCGAGGACAGCACGGCGTGGATATACCGGATCGTCGGGGCACCGCGGCCGGCGTCCTCAAGTTCGGCGATGAACGCAGCCACATGATCGTGGCTCAGCTGCTCCAAACGGCAGCGCCCCCAACACGGGGATCAGTTCCTTTGTGACGATCTCGGTGTACCGGTGCAGCGTCTTGGGCTTGAGCGTCCGGCTCTTTTCCCTCAGCCAACTTCTCAGGCGGTTGGCCGTGTTCTCCCGGTCGTCTACCTTGACCCCGGCGCCGTACCGGGCCAGCACTTCATCACGAGCGCGGGTTGCCGCACTCTTCATCGTCCACTGGTGGCGGCGCATCGTCTTCCGCTTATTGTCGGCGCTGGGCATGTCCACCGCGAAGCCCCACTTACCGTGCTTGGGGTCAGCGTCGAGCAGCGGACACCGTGGCCCGAGCTCACGGCCGTCGGCGTCCTTGCACGGGCACCGGCGGTACACCCGGCCCTTGCTCACGGCTCACGCTCCAGGTGAACCGCTGACCCGTGGTCTTGCACGCCAGCCGGGTGTGTGCCCGCTCTGCTGCGCACATCGACCAGGCCCCCGGCTTCGTCCTGCCGGTAGCCTCATTCCGACAACGGGCCGCTGAGCGCCTTGATCGCCTCCTGCGGGATAGGAGGCAGCGACCAGCCCTTGTGGTGCATCTCCACTCGCGTGCTGGCCAGGACCGTGAGATGGCGCTCGGCAACCGCCTCGGACCGCCCGCCCGGCGGGTCGGTCCGCGGCTCGTCCGCTATGACCGCACAGCGGTGCTCACCTGGCTGGCAACAAGGGACACAGCGTGAACCGATGATCCCAACCGCACACAGCCTCAACACTGCTTGATGAAGCCGGGCCCACAGTCTCCCTCGCCGACGCAGCAAAAATCCTAGGCATCTCGTACAACACGGCGAATGCCGCAGTCCGGCGTGGCGAGCTAGGCGTGCGGGCGCTCCGCTACGGCCGTAACTGGCGCATCCCCACCGCCGACCTGCGCCGCCTGGTTGGGCTGGACGAAGAAAGCGCCACATGACCGCTAGACGTGCGAGCGGGGCGCCGCCGCCACGCGAACGCCCCGTATCGGAAAGCTCCAGCCGCCATCACACCGCTGGACAGGGCGACGGTACAGCCTCTGTACCCTCCGGCGTCGATCTCCCGCCATATGGGGTCCGCTGGCGGTGGCCGTGGTGATCAACCTCGATATCCCCGATCCTGCCGAGTGGGCGGTGCGCTACGCCGTCTCCGGCCTGGCGGTGTTACCCCTGCACTCGGCCCCTGACGGTCGCTGCACCTGCGGCCACGACTGCGGTAGCCCGGGTAAGCATCCGCTGACCAGCCACGGCAAGGACGACGCCAGCTGTGACCTCACCCAAGTCACCACTTGGTGGGCCCGGTGGCCGTGGGCCAACGTCGGTATCCGCCCCCGCTCGGGGTGATCGTGCTTGACGTCGATCCCCGCAATGGTGGCAGCGCCGCACTGCTGGAGCTGACCCGCCAGCACGGTGCCCTGCCAGCGACCCTCACGGCCCGCACGGGTGGTGGGGGTCTGCACATCTGGCTCACCCACACCGGCCGCAGCCGCGGTCAGCTGTGCACCGGCGTGGACGTCAAGACTTCGGCTGGCTATGTCGTGGCCCCGTCGTCGCTGCACGCCAGTGGGCAGCGCTACCAGTGGGTGACTCAGCCGCGCGGGCGGGAGCTGGGGATCGTCCCGGCACCTGCATGGGTCGCCCAGGTGCTACACCCACCCGCACCGCCGCACCGTGCCCACCGCGCTCCCATGCTGGGTGCCAGCAAGTCTGGCCTGGTCGGGTTGCTGCGGGTGGTGATCGACGCCCCTGAGGGCAACCGGAACAACGCGCTCTATTGGGCGTCGCGCCGGATGCTGCAAAAGGTCGCCGATGGTGATCTTGCCGAGTGCGCAGCAGTCGGGATGCTCGCCGACGCCGCTACTGCGGTGGGCCTCACCGGCGCCGAGATCGACCGCACGATCGGCAGCACCAGGAGGGTGGTGCTCGGTGGCTGAGATCACCGCTGAGGCGATCGTCGAGCAGTACGCACACGAGCTAGCGCGCGACCTGCTCGCCGACTTGCGCGATGGTGCCTGGCTGGACGCCCAGAGGTTCCATCCGCTGCGCTACCTCGTGCCTGGCGTGATTCCCGAAGGGTCCACGTTGCTCGTCGGGCCACCGAAGATTGGCAAGAGCTGGTTCGTGCTCGCGTGCGCTCTCGCCACCGCTTGCGGTGGGTATGCGCTCGGCGTGATCCCCATCGAGAAACGCCCCGTCCTCTACCTGGCACTGGAGGACGGTGATCGGCGGCTACAGGATCGCTGCCGCACCCTCCTCGGCGACGACCCGATACCGCCTGGGTTCGAGTACATGACCACGATCCAGCCGGGTCATAGACCAGGCCCATCCAGGAGAAGTCGATCTAGCACTCCGCCCCCGGCTCACCGTCGGCGACCCGCACCGTGCCGCGCCCACCCCGACCGAACCCGCACCGTTCGGCGCGAAACCGGTGCAACGCGCGACAGGGCACCAGCACACCCCCTCGCGCGAGCAGACCAACGATCTCAACGACCGACAGGTCCTTGCCCACCCACCCAGCAACCTGCTCCCGCTGCGCCTCCCAGGCCTCCCAGCCACTGCCGTGCCCACTAGCTCGGACAGCCCGGACCGCAGCCACGACCTGGCCGACCACCTCATCAGTCAACCGAGCCAGCCCACCCTCCCACACGACCCCGGCCACCTCGACAGCGGCCACATACCGACGGGCGGTCTTGCGATCCACCCACCCCCGCCCGGCCACCGTGCGCA
>Ga0213873_10000141_pt1 | contig 13681 bp, 14 predicted proteins | sample VelepicomBERX_R3_FD_160067 | JGI IMG/M metagenome (GOLD analysis project Ga0213873, IMG submission 160067) | Rhizosphere microbial communities from Vellozia epidendroides in rupestrian grasslands, the National Park of Serra do Cipo, Brazil - RX_R3 | ecosystem: Host-associated > Plants > Roots >...
GCACTTGTGAGTGGCGATCGGTCCCCTAGCACCGATCGCCACTCACAAGGCGACCGAAGGGAGCCATAATGCCAACGCCGACCAAGGGCGCCCGGCTCGGGGGGTCGCCGGCCCATGAACGGCTGATGCTGGCCAACCTGGCGACATCGCTGTTCACCCACGGCCGGATCACCACCACCGAGGCCAAGGCGAAACGGCTGCGCCCGTTCGCCGAGCGGTTGATCAGCAAGGCCCGCAAGGGGGACCTGCACAACCGTCGCGAGATCATGCGGGTGATCCGGGACAAGGACGTGGTGCACAAGCTGGTCGCGGAGATCGGTCCGCAGTTCGCGACCCGGCCGGGTGGCTACACCAGGATCGTCAAGACGATGCCGCGCAAGGGTGACAACGCTCCGATGGCGATCATCGCGCTGGTCACCGAGCGGACCGCCGCAGTGGTCGAGGAGGTCAAGCGCAAGGCATTCAAGGGTCGGCCGCAGGTGCGGCAGCAGGCCACCAGGACCGAAGAGCCTACTGCGGTGGCTGTGGACACCCCGGCCGTGGCGGACGACACCTCGGCCGTCTCGGAGGGCTCTGCCGTCTCGGAAGGCTCTGCCGTCTCGGAAGGCTCTGTCGAGCAGGAGACCCCGGTCGAGCAGGAGACCCCTTCGCCCGCACTGCGGAGGGACGAGGGCGAGTCCTGATCTCAGGCACCGCACCGCGAGAGCCCGCCGTCCCCGCTGGGGATGCCGGGCTCTCGCGCTACCGGCTGGATATCAGCTACGACGGATCCGGCTTCTCCGGATGGGGCCGCCAGCCAGGACGACGTACTGTTCAGGGAGTTCTCGAGTGTGCCCTGGAGACCGTGGCGCGGACCCAGGCCACCCTCACCGTCGCGGGTCGCACCGACGCCGGCGTGCATGCCACCGGGCAGGTCGCGCACCTCGACGTGCCGCCCGGCGCGATGCCGCCTGACCAGCTGGCCCACCGCCTGGCTCGGCTGCTGCCAGCGGATCTCCGGGTTCCCGCGGTGCGGCAGGTGCCGCGCGCCTTCGACGCCCGTTTCTCCGCGCTGCGCCGGCACTACCGCTACCGGGTCTGCGACGCGCCGTGGGGAGTCGATCCGCTGCACCGGTACGACACGCTGGGCTACCACCGTCGGCTCGACGACGCCGTGATGAACGCGGCGAGCACGCTGTTGCTCGGTGAGCACGACTTCGCCGCGTTCTGCCGCCACCGGGAGGGCGCGAGCACGGTGCGTGCACTGGAGCGGCTGGAGTGGACCCGCGACGGGCCGTACCTGCTGCTCGTGGACGTCGCGGCGGACGCGTTCTGCCACTCGATGGTGCGCAGCCTGGTGGGTGCCCTGCTGGCGGTGGGAGAGCACCGACGCCCCCCGGACTGGCCCGCCGGCCTGCTGCGCCAGACCACCCGCACCAGCGAGGTGACGGTGGCCCCCGCGCACGGCCTCACCCTCGTCGGCGTGGACTACCCCGACGACGACCAGCTCGCCGCTCGCGCCGAGCGGACCCGCGCCCTGCGGGTCGCACTGTAGCATGCGTGGACAGGTGCGTCGTTGCGCTTGCGGAGGCTGTGAGTGGGTCTCAGGACGCATCCTCGGGGGTCGGAACGTCCAGCTCTGGCCTTGATGAAGCCGACAAGGTTGACGCAGCGCACCCCAAGGGTGCCGGCACACGTCGGGGATGCGTGGCCGATCAAGACTGCCGCCGGGTGTCTCCTCGGTGAGGACGATGCAGCCCCGCGCTCGGGCCTGGCCGATCACGAACGGGTCGGCCGCGTTGCGTCCACCGCCGCGGCCCATGAGCTTGCGTACGCCGCGAGCGTGTTCGATGTTGACCGCTGATGGAGGATGGCCTCTTGTCGTAGAGGGGATGCGGCCCGGCTAGAACCTGTTGTCGAGAAAGACCTGGGCGAGCCACTCCGTCGCCTCCACCGTCTGCGAATCCATGCCGTATACCGCCGCAGCCCACTCCTCCGGCGGTAAGTCCACGAGTTCGACCTTCTCGTCGTCGCGCCAGTTGGAACTTTTGGGCAGAATGCTCGTCACCTGTGGCTTAGGCGCGGCGATGCTCAGAGACACGTGGAGGTGATAGGCGGCTCTACGGTTGACACGCTCCTCCTGTGCTTTTTTGTTGTCGTTTGCCTCTGGTTTGACGTAGACGAACCACTCTATCTTATCTCTCCTCTTCCCTCCCTCTTTCTCGTGGACCTCCAGGCCCATTTCTTGACACGCGGTGCGGAAGTCTTCAACGTCATTGAAGTCAATGGGCATCTCTGTCATCTCCCCGTGGTGGTAGGTCATCCATTCGCGGGTCTGGTTGAGCTGGGTGTTCGTGGTCCATCCATCGCGGATCGTGTCCTCCAGCTCTCCAGGCTAGTCTCGCCGCACCGGCCCGAGGATCTCCCGCTCGGCGGGTGCGGTGACCAGCCGCAGCGGCAGCCACAGGTTCGGGCCCAACGCCACCACGCCGTCATCGGTCAGCGCAGCCAGCTGCGTGGCCATCGGCGCGGTCAGTCGCCACATCGCGGCGGCCAGCTGCGCCTGGTCGGCCGGGAGCCGCTGGAGCAGCACCAGGTCGGCGTCGACGGCGGTGCTCTCGGCCTGCGGGTGCAGGTAGGGCAGCACGTACAGGGTGGTCTGCCACGCGCAGCGGGGTGGGAACAGTTCCCGCGGTACCGCTCCGCCATCGTGCACGACCAGCAGGGGAGCGTCCTGCGAGGCTCGCGGCAGCTCGACGGGTGCGAGCCGGCGCACCTGCACCAGCGGGGCGGGGCGTCCGTCCGGGCCCTCGCCGGCGGCTCGAACGAGCTGCCGCCAGCCCTCGGGCCGGCCGGTGGCGATGACCACCCAGGCGCCGGTGGCCATCGCGCGCAGGGCGACCTGGCCGGCCAGGTAGAGCCCACCGACGACGACCAGCCGGGTCGGCAGCGGGCGTAGCACCGACACGCTGAGCGGTTCGTTCTGTGGGCCGCAGCCCAGGACCATGCCGCCGCGGTGGACCGACGGGCTGATCGCGGCGAGCAGGCCGGGCGTGACCAGGAACTCCGGTGCCACCGCGGCCACCCCGGCTGGGCTGCCGAGAACTCCGCGCATCCGCGTTCTGCTCATCTGGGCGCCCCGAGGGGCAGCGTCGCGGTCAGGCCGGCGACCTGCAGCCCGTGGAGCGGACTGAGCACCACACCGAGCCGTTGCGAGACCGCCCGCAGCCGGCGCCCGGCCGCCTCGAGTTCCCCGGGGTTGCGAGCGCTGACCCGGGCCAGACCCCGCAGCCCGACCTCGGCGCCGTCCTCACCGGGGGACAGCGACAGCGCGACAGTGGTGGACAGTGCGCGGACGCTGGTCAGCGCGTTGAGGTTGCCCGCCCCACCCCGGGCCCCCCAGTCGCTGATCACGTAGCTGGCATGCCCCACCCCGGCGGCGGTGACCGCCGCCCACCCCTCACTCAGCGCCACCGGTCCGCCAGCGCCGGCCGCCGAGGACAGCTCCGCGGCGGAGATCCCGGCGCGCAACAGCTCCTCCGCGTCCAGCGGCCGGGTCGACAGTCCCCGGGCCTCCAGCGCACCGCGCACCCGGGACAGCGCACCGATCAGTGCCCGGTGGCAGCCCGTCACCCCGCCACCACGCTCGGCCACCGCGGTCGGGCAGCGGCGGGGGTCCAGCCGCACCGCGACCCAGGTGGTGCGGCGAGCGGCCGCCGGCAGCGGACCCAGGACCTCCAGGTAGGAGCGCAGCGCGGGGGACGACGACGGGAGGGCGGCGCTGCCCGGGTAGCAGTGCCAGACCACCTGGATCGCGTCCAGCACCACGCCGCGGTGGTCCAGGCACGGCGCGAGCGCACCGAGCGGCAGGCTGGGGCTGCCACCGACGGGAGTGATCATCGATGGCGCGGCGTCCACCTCGAGCACGGCGGTCCAGACGCCCTGGTGGCACGCCAGGCCGAGCCGTTCGCGGTGGTGGTCGGTGCCGTGCGCGATGCTCAGGTCGGGGAGGAGCAGCCGGAGCAGGGCCAGCCGCGGGTCGTCGGAGCCCACGACCGGCCGCAACGGACTCGACGGGCCGGGCGCCGCCGCCGGGTCCGGACTGGTGACGCTACGGCCGCGGGAGCGCGCCAGGTAGCCAGTGCTGAGCTGGACCCATCGCAGCAGCCAGCGGCCGCGCCAGCGCACCAGCGCCAGTGGCGCCGCGATCAGCATCACTCCCAGCGCGGCCCACCGCGGGGCCGTGTTCACGGCGAGCAGCGCCAGACCGAGCCCTACTTCCAGCACGACCACGTTGACGACGGGCAGTGGACCCACCCGCGAACCCGTCGAGCGCGGCCGGGCGGTCGCCGGGGCGCGTGGCGCACCCGTCGGCTCCTTCTGTGGTGGAGCCTGTGGTGGAGCCGGTGCGGCGGTGGTCATGATCTCCGTCTCCGCTGGCGAGGATGGGCGTGGCGGTCCGCCGATGGCGCTTCGCTATCCTGCCGCACCGTACAGTCCAGGGCCGTAGCGCCTAGCGAAGGGCGGCAGGCACCCGATGTCCACGAACCCGGCCACCAAGTCGCAGGTGCAGGCCTACCGCTTCGTGCTCCGCAGGATGGAGTCGGCACTGGTCCGCAAGGACGCGGTGATGCTGCACGAGCCGATGCGCCACCACCTGCGGGCGATGGCGGTCGGCCTGATCCTGGGCCTCGCGGGGTTGGCGGCGTTCCTCGTGCTCGGCAAGCTCTCCTAACCGGGACGCTGCCGCTGCCGTTTGATGGTCTGGACGACCACCATGGTCAGTCCCAGCACCCCGAGAGCGGCGGCGGAGCCGGCCAGCGCGACGGTGCGCGGCAGGGTGTCCTCCGGGGCCGGCGGGCTGAGACCGTCCAGCCTGGTCGGGAGCACCGGCTGGGTCTGGGCGACTCGCTCCTCGGGCAGCACCGCGGTGAGCGCGGCGACCGGGTCGATCATGCCGTAGCCGGTTTCCTCGCTGCGCTCGGAGCGGCCGGCGGTGTGCCGCGCGGTCCGTTCGATGCGGTGCATCACCTGGCGCGCGGTCAGGTTCTTGAACCGCTCCCGGACCAGCGCCGCCAGCCCGGAGACGTACGGCGTGGCGAAGCTGGTGCCGTCGAGCGCATGAGCCATGCCGTGGGCGTCGACGAGTTCGCCGGTCAGTCCCGGGCGCCCGGCCGCCAGCGATACCGCGTCGATGCCCGGTGCGGCCACATCGACCCACGGCCCGTGGAGTGAGAAATACGCCGGCTCGCCACTGTCGTCGGTCGCGGCGACGGTGAGCACGTCATCGTCGAACCAGCCCGGCGAGGAGATCGTGGTGACCGCTCCGGGGCTGTTCTGCTTGCAGGTGGGGCTGGTGTTGGCGGCGGCCACCACCACGACCACGTCGTGCTCCACCGCGTAGTGCACGGCCGCCTGCAGGTCCGGCGCCTTGTCCTGGTCAGTCTTGGCCTGGAAACAAGCGGCCTCGGAGATGTTGATCACTGTCGCGCCCAGCTGTACGGCACGCATCACGGCCTGCGCCATGCTCACGGTGTCGCCGGCGCTGGAGCTGTCGATCTCCTGACCGGTGTCGAGCCGGCGCAACGGCACCGAGTAGAAGGTGCTGGCCTGGCGGATGGACAGAATCTGCGCGGCGGGGGCCACCCCGACGAACCCGGTGGCCGCATCGGGAGCTGCGGCGATGAGGCCGGCTACCACGGTGCCGTGGCCGTCGCAGTCGAACAGGCCGCTGCGATTCTCGATGTAGTCCCCGCCGTCGGTCAGTCTGCCGAGCAGCCTGGGGTGCGGCTGCACCCCACTGTCGATCACGGCGACCAGCTGGCCGCGTCCGGTCGCGAACTCCTGAGCTCGCCGGATCCGCAGCAGCTGCTGCGCCGCCGGCTCGGCCTGGAGATCCTGCTCACTGCTCGTTACCTGCTGCTGGCAGGGCGCCTGCTGCTCGACCGGGCCGGTCTGTCGGGTAGCCGCGTTGTTCACGACATAGGGCATGGTGTTCACGCCGGCCGGGGTCGGCAGGGCCGCCGGGTCCACCGGAGGCGGCACGCCTGGTGGCCGGTTACCAGACTGGGCGGCCTCCGATGGGGCGGCCGCTGGCCACGCTGGTGCGGCAAGGCACAGTAACGCGACCGCGACGGCCACCATCGCGGGGCGGCGAGGACTGTTCACAGGGTCCGGAAGGCGTGGTAGAGGTCCAGCACGCCCAGGGCCAGCGGCAGCACTGCGGCGATGAGAGCCGCTTCGACCACGTCCACCGAGCGGCGCAGCACCGGAGAGAACCGCTGGTGGGGCAGGGCCACCCCGGTCACCAGCGCGAGTGTCGCGAGAACCAGCAGGCCGCCGAAGCCGACCAGCAGCAGGCCGGGCGCTCGGGCGCTCGCCAGCAGCCTGGCCATCAGCCCGGCTACCACGACCATGCCGCTGACCAGCAGCGCGATCGCCTGGTTGCCGTTGGCGTAGGACCGGGCTCGCAGCAGCAGCACGACGGCGACCACCGCGCCCAGCGTCATCCCCAACGCTCCCGCGGCCGCAGCCAGCACCGCGCCGATCGCGGCCACCGCACCGGACCCCATGATCATGCCGGTCAGGTACTCGTGCGCCAGACCCGCCCGGCGCTCGATCGCGGTGTAGTCCGGGAAGCCGGAATCTTCTTGCAGGTCCTTGGCGCTGCCGGGAACCTGGGGTATGGGGAGCCGAGACAGGTGGATGGTCAGCCGGGGCAGTATGGAGATGCCGCCGAGCGCTCCCGCCGCCGCCCCCGCCGCGATGCCTGCGGCCGGACGCTCGACCAGGATGGCGAGGAGAAAAGCCAGCGCGCCGAGCGTTGCGGCGGTGGCGCAGGCGATGAGCGGCGTGACACCGACGCCGAGCATCATGATCGAGGCGGTGGCGAGCACCAGAGCCAGCGTGCACGCCAGTAAGAGGTTCTCCCGGCCCACGCCGCCGGGCACGAGGTAGAGCCCGCCGACGAAACCCAGCGGCAGGCTGCCCGCCGCCACCACAACGCCGGCGTCGGTCTCGCCGTACACCCGGGCGACCACGACGCCAGTGGTCAGCGCGACCACCGCGGCGGCGCTCGCGAGCACGGCGATGCCGCCGTGGTGGTCGGGTCCGGCCATGACCCCGGCTCGGAGCAGCGCCACGGCGCTGGCCAGCATCGCCAACCCGGCCGCCACCGTCCCGAGCGTACGGGCGGTGCTCTCGGTCCACGGCCGGTAGCTGTCCGGGGCAGCCACCGCGATGGCTTCCACCACGTCGTCGAACAACGGCGGCGGCGGGCTGTCGCTGCGGTGCCGAAGTTGCAGCAGATCGCCGTCGAGCACGCCCAGCGAGCTCAGCGGGCGGTCGGGGTCGATCGCCTCGCCGCCAAGCCTGGTCAGGCACCAGCCGCCGTGCCTGCTGCCACCGTCCGGGCTGGACTCACCAGCCATCGTGAGAAGCATCGGCAGTATGTGGGCCACCGCGACGTCCGAGGGCAGCGCCACGTCGATGCGGGTGCGCGGGGCCACCACCGTCACTCTGCTGAACACCGTGGACGGTGGAACCGTCGGTCCGGCGCCGGACGGTGGAACCGTCGGAGTCCCGTTGGTATGGGTTGGCACCCGCTGCGCTCCTCGCTTGGCCCCGACCATCGGTGTCCACGTCGATGCACGGTGGCCGTGGCGCTGTAGTTGCGGGGAGTATCCATGCGCCCGGCGCCCGGCGCTTCGAGGGGTCTGGGGCGTCGACCCAGCATCGGTCGGTCTGGCGCGTCGTTAGTCTGCGCTTCTGACCTGCGACGATGGCCCAGAGCTACCCACCGTCGCGCCGTCGCGCCGCCCAGTGACCGGTCCAGTGCGGGGGCGACCCATCGCTGAGAGGCCGTCAGCTGACGGTCAACGGCTCTGTGTTCCCGCCCTGACCTCAGCCACCGCTCTCAGTGCGCCGAGCTCGACAGGAGGGGCTGCTCGGGTAGCCCCCAACAGCTCCCCTGTCGAGCTGGGCAACAGTAGGGTCGATCTAGTGGGGGGTCGGGTGTTGAGGGTGCCGTCCTGTACGGCGGTGAGGGCGCGGGCCCACTGTGGTGCCGGGATCGCCAGTACCGGGCTGGCGGTGCCGAGCTTGGAGTCACGCACCCCTACGTGACCGGCAGGCGAGTGGTTGACCTCGAGGCAGGTGTTCTGCCCCTGATTTGTGTAGCTGGAGGTGTACCAGGCTCTCTCCAGGAAGGATGCGGTTGACATGGGGCTAGCCCTTCTTAGTCTGGTTTCGCAGCGAACTGGCCAGCCGGTTCCACCGTGAAGTTACGTGACTCCACCGGCCCCAGGGCGATGGCTTGCAGCCGGCGCTGTGACCCCGCGTAGTGCCGCACCGTCTCGGGCGGCTTGTCCAGGATGACCCCCTCGTCGTACATATCGATGTGGACGATGTCGGTGGCCGAGTCGTGGTCGAACCGCAGCACGGTGAAGGCGTAGCAGAGTGGCTCGTGGGACAGCGTGTCGAATGGGATGACCTGGATGTCCACAGTGGGCAGCCGTGACAGCTCGGCCAGATGGTGCAGCTGCTCGGCCATCACTTTCGGGCCGCCGATCACCCGGCGCAGCGCGGACTCGCTGAGCACGAAGGAGAACTGTGCGGCGTTCTCGCTGGTCAGCAAGGCCTGGCGGTCCCGGCGCACCCTCAGACGATCACCGTCATCGGCCTCACCCTCGATCCGCGCGGCCTGCCGCGTAGCTGCGCCCGGTGCAACCGGCGCCTTCGCATGATGGCTCTCACTCAGCGACGTGGGTGAGAACTGTCGGTGCTCCCCGGCAGCATGCGACCATGAAGATGTCCCTCGACCCGCCGAGGTGAGTCGCGGATGGCAACCGCTGCCCAGTCCAGCCTGCTCGACCACGTCGGAGCGTGGACCGAGCGGGACTACCTCGCGCTGCCCGAGGACCCTCGCCGCATCGAGCTGCTCGACGGCGGGTTGCTGGTGAGCCCCACCGCCGAGAGCCGGCACCGACGCTTGTCGTCCCAACTCTGGCATGCGCTGGGGCGGGCGGCGCCGAGCCGGCTGGAGGTGCTGGAAGCCATCAACGTCCGGGTGGCTCCTGGGCGGATCCTGATCGCCGACCTCGTCGTGGTGGCCAAACCCGGCCTGGACCTGGCGGTCTGGGAGCCGGTCGAGGTGGTGATGGTCGTCGAGATCGTCAGTCCGGGCAGCGTCGCGACTGATCGCGCCATCAAGCCACAGCTCTACTCGGCCGCGGGCATCGAGCGCTACCTGCGGATCGAGCTCAGCGACCCAGGGCCGTGCTCGGTGGCGTACCGGTTGCGCCGGGGGCACTACGTCGAGGATGCCTCGTCGAGCCCGGGCTGGCGCGCCTGTGCCTGGCTGAACCGTTCCCGGTGGACCTCGACCTCGCCGCCGCCACCCGCCCGTCAGGGTGACGGCGCCAGATCACTGGAGCAGCTCGACGGCAACGTCGATCGCGCGGTAGATGTCCGACGCCCGCCTGTCACCAGTCCCCAGCGTGAGCTCATGTTCGGCGGCCACCGCGCCGACGAGCGTGTCATAGACCGCCCACCGGCCAGGCCGTCGCCGGCGAGCGAGGCGAGCACAGCCGCCGCCCGGTCTCCGCTGAGTTGGCGCAACCGCTTTTCTTGTGAAGCGCTCTCAGTGCGCCGAGTTCGACAGGAGGGCTGCGCGGGACGGCCGAACAGCCCTCCTGTCGAACTCGGCGACAACAGGGTCAGTGCGGCTCCCGGTGCTCGGGAGTGACGTGCGTGTGGGCGCTAGGGTGGCTGGGCTCCGCGCGCGGGTGGGTGATCGCGCGCGGGTGGACCGGGGGAGGTGGTTCGGGCGTGAGTACCGTGGGGTTCCGGCGGTTGCCTCGGCTGGCCGCGCCGAGGATGCCCGGCGGTGAGGTTCATCTGGAGCCGCCGCCGGAGGTGCCCAGGGTCATCCCGGGCAACGTCCTGCAGAAGGTCCTGCCGGCCGTGATGATCGTGGCCGTGCTGGGCATGGTGGGGTACACCTTCACCACTGGGGGCGCTGAGAAGAACCCGCTGTTCTTGATGTTCCCGATCATGATGGTGCTCTCGACCGTCGGCATGTTCACCGGTGGTGGCCGCAGTGGCCAGGTCAAGGCCGAGATGAACGAGGACCGCAAGGACTACCTGCGCTACCTGGGCCAGATGCGGGAGCGGGCCCGGGAGGCCGCGCGGGAGCAGCGCGCGGCGGTGCAGTGGTGCCATCCCGATCCCGCCGCGCTGTGGTCGATCGCGAGCAGCCTGCGGATGTGGGAGCGCCGCCGCGGCGACCCCGACTTCTGCCATGTGCGGATCTGCCGGGGATCGCAGCGGCTGGCCACCCGGCTGGTGCCACCGCAGACCGGCCCGGTGGACGAGCTGGAGCCGATCACCGCGCTGGCGCTGCGCCAGTTCGTCCGAGCCCACTCGATCGTCCCGGAGCTGCCGGTCGCCATCTCGGTCCGCGGCTTCGCCGCCGTCGGAATCTCCGGCGACGCCGCCGCCTCGCGCGGGCTGGCCCGCTCGATGCTGACCCAGCTGGCCACCTTCCACAGTCCTGATGACCTGCTCGTCGCCGTGGTCACCGCCGGCCGGGCGAAGGTGGACTGGGAGTGGGCGAAGTGGCTGCCTCATGTGCAGCATCCGAGCCGCGTCGACGGCGCCGGGCCGATGCGGATGATGGCCGGGTCGCTGGCCCGGATCGAGGAGCTGCTCGGCGAGCAGCTCCGGGACCGCCCTCGGTTCTCCCGCAACGCCGTGCCACCGGGCGACGGGCCGCACATCCTGATCGTCATCGACGGCGGCGAGGTCAGCGGAGCGGAGCAGATCATTCTCGAGGAGGGTGTGGTCGGGGTCACCGTGCTCGACCTCTCCGAGTCGCTAGGGACCTTGACCTCGCGCCGTGGGTTGCGGTTGGCGATCGAGCAGGGGGTGATCGGCGCCCGAGGAGCGGTCGGGGTCGAGTCCTTCGGGTCTGTCGACTCGCTCACCGTGGTCGAGGCCGAGGCGGTGGCGCGTGCTCTGTGCCCCTTCCGCCTCGGCGCGGCGGAGTCCCACGGTGCGGACGAGCCGCTGCTGGGCAACACCGGCCTGCTCGGCCTGCTCGGCCTGCTCGGCCTGCCCGAGGATCCCCATGCCTTCGACGTCGCCCAGGCCTGGCGACCGCGCCCGGTCGGGGATCGGTTGCGGGTGCCCATCGGGCTCGGTGAGCTCGGCCAGCCCGTGGAGCTGGACATCAAGGAGGCCGCCCAGGGCGGCATGGGCCCGCACGGGCTCTGCGTGGGGGCCACCGGGTCGGGGAACACGACCCTTCGGTTAAGACACACCTATCGGGTGATCCGTCTCCACGCGGGCTGAGCCTGCGGTGAGGTTATTAGTCGGCTCGGCCCAAGGGTGGCGAGCAAGACACGCCCCCGTGGACCCCCGGGCTTGGGGCCGGATTTACCGCGAGATGAACGGGGGTAACTGGCTGCAACCTGAACTGGTCGGCTTTCCCGGAGCGGCCGCCGACGGTTAAGGCACAACCTGGTGTCCCGAGGGGACGCCTCTGAGACCGAGAAGGAGAGATGACATGGGAACCGAGCATCCTGGCGGCGTCCGTCTTGGTGGTTGTGGGCATGTTCCTCGAGTGGAGACTCAGCCAGTGGCGACTGGAGGTGCGAGCGAGACGACAAGCGGCAGCGCATTTTTCTCTTTCTCGACAATTGATCGAACTACGGGCCGCGAGGCAAAAAATTACTCTGATGTGACGCGGCTGGGATACTCAGCAAGCGGGTTCCAGCGCCAAGCCGGATAAGAGACCGACCAAAACCGTGTGAAATCACTGTTCGAACGCCTGGCGAGAATGGCACGACAAAACAGCAATTCCGAGCGAGCTCGGCTGCGAGGCACCAGCTTGTTACTCGGTTCGAGCACGGTCCATCCCACCCCATCCCCAAAGCAGTAGCCAGTTTCGCCCAGCTTTTCCCACCCTACTTCCCGGAGTGTCCATTGACGGGTTGGGCTGTGTGGTGTCACGCCGTTGAGACTGTGGGGAGCCAGGGGTTGCCGGTGAGGGCGTGGTGGATGGCGTCGATGGGGCGGATGCCGTGGTTGCGGACGCTGATGAGGTAGGAGCGGGCGCGGCAGTAGTGGGCGAGGGTGGTGAGGGTGTGCCAGTAGCCTGAGACGGGCTGATGTCGTTTGGGGCCTTTGAGAGCCTGCTCCGAGGAGTGTTCGTCCAGGGCACGGCGGGGTTTCGGGTGAAGGTCCACTCCGGGCGGCCCACATCGAGATTGTCGGCGCACAGTGCCTCGAAGAACCCCCGGGCATGGCCCGGCGCGGTGAACACAATGGGGCGCGAGACCTCGACCTGGCGCATCGAGATGTCCCACCAGGACCCCGCCGCCCGGTCGGCCTCGGTCAACGGCAGCGGCAAGACCGCCCACCAGCGCTCACAGAACACTCGGATCGTGCCCGGCCCCAGTGTGTCGCGGATCCGTCGCAACCCGGTGGGGCCCTCGGTGGCGGCGAACCCGTTGTCCAGCTCGGTGAACCCGATCCCCGCCGCAGTGGCCTCCCGTTTGGCGGGTAGGGCCGCCGCATTGCTGCGGCGGTTTCCCCTCAGAACCGGACGCGCGGCGCAAACCGCGTCACGGCTGGGGATCAGCGGCATCCCACCATTACCATGCCGGGCGCCCGGCCGGCGGGCAGCCAGGCTGGCCGGCACCGGGTTGCGGCTCACGCCGGTGTCCTCCCGGGCGCACAGGTAGGCATACAGACCCCGCACGCTCGACAGCCGTCGGGCGATCGTTCGTGCCGCCAGGCCCGCCTCGCCATCCTCCAGCCGCACTACCCTCCCACCACGCCGGAGAGCGCGCTGAGCCGTCAGAAACCCGAACACGTCCGCCGCCGTGACCTCCGCTGGAGGCTTGGCCACCACCCCGAAGAAAATCTTCAGGTCGGAGGCCACCGCAAGCCACGTGTTGGTCCGAGCCCGGATGGCCACGAACGCCAGATAGTCATCCAGCAACGGATGTCCAAGCCTGATCACCTGGATGCCGTCGTCTGCCGTCGAGCGGATCAGACATGGCATGAATTCCAACGGGTGGTTCCCTTTCGGCCGGGTGACACGCCGCGCCACGCGATCATGTCACTGCTGGATCACCCGCATCTCAAACACGCCAACACCCAAACAGTGCTCCACTACGCCGACCAACCGACACCACCACCACCGACGCGGAGATCCGCACCTGGCGATGCCGAAAGATCACCGGGAGCTCGAACAGTTGATCTCCCGTGGTTTTGGTCGGTCTCCGACTCGGGTAGCTCATGGGCACGGGGGCCGGTAGGCCATGCCGGGCAGGTAGTGATCCCACTCGCTCTTGGTAATGGCGGGGGTGATGCTACAGATCCGAGCGACGACACTTCCTATGTTGGTCTCCCACAGCCGCGCGGTGTCATCGGCGCTGCCGGTGGCCAGGGTGCGCCCGTCGGGGCTGAACGCCACCGAGTAGACATCGTTGGTGTGGCCGGTGAGGGTGCCCAGTGGCGTGGGATGGTAAGGGTCGCCGACATCCCACAGCCGTGCGGTCTGGTCGGCGCTGCCGGTGGCCAGGGTGCGCCCGTCGGGGCTGAACGCCACCGAGATGACGGCGCTGGTGTGGCCGGTGAGGGTGTTCAGTGGCGTGGGATGGTGGGGGTCGCGGGTATGGCACAGCCGTGCGGT
>Ga0213873_10000143_pt1 | contig 13590 bp, 8 predicted proteins | sample VelepicomBERX_R3_FD_160067 | JGI IMG/M metagenome (GOLD analysis project Ga0213873, IMG submission 160067) | Rhizosphere microbial communities from Vellozia epidendroides in rupestrian grasslands, the National Park of Serra do Cipo, Brazil - RX_R3 | ecosystem: Host-associated > Plants > Roots >...
TGCCCCTCGGCGTTGACGGCTGCGGCATTCCGGTGTATGCGACGAGCCTGCGCGCGGCGGCACGCTCGTTCGGGCGTCTCGCAACCCAAGATGGCGTGGACCTAGCGGACGCCGCGGCATTGCGCGCGGTTCGCGATGCGATGCTGGCGTTTCCGGAGTACGTCGCGGGGACGGCGCAGTTCGACACGGAGCTGATGCGCGTCGCTGTCGGGAGCGTCGTGGCCAAGGCAGGCGCGGAAGGGGTTCACGGCGCGGGCGCGATCCCGCTCGGCTACGGCTACGCGGCCAAGGTCCTCGACGGAAGCTCCCGAGCGCGCGGTCCCTCAACGATCGCCGTGCTGCGCCACATCGGCATCCTCGATGAGGGAAAAGCCGAAGAGTTGGCACGTTTCGCCGCGCCGCCGGTGTATAATCGGGCCGGTGAAATCGTTGGACGGATCCGCGTATCTCCGCGCGCTTGACGAGCGCGTTTTAGTTTTCGACGGAGCCATGGGCACCCAGCTCATGGCGCTGGAGCTGTCCGCCGACGATTTTGGCGGCGCTCCCTATCACGGCTGCAACGAGGCGCTCGTCCTCACCCGTCCGGATATCGTTGCAGCGATTCACGAGTCGTACTTGGCTGCCGGCGCGGACGTCGTGGAAACCGACTCGTTTACCGGGTCGCGCCTGAAGCTTGGCGAGTACGGCCTGCACGAGAAAACCTACGAGATCAACTACTGCGCCGCCGAGATCGCCCGCCGAGCGTGCGACGCCGTTGCGACGGCACGCCACCCGAGGTTCGTCGCCGGCTCAATTGGCCCGACCGGGATGCTGATCTCGTCGTCGGATCCGACGCTTTCGAAGATCACGTACGCGGAACTGCGGGACATTTACGGAGAGCAGGTGCGGGCCCTCGTCGAGGGCGGCGCCGACCTGCTGCTGTTAGAGACGATGCAGGACCTGCTCGAGTTGAAGGCGGCGATCGCGGGAGCGCGGCGCGAGTTTGCGCGCGGATTGCGGCGGGTGCCGATTCAAGCCCAGCCGACCCTGATCAGCGAGGGGCGCATGCTGCTAGGCACCGACATTCGCGCGGTTTGCGCAACGCTGGATGCGCTGGACGTAGACGTCGTGGGCCTCAACTGCTCGACGGGGCCGGCGCAAATGCGCGACTCGATCCGGTATCTCTGTGAAAACGCGCGCGCCTTCGTGAGCGTGGTGCCGAACGCGGGACTGCCGCTGATGGGTCAGAGCGGCGAAACGATCTATCCGGAGTTGCCGGAGGAGCTCGCGCACGAGCTCGCGAGCTTCGTCGAGGACTTTGGCGTCAACGCGGTCGGCGGTTGCTGCGGCACCACGCCGCAACACATCAGCGCCCTGCGCGCTGCCGTGCAAAGCGTGGAACGCAAGCGCCGGGTCGTCGCCGAGCGCGCGGAAGAAGCGGCGTCGGCGATCACCGCGGTCTCGCTCGTGCAACAGCCCGCGCCTCTGATCGTCGGCGAGCGGATCAACGCGCAGGGATCGCGCCGCATCAAGCGGCTGCTCTTGGCCGAAGATTACGACGCGATCGCCCTGGTAGCACGCGAGCAGGTGGAAGGCGGCGCGCACGTTCTGGACGTCTGCTGCGCGTTGACCGAACGCGCGGACGAGGACGAGCAGATGCGCCACGTCGTCCGGCGCCTGGCGCAATCGATCGAAGCGCCGCTGGTGATCGATTCGACCGAGCCGAAAGTGCTCGAAACGGCGCTGCAAAACTACGCCGGCCGCGCCGTCATCAACTCGGTGCATCTTGAGTCGGGCCGCGCGAAGATGGATGCCGTCATGCCGCTCGCCCGCGAACATGGCGCCGCGGTGATCGCGCTGACGATCGACGAAAGCGGAATGGCGAAGACCGCAGCGCGTAAAGTGGAAGTAGCGCGCCGCATCTACGATATCGCCGTGAAGGAGTACGGCCTGCCGCCCGGCGCGCTGATCTTCGACGATCTCACGTTTACCCTGGCAACGGGCGACGCCGAGTTTCGCGATTCGGCCAAGGAGACGATCGAGGGAATCACGCTGATCAAGCGTGAGCTGCCGGGCGTTTTGACGTCGCTCGGCGTCTCGAACGTCTCGTTCGGATTGAAACCGGCGGCGCGCGGCGTGCTGAACTCGGTCTTTCTGCATCACTGCGTGCAGGCGGGTCTCGACTGCGCGCTCGTGCACGCCAAAGAAATCGTTCCCTACTTCGAAATCGACGCGGCCGTCCGGGAGCTCTGCGACGATCTCGTATTCAACGCCAGAGAAGACGCTCTCGCGCGGCTGATCGAGCACTTCGAGGCCAACGCCGGCGAATCGGCGGCCGACGCAACGATGGCGGAGGCGATCGAGGATCTGCCGATCGAGCAGCGCATCGCGCAAGCGATCTTGGGCCGGCGCAAGGACGGCATAGAGGCGAAGATCGACGAGGCCTTGGAGCAACGCACGCCGGTGCAGGTGCTCAACGAGATTCTCTTGCCTGCGATGAAAGAGGTGGGCGACCGCTTCGGTCGCGGCGAGCTCATCTTGCCGTTCGTCTTACAGTCGGCGGAGGTGATGAAGAAGGCCGTCGCCCACCTCGAGCAGTTTCTCGAGCGGCGCGCAGGCGCGACGAAAGGCACGGTGGTGCTGGCGACCGTTTTCGGCGACGTTCACGACATCGGCAAGAACCTCGTCCACACGATTTTGTCGAACAACGGCTACACCGTGCACGACCTTGGCAAGCAGGTGCCGATGAACGTGATTCTCGACAAGGCGGTCGAGGTGCAGGCCGATGCGATCGGCCTCTCCGCGCTGCTGGTCTCGACCAGCAAACAGATGCCGATCTGCGTCGAAGAGCAAGACTCCCGCGGTCTGCACTTTCCCGTGATCGTCGGCGGCGCGGCGATCAATCGCGACTTTGGGCGGCGTATCGCGATGCTGGACGACGGCGCGCGCTTCTTCGAGCCCGGCCTATTCTATGCGCGCGACGCGTTCGAGGGTCTCGAGATCGTCGACGCCCTCACGGGAGACGCAGCGCGGCGCGATGCGCTCCTCGAAGCGGCCAAACGCGACGCCGTTGCGGCGCAAGCGCGGCGCAGGCCCGCGGCGGTGACGCGGCCCGTTGCCGTTTCCGCCGTTAAGCAAGAACACGCCGACGTTCCCACACCGCCGTTTTGGGGGGCGCGCACGCTCGAGCCAACGCCGGACGTGCTCTGGCCGTGTTTCGATTTGCGCAGCCTGTACCGTCTGTCGTGGGGTGCGGCCAACGTCAAAGGTGGCGCATTCGAACGCCTAGTCGCCGACGAGTTCGAGCCGCGACTGCGCCGTTATCAGCGAGAGTCCATCGAAGACGGCACCTTACTGCCGCGCGCCGTCTATGGATACTTCCCGGCGGCCGGCGCGAGCGACAACGTCATTTTGTACGATCCTCGGGATCACCGAACGGAAGTCGCTCGCATGGAGTTTCCCCGGCAGGTCGGCGGCGAGCATTTGAGTTTAGCCGATTACCTGCGCGAACCGCAGGGCGGGGGTCCTTCGGACGTCGTCGCGCTGCAGATCGTTACGGTCGGCGAACGCGCGGCCGCGCGAATCGCGGCGCTGCAGTCTGCCGGCGAATACAGCGAAGCGTACTTTCTGCACGGCTTCTCGGTGCAATCGGCCGAAGCGCTGGCGGAGTATGTCCACCGCCATATCCGTGCCGAGCTCGGGTTACCCGAGGAACGCGGCAAGCGCTACTCCTGGGGCTACGGGGCATGTCCGGATTTGAGCCAGCACGAGATCGTGTTTCGCCTGCTCGACGCCACGAAGGCGATCGGCGTCACGCTAACGCCGGGCTTTCAGATCGTTCCGGAGCAATCGACCGCGGCGATCGTGATGCACCATCCGAAGGCCACCTACTTTAACGCGGCAGCAGTCCGGGAGCTCGCCGCCTCATAGCCCCGGTTCCCCTAGCAGGCGCTCGCGCGCCGCGGGCGTACCGTTTGGAACGATGACCGTCCGGACGATTCTCTACGTCGGCCTGGCCGTTGTGGCGGTGGTACTGATCGTGGCCTTGGTGCGCGCGCTGCCGCGCGATCGCTCGAGGCGACCGACTCCGCTATCGGCGGCGATCGCTATCGGCATCGGCTTCGTCACGAACTTCTTCGATACGCTCGGCATCGGATCGTTCGCGACGACGACGTCGCTCTTTAAGTTCCTGCGATTCGTTCCCGACGAACGCATCCCGGGAACGCTGAACGTCGGCCACGCGCTCCCCACGATCGCCGAAGCGGCCATCTTCATCGTCATCGTCGCGGTCGAGCCGCCGACGTTGATCCTCCTGATTCTCGCTTCCGTCATCGGTGCGTGGCTCGGCGCGGGCTGGGTGGCGCGCCTGCCGAGGCGCTCGGTGCAGATCGGTATGGGCAGCGCGCTGATCGCCGCCGCGGTGCTCTTCACTTTGAGCAATCTCAAGGGTAGTCACTTCGGCCTGAGCGGTGCGTCGCTGGGGTTGTTCGGAACGAAGCTCGCGATCGGCATCTTCGTGAGTTTTTGCCTGGGTGCGCTGATGACGATCGGTATCGGGTTGTACGCTCCGTGCATGATCTTGGTCAGCCTGCTCGGCATGAATCCGATCGCGGCGTTCCCCATCATGATGGGCTCCTGCGCATTTCTGATGCCCGTCGCAAGCCTGCGCTTTATCCGTTATAACGCGTTCTCGATGCGCGCCGCGATGGGGTTGACGCTCGGGGGCGTCCCGGGCGTGTTGATTGCGGCGTACCTCGTGAAGTCGCTGCCGTTGGTCTGGGTGCGCTGGCTCGTCGTAATCGTCGTGCTGTACGCCGCGATCACAATGCTGCGCTCGGCGCTAAACCGGCACCTCGAGCCGGTTGTAGACGAAACGGCCGCCGACCATCGTCGCGATGACGCCGTACTCTCGGTCCCAGAATGAAAGATCCGCGCGCGCCCCGCGCGTAACGCGACCCATCTCGGATTCGTGGCCGATGAGCCGCGCGGGCGCATGCGTGGCGGCGACAATCGCCTGAGCAAAAGGAATCTGAGCGTACGACATATAGTTGCGCAGCGCGTCGTCGATAGCTAAGGCGCTTCCCGCGATCGTGCCGTCCGCCGAGCGCATGACGCCGCCTTCCACTCGGTAACCCGGATCGGAGGCCGGCATGTTGTCGGTGACGAGCACGACTCGATCGCCGAGCGTGCGGTGCAGGATGTCGATCATCACCGGCGAGACGTGAAAACCGTCGCAAATGACTTGGACGAGCGTGCGGCGATCTTGAATGAACGCCGCCAAGAGCGATGGGTCGCGGTGGTCCAAGGGCGGCATGCCGTTGAAGGCGTGGGTCAGCGAACGAAAGCCTAGCCCGATGGCCAGCATGCCTTCGCGGTAGCGCGTCGCCGTGTGGCCCGCCGAACAAACGACGCCGTTGTCGAGAAAGACGCGTAGCGCGTCGCTCGCGCCGTCCACCTCGGGGGCCATCGTAACGAGCAGACACGCGCCGCGACAGGCCTCGATCATCTCCTTCGCGCGCTGCGCGCTCGCGGGCATCAACCATTCGTGGCGGTGAATCCGCCGAAACTTCGAGTTGAGAAACGGACCTTCGAAGTGAACGCCCAAGCAACGCGCGCCCTGCGGTGGCTCCTCTTCGAGCTCGTTCGCTGCTTCGACGATATCGGACGCGGCGTGCAGCATGGACTCCCACGGCGCCGTGATTACCCCCGCGACGAAGCCGGTCGCTCCCAGCCGCGCGTACGCCCGCGACACGACCGCGACCGCTTGCCCCTGGTCGCGGTTGAAGACGTACTCCTCGGCACCGTTGGTGTGGACGTCGATCAATCCGGGCGCGATGCTGCTGCCTTGGGGAAGGGGATAGTGGGCGTCGCCGTCGGCCGGAAGAACGTCCGCGATCCGCCCGTTCTCTATTGCGACGCGGCCGAACGTTGAGGTTCCGTCCCCAACCGCGATGAATGCCGGCCCAAGCAACATTGAGGTCTTCTCCTCTAACTGCGAATCAGCTAGCTGCGAATCAGCGCAAGTGCCTCATCGCGGTGTTGCTCCATCAGTTCGCGGGTATCGCCTTCGACGTTGAGCCGCAGCAACGGTTCGGTGTTCGACGGACGGACGTTCATCCACCAGTGCGGATACGAGATCGTTACGCCATCGAGGTGATCGATGTCGGCATCTTTATAGTGTTCCTGGATCTCCGCCAGCTTCGCGGGGATGTCGTTCACCTTGGTGTTGATCTCCCCCGAGCGAAACCGGGTGTCGATCGGCGCGATTACCTCGCTCACCGGTTTTCCGGCCTCGCTGAAGAGCTCCAAACAGGCAAGAAGCGCGATCATTCCCGAGTCGGCGTACCAGTTGTCGCGAAAATAAAAGTGTCCGCTATGCTCGCCTCCAAAGACGATGTCTTGTTCCCGCATGATTTCCTTGATGATCGAGTGTCCGACTTTCGAACGGACGGGAATGCCGCCAGCCTTTTCGATCAGCTCGGGGACGCTGCGGCTGCAGATCAGATTGTATAGAATTTTTGAACCGGGATGCTTCTTCAACGTGTTGAGGGCCACGAGCGCGGTAACGGTGCTGCCGTCGATCAGTCCGGCCTTTTCGTCTACGATGAACATGCGGTCGGCGTCTCCGTCGAAGGCGACCCCGAGATCGCAGTGATGCTTCTTCACCTCGGCCTGCAGGTCGGCCATGTTCTCCGGTTCGATCGGGCTTGCCGGATGATTGGGGAAACTGCCGTCGAGCTCAAAGTAGATCGGCACGACGTCGCACGGCAGGGATCGAAAGACGTGGGGAATCGTTTCGCCGGCCATACCGTTGCCCGCATCGATCGCGATTTTAAACGGCTTGATCTTCGCGCGGTCGACGAAGGACAGGCAGTGCTCCGCAAAATCGTCCAGGATGTCTCGCTCCGAGATCGTGCCGGGCTTCGCTGCCTTCGGCGGCAACTCGCCCGACGCAAGCCGCTGCGCAATGGTGGATAGTCCGGTGTCGAGCGAGATCGCTCGTGCCTGCGCCCGCGTAAACTTCATTCCGTTGTATTGCGCCGGATTGTGCGACGCCGTGATCATGACGCCGCCGTCGAACCCAAACTTCCCGACCGCAAAATAGAGCGCGTCGGTCGACACCATCCCGATCTGCACGACGTCGGCGCCGGCGTCGCTTGCGCCGCGCGCAAAGCCCTGCGCGAGGTGGGCGCCCGACGGCCGCATGTCGCGACCGGCGGCGATGCGCGGCTTATCTACCCCCAGTAACGCAACGAAGCAGCGCCCGATCGCGTAAGCGACGTCTTCGTTGAGCTGCGTTGGGTAGATGCCTCGAACGTCGTAGGACTTGAAGATCCCGGGATCGACTTTCGTTTGCACGGGAGCGCGTTCTTCGACCGCACCGGCGCGATGCCTTCGAGGCCGCGCGAAGACGCGTGGCGTCCCGTCGGCGAGATTGATGCGGTCGAGCGCGATGCCGTAGGCGCGTTCGATCAGCTCCGTGCCCAGCAGGCGTTGCGGCGTCGCGATCGCAAGCAACTGTCGTTCGCTCAGAAGCGCGATCCGATCGGCGTAGGCCGACGCCTCGTTGAGGTCGTGGAGGGCGCAGAGAATGGTCTTGCCGCCGCGCGCCAAGCGCACGAGCAGTTGCAAAATCTCCTGCGCGACGCGCACGTCTAAGTGGCTCGTCGGCTCGTCGAGAAGAAGAATCGGCGTTTCTTGCGCGAGGCCGAGTGCAATCCACGCGCGCTGACGCTCGCCCGCGCTCAGCGTCGCGACGTCGCGATCCGCCATGTCGCGCATTCCGACCGACGCGATCGCCGTATCAATGGCGGCTTCGTCGTTCGGATTGCGCGTCCAACGCCACCACTTCGCATGTGCGAGCCGTCCCATCGCTACGACCTCGCGAACCGCCAAGTGCTCGAACACCGTCTCTTCGGCGGTGACGAACGCGGCGCGCGTTGCGCGCTCGCGCACGGACAGCGCGCGAAGATCGCTACCCATGACCAGCACCGCGCCCGACGAAATCGGATGCAGACCGGCGATCGTGCGCAAGAGCGTCGTCTTGCCGACGCCGTTTGGACCGACGACGGCAACGAACTCGCCGGGCGCAATCCGCGCCCGGAGATTGCGTAGCAGGTCGCGCCCGCCGATGCGAACGGTCAGCGCGTCGAGGGCGATCATCCTCCGGCGCCGGCGCGCCCTGCCGGACGCAAGTAGAGATAGAGGAACGCCGGAACGCCGATCAGCGCCAACAGTACTCCGATCGGCAACTCCGCCGGTGCGACGATCCTGCGGCAGACCGCGTCGGCGATCATGCAGAGGGCCGCGCCGATCGCCGCGCAGGCCGGAAACAAGAGGCGTGCTTGCGATCCCACGAGGCGCCGCGCGATGTGGGGCACGAGCAAGCCGATGAATCCTACGAGGCCGGCCAGGACGACGCTGCTCGCTGCCAGCAGCGACGACGCGCCGAGAATCAACCATTGAGCGCGATCCACGTTGACGCCGACGGCCCGTGCACGCGACTCCCCCACGCGCAGTGCGTCCAGCGCTCGAGCCGTGCCGGCCGCAAGCAGCACTCCCAACGCCGCATAGGGCGCAGTCAGCGCGAGATCGCGCCAGCTGCGGCCCGCCATCGAACCCGCGAGCCACGCGACGATCGTGCCCGCGGCGCTCGTCGATTGTGCGCGGACGAGCACGAGCGTCACGACGGCGGCAAAGAGCATCGAGAGCGAGACGCCCGCGAGGATCAAACGCTGCGGATCGATGCCGCTGCCGCGGCGGGCGAGCGCCGCAACGACGATCGCCGCTCCGAGTCCGGCGATGAAACCGATCGCCGGCGTGAAGGCGACGCTCACGCCCGCCACGATCGCAATCGCGATCGCAGCGGCGGCCGCGGCGCTCACTCCGGTCAAGTACGGGTCCACGAGCGGATTGCGTAACATTCCTTGAAGCATCGCTCCGCAGAGCGCAAGGCACGCACCGACCGTCGCCGCGACGCAGATGCGCGCGAGCCGCAACTGCCAAACGATGATCGCGACGGGACCGGAGGCGTGCGGATGCGCGAGCGTCTCGAGAATTTGGCGCGCGTCGAGCGCCGTCGCGCCTACGAAGAGGCTGCCGACCGCCGCGACGAGGACGCCGGCGGTCAGCAACGCCAAGGTGGCCGCGCGCGTCATCTACTGCGCAGTTCGATGCTCACCGAGCGGCCCGGCATCGGATAACCGGCATAGAGCGCGTAGCGATCGTTTCCTAAGTTTTCGCCCCGCACTCCGATAACGAGCAGCGGCGTGATTCGGTAGCCGACGTAGGCCTGCAGATCGGTAAACGCCGCCGGCTGATAGATTGCATAGCGCTGCGCCAGAAACGGATCCGGCGATTCCTGTGCTCCCTGCGCGCGCACCCCGATCGTGAATCCATCGAAGCGCCGATTCACCGGAGCCTCATAGCGCAAACCCAGCCCGACGGCAAAGACGGGCGCGCGTCCTGGAATACGCAGGCCGCTCGCGAGGTCTTGCGCCCGATAGACGTTGGTAACGTCGAGGTTGGCGACACAGTGATAGAGGGTCCGCGCCTGCAGCGACAGCAGCAACCCTTGAATTGAGGCGCGACCGACATTTTCGGGAACGTATAGCGGCGGCGGCGAGACGATCAAGTTCGATCCGCTCAAGCTAAACCAGCCGAATCGGGCCTCTCCCCACGACGTCGGCGCAACGAAGGTTGCGTCGCCGGTGCGTTCGCGCTCCGGTTGGAGATGCGGATTGGAAAAGCCCGGGTAATAGAGCTCTTCTGCGGTGGGCGCCCGGAACGCAGTCCCGGCATTTACACGCAGCTGCAGCGCCTTCGAGAAAACGAAGATGCCGCCCAACGACGGCGAGTACGCGCCGCCCACGCCGCCGTCGTGTTCGGCGCGCAAGCCTGCGTAGATCTCGCTCCCGCGCTGCCAGAACCACTGCGCTTGGCCGTACGCGGCGGTCTGCGCGTAGTCGTAAAAGATCGGCGCGTTGTCCGCCGCAGTGGGCGAACCGCCGCCCGTCCCTGGATCCACACGCGCCACTCCCCGCGCAACGTCAACGCCATAGACGATGCGTTCGTGGTCGTCGCCCACGTTGTTACGAAGGCTTGCCATCCAGCGTTGGTCGTACAACACTTGCGCGTACGGTGGATTCGACGTCATGGATGGTGAGGGCGTCGGAAAAAATGAGTTCGGGCAGTTCGAGTCGACCGGCGTGTTGCACGTATCTGTCAGCGTGGCCGACGAGACGCCGAGTTGCAACTCTGCCGTTGAACGGGCGCCGCTGTGCTCTGCATCGAGCTGCAGGTTACGGGCAACATTGGTACCCTCATTCGTGGGTGAAAATGACCCGAGCTGGCCCGGCGCTCCGGCCTGCGCGGTGTTGATGCTTCCCAAAATCGTCAGGTTAAACGCGCCGACGGCCTTGCCGTATCGTCCGGCCAGGCTCGTCAGTCCGGCCTGCGCGTTCTGACGGTTTGGCGCGTTCACCACGGAGTAATCGTTGGCCGCATAGGTTCGCATCCACGAAAGATACGGCGTTGTAAGCGCATACGAACTTTCGCCAAAGGAGCCCGTCGACGCAAGAGCGGCGGCGTGCGTGCTTGGCGTCGCGGTGATGATATTGATGACTCCCCCCACGGAACCCGATCCATAGAGCGTCGAACCGCCGCCTTCGACGACCTCGATGCGGTTCACGCCCGTTACCGAATACTGTTCCAGATTGACGTCATCGATTTGAACGCCGGCGACCGGCAAGCCGTCCATCAAGACCAGGACCTGTTGCGACGAGCTGCCGCGTATCCCAACCGCGGTTAGTGAACCGAAGGCTCCATACCGCACGACGTTGACCCCCGGCACCTTTTCGAGGGCGTCTGCAATCGTGCGATCGCCGTCGCGCGCGATTTGTTGCGCGGTCACAACGTAGGTCGTGCGCGCGGCGCGCGCCGCGGACTCTTGACCGCGATCGCTCGTGACGACGTGGGCGAGCTGCGGAATGGGGCTTGGCGACGGTGAGGGAGAGGCCGCGATCGCGGCCACGAGTGGTATCATTGCAAATCCTTTCCTTGACGCGAGGTGGATGATGCTCGTGCGTTTGCCGCGGTATCCTGACTCGCGGATCGTTGCCGGCGCCCGGGCCTTCCCGTCCCAAAGGACAGTGGCGTTTGGGCTGCTCCCCGCTTACAGTGGCGCGACCGTGCCGGTCTCTCACCGGCTTCCCGCGCAAACGTCTGGGAGCAACGTTACCAAAGCCGCGCCGTCGCTCCTTCACAGGGCGAAGCGCCGCGTAGTGCGTAGAGGCGGAGGTGCCTCGCTGCGTCGCGCTGTTCGCGCTCGTCGCGTCGTTCGCCGCGTGCGCGCGCGGCGCGCCGAGCCGTTCGCCTTCAACATCGCCGCCCGCGCGCGGTGCGCGCATCGTAACGCTGGTGCCCTCGTTTGCCGACGACATCGCCGCCATCGGCGCGACGGGACGGCTCGTGGGCGTTTCCGCATTTACGGATGCGCCGGCGACCGCGGCGCTGCCGCGCGTAGCGGATGCAACGGGCGTCAATGCGGAGGCCGTTGCGCTGCTGCGGCCGACGATCGTGCTGGGAATTCCCGCGCAGGCACGTTTCGTGCAGGTGCTCCGCCGCGCCGGAATTCGCGTCGAGTTGCTGCCCGACGACACCTACGGCGAGATCTTCTCGAATCTACGGCACATGGGCGAGCTTACCGGGAATCGGCGACAGGCTGCCGATACGATCGCGCGACTGCGCCGTCGCACCGGCGCGGTGCGCGCGCAGTCACTGCGTTTGCGCTACCATCCCAGCGTCTTCGTGGTGTTGGGGGCGGCACCGATTTGGACCGCGGGGGCGCAATCCTATATCAGCACGCTCATCGTGCTCGCGGGCGGCAGGAATGCCGCGAGTGATCTGCCGGCTCCGTATGCCGAGTATAGCGCCGAAGCGCTCTTGCGGAGACAGCCCGATATGCTGATCGCCGATCCGGCCGCGAACGTCCCGGCGTGGTTCGGGCGCGAGCCGTGGCGCAGCCTGCGCGCAGTCCGGTTGCATCGCGTCTATGCCCTGGATCCGGATACGATCGAACGGCCCGGTCCCCGGTATGCGGACGGATTGGACTGGTTGTTCGCGCGCGTCGCCCGCGTATCGGGCTCGCCGGCGCGCTGATGCAACGCGCGCTGATCGTCGCCGTCGCCACGCGTGCGCAGCGGCACGTCACGACCGACATCGAGGAGCTCGAGGCGCTCGCGACCGCGGCCGACGCTCGGATCGTTGGACGAGTCGTGCAGCAGCGCGCCGGCGTCGATCCCGCCACGCTGGTGGGGTCGGGCAAGGTACGCGAGATCGCGGATGCCGCCGATGACGTTCACGCCGATCTCTTGGTGATCCTCAACGAGCTGCGGCCGCGCCAGCGAAAGAATCTCGAGCGGCTCGTTCCGCTGCCGATCGTCGACCGAACGATGCTGATCCTCGACGTCTTCGCGCGTCACGCGCGCAGCTCGGAGGGAAAGCTCCAAGTCGAGTTGGCGCAGCTGCGTTACCGGCAATCGAACTTGATCGGAGTCGGAGCGGACCTGTCGCGTCTCGGCGGCGGCATCGGGACGCGCGGCCCGGGCGAGACGAAACTCGAAGTGGATCGCCGCCGCATCGCCGCGCGCATCTCCACGCTCCGTCGCCGGCTCGCCGCACTGCGTCGCCAGCGCGCCGTGCGGCGCGGACGAGACCGTCGCGAACCGCTAGTCGCCTTAGTCGGCTACACCAACGTTGGGAAGACGTCGCTGCTCAACGCGCTCGCGCGCAGCGACGCCTTCGTGGCCGATCAGCCATTTGCCACGCTCGATCCGACGATTCGACGCGCGTACGTGCAGCCGGGCCGCTACGTACGTCTCGCGGACACGGTGGGCTTCATCACCGACCTTCCGGCCGACCTCATCGAAGCATTTCGCGCGACGCTGGAAGAGCTGCGTGAGGCCGAGCTCCTGCTGCACGTCGTTGATGCTTCCAGCATGCAGTGGCCGCGGCAACGGCAGGCGGTGGATCGAATCTTGCACGAGCTCGAGCTCGATGCGGCACCGCGTCTGCTCGTGTTTAACAAAGTTGACGTCTCGCACGCGCACAGCCCGCCGGATCCGCACGCGGTTAGCGTCAGTGCCGCCACGGGTCAAGGCCTCGAATCGCTGCGCGCCGCGGTAGCGCTCAGCCTTGATGCGGGTGCGCCGTCGCGATCGACGAGCGATCGCCGATCCACGCAAGCGGAGGAATTTGAAAGAAGCGAGCCAGCACGTTGAGATGCGCTGCATAGCCGCGGCGTAGCTCCGCGAACCTGCTCCAGGCGTCGTCCAGTTCACGCAAGTCGTAGCCCGCGTGTGCCAGACGCTCGCAGGCTTGATCGAACTCGCTGCGCTCGATGCCGACCTCCTCGCCGGTTATTTCGACACGAAAGTAGTGAGACAGATCGCGCGTCGCATGCCGTCCGACGTTGTAAAAGATGCGCGCCTGACCGTCACTCACCCCCTCGATCGTCGTCATCAGAAGCGTCGCCGCGTCGAGCAGTGTCCCGAGCGTTCCGACCCACGACTGATCGTCGTGACTCGAACGGAAATACGCGAGCATCGGATA
>Ga0213873_10000150_pt1 | contig 13300 bp, 12 predicted proteins | sample VelepicomBERX_R3_FD_160067 | JGI IMG/M metagenome (GOLD analysis project Ga0213873, IMG submission 160067) | Rhizosphere microbial communities from Vellozia epidendroides in rupestrian grasslands, the National Park of Serra do Cipo, Brazil - RX_R3 | ecosystem: Host-associated > Plants > Roots >...
AGTCCTATGTCATCGACAAGCGGATCACCCCGAGGTTCATCGGCTACGAGAAGGCCGACCTGTGGCTCGGCATCGTCATCGTGGTCCTGGGCGCGGGGGCGATGATGGCGTTCTGTACCAGCGCGTTCGCCGGGCATCCGGAGTTCGGGGGGTTCACCGATGCCGGCGGGGTCGCCGTCGGCATCGGTACCTACGTCAACCGGGCCGCGGGGGTGCTGTTCGCGCTCGCGTTGATCGACGCCAGCATCATCGGAGCGGCCGCCGTCTCCCTCGCGACGGCCTACGCGATCGGTGACGTGCTGGGGTTGCGGCACTCCCTGCACCGCAGCCCGAAAGAGGCCAAGGGCTTCTACGTGGTCTTCGCCGGGTTGCTGGTCTGCGCGGCGGTGATCGTGATCATCCCGGGTAGCCCGCTGGGGCTGCTCACCGAGGGCGTGCAGACCCTGGCCGGGGTGTTGCTGCCCTCGGCGACGGTGTTCCTGCTGCTGCTGTGCAACGACCGCCAGGTGCTGGGCCCCTGGGTCAACGGCCGGGCGCTGAACGTGTTCACCTCAGCAGTGATCGCCATACTGGTGATGCTCTCCGTCGTGCTCACCGCCGCCGTGATCTTCCCGGGCATCACCAGCATCGCCATCCTGACCATCCTCACCGTCGGCGTCGTCCTGGCCGTGCTCACCGGCATCGCGCTGCTCGTCGGGCGCCGGGTGCGCTCCACGCCGGAGGGCACCGATCCGCCTCCGCTGGACCGCGGCATGCGCGCCACCTGGCGGATGCCGCCACTGGCCCTGCTCACCCGGCCGACGCTGAGCACCGGCCGCCGGCTTGGGCTCACCGTGCTGCGCGGCTACCTGGTCGTCGCCGCGGGCATGGTCATCGTCCGCGTCGTCCAGCTCGCCCTCGCCGGCCATTAACCCACCGATTCGAGACAGCCTCTACACGTGACGGGCTTCCCGCGCCAGTATCAGACGCATCGTGGTGCCCCCACGATGTCAACCCACGATGACCACAGAAGGAAGCCCGGTCATGAGCATGACCCCGCCGCCGAGCAACACCCCGCACCAGAGTTCTGACACTCACCACCCTGACTCTCAGACCGCCACATCCGGGCGGACCCTGTCGTTGTCGCGGCTGCTCAGTCGGGCTGTGGTCGGGGCTCGCGGGCAGCGACTGGGCCAGCTGTCCGACGTGATCGTCCGGCTGCGCGGCGCCGACTACCCGCTGGTCACCGGACTTGTCGCGGACATCGGTGGGCGCCCGGTGTTCGTGCCCGCCGAGACCGTGACCGACTGGGACACCGAGCGGGTGCTGCTGGCCAGTACCCGGGTCGACCTGCGGGAGTTCGAGCGCCGCAGCGGCGAGGTGCTGCTGCGCGCCGACATCCTGGGCCACCGGCTCATCGACATCCCCCGGGCACGGCTGGTGCGGGCCTATGACCTGGAGCTTCTCGACACCAGCGACGGTTGGGTGCTGGCCGGGGTGGACACCCGCAAGACCAGCTGGTGGCGCCGGCTCCTGGGGCTGAACCGGTCCGCCCAGGACCAGCCCGGCGAGGGTGAGCCCGTCGATCGCGGGTGCCGGGACTGGAAGGCGTTCGAGGCGTTGATCGGACACGAGCCCTCGGTGCTGCTGCGTACCCCGACTGGCCGGCTGCGCCGGCTCAAGCCCGCGCAGATCGCCGACCTGCTCGAACAGGCCTCTCGCCAGGAGCAGACCGAGCTGCTCGATCAGGTCCACGCCGACCCCGAGCTGGAGGCCGACGTGTTCGAGGAGCTCGACGACGACCGCCAGTCCCGGCTGCTGCGCGACCGCACCGACCCCGAGATCGCCGCCGTGCTGGCCCGGATGCGCGCCGACGACGCCGCCGACGCCATCGCCGACCTGCCCCAGCCTCGCCGCCAACCCGTCCTCGAGCTGCTTCCCGCGGGCCAGCGCACGAAGGTGACGGCGCTCCTGGGCTACAACCCGACCAGCGCCGGCGGGCTGATGAGCCTGGACTTCCTCGCTCTCCCGCGCGACACCCCGGTCGCCGCCGTGCTGGAGCGGGTGCGCACCGCCCGCACCATGCAACCCGAGGCCCTGACCACTGTGTACAGCCTCAATCACCGGGGGAAGCTGCGCGGCGCGGCCGGCCTGGTCGCCTTGGTCCAAGCCGACCCCGACGCCCTCCTGCGTACCGTCGCGGACTCCGACCCCATCCGCGTCCACCCGGACGCCGACCTGGTCGACATCACCCTGCTGATGACCGACTACAACCTGCTCAACCTGCCCGTGGTCGACGACGACCAGCAGATCATCGGTGTCATCACCGTCGACGACGTGCTCGAGTCCTCCCTGCCGCGCAACTGGCGCCGCCGCGAACCCGCAACCCACCCCGAGCCCACCGAGGAGGACAACGAGCATCAGCCCACCGCCGACGCTCACCCGCGCCGAGGCACCCCCACCAAGCAGTCACCCAACGACGCCGCGCCCGAGCCCCCCCGACCCTGATGAAGGACGTGCGTCGCCCCCCTCCGCGCTGTCCGCGACCCAGACGTCCTCACTGTCCTCGACCCCCCGCCCCCGCGGGTCTCATGGATGCTTGTGCACCTTCCAGCCCGCCCGCGTGGGGTCTCATGGATCTTGTGCACCTTTCAGCGCGGCGCGGGCGGCGCTGCGGATACGTCGTGTCGAGGCGCGCTGCGAATCTCGGCGAGCTCGTCGTCCATGGTGCACAGCTCGGGACGCGGCAGCACGAGTCGGGGGCGGGTCTCCATCGCCGGACCCGGCTCCGGGATTGGCGAGATCGAGTTGCTCCGCAGCCGTTACCGTCTGATCACCGGCTGTGGCGATGTTCAGGTCGCCTCGGGGTCGATGGGTGGTCGTTCGCCGACAGCGAGCGGCAGTGGTGGGATGGCTGGTTGCTGGTTCGGCGTCGGTTCCCAGTTGACCAGTTCTTCCCAGCTACCCGGTGGGGGTGGGTAGCGGTAGGGGGTGATGGGGTCGTCACGCAGATGACGAAGCAGCGCCGAGCGGGGGTCGCGCCAGCTCCGCATGCTCCCCAGATTGCTACGAAGATCGTTCAGTGGCTCGCGGATCTCGTCGAACTCCGGGCCCAGCTGGTCACGAATCTTCTGGTTCGCCTCGTTGGTGTAATTCTTGATCTGCCGGATGGTTCGGGCCAGCCAGGTCGCAGCGGTGGGCAGTCGCTCCGGGCCCAGTACGAACAGCGCCACCACTGCCAGTATGAACAGCTTTTCGATACTCAGGTCGAACATGAGGCCCCTGCTCGCGGTGCGGTGGCTACAAGGTGGGCGGCTGGGTCGTGCCGGGGGTGGGTTGGTGTGTCGGCGTTGCGCGGTCTGGGGTCAGGTGGTCTGGGGCGACGGGGTGGGGGTGCTCTTCGATGGCGGGTGAGGCCGCCGGTGCTTGCTGCGGGCTTCGGGGGTGCTCCTCGGCCGCCGCACCCTTCATCTCGCCTTTGAAGATCCGTGCGGACTGACCCACCGCGCGGGCCATGTCGGGCAGCCGTTTGGCGCCGAACAACAGCACGAACACGGCGAGGATGATCAGCAGATGCCAGCCGGTCAAGCCGCCCATGACACTACCTTTCCTCGTGTCGGGTGAGGAGTCTTATGTGTGAGGGTACCTGCACGGAGCGTTGAGCGCCGAGGCTGGCGGCTTCTGGGTCGCACCTCTTCTGACGCCTTGGGGAAAGACCAGGCTGGGTGATGGCGCGGTGCGGGCGCTCGAGGGCGAGCAGCCCCAGTGGGTCGATCTCGACGAGGATGCTGACCAGGGTTTGAGGGGCGGGCCGCAGCCCGTATTCGATGAACCCGAAGATGCCGATGGTGCGGGAGAGGACGAACCCCACCCCGGTAGATAGGGGGCGGGGTCACGAGCCGCTGCTGGACCCCGGTTGCGGCAGCTGTGCACCCCGCGCCCCTGGGGTCGCCCGGCCGCGCCTGCGGTGGCCCCGACCACGCTTGGGGCGGGGCGCCGGTGCGGCGTGATGGAGCTCCTTCGCATGGTCGTCGGCTTGCCGGCGGACGAGCGCGGTAGAATCCGTTCTCGTGGTGGAAGCTCCCGGGACGTCTCGCCGCCAGGGGGCATGACATGCGCTACCGCCAGTTGGGTGAGTCCGGTCTCACGGTGTCGGTGATCGGCCTCGGAGGGAACAACTTCGGCGGTCGTCTCGGTCTGGAGGAGACGCGCGGCGTGGTCGACGCCGCCATCGACTGCGGTGTGACGCTCGTCGACACCGCCGATATCTACGGGAACCGGGGCGGGTCAGAGGAGCTTCTGGGCCAGGTACTGGCGGGCCGGCGTGAGCACGTCGTGCTAGCGACGAAGTTCGGCATGGACATGGGCGACGGGACAGTCGCGCGCGGGTCGCGCAGGTACATACGACGCGCGGTGGAGGCCAGTCTGCGCCGTTTGCGGACCGACTACATCGACCTTTACCAGTACCATCAGCCTGATGGTGTCACTCCGCTCGAGGAGACCCTGGCGACGCTCGATGACCTCGTCACGGAGGGCAGAGTGTGCTACATCGGGTCGTCCAACTTCGCCGGATGGCAGATTGCCGATGCCGACTGGATCGCCAGGACCCGACATCGGGCTCGGTTCGTCTCGGCGCAGAACTACTACAACCTGCTGCGACGGGACGCAGAACGGGAAATCATACCGTCATGTGTGAACCGCGGTGTCAGTGTGTTGCCATATTTCCCTCTGGCGAACGGGCTGCTCACCGGAAAATACCGTCGCGGACAGGCTCCGCCTCGCGGGACGCGCCTGGCCGGGCGTGAGCCGGAGCTGACCGGCGAGGTGTTCGACAAGCTCGAAGCATTGGAGCGGTTCGGCGAGAAGCATGGACGCTCGCTACTGGATGTGGCCGTCGCCGGCTTGGCGGCCATGCCGGCGGTTGCTTCGGTCATCGCCGGGGCGACTAAGCCCGAACAGGTACGAGCCAATGCCACAGCCGGTGAGTGGGAACTGTCGTCGGACGAGCTCGCCGAGCTTCGGTCGACATTCATCTGAGTTCGGACCCGGTTCCGCGCTGCTCGCGGCGTCGGGTCAGAGGAGGACGACGTGCCAGGTGTGCCCCCTGAGAATCTTGTGGAGACAGACCTGCTCCGCGAGCTGGAGCATCTCCACACGACCCGCCACAGCACTTTTCTCCACGGCGCACCTGATGCGCTGCGGGAACACAGCGACCGCACCGCGCAGCTCGAGGACGAGTACCTCCGGCGTCATCCCGAACGGGAAGTCGACCCGGCCCGGACCCGCTCCGGTGCCCGGGGTGAGGACACCGGCGGTTAGTCGAAATGCGCCCGGTGAGGCTCGGCTAATGCATCGGTCAAGCGTTGACGCATGGCTGGGTGCATGGCCAGCCGCTCCGCCTGCTCGGCGTCGAACCACGCTGCGGCGCTCGTCTCGTCTCGATCGGGCCGGATGTCGCTGTGTGGGGTGAAGGCGTGGAAACACACCGCGAACTGCTGGTAAATCCCGCCCCCACACGGATAGACCAGCACGTGGCCAGGATCGCTGTACACCCCGGCCAGCCCGGTGACCCTGATAGTGACGCCGGTCTCTTCGGCGACTTCACGTATCGCCGCCGCCGAGGCGGACTCCCCGACTTCGACCCGGCCTCCGGGCAGCTCCCAATACCCGTCATCGGCGCGGCGCACCAGAAGGACCCGACCCGAGCCACTGCGTACGATCGCGAATGCGGCGGGCAGCAGTTCGCGAGCCTGAGGTGCGGCCACATCGTGGTAGTACTCTATCCGCGCCATGCGTTCGATGTTGGTCGCGCAGACATCACCGGGCAAGGACCGAACGGCTAACCGCTGATAAACACAAGGTGAACGGCCGCGGTGGCCGATTCCCACGGCGCGAACCGTCGTCTGGGCGGGCCGGGTCGGTGACACCGACCAGCGCTGCGCCGGCGAGGCGATGGGTCCGCTGCGCGGCCCAGGTGCTGAGGTCGGTCAGCACCGGCGCCCGTCGACGACCGCGCCACTGCCGCGAGCGGCCCCCAGACCAACCCTGACCGGCCTGCCCACGCCCACGCACGTTCATACGACATGAGAGCGCGTCTCCGCCACAGGTGTCGGATCCGCCAGCCCGCTCGGCCCTAGTTGAAGAACCGTCCCCAACCGAGGAAGCAGCCGTGCGCGAAATCGATATCGGAGGTCCCGCACGATGGCGCTGAGGAGTCGTCACCACCAACCGGACGTCGCTGATCAGCGGCAGCCACGCCGGCACCCGGGAAAACAATCCCCCCCAGCACAGCAGCGACCGCCAGGAAACGAACAATGACTCCTCGCACGGTGTCCCCCCCACGTTCAGTTGCGGGCCGAACCGTTGCCCGCGAGCACCACCTACCACGGCAGCGCACGCGCTAGGTGTCCCAGGCCGCTTGACCGAGCGGTCCGACCCCTATCGCGGCAACGGTCTACCCGGTGTATCGGATGCGGGCGTGAACTGTTACCGGCAGCCCTCCGGCGCCCTACCGGGAGACTCCGGGGTGGCGATCCACATGCTCACACGTCGAACGACCGGCAGGTGCCGACGTTGCTCATGCGCCGTGATGTGTCGCTCGGGTGATCCTCGCCGGTCGCTCACCGAGCTTGACGGGGTGCGGTCGTACGCTGGATGCATGGCGACTCTCGATGACCCTGCCGTGAAGGCACTGGTGGACGCGCCCAACCATGCCGTGATCTCGACCGTCAACCCGGACGGATCCATCCACAGCACCGTCGTGTGGCAAGAGGTCGTCGACGGTGCTCTCCACGTCAACAGCGCCGTCGGGCGGCGCTGGCCGAGTAATCTCGATGCCGACCCGCGGGTCACTGTCGTCGTTCTGGCGCGGGACAACCCCTACGACTACGTCGAGGTTCGCGGCACCGCGACCCGCACCGACGGCGCGGATGAGCAGATCGACCGGCTAGCCAAGAAGTACATCGGCCAGGATCGGTATCCGTTCCGCCGCGAAGGCGAGCAGCGGGTGCGTTACGTGGTCACGGCTGACCGCGTGCGCCATGAGAAACAAGGCTGACATGACGTGACGCGGCGCGGATCTCCCAGCAGGTGGCGCCGCTCGCGTGGCCGCCATGGGGTACACGCGCAGCAGGGCCATGATGACGACGGTCAGTGGCAGAGCTATGAGGCGGGCGCTCAGCGCGGCGAGCATCACCGGTAGCGGGACGTGTGGCCACGGGCCGGCTGGGCTCATTCGGGTCCTGAGCAGACCCTGACGCCGCGACTCACTGGGTAGCTGTCCGTCGTGGGGCTAGTCGCCATCCCCTGGTCGACTCCTGGACCTCCAGGTGGGCCGTATTCTCACCCGGGCGCCCTATACCGTCATCGAGTTTCCCGTGCCGACTGCGGTAACGCCGCACGGCAGGCAACCGCCATCGTAGCCGGGGGTGAGGATCCCGTACGGGTCGAGTTCTTCTCTGCGCGCCCTCACCTCCCGGTGCGCGCAAGCCGCACTACCGCCAGCACAGCCTGCTTGGCGGCGTTGTGACACCTCGCCTCGGCAGCCACCGTGGGAAGTGTCTCGAAGTAGTAGGCGCGCACCGGAACCTCCCGCGCTCCGAAAGTGCTTTTGAACCTCTTCAGCTCCTCGGTCTGGTATAGGCCGAAGTCGTAGCTCTGTCGTTCATCGGCGCATGCGGCCTCGATCGCGTGACGGTGGAGAAGCTCGTTCGCGCCGGTGCCACGCGCCAGTTCCTTGTTCATCGCCCCCCGCCAGTAGGTGGCCCGCGGACCTCTCGTGAGGACGAAGATGCCGGCGAGAGGTTCACCTCCCCGCCACGCTATCCACACGGTGCAACGCTCGCCCATCCTCCGTGCCACTGTCGCGAACTTGCTCTGCGGGTCGCGGCGCTGCGCACGCCAGCGCATCAATGACAACGGATGACCCCGCTCCTGAGCCCATCTGTCGACGGAGCTCCGGTACAGCCCGTCGAAGACAGGGACGAGCCGTCCGGTACTGTCCGACTCCACGACGACGCCTCGCCGTTCTGCTTTCCGGGCATTGGATCGTACCTTGCTCGTGAACCGTTCTGACCACACCGTGGAAAAGCCACCCCGGAGATCGAGCACCTGCGCGGTCAGGGCGGTGGAATATATTGTGCCCGGAGCCGCTGATGCCCATGCCGCGGCGTCGTCCCCACCCACCATGACGCGGGTGCGCAGGCCGGGACGACGTCTGATCTCCTGGATCAGCGCCCAGGTCTGGCTGGGCGACGCCGGCCCTCCTTCGCTGAGGAGACCACTCGCATCAGCGCCGAGACCCCATCCCTGCGGCGGTGACTCGAACAGTCCCAGAAGGGGAGGGGTTCCGGTTCTCCGCAGGCGAGGCAGGATCAGGTGTCGTCCGTCGTCCCCCCGGAACAGCAGAGTCGCGTCTGAGAAGCGACTGGAACTGCATATGCAGTCAGCCCACTCGGGCGTCTTCGAGAGCGCGATGCTCTCGTCATGGGCCACTAGGTTCTCCCAGGCGGGGCGGGCGTCCACACCTTCCGCCTCAACGGACATGTGATAAGCGCGAGAAAGCACCATCCGGCCGACCTCTCTCGATGATTCAAACCTAGGAAAGCGTCCGTCGCGCCATGGCGGCCCGTAACACCAGTGCATAGACCCCGATCGCCGCAACCCCGCCTAGGGTGAGAACCGCGAGGTTGCTGAGCTGGCCGCCGCTGTGGACATGCTGGATCCACCACACCGCGGCGGTCACCGGCACCATCGCGACCGTGGCCACGAGCGCGCCGGCGAGGGCTCGGAGCTCGATGAACCGCTCGGGTCGGATCACCCGGCGCAGCCGAGTCAGCACCATCCCGGCGGCGGCGAGCTCACCGGCCAGGATGGCCACCACCAGCCAGATGAGGCGCGAGCCACCGGCCGGCACGAGCAGAGTCGCGGCGGCGACCACCACTGTCACGGCGAAAGCGACCTCACTGGCCCGTCGCGGAATGCGGTCGTCCAGCCGCGCGTACAGCGCCTGGCAACCGAGGTCGGACACCCCGCCGACCAGCTGGGCTACCGCCACCACCGCCAGGCAGCCGGCGAGTGGACCGATCAGGGCCGCATGACGCAGCTCGCCATTGGCGAGGATGTCCGCGGTGGGTCCGGAGAACACCGCGAGCAACACCAGCAGCGGCAAGCTGGCGATCACGGCGTAGGACAGCCCTTGGCGCCATGCCGAGCCGAAGGTGACGGCGTCCTCTCGATGGGCGGCGTGCGCCAGCCCCGGCAGCGCGGCCATCGACACCGCACGGGCACTGACATAGGACAACGAGAACAACACGGCGTAGGACAGTTGCACGACGAACACGCCACCGGGCACCGACCCGGCCAGCGCGAGCAACACGTACATCGCCGCTGCCGGGCAGGCCGCCACGCCGACCGAGCGCGCCAACCGGCGGGTCACCGCGACGGCCTCGGGGTCCTGCCGCCAGCGCGTCGACGGGCGAGTCAGCAGACCCACCCGCGCCGCACCGAACAACTGCACCGCTGCGTGCAGCGCGACAGCCGACGTACTGCCCACCCCGAGTACGACCACCAGGCCGACCGGCACCTGATCGATGCCAAGGCCCGTCCCGTAATACCAGCTGGCCAGCACCACCGTCAGGATCAGGACGAGGTTCTCCACGGCCGGTGCGGCTGACGCGAGCGCGAAGCGCCCACGCGCCCGTTGGGCGGTCATGCCGAGGTAAGCCAGGCAGTTCAGCGAGACCTGCGGTGCGACGAGCAGGACCAGCAGCGTGGTCAGCCACAGGCCCCGAGACCGTTGTACGGGATCCGGAATCCCGAGGCTCAGCGTCCAGGCCAGCACCGGGGCGGTGATCATCAACAGCGCGACGACCGCGGACGAGACCGCAAGCAGCCACCCGGCCACCCGGCCGAGCACCTCGCGGGCCCGGGGCGGACCCCCGGCCCCGAGAGCGCGGACCACGCTGGGGACCAGCACCATCGACAGTATCGGCCCGGCGATCAACGTGAACACTATGTTCGGCACGACGTAGCCGGCCTGGAAGCAGTTGGCGAAATAAGTGGGACCCAGCACCGCGCCGATCACGACCAGCCGGAGCAACCCGGTGGCCCTGCTGACCAGCGTCCAGCCGGCGACGGTGGCCGAGTTCCGCGCCGTGGTGGCGGGTGTCTCACCCTCAAGCACCGTCACCGAACCCCCAACCCGAAACGGTGGCCCGGATTCCCTCACCGAGGTCCGAGAACTGGCGCGGTATCATCGGCTTACCTGCCCGTGTGCGCAAGCCGCATTGCAGCCCGGACAGCCTGCTTGGCCGCATCGTAACACCTGGCTTCGGTCGCTGCCGTGGGAAGTCTCTCGAAGTAGTAGATGCGCACGGGGACCTCGCCTGCTCCGAAAGTGCCCTTGAACCTCTTGAGGTCAGCGGTCTGAGACAGGCCGAAGTCGTAGCTCTGCCGTTCATCGGCGCATGCGACCTCGATCGCGTGACGATGGAGAAGCTCGTTCGCGCCGGTGCTGCGCGAACGTTCCTTGTCCATCGCGCCCCGCCAGTAGGTGACTCGCGGACCCCTCGTCAGGTTGATTATGCCGGCGATGGGCTCGCCCTGTCGCCACGCTATCCACACGGTGCAACACTCACCCAGGCTGCGGGCCACCGTCGCGAACTTGTTCTGCGGGTGCTGACGCTGCGCGAGCCAGCGCATCAACGTCAACGGGTAACGTCTCTCCTGAGCCCATCTGTCGACGGAGCTCCGGTACAGCACGTCGAAGACGGGAATCAGCCGTCCGGTGCTGTCCGACTCCACGACGACGCCCCGTCGTTCCGCTTTCCGGGAGTTGGATCGCGCCTTGCTCGTGAACCGTTTCGACCAGACCGCGGAGAAACCGCCGCTGAGATCGAGCACCTGCGCGGTCCGGGCGATGGAGTAGACCGTGCCGGGAACCGCTGATGCCCATGCCCGGACATCGTCCGCACCCACCACGATACGGGTGCGAAGACCGGGATGACGTCGGATCTCCCGGATCAGCGCACTGGCCTCCCTGGGCGACGCCGGCCTTCCTTCGCTGACGAAACCGCTCGCGTCAGCGCCCAGGTTCCAATGACGCGGAGGCGATGCGAACAGTCCCGGGAAGGATGGGTTCCGTAGGCGAGGCAGGATCAGTCGACGTCCGTCTTCTCCTCGAAACAGCAACGTCGCGTCTGAGAAGTGATCGGAGCTGCATATACAGTCGACCCACTGTGGCGTCTTCGAGAGCGCGATGCTCTGGTCCTGGTCGACGAGGTCCTGCCAGGCCGGACGGGCATCTATACCCTCTGCTTCAATAGACACGCGATAGGCTTGCAGAATCACGATGTGGCCAGCCTCTCTCGATGCATCGATCTAGAGGATCCAGCCCTCCGGGACAGGGCGGGACTCCTGGCGGGGCCGCCAGGGCGAAGCCGGACACCGCCTAGACGCCACGCTCGGCCGGCAGGTCCGATAGTGGAGCGGTACACCCATCGCCGGCAGACGTCGCTGGTGACCGCCACGTCACTCACCGCAAGGTTGCCGGGCATGCTCTGTCATCGCAGCGGTGGCAGACAACGTTACGGAACGTGGCCATGACACCCAGGATGTCCATCCGACTGGATGACCACCGTGACCGAGGGTGCGTGGGTTCACCGATGAAGGGCTCGGGCAGGGGTGGACGCCGGCTCGGGAAGGTCAGGCAGGCCTGTTGTCGTCCACGTGAGACCCCTGCTGGGATGAGTCGTCGACCTCCACGGTGGGGCGACCCCCGGTGGTGACGTTGTCGACCACCGTGCAGTCCGTCGAGCCCTCGGCGATCAACACCGCCCGCGTCAGGTTCGGGCCGGAGAACGTGTTCTGACGCACCACGACATCGGGCCAGCGCCGCACGTTGACCGCTTGGGCGCCGTTGTTCGCGCACATGTTCCCCACGAACGTGATCGAGGGCGCCCCCGACGGGGCGCCGCTGTTGCCGTCCTGGTCACCGGTGGCGATCAGACACTGCGCATCCACGTTACGGCAGGTGTTACCCGAGATCACCACATCGAAAGTGGGCGGCTTGTCGTTGTCGAGGGTCTGGAAGCAGTCCGGGTGCGGCGGACTGTCATAACCGCTCGCGGAGATGTCGAAGATGGTGTTGCCGGTGATCCGATGCCCATTGCCGTAAAACCGCATACCGTCAGCGTCACCCCCGTGGACCCCCACCGCCGTGTCACTGATGGTGTTGGCGTGCACGGTGATCCGCTGCCCGGTGATGTCGATACCGTTGGTGGCGACATGGGTCATGGTGTTGAACTCGATAGTCGAGTCGGTGCAGGGATGGCAGGTGATCCCACCCTGTCGAGTGTCGTGGACGGTATTGTTCCGCGCGATGATCCCGGCCCCCTCCAGCAACACCCCACCGCCGCCCGTGACCGTGAAACCCTCCAGGATGACGTGATCGGCCTTGATCTGCACCTCGCGGACGGTGCTCCCGTCAGCCGCGAGCGTGATCGGCGCCTCAGCGGTACCCGATCTGGTCATCGTCACGTCGGTGTCAGCGAGGTCACCACCGGAGAAACACACCGTGCTCCCGGGGGCTGCGGCGTCCAGGGCCGCCGACACGTCGTCAGCCCTGGTGACAGTGTGTGCGCAGCCCGACGGCAGGCTCTGGTGGCCCTGCACGCCCGAAGGCCCCTGGCCGGAGGGGGAGGTGGTACACCCGGCGACGAGGAGCAGCAGGCCCAGCAGCGGGACAGACCAGCCCCACACCGCCCGGACCACGCATGACACGGCGGCGGCGACGACGGCGGAGCGCCACGGGACGTCCTTGCCCCGGGAGCTGGACGCGGGTGTGAGCCGAGGGGGCACGGACCAACACTACGGACACCGTGGTGACCGCCCGCCTGAGGGCGGTCACAGGGATCAGCGAAGATACGCCGGCGGACAGGGCAGTCGTTGCGGTGCTCGTGCTGGTGTAGGAACCGCCGTGGTCACCAGCGGCGTGGTGTCCGCGCCGCTCTTACCGCATCACTGGTGTGTCATTCCGCTGACACGCCGCAACCCACGACTGTGGCGGAGCCTTGTCAGCTTAGGTGACCGGAAGGGACTGTTGAGATGCCCAGAGTTTATGTCAGTCTGATCCAGTCCGACTTCGGACGGAGCCCCCACGGTAATTTCGAGGCGGTCATCGTCCAGGGCGAGCAGCTGTGGCATTGGTCCCGCGACAACAGTGACGTCCATCTGCCGTGGATCCGCGGCCGACGGGTCACGGGTGAGCGGGACGACGTGGTCGGGCCCGGCTGCATCATCCAGTCCGCGCCCAGCGCGGGAC
>Ga0213873_10000163_pt1 | contig 12443 bp, 10 predicted proteins | sample VelepicomBERX_R3_FD_160067 | JGI IMG/M metagenome (GOLD analysis project Ga0213873, IMG submission 160067) | Rhizosphere microbial communities from Vellozia epidendroides in rupestrian grasslands, the National Park of Serra do Cipo, Brazil - RX_R3 | ecosystem: Host-associated > Plants > Roots >...
GATCGGCTCGTAGCTGCCGTCGAAGGTCGAGCCCAGGACCGCGACGACGCCGATGGTGTTCTCATCGCAGTGCGCCAGTGCCTGCTCGGCGCACAGGTGGAAGCGCTCGCCCTCCATCGGCACCAGGCGGGCCTCGACGTCCCAGTAGTTGGCGAACTTCTCCCAGCAGACCTGCACGTTGGCGCCCATGACGATGTTCGGTCGGTCGAGGGGTTTGCCGGCGGCCGCGCGGGCGTGTCGCCAGCGGCGTTTGAGCGCCAGCCCGGCCAGCATGCAGGCCTCGCTGGAGCCGGTGGTCGAGCAGCCGGTGGCATCCGGTGCGGGCGGGGCGTACCACAGCTCGGCGAGCATCCGCACACACCGCAGCTCCAGGTCTGCGGTTCGCGGGTACTCATCCTTGTCAATCATGTTCTTGTCGAAGCACTCCGTCATCAACCGAGTGGCTTGAGGCTCCATCCAGGTGGTGACGAAGGTCGCCAGGTTCAGCCGGGCATTGCCGTCGAGCATCAGCTCGTCGTGGACCACCTGGTAGGCGGTGTCCGGGTCAAGCTCCGTCGGCGGTAGCTGGTTACGCGGGATCCGCACCGGTTCACGGGTGAACACGGGGTTGACCGACACCTCGCGGTGGCCGGTACGGCGCTGGTAAGCCGGATGCGACAGTGGCATGCTCGCAACGCTAGAGCCCCACGCTCAAGCCCCCACGCTAGGGAGGTCGGTGACGGTGTGTCGACTGTTCGGTCTGTCCGGTGGGTCCGAGCGCGTCCGGGCCACGTTCTGGCTGCTGGAGGCGCCGGACAGCCTCGCCGTGCAGAGCCGCCGCGAACCCGACGGGACCGGGCTGGGTACCTTCGAGGCCGACGGCTCGCCCCGGGTGAACAAGCAGCCGATCGCCGCCTACCAGGACCGCGAGTTCGCCCAGGAGGCCAAGGAACGCGTCTCCACCACGTTCATCGCCCACATCCGCTACGCCTCCACCGGCGGCCTGAGCCCGCAGAACACCCACCCCTTCGAGCAACGCGGCCGGCTGTTCGCCCACAACGGCGTCATCGAGGACCTGCCGCGGCTGGAGGCTGAGCTGGGCGACCATATGTCCCTGGTGCGGGGCGACACCGACTCCGAGCGGTTCTTCGCGCTGGTCACCCGCCACATCGACGCCAGCGGCGGCGACATCGGCGCCGGCATCGCCGGCGCCGCCCGGTGGGCCGCGGCCAACGTGCCGATCTATGCGATCAACATCGTCCTGACCACGCCCACCGAGCTGTTCGCGCTGCGCTATCCCGACACCCACGACCTGCTCGTGCTGCACCGCCGCGCCGGCGGCCGGCACGGGCACCGCCACCTCGAGCAGGCCAGCGCCGCCGGCCGGATCCGGGTCCGCTCCGGTGCGCTCGCCGCCACCCCGGCGGTCGTGGTAGCCAGCGAATGCATGGATGAGGACCCTGGATGGCGCTCACTGAGCCCCGGAGAGCTGCTCCACGTCGACAGCCACCTCCAGGTCCACAGCACGATCGCCGTCGAGCATCCGCCCGCCCACCAGCTCACCCTCGACGAGCTGGGTCACGGCGCCGCCTCCCAGAAACCGAGCTGAGGCCGCGATGACCGCGACGCACCCCGATGCGGGGCTCGTGCAGCGGCGCCACCTGGTGACCGAGCTGCCCGGCCCCCGGTCTCGGGAGCTGTCAGCCCGGTGCGATGCGACGGTCAGCGCGGGGGTGCACGTGGCGCTGCCGGTGTTCATCGCGGCGGCCGGCGGTGGGGTGCTCCTCGACGTCGACGGCAACTCGCTGATCGATCTGGGCTCCGGTATCGCGGTGACCAGTGTGGGCAACGCCGCGCCCGCGGTCGTCTCCGCCGTGCGCGCACAGGTCGAGCGGTTCACCCACACCTGCTTCATGGTCACCCCCTACGAGCCCTACCTCGCGGTCTGCGAGGAACTGGCCAGGCTCACCCCCGGCGAGCACGAGAAGCGCTCGGCGTTGTTCAGCTCCGGAGCAGAGGCCGTCGAGAACGCCGTCAAAGTGGCCCGGCACGTCACCGGCCGGGCCGCAGTGGTCGTCTTCGACCACGCCTACCACGGCCGGACGAACCTCACGATGGCGCTGACCGCCAAGGTGATGCCCTACAAACACCGCTTCGGACCGTTCGCGCCTGAGGTCTACCGCGTCCCGTTTTCTTACCCGTTCCGGGACCCGGCCGGAATGAGCGGAGAACAGGCGGCCGCCCGTGCCCTGTCTGTCATCGAGGCGCAGGTCGGTGCCGGCAACCTCGCCTGTGTGGTGATCGAGCCGATCCAGGGCGAAGGGGGGTTCATCGTTCCGGCTCCTGGTTTCCTGCCCGCGATCGCCCGGTGGTGCGCCGAGCGCGGCGTGCTGCTGGTCGCCGACGAGATCCAGACCGGGTTCTGCCGCACCGGTGACTGGTTCGCCTGCGACCACGAGAAGGTCGTCCCCGACCTGGTGACCACCGCGAAGGGCATCGCCGGTGGTCTTCCGCTGGCCGGCCTCACCGGCCGCGCGCACCTGATGGACGCCGTGCACGCCGGCGGGCTGGGGGGCACCTACGGCGGTAACCCCGTCGCCTGCGCCGCCGCGCTGGCCGGCATCGCGACCATGCGCGAGCACGATCTCCTCGGCGCGGCACGCCGCATCGAGGCGACAGCCTGGCCCACGCTGACCGCACTCGCCGCGCGCTGTCCGGCCGTGGGCCAGGTCAGGGGCCGCGGCGCCATGCTGGCCCTCGAGCTCATCGACCCCGCTACCGCGGCGCCAGACCCGGGCCTCACCGCCCAGGTCGTCCACGCGTGCCACCACGCCGGGGTCGTGGTGCTGACCTGCGGCACCGACGCCAACGTCATCCGGCTGCTGCCACCGCTGGTCATCCCTCCAGACCTGCTCGCCGAAGGGCTCGACGTGCTCACCCAGGCCATCATCACCGCCACAGCCTGAACCGTCGGTGTTCGAGTTCACACGGTGAGCGCTACGTTTCATGGGCGCGCGGTCCGAGTCGACGTGTCAGTGGGGTGTCGTGGGTTCGTCGGCTACCGCGCCGCCCGGGTTGTCCGCCTCGCCGGGGGTCTTGCTTCCTGTCTTGAGTTGTGGTGCTTGCAGCAGGGTGAGCACCGCGGCCGCGCCGATGATGATGGCGGCGGTGGCAAGCGTGCGTACGGTGCCGGTGAGCTGTGCGTTCAGCGGACTGCCGGGCATCGCCAGCCCCCAGGCGGCGCCCGCGACGAGGGCGGCCAGCGCTTCCGCGGTCGGGAACCTTCTGCGGTCATCCGGGGAGGTGACTCCCGCGGGCCCTCGCGAGGCGCGGTCATAGGCGAGCCAGACAGCCGCAAGAACGACCACCAGGAAGAGGCCATAGGCCCCCCATCTGAACGGCAGGTAGGCGCGGGCATCGGGCGCGCTCAGCGCTCCCGCGGTGACACCGACCAACGCGGTGTACGCCGCTAGCGGCTCGGTCGGGACCGCACTGACGAGCACATCGACGAACTGTTGCGGTAGCCCGCCCTGCTCAGGTGGCGTGCCGGCGGGCCGGCCCCTGGCGGCTCCCTCGGGTTGCACCACCGCCGCCTCCGCGCCGCCACCACCGGCCACCCTTCCAGGAGCAGCCTTGTCACGAGCTACAGCGAGCGCCGCCAACGACCGGATACTCACCGAACCCCTCCCGTGCCCGAACACACACTCACCCACACCCCGGCACCGCGCCAGCGGACGCGGCGCACGACCTCGCGCGAGGCGAAAGACCCGATGGAGTACACCAGGAGCCGCCGTGACCGCACACCACAAACACGCGCGTGACCGCGCCACCGTACGGTGGGAAACACAACGCTCCCAGACCCCACTCACCGCGGCCGAGCTGAGGCAGCCGGACATCGAGCGCCCCCTGGTAGAGCACCGGCCACCCACCGCTGAGGACACACGCCCCGGTGCCCAGACAGCAAGGACAACCGCTCCCACCCGAACTCCAACGGGAAGAACCCGAACCGGTCGCCGCCACCGGGTCGGGGCAACCGGTACCAGACATCCGGGAAGCCGTACCGGACCTCCACCAGGCGTAGACCCGCACCGGGCAGATGGTGCTGGGCGGCCCTGTTCGGGTGTCGGGCACGTCGAGGACCAGGCCGTCGATGGCCATCACCCGCAGGCCCCGAAACCACGCCCCGCGGGTACCGGCTCGAGCCATTGGCACCGCGACCCGCTCGAACAACAGCTTCATCGTGGCCTCACCCAGCCGCGTGCGGGCCTGCGAGAGAGCGCTCACCGACGGCACCGTCAGTCATCCCGCCAGTTCCGCAGAAACCGCAGCCCGTTCACCAGCTGGCGCATCACCTCTTCTCCGTCTTCGAAAACGTCATCGGCAACAGCGGCTGGGTCCGATCCAACGCCTGGACCTGAGTTTTCTCGTCGATCGACAGCACCACAGCGTCCATCGGAGGGTCCAGACAGAGCCCGACCACATCGACCACCTTCTCCTCGAAACCAGGGTCGGTCGACACCCGATCACTCAACCCGTCGATGCCCTGCTGCTCATACCGAGCGATCCACTTATACACCGTCGGTTTCGTCGTACCCGCCGTCCGCGCTATCTTCGGAGCCGAGTGCCCCTCCGCTCGCCACAACACGATCTGCGCCCGCGCCGAGACCGACCCGTCATAACCCTCACGACGAAGCAACGACTCAAGACCGACGCGATCCTCATCCGTTAGGTTCATGACGGATACCATGCCACTAAGTCGAACCGAGGTAAAGCACATTCATTCACGACACACTAGCCTGGCTTCTCTAGGGGACACCGGCTCCGGCAGCACCGCGATACGTGGGGTCAGCACCTGGATATCGCAGCGGGGGTCCAGGCCGAGCTCAGCGGCGAACAGGCTCGCGACTGTTGGCTGCGTGGGCCACCGCGCTCGTCCCTCGTCACACAGGGCGCTCAGGGCTACGGTCGTGGGGTGCGATTGATCGACCGCCGTGCGGAGAAGCAGGCGATCCACCACGTGCTCGACAGTGTGCGGGCGGGGATGAGCGGCGCGCTGGTCCTGCGCGGGGAGCCCGGGGTGGGGAAGTCGGCGTTGCTCGACTACGCGGTCGAGCGTGCCGCGGACCTGCAGATCGTCCGAACGGTGGCGGTCGAGTCGGAGCTGGCCATGGGCTTTGCCGCCGTCCACCAACTGCTCGTGCCGCTCCTGCCCGCCGTGGACCGGTTGCCCGAGCCGCAGCGGCGGGCGCTGGGTGTGGCCTTTGGGCTGGTGAGCGGGCCGCCGGCGGATCCGTTCTTGGTCGGCTTGGCCGTGCTGACGCTGTTAGCAAACGCTGCCGAGATCCGGCCGGTCATGTGCGTGATCGATGACGCGCAATGGCTGGACGACGAGTCCGCCGACACCCTCAGTTTCGTGGCACGCCGGCTGCTGGCCGACCGTGTCGGGATGCTGTTCGCGATCCGGGAAACGATGGAACCGCACCCGCGCCTGCAGTCCCTGCCGGGTCTTGGAATCGCCGGCTTGCCGGAGCAGGACGCCTACGAACTCCTCGAGACTTCGATCAGCCGACCGGTCGACGCGGGAGTGGCGGCGCGAATTATCACCGAGACCGGTGGCAATCCGCTGGCCATCGTGGAAGCCGCCCGTGAGCTGAGCCCGAAGCAACTGGGCGGGCGAGCGCCGCTGCCTGAGCCGCTGCCCGTCGGCCACCAGCTCAATGTCCTGTTCGTGCGGCGCGTGCGGGACCTGCCCCCGGACACGCAGACGCTGGTGTTGCTGGCGGCGGCGGATCAGCCGGGCCCGGGTGATCGCCTGTGGCAGGCGGCCAGCGCGCTGGGCATCCCGGAGTCCGCCGCAGTGGCAGCGGAGGCCGCCGGACTGGTGGTCTTCTGGCCGGAGGTGCGGTTTTCCCACCCTCTGGTCCGGTCGGCGGTCTACCACGCCGCGACCGCGGTCCAGCGGCGGCGGGCCCACCGGGCCCTGGCGGCGGCATGCGATCCGGAGCTTGACGCGGTTTCCCGAGCCTGGCATCTGGCCGCAGCCGCCGCTCGGCCCGGCGAAGGGGTCGCGGCCCAGCTGGAGGCGGCAGCGGAGCGGGCCCGGAGCCGTGGTGGCTACGCCGCCGCGGCTACGTTGCTGGAACGCGCGGCGCTGCTGACTCCCGACGGGGAGCGGCGGGCCGAGCGGCGGCTGTCGGCAGCGGATGCCCACCTGCTTGCGGGGGCGGTCGACCGAGCGGGTGCCCTGCTGACCGAGGCGGCACCCGGCCTTCGCGATCCGCGGTCGACCGCGCAGGCCATTGGGCTGAAGGGCAAGATCGACTTTGCCTGCGGGCAGGTGGCCGACGCCGCCTCCGCCCTGGTCTGTGCGGCAGTGCGATTGCGACCGCTGGAGCCGTCCGCCGCGAGGGACGCGCTGCTTTCTGCTCTGGAGGCCGTCGTGTTCGCCGGATGGGCCTCCAGCACCGCTTTGCTCCAGGAGATCGCCCGGACAGCGCGTGACCTGCCGCCCATACGGGACCCTCGGGACTCGGTCCCCGATTTGCTGCTGCAGGGCTACACCGCGCGGGTGACGGGTGGTTATGCGGCGGCCGTGCCGACGTTGCGCCGCGCGGTGCAGGCCTTCCTCGTGAATGAGGTGGACCCCGACGTCGCCCTCCGGCGGCTGCTCCTGGTCGCCATTGCGGCCGTCGATCTGTTGGACGACGCATCGGTGGAGCGGCTGACCACTGACTGGATCGATCGGGCCCGCGACAGCGGCGCGTTGACCAAGCTGGCCGGCGCACTGGCCTTCCGGAGCGCCTTCGTCGACGGGCCCGGCGGCCGGCTCGCCACGGCACGGGCGGCCGAGTCGGAGGCCCACGAACTGGCGGAGGTGACCGGCAATCCCCGCATCGTGCCTCCCTCGGGCGCCCACACGGTGCTGACTCTCGCCCTGAGCTGCCGAGAGGCGCAGGCGCGGGCGATCTCAGCGGCCGTCGCACGGGAGGCCCCGGGCAGGGGCGCCGCAGGTGAGATGGCCATGGCGGCGTACTTCCTCGGGGTGCTGGAGATCAGTCTCGGCAACTACGGCTCCGCCGTGGGGTGCCTGCACTCGGCGTACACCGATGACACGCCGCTCGTCGGGACCCAGGCACTGCCCGACCTGGTGGAGGCCGCCGTCCGCGCCGGTCGGCGAGACCTGGCAGAACGCGCGCTGCAGCGCTTGGAGGACCGTGCCACCGCGACCGGCACTCCTCTTGCTCTGGGCCTGCTCGCCCGTTCTCGGGCTCTCCTGGCCGCCCCAGCCGAGGCCGGGCAGGACTACGAGGACGCGCTGCCCCTGCTCGGCCGGACCCGAGCCGCTCCTCAACTCGCCCGTACCCACCTGCTCTACGGCGAGTGGCTGCGCCGCCGGCGCTGGCGGCGGGAGGCACGCGATCAGCTGCGTGCAGCTTTCGACATGTTCGACGGCATGGGCCTCCACGGCTTCGCCGAGCGGACGCGCGTGGAGCTGCGGGCCACGGGTGAGCACGCCCGGAAGCGGGTGCTGGGGACCCCCGCGGAGCTCACCCCCCAGGAGGCGCAGATCGCCGCCCTGGTAAGCCGAGGACAAGCGAACCGGGAGATCGCTGCCCAGCTGTTCGTCACCCCGAGCACCGTGGAGTACCACCTGCGCAAGGTGTTCCAGAAGCTTGGGGTGACGTCCCGCACCCAGCTCGCCCACCGCGTCATCAACCAGGGCTTCGGCGTCCTGCACCCGATCCCCGCCTCCGAGCAGCGTCCACTGCTGGACGGACACCGCTGACCCCGCGCCTGCCTTCGAGCGTCATCGGAGCCGAGAACGCTACCCGGGCGCGGCCCGCGGTCGTGCGGTATGGATATTCACTGGGACCAGTGGACTAAGGATTTCGGGGATTCGACGTCGGCTGCCGCGCCCTAGCGTCGTTGGCACCGGGCCGTGCCGAGCGGCTGCTGAGGTCCAGGCCGCTGAAGTCGTGGGCTGGGCGTAGGGGGCCTGCGCCGAGGCTGCCGGCAAGGTCTGGGGCGATTGGTGCCGTCGCTGCGTACTTCGACGTCCTACCCGGCCACAACGACGAGCTGCGTTTGGTCTGACCTGACAACTTCTTAGAGCACGTCATCACTGCTGAGGAAGTCATCACCATTGTGAATCGACTCACTGCTCATCAGTGATGATGATCATTGGGCACCTTGTGTAAGGAGGACCTCAGATGAACGAGCAGCAGGACCCCCACAGCGGCCTGCACAGCGAGCAGGGTGCAGTGGCGGGTGAGCATCCGGGACGAGCCCGCAACCCGATCGTCAAGGTGCACGATCTGGCGTGGCTGGTCTTCGAGAAGCCCGACCTCGACCGGGCCGGGCAGTTTGCCCGGGACTTCGGGTTCACGACCGCGCTGCGCGCAGGCGACGAGCTTTACCTGCGGGGCACCGACGCCGGCTCGCCGTGTGTCGTGATCCGGCAGGGGACACGGTCGAGGTTCGTCGGCCCAGCCTTCCGGGCGGGCGACGCGCGGGACGTGCGCCGGCTGGCAGAGGCCACCGGGCGCACGGTCACCAGGCTGCCGGAGACCCTGGGCGGGGTGGCCGTCGACCTGGTCGATCCGAGCGGGACCCCGGTGTGGGTCGTGGCCGATCCCCAGGATCTCGCCGGCCTGCCGACCCAGGAGCCGCTTCCCCTCAACATCGGCCACGACGTCCGGCGAGCCAACGCCACCCAGCGGCCGCCCAGACAGCCGGCCACGATCCAGCGGCTGGGACACGTCGTGATGCAGAGCACGACGTATCTCGAGACGTTGAACTGGTATCTGCAGCATCTGGGCCTGATCGTCAGCGACTTCCTCCACTCCCCCGGGCAGCGGGAGCGGGGCCCGGTGATGAGCTTCATCCGCTGCGACCGGGGGACGACGCCGACCGACCACCACACGCTGGCTTTGACCCTGGGGGCGGCCAACGGCTATGTGCACTCGGCGTATCAGGTCGCCGACCTCGACGCCCTGGCCGCCGGCGGCGAGTACCTGCTCGACCACGGCTACCAGCGCGCATGGGGCATCGGGCGGCACATCGAGGGCAGTCAGATCTTCGACTACTGGCGCGATCCCGACGGCTTCATGGTCGAGCATTTCACCGACGGCGACCTGTTCGACGCCACGATGGAGCCGGGATGGGCGCCGATGACCGTGTCGGGCTTGGCCCAGTGGGGGCCGCGGGCCACCAGCGAGTTCCTCGGCACCAAACCTGGTCCCCACGTGCTGCGCGACCTGTGGGGCGTCGTCAGCGCTCTCCAAGCCGACAACGAGTTCGACGTCGATCGCCTGCGCGGCTTTATCAAGGGAGCCACGTCATGACCACCTCCGTCCTGCGTACCGCCGACGCCTGGTGGGTATGCACCCCCACCGGCGCGGCCAAGCTCACCACCACGGCCACCACCACCGCCGAGCTGCTCGCCGACCGGGCAGCCATCACCGCCGCCGGCGCGGCCACCGATACCGTGCCCGTCGACAGCCTCGCCCTGGTCTCGCCGGTCACCACGCCGTGTCGCGTGGTGGCCCTGGCGACGAACTACCTCTCGCATATCCGGGATACGGGCCTGGACCCGGACACCGTGGCGTGTACGTTCTTCCGCAAGGCGTCGGGCTCGATCAGCGGGCCGTACGACGACGTGATCAAGCCCTCCCACGTCCGGCTGCTGGACTACGAGCTGGAGATCGGGCTGGTCTTCGACCGCCCGATGCCCGTCGGCACCACCGTCACCGCCGACACCCTGGCCGACTACGTCGCGGGCCTGGTCGTCACCAACGACATCTCGGCCCGGGACATTCAGCTGCCCAAGGGACAGTACTTCGAATCCAAGTCGTACCCGACCTTCACCCCCGTCGGCCCAGCCCTGGTGCTTGTTGACACCGACGAGCTGCGGCGGTTCACCGACCTGAGGCTGCGGCTGTGGGTCAACGGCGAGCTGCGTCAGAACATGACGGCCGCGGACATGCTCTACCGGCCCGTCGAGGCCCTGCAGACACTGACCGGGTTCCAGCGGCTCGACCCCGGGGATCTGCTGCTGACCGGCACACCGGTGGGAACCGCCATCAGCGCGCCCACCAAACCAGTCCAAGTCATCGCCTCGGTGCTGCCCCCGGCGGTCAAGTGGAAGTCGTTTCTCGACAGCCAAGCGCGCAACCCCAAATACCTCCACGACGGCGATGTGGTCCAGGCCACCGTGGCCACCGACGACGGCGCCATCGACCTGGGCACCCAACGCACCGTCGTCAGATACGCCGATGAGCAACCACCCGCGGCGGCCCGACACACCGTTGCCGCCAGCGGCAGCGCACCGAGCTGACGTGATGGCAGATCCCGGCCGACAGCCCACCACGACGCCGACGCCGTTTGCGGCGGTGTCGCGGGACAGCGGAGGGGTCTTAGCGGGAGCGCCTGGCGTGCTGTCCGGCCGGCCGGGCCGGGGGGGTGGCGTGATCGTCGCGACCATGCAGGGCATCGAGGTCGGGGAGGGGCAGCCGGATGATCCGCTGGACCTGCCGGGTGGGAACGCCGAGCAATCGGAGGAGGTCTTCGGTGACCTGATCGGTGGCCTCGGCGTCGTCGCGTTCCGGGTGGTCGTGGAGGAATTGGCCGAGGCAGAGGGCAGCGCCCGCGATGATGGTCATGGCGAGTTCGGGGTCGCCGACGGTGAACCGTCCGGCGCGAACGCCCGCTTGGATGTCGCGCAGCGCCCGGGGGGCGAGGCCCCGGCCCGAGCCGGCCATGGTCAGCCCGTTGTTGAGGAAGACCCTGCTCATGTCGGGGTTGCGGCGGTGGAAGCGGCCGAAGAGTCGGAAGCTCTGGGCGAAGGCCTCGGCCGGGTCGTCGATGTCGGCGGTCAGCTCGTCGAGGAGGCCGCCGAGCAGTTCGAGAACGTCCTCGACGGCGGCCTCGAACAGTTCCTCCTTGCTCTGGAAGTGGTTATAGAAGGAGCCCAGTCCGACGTCGGCGGCCTGGGTGATCTCCAGGATCGGGACGTTGAGGTTCCCGGCGGCGATGAAGCTCTGGGCCGCGCTGATGAGGGCCGCCCGCGTGCGGGCCTTGCGCCGTTCGAGGCGGTTGGTGGTGACGGTCGGCTCGGCCATCTGTTCGTGGATCTCCCTGGGCTGTGGATACCAACATTGTAGCGGTTTTCGTCATCGATGAGGAAACATACTTGACAGATGATCACATCATGAGTGATGATATCATCAGTTACGAAGGAGGGCTTCGGATGAATACGCAGACGGACCCCCACAGCGGCCTCCACAACGAGCACGGCGCAGTGGCGGGCGAGCATCCGGGACGCGCCCGCAACCCCCTCGTCAAGGTCCACGACCTGGCGTGGCTCGACTGGGACCTGGAGCACCTGGGGTTGATCGTCAGCGACTTCCTCCACCACCCGGGCCGGCGGAAGCGGGGCCGGTGATGAGCTTCAACCGCTGCGACCGGGGCAGCACGCCGGCCGACCACCACACGCTGGTCCTGGCGTTGGGCCCGGCCAACCGGTACCTCCACTCGGCCTACCAGGTGGCCGACCTCGACACGCTAGCCGCCGGGGGAGAGTACCTGCTCGACCGGGGCTACCACCGGTCGTGGGGCATCGGCCGCCACGTCGAGGGCAGCCAGATCTTCGACTACTGGCGTGACCCCGACGGGTTTTTCGTCGAGCACTTCACCGACGGCGACATGTTCGACAACACCCTCGAGCCCGGGTGGGCGCCGTTCAGCCGCTCCGGGCCGGCCCAGTGGGGGCCACCGGCCACCAGCGACTTCCTCGGCACCCAACCCGGCCCCGGCGCTTTGCAGGAGCTGCGGACCGTGGTCAGAGCCCTGCGGGGCGACAACGAGTTCGACCTGCAGCGCCTGCGCGGTCTGCTGAAAGGAGCCCGGTCATGAGCACCTCCGTCCTTCGTAGCGCCGACGCCTGGTGGGTGCCGACACCCGCGGGTGCGACCCGGATCGCCACCGAGGCCCAGACCACGGCCGAGCTGCTGGCTGACCGGGCGGCCATCGCCGCCGCCGGGGCCAGCGGCGAGACCGTGCCGCTCGAGAGCCTGGCGCTCGTCTCGCCGGTCACCGCACCGTGCCGGGTGGTGGCCCAGGCGACGAATTTCGCCTCCCACGTCAAAGACGTCGGCATGAACCCCGAGCAGATCCCGTTGACGTTCTTCCGCAAGGCATCGGGGTCGATCGCCGGCCCGTACGACGACGTCATCCGGCCCGCCCACGTCCGGCTGCTGGACTACGAGGTGGAGATCGGCCTCGTCATCGGCCGGGAAATGCCGGTCGGTACGATGATCACCGGGCTCGCCGACGCGCTCAACCGGTCGCGCACCGTCACCTTGTTCTGCGGCGCGGGTGTCGCCGGCGCCCACGACAAGGTGATGGCGCTCGCGGCCAGGGTGCACAGTCCCATCGGCCACACCCTGCGCGGCAAGGAGTGGATC